>Ga0073928_10001553_pt1 | contig 43650 bp, 31 predicted proteins | sample PaiPotPPA55metaG_FD_76969 | JGI IMG/M metagenome (GOLD analysis project Ga0073928, IMG submission 76969) | Iron sulfur acid spring bacterial and archeal communities from Banff, Canada, to study Microbial Dark Matter (Phase II) - Paint Pots PPA... ...
CCTTAGAAGTCGATTGGATGCAGAAGAATCGTTAATGGTGCGTCCTGCGCCCCCGACTGGCATGAAAATGCTCCGCAGCAACTGGGCAACGTAATGGAACCCAGGCGGGGAACTGATGGCAACATGGCAACGCCTGTACTACGAGTGTGTTGCGCTGCTTTTTGCGGGGAGCCTATACTTGCAAAGATTTGCGGGTGGGTCGAGCCGCAGGCGCGGCAAGCTCGTAGAGCTTTGCCAGCGCACCCAGTTAATTTCTAAGGGTCAGGTTCAATCGAACGTGGAGGAAGTCAAGCCATTTCCTGCCGTCGAACGCCGCCGCAACCCGGCGGTGCCTTCCCAACATCGCGAAGCGGGCGAAATCGCCATCTTCCAAGAGCTCGGCAAAGCCCTTACTTCTTCTCTGCAACTCGATCAGGTTCTCCGCACCATCATGGAGAAAATCGACGAATTCCTACGCCCGGACAACTGGTCGCTTCTGTTGCTCGATGAGGCCAAGCAGGAGCTTTATTTCGAGTTGGCGGTGGGCAAGGCTTCGCAAGCGCTGAAAGATGTGCGCATCAAGGTAGGGCAGGGTATTGCCGGCTGGGTGGCGCAGAACGGCGAGGCAGTTGTTGTGCCGGACACCTCGAAAGATACGCGCTTTTTCGGCAAGGTCGACGAAAAGACCAAGATGGAGACGCAGTCCATCGTCGCCGTTCCCGTAAAGTTCCGTGACACCTGCCTGGGCGTAATCGAACTCATCAATTGTTTCGGTCCTGAGGGATTCGATGCGCGCGACTTAAATTTGCTCGAGGCGCTGGCGGACTTTGCCGCCATTGCGCTCGAAAACGCGCGGCACGTGAAGCGCATTCACGAGCTGACCATTACCGACGATTGCACCACGCTTTACAATGCCCGGCACATGGGGTTCATCCTGGAGACGGAAATTTACCGCTCGCAGCGCTATAACTACGAATTCTCCTTAGTCTTCATCGATCTTGATCACTTCAAGGAAGTCAACGACACACACGGGCACCTGATTGGCTCGAAGCTTTTGGCGGAAATCGGCAGCGCTTTAAAAACGCATTGCCGCCTTATTGATTTTGCGTTTCGCTACGGCGGCGATGAATTTGTGATCTTGTTGCCGCAGACGTCCAAAGACAATTCGCTGAATGTCGCCCGCCGGCTACACAAAATGATACGCGAGACACCCTGGCTCGAGCAGACCGGCTTAAAGGTGCGGATAACGCCGAGCGTGGGCGTAGCATCCTATCCCGTGGATTCAAGAACAAAAGAAGGGCTGCTGCATCTCGCGGACGAGGCCATGTACCTGGTGAAGAATACCAACCGAGACAGCGTAGCTGCCGCGAATATTGGAATCTTGCCGGATACGTTGGCAAATGCTGAATCCGCTAGTTAAGGCAGCAACGCCTTCCGCTATACAGCCTCCGAGAAGTTTGCTTAACTGAATCTATGTTGCGAAGCGAAGCGGCGAAGTACGCGCGCTGGTCGGCAATTGTTGCGCTGACGCTTGCGGCGGTGACCACCCTAGTATACGTGCGGCGCGATTGGGTGCGCCATTTGGAAAAGAAAAACGCGCCTCCGGCTGCACCCATCGACGTCTCGCGGCAGTCCGCGGGACTCAATTTCAAAAAGGTCGAACTGAAGCAGACCATTTTCGAGGTGGCCGCTTCGAAATCCACCGAATTCAAAGGACAAGACGCCAGTTTGCTTGAGGATGTGCGCATCACGATTTATGGCAAGCTGGGAGACCGTCACGATGTGATTCACACGCGGAGCTGCCGGTACGGGAAGGAAAATGGAGGCATTGAGTGCAGCGGCGAAGTGCAAATCGATTTGATGAGCGCGGCTGATGCGCAGCGTACGCAGGGTCATCCGGAAGCCGCCGATACCGTCACGACGCACATCGAGACGCGCGGCGTGCAATTCGATCGCCCCACCGGATTGGCGCGAACCGATCAGAAGGTAACGTTCGCATTCCCGAGCGGAAGCGGAGAAGCGATCGGCATGGAATACAAATCTGAAGAAGGCACGGTGCGCTTGCTCCGCGACGTGCAGTTCGCGTTGAAGCAAAACGCGCCGAGCGCTATCAAGCCCAAAGCAGCCAATTTGCAGGCCCGCCCTGCTGACGAGGTTCGCGTGAGAGGGTCGAGCTTGGATTTCGGACGTGACTCGCGTTTGCTGCGCCTATTTGGGCCAGCGGAAGCGGAGACGGCGGCCGAGCGGCTGAGCGCCGGCGAAATTAATTTGTTGCTCGACAAAGAGTTTCACGCACAAACGCTGGTTGCATCCGGTAGCGGCGGCAATCGGCCGGCCGTCATGTCTCAGGGCACGCGCGAACAAATAAAACTCGAGGCGGACATGCTGACTGCGCACTTTTCGCCAGAGGGAGCGGTGACGCGACTGGATGCTGCAGGGTCCGTACGCGGCACACGCAATGGTGCCGCGGAGCAGGACCAAGCGAGCGCCGAGTACGGCACCTTGGAATTGTGGCCCTGGCTGGGCCGTCCAAAGGAAGTGAACCTGAAGGGCAACGTGCTGCTGGAAACGCGGGGCGCCAAGAGCGAGTCGCGCGTTCTGCGGACGAATGCAGTTCGTATGGAGTTCGGCAAAGGCGACGGGGGGCAATCCGGCAGAGTACAAAAGGCGGAGACGCTCGCGGCGGGCACTATGGAATGGACCGACGCGCCGGCTCAACTCGGTGCTGCTGCTGCAAAAACGAAATTGCAAGCGGACAAGCTGGTGATGGACTTCGCTTCGTCGGGCAAAGCGCGGCAGCTCCAAGCGATCGGAAATGTGCAGACGGAGCGCGCTATCGCAGGGCACCCGGTGCAGACCGCAACGGCCCGTAATGGCGTCGCCGAGTTGCAGTCGACTGGCGGCTGGTCGCAATTGGATTTGGACGGCGATGTAAAGTTGAAAGAGGGAGAGCGCAGCGGTCAGAGTTCCCACGCAGTTTTTGTTCGCGCATCGCAGACAGCCACGTTGACCGGCAACGCCGTTGCGCGCGACGCGTCCACGGAGACGCACGCACAAAAGATCACGTTTGCGCAGGCAAGCGGCGACATTCGCGCGGAAGGCGGCGTGCGCTCGACGGATTTCGCCTCGCGCTCCAGCGTCGTGCAGTTGGCGCCCGCGGCTGCGAACATCACGGCCGACGCCCTGCAGGCTAACTCCAAATGCGGCCGCGCCTTCTACTCCGGTCACGCGCGATTGTGGCAGGGCGACTCCGTTCTCGAGGCGGAGTCTATCGAGCTGCTGCGCGAGACTCGGGTGCTAAACGCCGCCGGCAATGTCCGCGCGGTCTTTCCGCAAGCAGTGGCGCAATTAGGAGAAAATCCCAATATTCGCCCGCAGGAGAGAGCCACGCTAACTCCCGCTTCCGCAACGGCTCCGCAGACCTCCACAAAGAAGCCGCATCTTTGGCACGCGAGTTCCGGAACCCTGACGTACAGCGACAAGGAAGGTAGCGCGCATTTGGAGCAGAACGTCGTCGTGCAATCCGCGGAGCAACGCATGCACGCGCCGAGTCTCGATCTTTATTTTACGCGCACGACACAGCCTTCGCCGAACGGCGGTGCAAACAACGCAGATTCTGCCTCCGGCGCGCAGCAAATCAGCCGCGCCGTGGGCACTGGCGGTGTAATCGTCGAAGAGGCCAGCCGGAAAGCTACAGCGGAGCACGGCGAATACATCGCCGCCACCGGAAAATTCATCATGAGCGGCGGAAATCCCACACTTTATGACGGTTCCGCGGGCACAACCACGGGCCGTCAATTGACCTTCTATTTAACGGATGATACGATTATCGTCGACTCAGAAAATGGTTCGCGCACTTTGACGAAGCACCGAGTCGAGAAATGACGAGGTATGCTGAAGCTCCAGGCTGTTGAGTTGAGCAAGTCGTATCGCGGACGCAAGGTCGTGGACGACGTGGAGCTGGAGATCGGACAGGGTGAAGTTGTTGGGCTCCTGGGGCCCAATGGCGCAGGAAAGACAACAACCTTCTACATCATAGTAGGTCTTGCCCGTCCCGATTCCGGCCGTGTTCTTCTAAATGGCGATGAAATCACGGACCTCCCCATGTACCTGCGGGCCCGTAGTGGCATCAGTTACCTTCCTCAGGAACCCTCGGTCTTTCGTCAGTTGACCAGCGAAGAAAATTTGCTTGCGGTGCTGGAGACTTTGCCGCTGACCCCCGAACAACAGCGGGACCGGCTTGAAGAATTGCTGGTGCAAATGGGACTAGAGACCGTGCGGCAAAATAAGGCGTACACGCTTTCCGGCGGTGAACGCAGGCGCCTCGAAATCGCCCGCTCGCTCACCCTGCAACCATCCTTTATTTTGTTGGACGAGCCGTTTTCCGGAATCGACCCGCTCACCGTAAAAGATCTGCAAGAAATTATCCGTGAGTTGAGCCGCTCGGGAATTGGCGTGCTGATTACCGATCATAACGTGCGCGAAACACTCAACGTAACCGACCGCGCATACATCCTTAGAAGTGGCAAGATATTCAGGAAGGGCCGCCCTGCGGAATTGAGCGAAGATCCCGAGGTGCGGCGTGTTTATCTGGGCGATCACTTCCGGTTAAACTAGGAACCGACAAGAAAAAACCATGGCGTGGCAAGGGCTCAAACTGAATCTGAGGGTGGCGCAGAAGCAGATTCTGACGCCCGGTCTGGTTCAGATGGTCAGCGTGCTCGCGCTCAATCGGCTCGAGCTTCGCGAGATGATCAACCAGGAGATGATCGCCAATCCTGTTCTCGAAGAGCAGAGCGAAGAGCCCACGCAATCTGATAACTACAGCGACGAAACCTTCCTCAAGGCCGAAACCGAAAAAGTTCCAGAGAAGCCCGAAGCAAATCCGTTTGACGAGTTCGACGTCGGCACTTTCTTCAATCAATACCTCGACTCCGGCGGAGATGGCGGCCGTTCGCAAGAGCGTGAAATTTCGGAGCGGCCTTCCTTCGAGAAGTTTCTTTCCTCCGCCGCTGGCCTTACGGACCACCTCGCCTGGCAATTGAGCGTGACGATTTGCTCCGATGCCGTGCGTGAGCTGGCGGAAAGCATCATCGGCAATCTCGACGAAAACGGCTATCTCACCGCTTCCGTCGAAGAGCTAATGCAGAGCGGGAAGTATTCGCAGGACGACCTGGACGACGCGCTCGCGGTCGTGCAGGATTTCGATCCCATCGGCGTGGGCGCCAAGGATTTGCGCGAGTGCCTGCTGTTGCAACTCAAAGCGTTCGATCCGCAGAACACTCTTGCGCAGCAGATCGTCTCCGAGCACTTGAAGCAGGTCCAATCGAATCAGCTGAAAGAAATCGCACGGGCCCTGAATCGTCCGCTCGAAGTCGTAAAGCGCGCTCTCGATGTAATCAAGAAGCTCGATCCGCGCCCTGGACTTCGCTACAACAAGACCGAGCCCCGCCTCGTCGAGCCGGACGTTTACTTCCGCAAAGTCGATGATCAGTGGCAAGCCTTCCTTAACGAAGACGACATGCCGCAACTCCGTCTGAGCCCCACGTACCGGCGCCTTTTGGTACGCGATGCCGCCGACCGCGATGTCCGCAACTACGTCAAGGAGCGATTCACTGCCGCCATCCAGCTAATGAAAAATATCGAGCAGCGGAAGCACACCATCCTGCGCGTCTGCCAGTCCATCATTGCGCGCCAAGGCGAATTTCTCGATCACGGTCCCGACGCGCTCAAGCCAATGATGATCAAGGAGGTCGCCGAAGAAGTCGGCGTGCATCCCTCGACCGTCAGCCGCGCGGTGGCTAGCAAGTACGCACACACGTCGCAGGGCGTTCTCGAGTTGCGCTCGTTCTTTAGCGAATCCGTCAACGGCCCGGAAGGCAGCGGCATGTCGCTGCTCACCCTGAAACGCCTCGTGAAAAAAATGATCGAGGAAGAAGATGGCACCAAGCCGCTCACCGACGATCAGATCGCCAAGAAGCTTGACGATGCCGGCATTCACGTCACCCGCCGCACCGTCGCAAAATATCGCGAAGATATGCGCATCCCCAGCACCCACCAGCGCCGGGTAAAAAACTGAGCGCCCCCGCCCTGTGAAACGGACAGCGAGACGCGAAGCGCGCCAGCTCGTCATCCTCACCGGACTTTCCGGCTCCGGCAAAAGCACCGTGCTGAAGGCCTTCGAAGACATGGGCTTCTATTGCGTCGATAATCTTCCCGTCGATCTAATTCCGATTTTCGCCGAGCTGCATTCCGCTGGCGAAGGCGATTTCGCGCGCGCCGCACTGCTCGTCGACGCCCGTGAGGGTGCGCAGCTCGAGAAATTGCCGCCGCTTCTCAAACACTTGCGCAAGGATCATCCCATTGCGCTGGTCTTCATCGATGCCACCGAAGATTCGCTCCTGCGCCGCTACAGCGAGACGCGCCGCCCGCATCCGCTCGGCAAAGATGTTTCCGTGCGCGAAAGCCTCCGCCAGGAACGCCACATGATGGAGCCCATCCGCAAACTCGCGGACGTGGTCATTGACAGTTCGCACTTCAACGTCCACGAGCTCCGCCACTTCGTCACCGAGCGTTTCAAAAATCCAGACAAGCGCCCCATGCTCGTGTCCGTAGTGAGCTTTGGCTATCGTTACGGCGTGCCCACCGATTCCGACTTGGTCTTCGATGTTCGCTTTCTTCCCAATCCTCATTTCGTTCCCGGCCTGCGCCGCTTCACCGGCAAAGATCCGAAAGTTCGCCGTTACATTCGTTCATTCCCGCAAACCGGCGAATTCCTCAAACGCATCGAAGGCTTGCTCGCCTATTTGATTCCGCATTACATCCAGGAAGGGAAAAGCTATCTAACCATTGCGATCGGATGCACGGGTGGCAAGCACCGCTCCGTAATGCTCGGTGAAGCCATAAAGAAAGCGCTCGGAAAACACGCCTATTCCGCCAAGGTGGTGCACCGCGACATCGACAAATAATTAAGAAACTACGACGCCTCCGAAAACTTGACACACCGTCGCACCGCGAATAGCGTACCAAGTGTATAGCCGGGGGCCCAGAAGCGTGGCATCGTTGTTCTCACCACAATTAAAAAGGCTTTTCAGCTATGTGCGGCCGTATGCTTTTCGCTTGGTCATCGGCGTTATTCTTGTGGCCTTCGTCGCCATAGCCGATGGTCTCGTTGCCTTTATGGCCCGCATCGCGTGGGATTACGTGCTTACCCCCGCATCGCCCAGCTCTCAACTCCCGCTCTTTACCGTCGCCGGCCATACCATCTACTTAAATCAATTTTTCCCTGCCCGCATTCACCACGTCTGGGCAATTTTCAGCATTACGCTCGTCGTGATTTTTGTTTCCAAAGGCATCGCCGAATATTTTGGTGTGACCGAAATCCAATACGCTGGCCATGCCGCCATCACTCATCTTCGCAATCAGGTCTACGCAAAAATCATTCGTCAGCCCATCGGCTTTTTTCAACGCAATCCCGCTGGGCGCGTGTTGTCCGCCGTCATCAACGACATAGAGAAGACGCGCATCGCCCTCTCCGAATATCTCTCCGACCTCTTCCAAAAAAGTTTCACACTAATCGTCTTCCTGGCCGTCATGTTCTACATCGATTGGAAAATGACTCTAGCCGTAGGCGTGGTCCTTCCCTTGGTTGTTCTTCCCGTTGGGAAATTCGGCAGAAAAATCCGTCATTCCGCGGAAAGCAGCCAAAGCCGCCTCGGGGAACTCAGCCAAGTTTTGCAGGAAACCGTGAGCGGCAACCGTGTGGTGAAAGCTTTCGGCATGGAAGATTTCGAGATTCGCAAATTCCGCGATGCTTCGCGTCGCTTGCTGCGCGAGAGTATGCGCTGGGTGCGCGCCGCGGTGGCCACCGCGCCTCTGATGGATCTGCTCGGCGCAATTGTCATCCCGCTGCTCCTTCTTTACGCGCGCGACCAGATCAAGGTCCACCAAATGACGCCCGGCATTTTCCTGGCCTTTCTCTACGCCATGTTTAATGCCTACATGCCCCTAAAACGTATCGGCCAGGTCTACCAGCAGTTTCAATACGCGCAGGGCGCCAGCACTCAGGTCTTCTCGTATTTGGACCAGCAGGAGGAAATCAGCGAGCAGCCCGGCGCCCATCCTCTGCCGCCATTCACCCGCGAAATCGAATTCGATAATGTAAGTTTTTCTTACGGCCCCGATTCTGCGGTGATTATCCAGGATATTCACCTGCGCGCGCGTCGCGGAGAAGTCATCGCCTTGGTCGGCTCGAGCGGCGCAGGAAAAACCACCTTGGTCAATCTACTGCCGCGCTTTTACGAGCCTACGTCCGGCTGCATCCGTATCGATGGCTTAGACATCAGCCGCATAACCATCAAATCCTTGCGCGAGCAGATTGCCATGGTCACCCAGGAAAATATATTGTTTCACGACACGGTGTGGAACAACATCAGCTACGGCCTTAACAATATTTCTGAGGAGCCTGTGATCGCCGCCGCCAAGGCGGCCCTCGCGCACGATTTCATCATGGAGCTGCCGCAGACCTATCACACGCTTATCGGCGAGCGCGGAACTCGACTCAGCGGTGGCCAGCGGCAACGCATCGCCATCGCCCGCGCCATTCTGAAAAATTCTCCGATCCTGATTCTCGATGAAGCCACCTCCGAACTGGATGCCGAGTCCGAAATGAACGTGCAGCGCGCGCTTGGCAATCTAATGGTCGGGCGCACCACGTTTGTCATAGCGCACCGTCTTGCTACCATTCGTCGTGCTGACATGATTCTTGTGCTGGAAGATGGTCAGATTCGCGAACGCGGCACGCACTCCGAGTTGATGGCACGCGGCGGAACGTACGCTCGTCTCCATGATTTGCAGTTCGCGGACGACGACATGTTGGCGCCGGCGCAAAATATCCAGCAAGATAGATCTGTAGCGAGTGAACCCCTATGAGTCAAAAAACTCACGCCAGCCAAACTGTGGCTACGAAGCCGGAATGCGTGTCCATGACCGGCTACGCCCAAGCCCGCGGCGAGCAAAACGGCTGGGCAATTCGCGTCAGCGTCAAAAGTGTGAACCACCGTTTCCTCGATGTGCGATTCCGTTTGCCCGAAGGGTTTGATGTCTACGAACTGCGCATGCGCCAAATTGTGCGCGAGCGAATTCATCGCGGCCATATCGACGTGAACTTAAATGTGCAGCCCGGAGCCGCCGTTCCAGTCCAGGTCAATCGCGATTTGCTGCAAGCCTACGCGCAATCGGCGGAAGAGCTCCGTCGCCAATTGGGAACTGACGCCGGCCTCGATGTCGTGTCTCTGTTGCGTTTGCCGGGCGTAATTGGTGGACTCGCGCCGCCTTTGCCGGAAACGGATGAAGAGCAGGACCAGCTTGGCAAAGCCCTGGATACGTGTTTGCGCGAAGCGCTAATCAAGCTCGACGACATGCGTCATGCCGAAGGCCGCCATCTCGCGGAGGAATTGCGCACGCGTGTGGCACGCATCGGCCAGCAAGCCGACCAGGTTCGCGACCTTGCCAAGACACTAACCCCTGCCTTCGCGCGCCGCTTGCAAACGCGCCTCAAGGAATTGCTCAACGGTACTGGCATCGAGCCCGCGCGCCTCGCGCAGGAAGCCGCGCTGCTTGCCGAGCGTAGCGATATCAGCGAAGAGCTCGACCGTCTGCGCAGCCACCTGCAGCAGTTTGCCAAGCTGTTGGACGGTGCGGGCGAGCTCGGCAAAAAATTGGATTTTCTGTTGCAAGAAATGCACCGCGAAGCAAACACGATGCTCTCGAAGACGCCCGGAGTCGAAACCGAAGCGCTGGCCATCACCGGGCTCTCCCTGGAAATTCGCGCGGAGATCGAAAAGCTGCGCGAACAGGTGCAGAACATCGAATGACCCCGCCGAACGAGGTTGCACCGCCGGTGCTGATTGTGTCTGGCCCTTCCGGCTCGGGAAAGTCGACGCTGGTGCAAAAAATCTTGGAGCTGCCCGGAACGATGCCTTCGGTCTCGTGTACTACCAGGCCGCGCCGCACGACTGAGGCTAGCGGGAAATGTTATGATTTCATCACGGACAAGGAATTCGGGGCTATGGTCCAACGCGGCGAATTCTTGGAGTACGCGCAAGTCTTCGGCAGGCATTCCTACGGCACGCCTAAGAAGTGGCTGGAGGAATCCAGAAAAACCGGTCTCGACCTTGTTCTTGAAATCGATGTGCAAGGCGCCGCACAGGTGAAACAGAAACTTCCCGAGTCCGTGGCGATTTTTATTTTGCCGCCTTCTCGTGAAGAATTGGAACGCCGGCTCCGCAGCCGCGGTCAGGATTCGGACGAAGAAATTGCAAGGCGCCTCGCCAGGGCACGCGACGAGATTGCAGAATTCGGCAAGTACTACGACTATTGTGTGGTGAATGATGACGTCGCACGCGCTGGGCTAGAGGTGCAGGCCATAGTGACCGCGCTGCGCTGCTCCAGTGCCCGGCGGCGTGGGCGCGTTGAAGAACTTCTGGCATCGTTTGGAGGGAAATGACTGACATGACTGTGCTGACAAAAGCTCCGGAGAGCCAGTTTGCTTACGTGGTGCTCGCGGCCCGCCGCGCGCGCCAGATTATGGCGGGGGCCCCCCCGATGCTCGAGAATCCCAGAACGCTGAAGCCGACGCGCATTGCCTGTGAAGAACTCGAGAACGGCCTGGTGGAGTACGATTTCGTCGAACCCGACTCGATCGACGAAGATAAAGACGGCAACAAGCGCCGCAAATAGCGAACGCTTTGTAGCGTGCAGCACGCTGCGTCCAAGCTCGGCAAGAACCAGTCCGCGAACATTGGCTTAGCCCCTGAAGTCGAGATCAAAATGCGAATCACCTTAGGCGTAACCGGCGGAGTCGCGGCCTATAAAGCCGCGGAGCTAGTGCGCCGCCTGCAACAAGACGCCTTCACCATCCAAGTCGTGATGACTCGCAGCGCCCGCGAGTTCATAACCCCTCTTACGTTCGCTGCCCTAAGCGGCCAAAAAGTAATCACCGACCTCTTCGCCGAGTCCGGCGGAGAAGCCAATCTCGAAAGCGCCATTGAGCACATAGCCGTAGCGCAACGCACCGACCTGCTGCTCGTCGCGCCTGCCACCGCTGACATCCTCGCAAAGTTCGCGCGCGGCATCGCCGATGATTTTCTCACCACACTATATCTCGCCAGCACCGCACCTGTTGTCGTCGCTCCGGCCATGAACGTGAACATGTGGAATCACCCGGCCACGCAGGAAAATATCGAGATGCTGCGCGCGCGGGGCGTTAAGGTTGTCGACCCAGACGAAGGTTATCTAGCCTGCGGCATGACCGGCGCGGGACGGCTCGCTGGTCAACAAGCGATCATTGCCGCTGTGCACGAAGCTCTACACGCTGTGCGCGACCTCGCCGGCGAAAAAATACTTGTCACCGCGGGGCCTACACGTGAAAACGTGGATCCTGTCCGTTATCTCACCAATCGCTCCTCCGGAAAAATGGGCTACGCCGTTGCCGAAGCCGCGGTCAAGCGCGGCGCACATGTAGTCTTGGTGAGCGGACCCACTTCGTTGGAAACGCCCGCGGGTGTGGAGCGTATCGATGTGCAAAGCGCCGAGGAAATGCATCGCGCTGTTTTAGAGAAGGTTGCGGACTGCGCCATCGCGTTTTTTGCCGCCGCCGTCAGTGACTATCGGCCCGTCGAGCCCAACGGCCAGAAAATCAAGCGAAACAAAGAACCTATGGCGCTCTCGCTCGAGCCCACGCCCGATATTCTTGCCAGCGTGGCGCGAACCAAAGGCGACCGATTCATCATCGGCTTTGCCGCGGAAACCGAGCAGGTCGCGGAAAACGCTCGAAAGAAGCTCGCCGCCAAGAATGCCGACCTCATCGTTGCCAACGATGTCACGGCGGAAGGCGCCGGCTTTGACCATGACACCAACATAGTCACGCTCTTCGCGCGCGACGGCCGCGACCTCCCCCTGCCGCGCATGAGCAAATCCGAAGTCGCGCAACGCATTCTGGACGAAGTCATCCGGCTCCGCTCCAAATCCCGCACCGCGCAACGCTCTGCCGTCTGAACCATGGCCGAACGCGTCCCTGCAGCTCTCGAAGAAAAATTCAGAAAACGTCTAAGCTTTTACCAGGACATCGGCATCGAGCTTTTTTATCGCGACCGATCTTCGCAGCGACACGCGAATATCACCGAGGAAATCACTGTGCCCAAGCCCGTTCAAAAACCGCAGCCCGCGAAATTGGCAGCGCCAACACCGCTGCCCGCGCCAAAGCTCAATGTACTCCCGCGTTCTTCAGATGTTTCTTTGTTCGAATCGATGAACAAGATCGCCGGCGATTCTCTGCCCAAAATCCTCACCGACATTGGCGATTGCACCCGCTGCAAACTGCATCGCGGCCGCACCAAGCTGGTCTTCGGCGATGGTAATCCTAAAGCCGAGCTCGTCTTCGTCGGAGAAGGCCCTGGGCGCGATGAAGACGCCCAAGGTCTGCCGTTCGTAGGCCGCGCCGGAAAGTTGCTGACGCAAATGATCGAAGCCATGGGCCTGCAGCGAAAAGACGTTTACATCTGCAACGTCGTAAAATGCCGCCCTCCGGAAAATCGCACGCCGGAAAAAGACGAAGTCGAAACTTGCTCGCCCTTTTTGCTACGGCAGCTCGACGCCATCGCGCCAAAAGTGATCGTCTGCCTCGGAAGCGTCGCCGCGCAAACTCTGCTGGAAACCAATCGCGGCATCTCGCATTTTCGCGGAGAGTGGCTCGATTTCCGTGGGAGAAAACTTTTGGCCACCTATCACCCTGCTTACTTGCTGCGCAATCCCAGCGCAAAAGGCGAAGTCTGGAAAGATTTGCAAAAAGTCATGGCCGTCCTCGGCCTGCAAGGAAAAAAAGGCCAGTCCCAGTCCTCGGGTAAGCCCTCCTAATCCACATGGGAATTTTCCTGGGCGTCCTGACCGCTCTAACGTGGGGCTGCTCGGATTTTCTCGCGCGCTTCGCCACGCACCGCATGGGCACTCTGCGAGCCATGCTGTACATGCAGTTGATCGGATTCACCCTGCTCACGATCGCCATGCCGTGGCTCGGTGGCTGGGGCCATCTCGCGGACGGCTCCGGCTGGCAGCCGTGGGCCTGGGGAGCGCTGGCCGGCTGTGTCAACGCAGTTTCCACATTGAGTCTTTACCGTTCCTTCGAAATCGGCAAAATGGCTGTCGTCGCACCGCTTTCCGCAAGTTATCCGGCGCTCTCCGTGACACTTTCGTTGCTATCCGGCGAGCGCCTCAGCGCAATGCGCGCGGCGGGAATTCTTTGCACCATGCTGGGCGTTTTGGTTGTCGCCGGTGGAGAGAAAGCCCCAGACGCCAACGATGCGGAAGCTGTACGTCGCAGCGGCAAGGGAATTGGCTGGGCGCTCGCTTCGGCGGTTGGTTTCGGATTGCTGTTCTGGCTTCTGGGCATTCGCGTCATTCCTCGCGTAGGGGCAGTGCAAGCCGTCTGGATGATCCGATTAATGTGTACGTTCATCGCCGGCACCATCATTTTGATCGCGAAGCAGCCGCTCGGTCTGCCACGAAGCGCGCGCTGGATTTCCCTGGGCATGGGAGTGGGCGATACCAGCGCCTTCGTGTTCAGCAATCGCGCCATGCAAATCGAGCAAGTCGCCGTAATCAGCGTGCTCGGCTCGCTCTACGGCGCCGTAACGGTTGCATTAGCCGCAATCGTTTTGCGCGAACACGTCTCACGCTGGCAATGGCTCGGCATCGCCGCAATTTTCTCCGGCATCTATCTCATGAGCCGGTGAGTGCTCGCACTGTCATCCGGAAGCGAATCGACGCCATTCGGTGAAGCACGTCAATCCGATGGTCTCATCTGCTTTCAATTCTTTGACGGCTTTCAGTCACGCTCAAGGCGCCTGATACACTACACGCCGATATGAGCCTTCCGTTTTGCAACGTGGCGCTGCCAATCCCGCTGCGCAACACGTTCACCTACGCCATTCCCGACGCCATGCGCGATTCCGTGCAACCCGGCAGCCGCGTCCTCGTACCCTTTCGCAATAAATCGCTAGTAGGCGTCGTCGTCGAATGTGTTCAGCATGCGCCCCTAGGCACAAAGATTCGCGAAATCACAAAGCTCATGGATTTTCTTCCGGCGCTCACTCCTAAGCTCATCGAATTGGCCCGCTGGATCGCCGGCTATTATCTCGCCCCGGTTGGCGAAGTCTTTCGCGCAATGCTTCCGCCAGTAACCGAGCTGCGAACCGAGCGCCAAATCGTGCTGACAGACTCCGGCCGCGCAGCTGCGGAAAAAGAAGCTGCAGCTGCGGTGAATGCGACACATGGAGAACCAACGCGCTCGGCGGTCGCCCAACAGCACCATTTCCTCTCCCAACTGCGCGACAAGGGCGGCGTGATGCCGTTCGCATCAGCGGCCAAGCTTGGCTTCGACGAAACAACTCTGCAGCGGTTGCGCCGCGCCGCACTCATCGAAATTCGCGAATCGATGCTCGGGCGAAAAGCAAAGACGCAACGCGTCATTGCCTGGAAAGAAAGTACCGCTGCTCCCTCCGACGCTCAGGGTAAAGAAATGCAAACCGCCCAGCGGAGCCGCAGTGAAGAGAAAGCCAGCCAGGCCCAAGCGTTCGAAGAGAAGATCAACAGCGTAAAGACAGCGCTGCAAGCGCGCGGGCCGTTGCCTTTGGCGCAGTTGCTACGCGTTGCGCAAGTTTCACGCAGCGTGATTGAGCGAATGCTGCGCGACGGCTTGCTCGAAAGTTGGGACGAGCGCATCGATCCCGCGGAAGATCCATTCGACGTCGGATACGTTCCGCCCGCCCATGAGTTAAATGCGGAGCAGGAGAGCGCCCTGAAATTGATTCGCGCGCGGTTCGAACTCGGCGAATTCGGTGTGCTGCTGCTGCACGGTGTGACGGGCAGCGGCAAGACCGAAGTGTACATGCGCGCCGTGCAGGAAACTTTGGCGCGCGGCAAAACCGCAATCATCCTAGTTCCCGAAATTGCCCTCACCCTTTGGATTGGCCGCCAGTGCCGCGCGTGGTTTGGCGCGCGCTTCGAAGGCGTAGCGGTGCTGCACTCCGCGCTCAGCGATGTAGAGCGCGCCCGCGAATGGTGGCGCGTGCGCAACGGTGAAGCCCGCGTCGTGGTCGGCACGCGCTCCGCGATTTTTGCGCCGCTCGAAAATCTCGGGCTCATCATCGTCGATGAAGAGCAAGAGAGCAGCTACAAGCAAGAAGAAACGCCCCGCTACCACGGCCGCGACGTCGCCATCGTGCGCGCAAAGATCGAAAATGCGGCGGCCCTGCTGGGCTCAGCCACTCCGTCCCTCGAGTCGTATCATCACGCGCACAGCGGAAAATACGAGCTGCTGACCCTGGCTTCCCGCGTGGAAAAGCGCGCAATGGCCAGCGTCGAAATTGTCGACCTTCGCGAAGACTTCGCGAAAACGCATCAGACCAGTCCTATCAGCGCGGCGCTGCACGCCGGCATTCAGGAATGCCTCGCGCAAAAAACGCAAGCGCTCGTGCTGATTAATCGCCGTGGCTATTCCTGGTCGGTGCTTTGCCGAAGCTGCGGCGCTTCCGTGCAATGCGAGAACTGCAGCATTTCCATGACGCATCATAAGCAGCGCAACCGGCTCGAATGCCATTACTGCGGTTCGATCCAGCAAATTCCGAAACAGTGTCCGAAGTGCCAGTCGAAATACGTATATTGTTTTGGCGAAGGCTCCGAGCACCTGGAAGAGCGCCTGCGCAAAGAATTTCCAGGTGCGCGCATCGCCCGCCTCGATCGCGATACGGTGCGAACCAAGCGGCAATATCAGGAAATGCTCGGCGCCTTCGCCGGCGGTGCCCTCGACATTCTGGTAGGCACGCAAATGCTCGCGAAGGGCCACGATTTTCAGCGCGTAACGCTGGTCGGTGTCGTGAGCGCGGATTCCTCGCTGAGCTTGCCGGATTTTCGCGCCGCGGAGCGCACGTTTCAGTTGCTCACACAAGTTGCCGGGCGCGCCGGCCGCGGTGAATTGCCGGGCCGCGTGCTGATCCAGACATTTTATCCGGAGCATTACGCGATTCAGGACGCGGTGAAACAGGACTATCCTGCATTCTACGAGCGCGAAACACAGTTCCGGCGCGCAATGGCCTATCCTCCATTCTCGTCGCTTGCGAATGTAATCGTGCGCGACACAGATTTGGAGAAAGCAATTCGCTGGTCGCGGCAGCTCTCCGAATATTTTTCCCCGCACGATGGCAAAGGACTGCGCATCCTGGGGCCCGCCGCGGCCCCACTAGCCCGTTTGAAGCGCGAGCATCGCTTCCAGTTCCTGCTGAAGTCGCCGAAGCGCTCGCTGCTAGCCAAGGTGCTCGGCGGTGCGATGACGTTTCTCGAACTTAAAGAAATCCCGGAGACCGCTGTGCTGGTAGATATGGACCCGCTGAGCTTGATGTAGTTGTTTCTTCTTGCTCGCCACTTTCTAGATCGTTGGACCTCACCCCGATCGGCGTGTGCCTCAGTAATCGCGAGCACCAATGTCTGGGATTCGGCGTCCTAGGGCTGCTCTGACACGAAAACGGTCGTCGTTAGCGCTGGCACCGCAACTGTGCCCGTTGTTGCGTTGAATGAAGATTGGCCGACCGTGGCGTCGGATGAATGCAACTGCACAGGATGCAAATGCAATTTCAGTCCAGCCAGCGCGGAATTCTGGAACGAGACTTGCCCGTTCGTGGAATTGAAGACTACGACGATGTGCTGATAGCGCCCGTAGTCTCCGCCATTGGCGTCAAGCTTCATGACGATAAGGCCGGGCGTCTGGCTCGGTCCAGCGTTCAAGAAATGCAAGTTGTCTTGCACTTCGGCAAGCGTGTGCATGTGGAAAAGGCCGGAGGTGCCGCGGATCTGCAGCAATTCGCGGAAGGCATCGCGAGCGCGCGCGATATCCGCGGGCTGCGGCTTGAGCGCGGGATTAGCCAGCAGCGGCTGCATGATGGACCAGTTGCCCTGATTCTGGCTCCGGATGGGTAAACCGGTCCCCCAGTTGTCGGACTGATAGCTGAAGTCCAGCTTGTTGAACCAGTCTCCAGAGTCAAAGCTGTTGCCATCCATGTCCTTGGAGCGCAGCAGATCGTCGCCAGCGAGGAAAAACGGCACGCCCTGACCGAGCGCGACCAGGCTCATAGCCAGAACCTGTCGACGCTCGCGCGCGTGAATATCGTCGGCGACTGACGATTTGAGTTGCACGGCGTCGAAAAGTGTTTGGTTATCGTGCACAGAGGCGTAGTTGATGTCCTCGACCGGACTTGCGGTATAGCCCGCAGCTTGCCCGTTGTAATTTACCTGCGCTCCCGTGACCGTTGCGCCGGTGTGATCCGTGAAGGTCCAGTCGCGGAGATTGCCCGCGAGGCCGACTTCGATCCAGTCGGTGTTCTCGAGCAACGTGCCCAATTGAGCGGACGTTGTCATGCTCTGATTCGTGAAATCGTTAGAGTCCGTAAGGAGGCCGGTAGCAAACCCCTGCACGCGTTCGTCGGTGAACGGGCTGCCGCCCCGGATCCCATCGCGAATACGGTCGTTGAATGTGCCGATGCCGTTGCCAAAAAGATTTTTCTGGCTGGCGTTGATCCCCAGCGTGTTGTTGGCCACCTCGCCGAAATCGAAACCCTCCCCGTAGAGATAAACCTTGCTGCCGTCCATGCCGTCTTTTTCGAGCGTGAGCTTCGCGAGCGTTTTGGATTTGCTGCATGTTGGAGACGAAGAGAAAGCTCATGAGATCGAATCGGAAACCATCGATCTTGTACTGCTTCGCGTTCAGCACGACCGCGTCGGTGATGAGCTTGCCCATCATTTTGTGTTCCGGCGCTGTGTCCGGGCAGCAGCTACCGGATAGCTGGTTACCGTCCGCGTCCAGGCGGTTGTAGTAACCGGGAACAACCTTGTCGAGCACGGAGTTCGGGGTCTCTCCGATTGCGTTGGTGTGGTTGAAGACGACGTCTTGAATAACGCGAAGACCGGAGTGATGCAGTCCCTGCACCATCTGGCGATATTCAAGGACGCGATTGTCGGGGTTGAGGGCATAGCCGCCTTCCGGTGCGAAAAAGTGCACCGGATCGTAGCCCCAGTTGAACGCGTCGTTATTCTGAATCGCGGCAACCGCGGCCTGCTGCTGCGTGCCATCGGGCGGAAAGCCACTGAGGTCGGGAGTTGTCTGCCAGGTGGTCTTGTCCTCGTTGATGCTGGCGAAATGAAAGCTGGGCAGAAGATGGACAGCCTTCAGGCCGGCCTCGGCCAATGCTTTGAGATGCTTCGTGCCGTTAGTGCCGCGATCGGCAAAGGCCAGGTATGTTCCGCGATGAGCTGAAGGCACCGTAGGGTCATTAGCGCTGAAATCGCGGATGTGCAGCTCGTAGATGCTGAGGTCGTTTACGTTCGCGAGCGAAGGCGAACGCGACTCCTCCCAACCTCGGGGTTGGGTGTCCCGATCGTTTAGGTCAGTCAGACGGCTCTTCACGCCGTTAAGTGCGAGGTCCACCGAGTAAGGATCGGTGACGAGGTTCTCCACGATCGCGCGTTGGCTGGGCACATAGACGCGCAAGTCGTATAGGTAATATTTGTTAGTCCAAATGTCGTCGATGCAGGCGCTCCAAACGCCGTTGTTCTCATGCATCGCAGAAGTCTGGCCAGGCGTAGTGTCTGAGGCCTGGTCGAAAAGTTGAAGATTTAAAGACTGAGCGGCGGGCGCCCACACACGGACCAGAATGCCATTTCCGTCGCAGGTGTTGGCGGTGCTAGCGTCGGACCAATCTTCCTGCTCGTTGTCCTGGAAGATGACGCCAAGCTTGCCGGGAAAAAAGAAAAGATCATCGAGTACACCAGCGGTCTGCACGCTTCTGACGTATTTAAGCGAGCCATCACTCGCAATGGAAGATACGGCGACTTGGCCTTTCAGCGCAGCCGCGAGTAGTGAAGTGCTGGTATTCGCAGGCAAATGCAGGACGGCATAGCCGGAGAGCTGCGGAAAACGCGCTTGCTCGTCGGAACTAAAGCCAGAAGCGAAGGGAGTGAGCGGAATACTGGAGCCTCCGGTCACACCAGTGGCGGTCAATTGCAAGTTAGCATTGGGATCGTAGTTCCGAAAATACGAGAAACCCGATTGCAGGAATTGGCCCTGGATTGCGACCGTGGTCCGATCGATCCAAAACGCCTGTTGCTTGAAGAAAACCGCGTCCAGCAATTGCGCGGCGGTCGGTTGCGTTGACAAGACCTGACTATCGCCGGAGATCACCCAAGCCTCTTTGAATAACGCGACATTCAGATGCATGTCCGGCCCAGGGTCCTTGGTTCCGGTCGAAATATTGTGAACGATGAAGCCGAGATCATGAGGATTGGCGGTGAGTCCAACATCATAAAACGCGCCGTACGTGTCGTAGCCGGTGACGAAGACAGGACCACCGTTGAAGTTGCCCGTGTCTTCCGTAGTGTCGCCGAAGGCGTAGACCGTCCAGGAAGCATAGTTCGCGTCTGGACGAAAATAGTGGATGCGCGCTTTGTTCGCAGGAATTGGCGGTTCCGTGGTGAATTCGGTCTGTGGCTGCGAGAGAAATACGGTAGCGCTGCCGGAGAGCACCCAGGCCTCGAGATTCAGCGTGAGCTGCAAGTGCATATCCGGGCCGGGATCTTTGATGTTGCAATTGTGAATGATAAAGCCGAGCTGCCCATTGAACTTCGTCGGATCGACCCCGACATCGAAGTAAGCGCCGTAGGTGTCGTATCCGGCGACGAAATCATTCGTGTTGCAAAAATCACTATTCGGATCGGTGGTGGCGAAAAATGGAAACAGGTTCCAGTTCGCGTAATCATTGTCCGGGCGATGGTAGTGAATGCGCGCTTTCCCGGCAGGAATCACGGATCAGTTTGCTGGATGGTGGGAGGCTGCGTGGTGTGCAGGATGTTGCTGCCGGAGAGTTGCCAGTATTCGTTGCCCTGCGTCGCGGGATTGATGAATTCATTGGGCCCGGGATCTTTGGTGTTGCCGTTGTGAATGATGATGCCGACATTCTGAGCGGTGGAACTCACGCCCACATCGAAGAAAGCGCCGAAACTATCGCGCCCCGTAACCTGCACGGGGCCGCCATTGAAATTCGAGGTGTCTTCGGTGGTGTCGCCGAAAGCATAGACCGTCCAGCTCAGATAGTTACTGTCAGGCCGAAAGTAATGGATGCGCACGTGCCCCGCGGGAATGGGAGGAGGCGTTTGCGCGTTGAGCAAAATCGGCGCTGCGGTCAACAACAAGCAGGAAAGCGCGAAAAAAGTGAAAACGGCGCGGCGATACATGGTTCACACTCCCGGTCAGTTGTCAGGCTATTTTTTCTGCGGACATTGGCCTACGAATGCCAGCAACAGGTTGAAGACATTCCTGCGTTTGTACGCTGGCGCGCCGCGCATGATAGCGCCGGGTTCTGCGGATGTCTAGTGAAGCAACCAAGAGTTAATCCTTTAGAACGTTGAGGCACTGGGTTCCTCGAAGATAAGGTGCTTATCCATGTCGAGCATTTGCTTGCGGTATTGACGGACGGCAAGGAGAACGAGGGCGAGCAGGGGTGCGAACACGATGGTTTGCCACGGATTGAGCAGGGCCCAGTGCTCCATTTGGGGCAGGTAGTCGGTAAAGAAGAGAAAGCCGAACAGGTAGGTGACGAAGATGAGCGCGGAATTGCTTTGGAATGACGGATAAGAACAGGTGAACGGAATTTTGCGGAAGCGGATCAGCAAGAGTTCTACAAGCACGATGGTGCAGGCGATCAGGATCGCGGTGTGAAGAAGCGCGGCGGTCCATCCCCAGAAAAAAAGAATCGAGAACAAGGCGGCGGGAGCGAGCCAGGGCAGCGAAAAGAGAAGCAGAACGCGCCTCGCGATGGCTCTGGCGTCTTGTTGGTTGGGATCGAGCCAGTAGCGGAAGATCCAGTTCGCGCGGAGGTCGGCGGGCATCCCGAAGGCGAATCGAATACCGACGATGACGCAGTAAGCGAGGATGAATGGGACGGAAAGGAATTCCGCGGACGGTATCGGCGCGGTAACTAGCGAGCGCAGATTGGACGCAGAGGAAAGAGTTTCGCCGGAGAGGGCCAGTCCCAAAGCGGCGAATCCCAACAAAATTTGGAGATGGCCGTCGCTACGCAAGAGCGTCCTAGCGACGAAGTGATAGCAGGCACGCTGCGGCGCGGCGCGCAGAATCGTTTTGTGAAGGGGAGTTAATGGAGAAACGGAATGCCGGAAACGAGGTAAGGGACCGGCATCGGCCATTTCTGGAATGCGAATGAAGGAGCGTCGGAAACTGAGCGCGTACGCGATGAAGGCGACGAGAATGGCCAGGCCGACGGCGGATAATGCGGCCTTGCTCATGGTCGCGGCGAAACGGTCGGTACCACTGAGCCAAATGGTTCGCGCGAGGCCCAGGAACGAGGCGGGCGGGAGCGCGGCGATTTTGTGAGCCAGGGGCACGGAAAGTTTTGTGAGCAGGTACGGGACGGTGAAGCTGCTGGCGAGAAGCGCGAGAAGGCCGATGGCGACGATGAAACGAGCGGCGTGAGAGACTCTGCGGAAAAGAGAGGCTGGGAGAACGGCCATCAAAAGACCGGCCAAGGCGAATACAGCGAAGAAGCTGAACGCGCTTGCGGTGAAGACGGCGACGGCGTGGCCGAGAGTAAAGCGAATCCACACGGCAAAGGAATTTTGCGAGCCGACGACAGCCATGGGAAAGAAAAGCAAGGAAGCCGCGTTGACGACGATCGTGAAGAGAGCGGCGAGAGCGAGGATGGCGGCCAAGTTGGCGAAGAAAATGGCGTGTAGGGAGAGCGGGAGAGGGACGAGGTTGGTGTAGTCGCGGCGATCGAGGAAGAGAGCGTCCCAGCGCCAGAGAGCGGCGGCTCCTGTGACGACGAGGGAAAGCACGAGGAAGAAATATTCGTCGGGAATGGTGGCGGTGTACGGGTCGAAGATGGGATTGCCGCGCAAGAAGCGAATCAGCGAGCCGTATTTCTCAAACATCAGAAGAGAAACGAAGACGCCGGGCATGGCGAGCATGATTAAGATCACGCCGATGCCGAGGTCCAGCTCTTCGGAGCCGGGCTCGCCGCCGCCGTGGAACATGCGGGCGATGAAGAGGCGCAGAAGGCAGCCGAAGGGAGTTCGGGAGAAGATCTGCCACCGAGCTTGGATAAATTTCTTCATTTACTCTCGCCGGATACTCGCCGGCAAGATGCCGGCGTTACGCGGTTATGTCGCTCAGTGCTCATGCGGAGACCACTACGTCGACGATTTGGTTTGCTATTTGCTCTTTTTCTTCGACCAGGTGCAGGAAAACGCCTTCCAGGGAAGATGTGCCGATGCGCTCGCGAACTTCGCTAGTTGCGCCGCTGGCGATGACTTGTCCTTTTCTTAGGACGATCAGGTGCGAGCAGACTTTTTCCACGACTTCTAGAATGTGCGAGCAATAGAAGATGGATTTGCCGCGGGCGCTCAGCGCTTGCACAATATTTTTGATGATGAGCGCGGAAGTGACGTCGAGGCCCGAAAGAGGTTCGTCCAGAATGAAGAGATCGGGATTGTCCATGAGAGCAGCGATGAGAAGAATGCGTTGGCGCATGCCCTTGGAGTAGGAGCCGAGCGTGACGTGACGATGTGGCCAGAGAGAGAAGAGTTCGAGGAGGGAATTGATTCTTGTATTCCTGCGAGAGTCGGGCATGTCGCGAAGCGTGCCGATCATGTCGAGATATTCCTGGCCGGTGAGATAGGGATAGAGGTTGGCTTCTTCAGGGACGTAGCCGAGACGTTTGCGATAAGCGACCAGGTCTTTGTGAATGTTTTGGCCGTTGTGGGTGATTTCGCCGTCGGTGGGCTCGAGGAGGCCGGTGAGCATCTTTACGGTGGTGCTTTTTCCGGAACCGTTCGGGCCCAAGTAGCCAAGAACCTGGCCGGGTTCGAGGGAGAAAGTTACGTCTTGGACAGCGGGAACGGATCCGTAGAATTTGTAGAGCCCTTTGGCTGCGAGCATCGGGCCTTCCTTAGTGCGAATGGACAAGTTACGGCCAGGATTTGCGGACAGATGCTTTGACACCATAGAGGCGAGCAAGGTGCCAGGATGAAGTGGCTTCGACCGCGACGGTCGGAGACGGCTTGTCTGGGCAGGGCGGGGAAAAGCGCAGCCCCCCCCACATCCCCCGGCGTTTTGTATGGATGTGAAAATAAGGGAGTTGCTGGAAAAGCGATTCGTATCGTTGTGAAAACAAAGGCCGAGCAACAAAGATGGCCAGGCAGACTCGGAGTCGCGCATTAAGGCTCGGACGGAGCGGGCGTTAACTGGGTGCAAATAGCTCTCGGAAAAAGAGGCTGGATGTTGTTGATTTTAAAGGAGGGATTTTCGAGGGTATACCCAACCCCCCCTGTTTTTGGCCAAAGAGGCTGTAAGCTACTGAAAACAAAGGACGGAGTGCAGAAAAAGAGAGGCAAGAGGCTGCAAGCCTATGGAAGCAAAGAGGTTGGGCCGAGCTACAGGCGGGAGTTGTTTGAGGTAACACGATAAAGGGTACCACAGATCTGTACGTAAATCAATGGTAAACTTGTAAGTGCAATTGCGTGAGGGGCATACAAGCCAAATTCCAAAACGGGAAAAGCCTAGAAGGTGAGAAAGGGAATGGCCCCACCTGCACGGGCGGCGAGAGTGGCGCCAACTCGTGATTCAGAAACTATGAACCGCTCAGGGTGCGGAAGGCGCGCAGACCCGTTAGGTAGGCGGCCGCTATAGGTTTTATGGGCAACGGGGCGTTTCTGCACATATCGTGCGTTAGCTTTGCCCAGTTGGAGGCGTTGGCGCGGTTCACAGATATGGAGATGGAGGGCGTTAGCATTTTGGCCGTGTGCCATAGACCGCCGGGAATGAAGAGAATTTCTCCGGGATGGAGGCGGAAGCGCATGGGTACCGCTTTGGCGAACAGCGGAAATTTGTTGAGATCCGGGTTCTCGATGTCAGGTATTTGCGACGCATTGTATTGGTTTGGACGCACGTAGATGTATGGAGTTTGGTCGGCGGAGAAGGCGGTGTACTCCTTTGTGCCGTAGATTTGAGTGAGGAAAGCGTGCGTATGATAGCTGTCGAAATGAAGGAAGGGGAATTTTGCACCGCTGCCGCCGATATAAAGTTCGGGAGAACCATTGTGCAGGCGAGAGCGGAGCACGCCTGAGAGCCTACCGTCCAGCCAGTTTGGAAAGAAGTAGCGGGGCAATGGGTCGATGTCGGCGAGTAGCTCCGGCAAAAACTCTTCGATGATTTCATTGCGAAGGTATGGGGCGGGATTGGCGGAGCTGGAAGAATTCACGCGGTTGATGAAATCAGCCATATTGTAAATCTTATGGTCGATAGACAGATTCATTGAGCCATACTTTTTCTTGAAATATTCAGGTGTCCAGTTGTCCAACGCTCTCCAGCCCCTGATGGCGCCGGTGATGATTACCGGCTTACCCGGGAAAAGATACTCCTCGGCAAACTCCTCATAGGGAAGGTGGTGACGCCGATCGATGGTCGCAACTGTCGTGTATTCCATCAAAAGTAAGCCTCCGGCAGGCTGCGGGTTATCCGGCGTCTTCCGCCGGTCAAAACCCGTAAGCGCCCCTAGATGAAAACACGGTAGTCCGCCTTAGCTCCATCCAGTGGTTACCTGTTTTTTCGGTCAGAAAATACCGATGAAGATCTTTACAATCTGTCACTTACGTTAAAACAAAAAAGTTCCTGCTGCGAACTCGTTAGCAAGTAAAAAATTGCGGAAATAATCGGATCGTCCAAAGGAGCGGATGTCACTTTGAGCCGGCAACTAGAGAGCTGGATGCTGCGACCATCGGCTGCTTGGCGTGAAGACTAGCGCGTAGAAACTGGAAAAGCCTTCGGAGCTGAGGAAACGGCTCCGGAGGCTTTTGCTTGTTAGGTTTGCAAACCGCGAGTGCCGGTTCGCGTTGTGCGCTCTACTTTGAGCTGAAATCGAAGAGGTCGAACAGGTCTCCGATCGCGGGCGTGTTCAAGGGAACGTACGGATTACCCGTTACAGTTTGTGGATTGGGCAGATTGTCGCGGCTGCGGGTGGAAATCTTCGGCAGCTTCCAGTTGCGTTCGATGAACTTCAGGATCGAGACGTGGTCCGCGTAGGTGTGGGAGATGTGGCCCGGCTTCGTGTAGGGCGACACGACGAACAACGGTATGCGCGTGCCGTCGCCGAAGAAGTCGAGTGGCTGCACGTAGCCGGAGTCGTAATAGCCGCCGCCTTCATCCACGGTGACGAAGATCGCGGTGCTCTTCCACAATTCGGGATTCTTCTTGACCTCGTCGACGATCTTCTTGACGAAACCTTCGAAGAGATCCCACTTGGAGGAGGCGGGGTGGCCATCGACCCAGCCGCTGGGCTTGACGAAAGAAACGGCGGGCAACGAGCCTTTGGCGATGTCGTCGTATAGGTCCACCGTGTCGACGAGGTGCGCAGTGCGTACCGCGACGTCGGTCATGATCTGGGTTTGGTATTGAAAGGGATTGCAAATGTTGCAGTACTGGTCGCTGTTGGGACCAACAGCGCCGTAGTTCAATTGGTAGGGGTCGGCCAAATACTGGTTCCATTGGTCGCCGTAGTATTTCCAGGAGACGTTCTTTTCCAGGAGGACGTCCGCGATGCTGTGTTGGCTGGTGGGTGGAATGGTGAAGGGTGTGTTGTTCGGATTGGTGTTGGTGAAGGCGTTGTCGCCATCGCCGAAGTAGCCGGGGTTGTAGTTGTTGAGCAGGTAGTAGTGCCCAGCATCGCAATTGGGTTTGATTGGCCGGGGGAGGGAGCCCAGATAGTTCAGGATAGGGCCGACGCCTGGTTGCGAAGCGTCAGAGCAATCGGTGTAGCTGCCGCCGCCGTACACACCGGTGGAGGGGCCGTTGTTGCCAAAGCCGCCGTAGCCGTCCTGAATCCACCAGTTATTTTTACCCGGGACCGGATTGGGATTTTCGATTTCGTCGACCGGACCACCCAGGAAGGTCATCTGGTTGTGCGGTGGAACGGTGGGCTTGCCGTCTGGGCCGCTGAACCAGATGGCGTCACCGAAGCCGAGGATGATGCTATCCAGGCCGGTGCCGCCCATCGCGGGCTGGTGATAGTTGTCGCTCATCGCGAAATTATCGGCGAGGAACTTAGAGTAGGGTGCGTCGCCCTCGAGAACATTGTAAAAGCCCATGGCCGTGGCGCCTTCGCGGGTGGTGACTTTGCTGGGCGTGTAATCGGTGCTGAAATTCGCGGGTTGCGGCTTGCCGTTGACGTTGGAGCCGACGGTGACTTCGGTCCAAGTGAAAAGGTCAGCCTTGCAGCCGCTGGCGTTGGACTTGGTTACATAAGCGGCGTTGCAATCTTCCTGCTGCCACATTTGGTAGAAACGGTGCACCGGGCTGGCGCCGTAGGATTCATAGGGGAATGTCTTGTGATTCTTGGTCATCTGGAAGGGGCCAGGCGCGAGCGTCGAATAGGGAGGTGTGACGCCGGCGATGCGCGTGTCGAGCATCTTGCCGGTTAATCCAGTGCCGCCGTCGAGCAAGGATTCATAGTAATTCGAGTCCAGGCCGTTTTCGGATGAGGTGGCGTCCGCCATTGTGCACATGCCGTTATCGGTACAAACGTTCGTGGGGCCGCCGTTGAGAGGAGCGGGCAACTTGGAATACGGCTTCTTTTTTGTAGTGGGGCTGAGTTGGAATGTGGTGCTGCCGGTGATGTCGGCAGAATATTGAGTGGCTAACGCGAAGTTTTTGCCCGGAGTGCTATCGGGGTTGATGATTCCCTTGGAGAGCAGATTGTCGACGCTCTCGCCTTCTTTGGGTTTGTAGGTGGCGAAAATGTGGTCGAATGACCGATTTTCGCCGACGATTACGATTACGTGCTTAATGGGTGATTGGGAGGTGGGCGCTGCTTTTTGTTCCTGCGCCCGCGCGCTTCCCGCTAATGGGGCGAAGACGCTGAATTGAAGTAATGCAAGGGACGCCAGACTGAAGCGCACACCTTGCGCCACTGTTGAAATCAAACTTCTCGATGGCGTAGTTGTGTTCTCTCCGGATCAGCAATTTGGAATTGGCTGGAGTGCGTACAGTGCTGCCCGAGGATTGCTGCCCGGTTCACCACGTGTAAATTCAGTGTTACAGATGTCTGATGGAGGAGGGTTTACTGTAGGGGAGACAACCAACTAGCTTTCGTCTTGCGTACTGGATGCGCCGTTGGCGTTTCGTTGGAGATTCAACTCTTGTCGCGCTCTTGTTACCAGCGAATCCAAGCCTTCGTGCTTGGAGAAGACCGCGCATACACCGGAGCCTAATGCTGCCAGCTCCAGTTCCCGGCTGTAGTGGGCGGTGAGGAGGAAAAGAGGAACGGAGGGCATCATGTAGCGGAGAGCGGAGGCGGCTTCGAGACCGTTCATTTCGGGCATGGAGAGATCGAGGATGATCAGGTCAGGGGAGAGTTGCTGGGCTTTCTCGATAGCGTCCACACCGTGAACTGCTTCGCCACAAACGGTGAATTCGGGATAAGAATTGAAAAGTGAACGGAGTTGCCGACGGATAACTTCGTGATCGTCCACGACCAAAATTGATCTCGGCACCGGTTACTCGCCTCCCGAGAAAGAACTTACGTTGTACAAGTTAGATGCATGGCACGGGAGAAGGACTGAGGGGGGTTGCGCGTGAAGAGTCGCCGGATTGTTCCGCGGACTACCGACCGGGCGCTTCTGAGGAAGAGCGGCGTCGCCAAAAGAAATAGGCAGGCAGGCCGAGGGCGAAGAGGATGATGGCTACCGCCAAGTTGCGGAATTGGGCGGGATCGTGGAAGGCGAGGTAGATGGCGTTGGCTACTATGGCGGCAGCGGCTAGGACGAAGATTAGAGGCGTCCAAGGGTAGCCGGGGACTCGATAGGGGAGAGATTTGCCTTGCGAGGCGCGGCGCAGGGGGAAGATTGCGGCGGCGCCTAGTCCGTAGAAAATCCAACCGATGAAGATTACGCCGCCGATTAGTTCGGCGAATTTGCCGGCGCTGGCTAGGACGGCGGACCAAACACCTAGCGCGATGACCGCGGCGGCGGGGGTGTGAAAGCGCGGGTGGACCTCGGCTAATTTTTTGAAGAAGAGATTGTCGTTGGCCATCGCATAAAAAACGCGGGGGGCGGTGAGGACTACGCTGTTGGCGGCGCTGAAGGTGGAGATGAGGATGGTGAAGGCGATGGCGCGTCCCGCCCAGGGGCCGAGGACAGCAGCGGCGGCTGTGGCGGCGATGGCTTCGCTGTTCGTGGCTGCTGTGGGGCCGAGGGCGTTGAGGTAGGCGACGATGGCGATGAGATACAGAGCTGTGAGTGTGAGCGAACCCGATAAGAACGCGCGCGGGAACGCTTTTTGCGGGTCGACGACTTCGCCGGCGCTGTAGGTGCCGAATTGCCAACCTTCGTAGGCCCAGAGGACGGCGATCATAGCGAGGCCGAAACTCGAGAACAGAGAAAAGCCGGTCTGCGTGGAACCGAGCGCGGAGGGAATTTCGCGGATGTGATGTCCGAGGGCGAGGAGAACGGCGCTGAGGACTACGACGATTCCAACTTTGATTAGCGTGGTCCAGTTTTGCAGGTCGGAGCTTTTGCGGGTGCCCCAGACGTTGACGGCGGTGACTACGGCGATCATTGCAATGGAAACGATGGTGGCTTCGATGGGCGTTAGCGGGATGATTTCGGCGAGATAGCGGGTGAAGGCGCGGGCGAGGGCTGCTACGGAGCCGCTGGCGATCACCAGGAACAGGCACCAGCCGTAGAGGAAGGCGGGCATGCGGCCGAAGCCGTCTCGAATGAAAACGTAGAGGCCGCCGGCTTCGGGATTGGCGGCGGCTAGCTCGGCGTAGGTGAGCGCGCCGAGGAGGGAGAGGATGCCGCCCATTATCCAGACTAAGAAAGAATAGCCGACGGAACCGTCGAGCTGGCGAAGGATCAGGCCGGGAGTTAGGAAGACGCCGGAGCCGATTACGGAACCGATGAAGAGGAGGAAGAGGTCGCGTTGGCGGAGGGTGCGGAGAAGAGAGGCGGGGGCGGTTGCGTGAGGGGCTTCGGCTGTTCTGGGGATGATTGAGGCCATTTTGGCAGGACAAGAGTGCCTGTGGTGGTGCGGGAGGTCAATGAGAAGTTGGCGCGCGAGGGCAAATGGCGGACGGCCAGAATTGACTGTTCCACCACGAGATCGCCGCTACTCGATGAAGGGGGCGGGCATGAAACAGAGGATGAAGATGACTAAGGAGAGTAAGGCGGAGGCGTGGCGGGCGGAGCCTAGCGGCTCGGGATTGTAGATGGGGAGCGTGCGAAGGAAGCGGATGCCGACGAGCAAGGCGGCCCAGACGTACCACCCGGGCCAGAAGCGGAAGCCCAGATAGGCCAGAAGTGCGGGGACGAAAATCGAGGAAACGCGATGAGCTTGCTGGCTGAGGGAGCGGAGGATGTGGCCGCCGTCGAGTTGCACGGCGGGAAGCAGGTTGAGCGAGGTGGCAAAGAGTCCTACCCAGGCGGCGCGACCGACGGGATGAAGTAGGAGGGTCGAGGCGTTTGCGCCGTGGTGAAAAATTGGCGCGAGGAGCTGGAGGATTAGCGGTGAGCCGAGGACGATGCCGGCGTTCGCGGGATCGCCGAGACCGGGGACAAACTTGGCGTGGACGATGCCGTAGATGAGCGCGGGAACGGCGACGAGGAAGCCGACGAGTGGGCCGGAGGCGCCGACGTGGAAGAGAGCACGCGTGGTGCGAATTGGAGAGCGGATGAGGATGAAGGCGCCGAGCGTGCCGATTAGCGTAGGGAAAGGAATGAAGAAGGGATAGCTGGAGTGGATGTGGTGATGGCGGCAGGCGAAAAAGTGGCCAAGTTCGTGAGCGAGGAGAATGGTGAGCAAAGTGAGGGCGAAGGGGAGTCCGGCGGCGAGAGCGAGCGGGTTGCGATAGACGAGGGTGAAGGCACGCAGGAATTCGTCCCAGGAGACGGCTTCATTGTGGGCGTAGGCGACGGCAAAATGCGTGCCTGCGACGAGGCAAGTACCGAGCGTCACCAGAAAAAGACAGCAGGCGAGGAGCAGGGACTTTGCGGAGGGGCGGCGAGGGACACGGAAGGCGTAAGAGGGCAGGTTGGATTCCACGCGCCAGTCTGGTGGTGCGATCGTGGTTGTGGTGGTGCTATCTGGGAAAGATTCGACACTTTGTGAAGATGGCGTGAAATTGTGCAAAAGCAAGTACACCACAGGTCGCGAAGTTGCGCCAGTTGCGAGCAATGCTAGCGTGACGCCGTGGCTAGGCGGCGGGTGACGTAGTCGGTTACGTGGACGACGAGAAGCTCTTCCAGTTGGTGCGTGACTTTGCCGGGAGCGGAGGCGATTTTGTGTCCGGCGATTTCGCCCACGCCGATGATGTTGCGATTGGTGGAGGAGATAAAGACTTCGTCTGCGGAGTAGAGGTCTTCGGGGCGGAGCGCGTGCTCGACGACGGCAATGCCGGCCTCGGGGGCGATTTCAAAAAGGATGCCGCGTGTGATGCCTTCGAGGCAGCCGGAGTTTAGCGGCGGCGTGTGAATCTTGCCGTCCTTGATTGCGAAAATGTTGGCGGCGGTGCATTCGGCCACTTCGCTGCGCTCGTTGAGCAGAACAACTTCGTCGTAACCTTCTTTTTGCGCTTCGGCAACGGCCCAAACATTGGGAAGCCAGGAGATGCTTTTGACTCCGGCGAGCGGAGCAGAGGCATGGCGGCCATGAGCGCGGAGTCCAAGGCGGATGGGCTCGCGATATTCCGGGAGTGGCGCGGAATAGATGATGAGGTCGGTTTGGGGCTGCGGCTCATCGCTGCGCCAGAAGCCGATTTGGTTATGGACGAGATAGATGCGAGCTGAGCCTTCAGTGACATTGTTGGCGCGAATGACTTCGTGAAGGTCGACGCGGACTCTGGCCGCGGTGTACGGCATGGGAAGGCGGATTAGTGCGGCATCTTTTTCAAGGCGGCGCCAGTGGCGCTCGTAGGCGAAGGCTTCGCCGCGCGAGATGCGAACGGTGGTGAACAGGCCCCAGCCGCAAAGGAGGCCGGCTTGTCCGGGGGAGAGACGGACCTTCTCGATGGGCAACAGGCTGTCGTTGTGAAAAACGTAGCGATGAATCAATGCGGCTCCCCTCGGGTTCTATTCTATCGGAAAAACGATGGGAATGGAGGTAAACAGGGAGCGGATTGAAGGCTGGAAAAAAAACGAGGGCGGGGAAGGCAACCCACCCTCGTAGGAAGAACGCTTGCACAGAAGCTAGAACAGAAGCTTCAGCGCAAACTGGATCTGCCGCGACGAGCCGAAATCGCCGGTTGGGAAACGAGTCGCTTGGATTGTACCAAACGATCCGCTGGTTGTTGTAAGCACGGGATTGCCGAAATTTGGATGGTTAAAAACGTCGAACATCTCGCTGCGGAACTGGAGATTGAGTTTCTCGGTGATCTTTGTGTTCTTCGTGACCGAAAAGTCGGTGTTAAGGAAGTTGGGGCCTATGATCGCGTCGCGGCCGAGACTGCCGGGATGACATGAACCGGCAATCACCGGATACACATTGCCGCCCTTCTTCGTGGGTACATCGCTGAACGTGCACGGAATCGCAAATGCAGCGTTTGGAGTTGCCGCGCAGTCAGGAATCGCGGGGACCCCGCCCGACAGAGCACCGTTGAAGTGCTGGCACACGGCCCCGTTTGAGAAGTATTGGCTCGGATTTCCGGTACCGGTTACGGGTTGAAGCAAATCGGGCCGGACCGTAACGGAGATGCCAGGTCCCGGGCCAATCGCCTGCGTAGGCGTAATGGGACTTCCGCTTTGAGCCTGAGTGACAATACCGAACTGCCAGCCGGAGACGAGGCGGTTACCTTTGAACGGGAGTTCATAGAAGCCGCTGAGGACAAAACGGTTACGAACATCGAATTCCGAGAGGCCATAGTCGCCGCGGGGATTGTAGGCGTTTTGAATGACCAGCGATTCGGCGGTGGAGAGCGAGTTATAGTCGAGCGACTTCGAGTAGGTGTAGGAAGCGAGGAACTCGAAACCGTGAGAAAAGTGCTTGGTGGCGGTGAGCCAAAGGGCATTGTAGTTTGAGTTGCCGGCGCTGTTCACCTGATTGATGGTGTTCAGCCCGCAGGGAGGATTAGGGGCCTGGCATTGCGGCGGAATCACTGAGCTTGTGAGTGGAAGCGTTGGAAAAGGTTTGGTGGTTCCGTAGAGGCCCGCAGTAACGAATGGCTGATTAATATTTTGCGTGAGCTGGAGATGTGTGGCCTTCAGGCCAACATAGGCTATCTCAAGCCCGAGGGTGGAGGTTACTTGGCGTTGAATGGTCAGGTTCCAGTCCTGGGCATACATATCATTGAAATTCGGGTTGATAGCGGAAGGTCCCAAGCTGACGCCCGTAACCGCGGCAGAGGGATTCTCTAAGGTGATGCTGTTGGACGACGAAGCGGCGGAAAGCGGCAGCGCAAAGGGCGGGTTGGAACTGAGCCCGGTGACGATGTTCGTCGTGGGATCCTGAGTCATGATCGCATAGGCCGCACGGACCGAGGTTTTTCCGTCTTTGAAAGGATCCCAAGCAAAGCCGATACGCGGCTGGAAGTTTTTGTTATTCGTGTGATAGGGCTGCGGAGACGAAATAAGAGTGCCCGTCGTGGGATCGAAATTCGTGAAATGATTGACGGATTCCGACGGTGTTGAGTTCCAGGCATAACGCAGGCCGATGTTGATGGTGAAGTTGGGCTTCCATTTGAAGCTGTCCTGGGCAAAGACATCGTAGGAGGGTTGCAGAATCTTGTTGTTACCTGCGCCGAGTTGATCGGTGAAGGAATTCGCTTTATCGGCCAGGAAGTTCCCCAGCGTAGTGAAAGTGAAGCTGCCCACATTTTCGGCAATGTTGTTGTTGTAGGCGCGCCGGATTTCTCCGCCGAAGGCGAAGGAATGGCGACCTTTTAACCAGCTAAGGGTGTCGTTCAGGACGGCGGTGGTGTCACCGCGGCCTTGAGGTTCGCCAGTCGGCCCGCCAAAGCCGAGCGCGCCAGCCACATTGAAAAACGGCAACCCAGAGGCTGCTGGAGATCCGGCCGGCAGAGTGATACCGAACGCTGCAGGATCCAGCAAACCGTTCGGAGTAAAGGTCAGATGGATTCGATTGAAGCCGATGCGTACCGTATTGGCGAGAGTGGGTCCGAAAGTATGGTCCTCGCTAAGAGTCGCCAAGTGGCGGAAGCCATCGCGGGTGTCGCCGAATTTCGGGATGTTGGCGCCGATAGCGCCTCCTGAGGTGGGTTCCTCGCGGAGGTCCTTCTGAACAACGTAATACGCGTGTAGCCGGTCACTCTGCCGCAGTTCCACGTCGATGTCCGCCGAGCCCTGATTAATCGAGACATTGGCCACGGTGCCACCGGTGAAGCCGGTGAAGTCCGCCGGGTTTGGCGAGGCGTCGGTATGCTGGGAGAAGTTGGCGCCGGGAACGAGTGCTAAGAGCTTCTGAACGGCTGGCGAGGTGACCGTAGCCCGCTGATTCTGACTCGGGACGGTGCTATTGACCGTCAGGCTCTGATTCTGGCGGAGTCCTTCATAAGCAAGAAAGAAGAAAACCTTGCTCTTGACGACAGGGCCGCCAAATGCGGCGCCGAAATCATTGCGCTTGAAAGGCGCCTGGGGATTCGCGCCTCCGCTAGTGGTGAGGACTGGATTGAAGAAGTTGCGCGCGTCCAAGGCGTTGTTGCGGAAAAACTCAAAGGCCTCGCCGTGGTATTCGTTGGTTCCGGACCGCGTGGCGAGGTTTACGACGGCTCCGGCATTGCGCCCGTACTCGGCTGGAAAAGCGGAGTTGTCGATTTTGTATTCCGCCAGGGTGTCAATCGGCGGTTGGAAGGTAATTTGATTCTGCACTGGATCGTTCAGATTGATACCGTTCACAAGCCAATTAGTGGTGTCCTCGCGCTGGCCCGCCGTGTTGATTCCGAATGATCCTTGCCCACGGAGAGGCGCGGAAAGAAATCCGTTTGCAGGCGGTGTGATGGTCCCCGGAGTCAACAGGCTGAGGTCAGTAAAATGGCGACCGTTTAGCGGAATTTCCTGAACGGTCTTGTCATTTATCACTTGGCTCATACTCGTGGTGGCAGTCTCAACCAAAGAGGCATCAGCAATGATTTCGACCGTTTGCGAGGCTGTGCCGACTGTTAACTGGATATTTTGAGTGACGGCCGATGCGACTTCGAGCTTGAGGTTAGACACCGTGGCAGTCTGGAAGCCGGAGCAACTGACCTCAATCCGGTAGACGCCGATGGGAAGCGACGGGAAAAGGTAGGAGCCTGCCGCGTCCGTTTGCGTGGCGGATGCGACGCCGGTGGCTTGATTTGTGGCGATGACCTTCGCGTTCGGCACCCCACCCGCTGAGGAGTCTGTCACGGTGCCACTTAGAGTTGCGGTGGACTGTCCATGTGCAACCAGGCCCATATGGAGGAACAAGGCGCACAGGAAAACCAATTGGAAGATGCGGCGGGCTGCAACGAACGGGCGGAACTGAACGATCATGTGTTCTCCTCTGACTGGCGACAAATTAAGCGTGTATTGGACCGCACCTTAGCTGCGGGAGCCTCTAATGCCATGTGTATTTAGTTTTGGAAAGGGAACGCCACCACTGCGTGCCCACTTGTTAGCTGGCAATCTCAGGGCCAGACGTAGGATTCCCTACGCGCAGGAAAACGCCAGCAGATTGAGTCGGTTAGTGAGCCGATGAAAAAACTAAATGCGGTCTATTTGAGGATGCGATACGGAAATTTGAATGAATTACGGAATGCCGTAAGGCTCGACGACGGTTTAGATGAATTTATGTGGGGTTACAACTAAACTCTCGGATCGATAGTCATGGGCGTAGCGACAATTCGTCTCCTGAAGATAAGGGCGCAGAGATTTAGGGGTTACTGCTTGCAGTTGAAGGGGAGAAGGAGTTGGTGGCCTTCGTAGATGCGGTTGGGGTCTGTGATTTCCGGGTTGGCTTGAACGATGCAGCGCCAGACCGTGGCGCGGCGGTATTGAGATTGCGCGATCTTTGTCAGGGTATCGCCCCTCTCGACGGCAATTCTTGTGTCCGCCTTGCGGCTCTGCAAAACTGAGGTTTCGTTCGGCACTACTATTTTTGTGCCGGCGGCGAGATGCGTCGGGTCCACGATGCCCGGATTGGCTGCGAGCAGTTCATGCCAGCGGGAGCCTCGGCCGAGGGTTTGCTGCGCTAACTTCCAGAGGGAATCGCCGGGTTGCACGGTGAGGGTGTGCGCGGGCGAAGCAGAAGTCGCGAGTGGCGATGGTGGCGCTACTGGGGTAGCGACGTTCGGCTGCGAGGTGGGTTGGGGCGCAATCGCCGCAGGGGCTGAGCTTGGTTGAGCGGTGAGCGGGGAAAACTTAGGTGAATCAAATTTTGGGGCCGCAATTTTTTGAGAGAGGTTCGTTTGCGGAATGGCGGGAGATGGCGCAGGGTGCGAGAATCGCGGTTGCGCCACGGGAGCGGTCCGCGCGATGTGAGCGACAGAAGGAGGCGCGACCGGGGCAGAGCGTCGCGCAAAAGGATCGATGCGGTGCAGAGGCGCCGGGCTGGTGATCGCCGAGGCGACTATGAGGTTGGGTCGGGCCGGTGCGAGATTCGGATGAGCGGGCGAAAAGCTCGGACGAGGCGGCGCCACGTTTGGAAGCGAAATAATCGGGGCGGCGAAGGTTGGTTCATCGAAAGGCAGATGGAAAGTCGTAGGAGCTTGTAACGCGAGCTTGGCGTTTCGATAGCGGCGCGCGACATCGCCGAGAGGGAGTTGTGGGACCTCGACGCTGGCGTCGAGTGAAGGTTGCGTTGGTTCGGTACCCGCAGGGTCTAGATGTCGCTGGGTCGCAAAGCGCGCTTCGTCTTCGGGCGTCAGAATTTTGGCGCGGCCTAAATCGTCTTCGGTGTAGACGTGCTTCTGTTTTTGGCTTTGCTCTTTGCGGGCGCGTTCCTGGCGCGCGGCTTCCGCAGCATCCTGTGTCTCTTGAGCGCGGCAATGCGATGCGCCGAAAAGCAGGCAGGAGCAAAGGAGGACAGCGAACCCGCAACGCAGCGGCTTGCGCAGCGACACTTGCTTGTGCACGTGTTGCTTGCTTCGACTGGAGAGGTCTGTGCTGTTCATTTCCGACCGACTTCGAGGAACATCCGATGGCGGAATACTACTGGAAGTCAGGCTTCGTGACAACGAGATTCTTGTAGGAAAACAGTACTGAGAGAGGAGTACTGAGAAAAGGGGTACGCGGACCTTCCTACGGCAAACTTCCATGGCCGTTGCGCTATTGTGCATCTTCGTGGCGGAAGTTTGCCGCAGGGAGGATGATCATGAATGTGAAGCGGAAGTTTTCGCGAAGGGAATTCGTGTCGTCGGCGGTTTCGGCGTCGGCAATTTCCGTCCTTCCTTACACGCAAAAACTGTTGGGGAAATTTTCCGGCGGTATTGGTGCGCGAGAGCTCGAGCAGAATCCCGTTTCGTTGATGACAACTCCCGCTTGGCGCGATCAGGGAATTTTGAATCTGTCGAAATCACCTTACGCGAAGCTGCACAGCGTTCCGGTCCATGCGGTCACGATTGAGGCGGGATTTTGGTCGCCCCGCCGCGAGACCAATGTGAACGCGAGCATTCCTTCGATGGGGAAGCTGCTGGAAGTGAACGGACGCATGGATAACTTCCGGCGGCTCACGGGCAAGAGCTCGGCAGCGCAGCGTGGGCCGGTGTATTCGGATTCCGACATTTACAAATGGATTGAAGCGGCGGGTTTTGCGCTGCAGTCGGGTGAGCGGCCGGAGCTGCGGGCGACGGTGGATAAGGATATTCGCGAGATTGTGGCGGCGCAGCAAGCGGACGGCTACTTGAACACGTATTACGTTGAGCGCGCTGCGCAGCGTATGGAGCAGAAGACGCAGCAGCATGGCCACGAGCTTTACAATGTTGGGCACCTGCTGCAGGGAGCTATCGCTTACTACCGCGCGACCGGCGATCGGACACTGCTGGATGCAGGAATTCGATTTGTGAACAAATTTTTGTTGCCGAATTTTGGACCTGGATCGGACAAGAAGCCGCTGTTTTCCGGGCATCCGGAAATGGAGCTGGCGCTGATTGAGTTATATCGGCTGACCGGCGACAAGCGGCACCTGCAGCTGGCGGGATATTTACTTGCCGGGGATTCGCGGATTCGCTTTAAGCACGAAGATTATGTTTATCACTTCTGCGGGACTCCGTTTACTTCGCGGACGCACCTGGAAGGGCATGCGGTGCGCGCGATGTACGCATGCTGCGGCGCGACTGACTACTACCTGGAGACCGGGGATCAGACTTATTGGAAAACGCTGAATGTACTTTGGAAAGATCTGGTTTCCGCGCAGATGTTTGTCACCGGTGGGGTTGGCGCGCGCAGCGATGGGGAGGCATTTGGCGATCCTTATGAATTGCCGAATGCGCGAGCGTATGGCGAGAGCTGCGCGGCTATAGGGAACATGATGTGGAACTGGCGCATGCTCGCGGCTACCGGTGAAGCCAAGTACGCGGACGTGATTGAGCGCGCGCTGTACAACGGCATTAATTCGGGGATGTCGCTGAACGGCACGCTCTATTGCTATCGGAATCCGCTGGCGTTTGATCCTTCCGGCGGGGACAAGATTCGCAACGAATGGTATGACACGACGTGCTGTCCGCCGAACCTGGAACGCACGCTCGCATCATTGCCGGGATATTTTTACAGCACCAGCGGCGACGGCGTTTACGTACATCTTTACGACAATTCGCAGCTCGATTGGCACCTGGAAAATGGGACGGGTCTGAAGATTCAGCAGAAGACAAATTATCCGTGGGACGGCAGCGTGGAGCTTGCAGTTGCGCCTTCCGAGCCAGCCGAGTTCACTCTGTACGTTCGCATTCCTGCATGGACGCACGCCGCGAAGGTTGTTGTGAACGGGAAGGCGTTCGCAGGCGCGCCTGCGGGCCAGTATCTGCCAATTCGGCGGGTCTGGTCGGGCGGCGACACGGTTACGCTGCAATTCAACATGGTGCCGCAAGTTCTCGAGGCCAATGCACAAGTGACGGAGAACAACGGCCGCGTGGCGGTGCAGCGGGGCCCACTCGTGTACTGCATGGAACAGGTTGATCAGGGCGAAGGCGTAGCGCTGAAGGATGTCGCCCTAAGTGCTGACCAGGCTTCGAGCGGTCGATTCGAAGAGAGATTTGACAAGAATTTGCTCGGCGGCGTTTTGGTGCTGCGACATGCCGGGACTGTGTACGAGGAATCAGCAGATCGCAGCGGTTTATATTTCTCCCGTGATGCGGCACCGCCGAAGTCGCGCCCGGTACAGCTAACCTTTATTCCTTACTATGCGTGGGCCAATAGGGTCCAAACTCCTATGCAAGTCTGGACCCCGGTGGCGAGGGCGTGAGCTCCAATTTTCTTCGACGCAGAACTACACGGTGGGAATAAGTATTTCGGTGACTAACTGGTCCTCGGGCGTTGTCCTCGGATCGTTCTTGTAATTTTCGATGCAGTAGTCATCGCGCATCTGGATTTTCTTTTCGGAGACAATCTCAAAAACACGGCCAGAAGCTTCGGGCAAGTTTGCATAAGAGCCGGTCAAGACGAAACGGCTGTACTTACCGCCTTTAAATTTTTCGTACTTTAAGCTCTCAGGTAAATTTTTCGGTTCGGCAGCAACTGCAACACCGGCGCGATATATCTTGGGTCCTACTTTGTAGAGGCTCATGTATCCCGTGACTTTGTTGTGTTCGGAAATCCGCGGAACAAGCGGATGCACTTCTTGCCAAGCTTGCGGTGCCGTGTTTTGAAACGGTCCAATTTTCTCGACAAAGACATAATGCGTTTCCGGCCAGGTCACAATCTCGGGTTCTTGCGTAAGTTTCATGGTGGCTTTCTGTGGGGTCGCCATCCTATTTCTCCTTTGCTTTGAAAAACCCTGCGAAAATACGAGGGTTTGCAAACAGCCGGTAAAGTCTACCGAAACGCACTTGCAATCGAATACTACAAATCCACTAAAGGGATCTACCCAAGTGGCGCCCCTTCGTTGGGCCTGGCCACTTGCTACTCTGCGCGCAAGGCTTCCACGGGGTCTACGGTTGCGGCGCGGCGCGAGGGTAAGTAGCTGGCGAGCCACGCGGTGGCCGCTAGCCCGAGGCATACAGTGCCGTAAGTGACTGGATCGACGGGATTCACATTGAATAGCAGAGACGACATCAGTCGCATCAGGAGCACGGCCGCCACTAGCCCACAAGCAACTCCGACACCCGTCAGTAGCAATCCATGCCGCACGAACATTCCGGTGACGGTGGGCTGCTGTGCCCCGAGTGCCATGCGGATGCCTATTTCGCGGGTCCGTTGCGACACGGAATAGGCGATCACGCCGTAAATGCCCACAACTCCGAGCAGCAGCGCCATCGCTCCTGCGACACCGAGCATAATCAAGGTGAACGACGTGCGCGCCAAGGACCTGGAGTAGAAATAATCGAACGTGTGCACCTCGGCCAGCGGCAGATTGGCATCGACGGACCATACCGCTTGCCGCACGTTCTTCAGGAGCGCTTCGGAACCGGCGAGCGGCGACCGGACAATGAACGCCACATCGCGGCGCACGGAAATGTCGTCGCTTTCGAAATGCGCCAAGAGCAAAGGCCAATACACAGAGGTAGGCGGTTTGTTATTCACGCCATCGTCATGAAGGTCGCCCACCACCCCAATGATTTCTCGCCAGTCGTCTTTTGTGCTGACTTGGATTCGTTTGCCCAGCGCAGCGGCAGGTTCGTGCCAATACTCTCGCGCGAGGTTTTCCGAGATCATGGCTACGGGCGTCTTGTTGTACGTGTCGGTCCAAGTTATCTCGCGGCCGGCAATCAGCGGTGTCCCCAAGGTCCTCAAAAATCCCGGCGAGATACACTTGAACAGGCGCAGGGGCGGAAACTCTCCCTCGGCGTAAGTGCGTCCTTCGAGAAGAATCGGATCGTGCCAGCCGCCTCCTACGCCACCGGCCATAGGAAGTTTTGTGCCGATGCTCACTGACGACACGCCGGGAATGGCTTCCAGCTTGTGCAGAATCTCTTCTTCCATGCGGACAACGCGTTCCGGCTCCTTTACGTGCGTTTCGGGGATCGAGATACGAAATGTCTGCAGCCCGGCCGGATCAGTGAAGCCCGGATTCACTCTGGTCAGAGCGCGGAAGGTGCGAATCATCAGCCCCGAGCAGATCAGCAGGACGAGTGCCAGCGCGACCTGCACGACGACGAGCGTATTTCGGGCGCGATGTTGCTCCCTGCTTTGGCTCAACCCACGACCGCCTTCGCGGATGCCTGTGGTCAGGCGCGCGCCGGCGTATTTAAGGATGGGCACGCAGCCGAAGAGCAAACTAGCGAGGAGGGATACCGCCAACGTGAACAGCAACACCGGTCCGTTAATCCCGACTTCGCTGATGCGAGGCAATCCTGCCGGCGCTACGGCAACCAGCACGCGTAACGCAGCGTAGGCGAGGCCCAAGCCGAGCACGCTCCCGAGCAGCCCAAGGATTACGCTCTCCAATAACAGCTCACTCGCAATGCGCCACCAGCCGGCTCCGAGAGCCGCGCGGAGCGCCAGCTCCTGTCTACGTCCTTCCATCCGGACCAAGAGCAGATTGGCCACATTTGCGCAGGCGATCAGCAGGACCATGCCGATGGAGCCCATCAGAACCCACAAAACGCTGCCGACGTCACCTACAACATCCTGTTTCAGCGGCCGGACGTTGGGCCCAATCCGCGCATCTTCAAATAATTTGATACTGAAGCCTTGTGGCGCGGGAAAAGTGCTCATGACGATCGGAAGCATGCGTCCGACGTCCGCATTGGCTTGCTGCAGGGTTACGCCAGGCTTCAGCCTGGCAAGTGCCTCGTAGCTGAAATTTCCCAAGTGTGTTTTGTTTCGATCAAATTGAAGAGGCGTAACGATCGGGGCATCTTCCCGGTCGAGGAAATGAAATCCCTTGGGCAGCACGCCGATGATTTGGCGGTCTTTGCCGTCGACAACCAGCATTCTGCCGATTACGCTGGAGTCGCTTCCGAATTTCTTGCGCCAGTAAGCATAGCTCAGAATCACCGTCTCGGGAGCGCCGGGAACATCGTCTTCATGGCGAAACAGCCGGCCCAACGCGGGTTGCGTGCCTAAAACTTGAAGAGTGCCATCGCCGACATTGAGTGCTTGTACCTGTTCCGGTTCGCCGATTCCCGTGACACTAACCGAATCACCTTGATACATTCCGATATCCTGGAAAGAGCGCCCTTGCTCGCGGTAAATGAAATAGTTGGACGGCGACATGTTCAGTTCCGGAATGTGAATGCCAGGAGCCGTGTGCCACACGCCAACCAATTCCTCGGAGTGTGGGTAGGGCAAAGGCTTGAGCAGGACGCCCTCAAGAACGCTGAATACGACGGTATTCGCGCCCACTCCTGCGGCGAGGGTGATGAGGGTGATCACTGTGAACATCGGCGCGCGCCCCAATCGGCGCAGAACCTGGCGCAACTGGTTTTTGAATGAACTCATTAGACCGGCCTCCTGCCAAAGCCGCTTTGCAAGGGTCGCAACGGTGTCCGAGTCGAACTGCTACAATTGGTACGTTTGCGCGCGTGTTAAGTTCCGAAAACATTCGGAGGTCGCGGCAACGCTTTCCATTTAGCGAAAGCGGAAGTGCGTTGACAGGGGACCGAGGTGTACTCTAGTATTGACGTTTGTCTCTACAGGGAAAGGTGTGACTAAGGGCGATGAGGACGTATGTAGCCAAGGGAGAAGAGGCCGAAGCGCTGAAGGAAGGCGCGAACTGGTTTGTGGTTGATGCCACGGACCAGGTTTTGGGCCGGCTGGCCACTAAGGTGGCGAGAATGTTGATCGGCAAAGATAAGCCGAGCTTTACGCCGTACCTGGATTCGGGCGATCACGTTGTGGTTATCAATGCCGATAAAGTGCGCATGACCGGGAACAAGGTCGAGCAGAAAGTGTATTATTCGCATAGCGGATATCCTGGCGGGCTGAAGGAAGTCCCGGCGAAGCGTTTGCGCGTGAACAAAGCGGATTGGATGATTCGCGAGGCTGTTCTTGGGATGCTGCCGAAGAACAAGCTGCGTGCGCGGCGGGCAAAGAAGCTGCGAATTTATCGCGATGCTGCTGGATTGGCGCGGCACGCAGGGCAGAAGCCGCAGGCAGTGACGCTGTAGGGTTTTGCTGAGGACAGCCAGAAACTGGTTGTCCCAACGTAAGATTCGGGGATTGTTGTTCTAGTGGGTTAGCAGCCTGCAGTATCCCAGTCTCCAGGTTGGCGTGGTATACGCCAAGTGTTTTTCCGCACGTTGCGGTGCCTTCCCTCGTCGAGTAGGGAGCAACCCCGTCAAGCGGGTAAACCGAAGCGTGAAGTTTTTATGGTCCTGTAATGCAGGACCGTCTGCAATTTAGGAGGATCGTTGAGCTCTACGAGCACGCCCATCGCGGGCACAAATTGGTTTCTCGGCACCGGCCGCCGTAAGGAGTCCGTTGCGCGTGTGTTTTTGCGCGCAGGGTCGGGCAAGTTCACGGTGAACAAGCGGACTGTCGAGCAATACTTCCCAAACTTTGCGTGGAAGCATGACGCCATCGAGCCGCTGAAGTTCACCAACATGGCCGAGCAGGTGGACGTCATTGTTACCGCGCATGGCGGCGGCGTTGGCGGGCAAGCCGGCGCGGTACGCATGGGATTGGCGCGCGCGATTGCGAAGTTCAATCCAGAGCTGCGGCCCTCGCTGCGCACGAACGGTTTTCTGACGCGCGACTCTCGTATGAAGGAACGCAAGAAGTACGGGCAGAAGGGCGCGCGCAAGCGCTTCCAGTTCACGAAGCGTTAGTCTTTTTGACGTCCTGCGAGGCGTCACAACGAGCTCCGTCCCGGTTTACCGGGACGAGATCACGGCCGGCAAGCTGCCGGCAAGAAGGCTGCTCTTCAGCGTATCGCGAATAACTCGATCCGCTGCCGCAAGCAGCTATCCTTAAAGGAGGAAACTTGGCAGTTGAAATTACGATGAAGGAGCTGCTGGAGGCCGGAGTTCACTTTGGCCACCAGACGCGCCGCTGGAATCCGAAGATGAAGGAATATATTTTCGGGGAACGCAACGGCATTCACATTATCGATCTTCAGAAGACGCTCAAGATGTTCCGCGAAGCGAGCCGCTTCGTGAGTGAAATTTCGTCGCATGGCAGAACGGTGTTGTTTGTGGGCACCAAGCGGCAGGCGCAGGAAGCCGTGGCCGAAGAAGCCAAGAAATGCGGCGCCTACTTTGTGAACCACCGCTGGCTGGGCGGCACGCTGACCAACTGGGCGACCCTGCAAAAATCCATCAAACGGCTGAAACTGTTGAAAGCCATGAACGAAGATGGCCGCATGGCCGAGCTTTCCAAAAAAGAAAAGGCGCGGTTGGACCGCGAGATGAAGCACCTGTTCCAGAACCTCGAGGGCATCGAGAATATGGCGCAGCTTCCGGACGCAATGTTCGTGATCGACTCGAACGCAGAAGAGATTGC
>Ga0073928_10001554_pt1 | contig 43650 bp, 35 predicted proteins | sample PaiPotPPA55metaG_FD_76969 | JGI IMG/M metagenome (GOLD analysis project Ga0073928, IMG submission 76969) | Iron sulfur acid spring bacterial and archeal communities from Banff, Canada, to study Microbial Dark Matter (Phase II) - Paint Pots PPA... ...
CCCTTGCTGCCCTTGGAGGCCGAGAGCGTGACTTTGACCGGCTTCTCGAAGCAGTAATCCTGCCCGATCGGATCGGCCTCGGCGGGCGTGGGCTGGCCGATGAGGCGGCACAAGTCGATGAAATGCTCGTGACTGGCCGCTCGCTCGGAGAGATCGGCGTCTTTCCACTTTTCGACGAAACGCTCGGCTTGTTCGGGCAGCGCGACGGCGGACATGCGGGAGACAGCCCTCCGGGATGAGGCAACCCGGGTATCTTAAGGTGTTCGCTTCGCGCTGCAAGTGAGCAGGCACCAGGCTGCATCCCGGCGGGTCGGTGAAAGTTTCGGCGGGTCTTCATGTGGCACAGCCGCCCCCGCTGTGCCACATTTCAACTGATTCCAATGGGGCCCGCCGGCGTCCACGCCGATCCGCGGCGCGCTTTGTTGGCTGGGGCCTGCCGGCATAGAATCGGCCATTACTGCACGCGAGCGAAGAAAAAGATGCGACCGATCCTCACCCGCGGACTGCTGATTTGGAGCTTACTGGCCTGCGCCGCGGGCCACGATGCGACCCGGCCGCTTTGGCTCTTGACGGCGCCCGAAGGGCCGGCGACGCAGCCGTCCACCGTCACCGGCCCGCATGCCGACCCGCAATTTCACGTTGACATGAAGAAGGCCGTGACGTATCTGGCCTCCGACGAGCTGGAGGGTCGGATGGTCGGCACGCCGGGGATTCAGAAAGCCGCCGACTATATCGCCGACGCCTTCAGCAAGCTGGGACTTGCGACGGTTCCCGGGTTGGACGGCTACTTTCAGCCTTTCAAGATGACCACCCGCGTCGAGCCGGACCCGCAGGGGACTTCGCTCGTCGTGGGCGAGCATCAGTTGAAGCTCGGTGAGGACTACACGCCTCTGCGCGTTTCGGGGGAAGGCTCGGCGCGGGGGCCGCTCGTTTTCGCCGGGTATGGCATCAGCGACCCGGACAAGCACTACGACGATTACGCGAACATCGATGCCCGGGGCAAGCTCGTCCTGGTCATGCGCTATGAGCCACACACCAAAGAGGGCAAGAGCCGGTTGACAAGCGGCGAGGGGGAGTGGTCGGCAGACGCGACGATTCCGCAGAAGGTCAAGACGGCTATCGATCACGGGGCGGTGGGCGTGATCCTCGTGAATCCGCCGCGGTACCATGATGATGATGAGAAGCTGATTCCGTTCTCGCGCCGCTACCCGTTCGGAGCGAAAGTGCCGGTGATGCAGGTGACAATCGATGCGGCCAATGGGCTGCTGCGCGAAGCGAACCATGCCGGACTCAAGGGATTGCAGGCAGATATCGACGAGTCGCTCAAGCCTGCGAGTGCGACCGTTGCGGGCGTGACCGCCAGCGTCTCGTTTGCGGTCAAGAGGACTCAGAAGCAGGTTGAAAACGTGGTCGCAATGCTGGCAGGCAAGGGGGAGCACGCTGACGAATACATCGTCGTTGGCGCGCACTACGATCATCTGGGCCACGGCGGCCCCGGGAGTCTGGCGCCGTGGTCGCATGGGATCCACCACGGGGCCGATGATAATGCCTCGGGCGCCAGCGCGATCATGGAGCTGGCCGACCGCTTCGTTCATCTGGGCCCGCAGCCGCGGTCGATCCTGTTCATCGCCTTTACGGGCGAGGAGGAGGGTCTGCTCGGGTCGGAGCAGTTCGTGAATCATCCGCCGGTCCCGCTCGGCAAGATCGTGGCGATGCTGAACCTGGACATGGTGGGCCGCGTGCGGGGCGAGAAGCTGCTGATCGGCGGCGAGCACACCGCGGCCGTATTCCCCACGCTGATCGAAAAGGCCGACGCCGGGCTGCCGCTGAAGCTCGGGGAGTTTGGCGGAGGCGGCGGCATGGGCCCCAGCGACCACATGTCCTTCGCCATGCACAAGGTCCCCGTCCTGTTCCTGTTCAGCGGGCTTCACCTGGACTACCACCGCCCCACCGATACCGCCGACAAGATCAACTATCGCGGCATGGACGAGGTGGTCGATTTCGCCCAGCGCCTGGTTCAGGAAATGACGACGATGCCGCGGCAGAAATACGACGGCAGCTACGACGGCAAAGGCCTGCTGCAGCAGATGGCCGGCCCGTCCGCGTCGCCAACCGGCGGCCGGGCGTCCATGGGCGCGATCCCCGATTACGCCCAGGGCGAAGAGGCGAAGGATGGAATGCGGATAGGCGGCATCATGCCCGGCTCCCCCGCCGACAAGGTCGGCCTCAAGGCCGGCGACATCGTTGTCGAGTTCAACGGCGTCAAGATCGACAATATGATGGACTACACCGCCGCCCTGGGAAAAGCCAAGCCGGGCCAGACGATCAGGCTGAAACTGCTTCGCGACGGAAAACCGCTCGCCGTCGAGGCGACGCTGGCAAAACGGAATGACTGATTTGGAAAACGATTAACCACAGAGACCACAGAGGGCACGGAGGAAGACAAAAGAGGAGGTCGATGCTCGGTTTACTCGGTGGTCTCTGTGGCCTTTGTGGTTAATTGAATGGTTGAATCTCCGGTGAATCGTTATGGGTCCCTTGGAAATTGGCCTGATCATTGTCGACCACGGCTCCACACGGGCGGAGAGCAACCGGCTGCTGGAGGAAGTGGCGGCGGCATTCGCCCGGAGGTTCGCAGAGCGGTACCAAATCGTTGAGCCGGCTCACATGGAACTGGGTGAGCCGTCGATCGCGACGGCGTACGGGCGATGCGTGCAACGGGGGGCACAACGCGTCGTGGTGGTCCCCTTCTTCCTGGGGCCGGGCAAGCATTGGACGCAAGACATCCCCCGCCTGACGGCCGAGGCGGCCCGGCAGTTCCCCCACACGCGCTACCACGTGACGCCGACGTTAGGAATCGACGACCTGATTCTGGATTTACTGGAAAAACGAGCCAGCGGGTGTCTCGAGAACGGCTTCCTCTGCTCCCAGTGCGAGGATACGCCGCGAAGCGGGGAGGCCGGGAGCATCGGCGCAACGACGGGGCCGCATTAGCTAACAGCTACATCTACTGCGGGGCTGGCAGATAGGCGACAAAGTCGGCCAGCTCGCGCGCGGTCGGACTGTGTGCGGTGCGGACGTAATGTCCACTCGTGCCCACGCCGCTACACAGGCTTTCTTCCAGCGTGAACCCAAGCACCCGGCCCAGACAGAAGCCGGCGTTGAAATGGTCGCCGGCCCCCGTGCTGATCTTTGGCTGCTGCACGAAAGGCCCGGCGAAGGTGGCGCTGGCGTCCTTCGTTGCCGCCGCGGCCCCTCGCCGGGGGTGAACGACGACGCACGACAGGTTGAGCTTTTCCCGGATCGCGCGGGCGATCGGCTCTATCATCGCTTCCGGATCACCGGCGATTGAGATCCCCAGCACCTCGCAGATTTCCCCCGCCTCCTTGAGATTCAGCCCCAGGATCACGTCCACCTGCTTCTGGAAGTGGGAGATCACCTGCATGGCACTCTGAATGTCGGAGTGACTTCGCTTTTCGGGATCGGCCAGGTCAACGAAAAGCAGTCGCGGCCCGCCGTCGCGGTTGGGTACGCCGCGGTCCAGCAGCTTCTGCCAGATGCCGCTCATGTACGGCAGCATGGTCCAGTTGACGGTGGCGATGAGCTTCGCGCCTTGAAGAAGGGTCCGCAGTTTCTCTTCGCCGCCGGCGCGGGCGACGAGGTTGTCCCAGGTCACGTCGTTCATCGGCGTGATCTTCCCGAGCATCAGCTTGCCGTCATCGAACTCCAGGGCATCGGTATGGCCCGGCTCACCGATGCTGATCACGCTGGCCCGGCGGGTCATCTCCTGGAAGACCGGGTGGATCGACGGGTAGCCGACCGTGCCGATGTAGGTGACGGCCATGCCCGCGCTGGCCAGCGCGTTGGCCATGATCGGGCCGTTGCCGCCGAGCTTCATCTGCTTCACGACCAACTCGTAATTGCTGGACTTGTCGGCGGCGCCGGTGATCTTCCCGCCGAACGCCGCGATGGTGCGGATCGGGTCGAAGCGGTCAAAATCGTGTCGCTTGTCGACAACCGCGATGATCTCGTCGACGAATCCATCGAACCCGACGGCGGCCTTGAGGGATGGCAGTTGCGACGCCGCGGCCGAGAGCTTCTGCGCGGTCTGCCGGCAAACCTGTTCACGCAACGGTGCCATGGGTCTTTACTGTGTTCATCTGTTCATCTGTGTCAATCTGTGGTGAATCAATTGCCGGACGGATAGGCGCCGGCCGACGACGGGCCGCCGCGCGGGGGAAGCGGGGGCTGTGCCGTGTAGGTGGGCCGCCATTCGACGCCATGCCACACCTGCGGCTGTCCGGGCGGGTTGGCGATGAGCTCCGCCGGCAGCGCTATCGTCTGAATCACGAACATCGTCGGTTCCACCAACAGGTTCTCGGGCTCGGGGACTCTCGCGCTGGTTTCGTATGGGAAACGGGTGGACCACGCGGCCACGTCGCCGTTCTGGTAGCGCGAGACGCCCCGCGGCCAGTCCGCGCGCAGCGCCATCGCGTCGTCCCCGATGATCGGCTTGGTGTTTACCGGCGCGTAGACGACTTTCTCCCGAGTGGAGCATCCCGCCGCCGCCGCGAGCAACGCCGCCGTGAGAAGAAGAAGACACGGAGACGCGGGGACGCGGAGACGCGGGGAAAAGTCAAGGATTCGCCACATGGTTCAGGTCCCTCTTCAGTGCGGCGGCGTCGAACTCCCCCTCGCCGCTTACGGTCATATCGGACTTTTTCAGGTCGGGCGAGTAGCCGAAGGGGTCATGCAAGGCCTGTTCCTGCCGATCATACATGCTCGACGGCTGCGTGGTCGGCTGCCGGGTGGGCCCGCACCCACCCATCAACGCACAACTCAATGGACAGAGAAGCCAGCTCCAGCGCACTCGGGTCCCATACATCACGAGCATTTTAAGCCCTTGCGACCTCCGCGGCAAAATCCACGCTGTAATTTGGCGACTCTTTGGTGAGGGCGATGTCATGCGTATGGCTCTCGGCCATGCTGGCCGCCGATACCCGGCAAAACCGGGCGTTCTTGCGGAGCAGATCGATGTTCTTGGTCCCGCAATATCCCATGCCCGCCCGGAGGCCGCCGACCATCTGGTAGACGAAATCGCCCAGCGGGCCGCGATAAGGGACGCGTCCTTCCACGCCTTCGGGGACAAGCTTGCTGCTCTCGCGGACACCCCCCTGGCCGTAGCGATCTCGGGAACCGTGGATCATCGCGCCCATCGACCCCATGCCGCGATAGATTTTGTACCGGCGGCCCTGGTGAATGATCATCTCGCCGGGTGATTCGTCGAGGCCGGCAAAGAGGCTGCCCATCATGACGGAGTTGGCGCCGGCGGCAAGTGCCTTGGTGATGTCGCCGCTGTGACGGATGCCGCCGTCAGCGACGACAGGCACGCCGGCCGGCTCGGCCACGCCCACGACCAACATGATCGCCGTGACCTGCGGCACGCCCACCCCGCTGATGATCCGGGTCGTGCAGATCGCCCCTGGCCCGATGCCGACCTTCACCGCGTCGACGCCCGCGTCGATCAGATCGCGCGCCCCTTCGGCGGTGGCGATGTTGCCGGCGATCACCTGGATGTCCCAGTTGCGTTTGATTTCCTTTACCGTCTCCATGACGTTCTTGCTGTGGCCGTGGGCCGTGTCGACGACGATGACGTCGACGTCGGACTTGATGAGGGCCTCGACGCGGGCGATGTCCCTGACTCCCGTCGCGGCCCCCACCCGCAAGCGCCCGCGGCGGTCCTTGCAGGCGTGGGGAAACTGGTGCAGCTTGTCGATGTCCCGCATGGTGATCAGCCCGGCCAGGCGGTTCTCCCGGTCGACCAGCAGCAGCTTCTCGACCTTCGCCTTGTAGAGAATCCGCTCGGCCTCTTCCAACGACGTGTTTTCCGGCGCGGTGATCAGGTTCTCGCGGGTCATCACGTCGCCGATCCCGCGTCCCTCGTCCTCCTGGAACTTCAGATCGCGGCGGGTCATGATCCCCAGCAGCCGGGGCGGTTTTCCATTGTTCCGCATTCGATGGACCTTGTCCGGCGGCCCGTCGGCACCGGGGGTGGCGGGGTCTTCGACGATAGGAATGCCGCTGACGTTGTACTCCCGCATCACGCGCCGGGCCTGCGCGATTGTGGCCGTGGGAGGTAATGTGATCGGGTCGACAATCACGCCGTTCTCGCTCCGCTTCACCTTCTCCACCTCGCGGGCCTGATTGTCGATCGACATGTTCTTGTGAATGATCCCGATCCCACCCTCCTGCGCCAGCGCGATGGCCAGGGCGGCTTCCGTCACCGTGTCCATCGGCGCGCTGATGAGCGGGATGTTCAGTTCGATATTGCGGGTGAGCCGGGTATGGGTGTCCGCGTCTGTCGGAATGAACTCGCTTCGGGCGGGAATCAACAGCACGTCGTCGAAGGTGATGCCGTCGTGCAGGATTTTGGGGTGTTCCATGGGGTACTGTTACGGCGCACCCGCTCCGCTGTCAAGCGGCAGCCGGCTTCCTTTCAAGCATCTTATTGCTTTGCCCGATATGGGAATTGCGGCGGACTGCTGTGCGCCGGCGGCGGCCCCATGCGCCGGTCGGGGCCGGCTCGCCGCGCGGGCACGGCTTACCCATCCCCGTCATGGACAACGCCTTACTCCATTCCGCGCCGCGTCTCGCGAGCAGCCGGCTGATGCAAGTCGACGTATTGCGCGGCATCGCCATCATCATGGTCCTGTTCCGGCATGCGCTGGTCTCGTCCGAGGAGGCGGGATCGCTCAAGCCGGTCGTCCTGCACCTGTATTACCTGTCAGCGGCGGGCATCGATCTGTTTTTCGTCCTGAGCGGTTTCCTGATCGGCGGGCTGCTGTTCAATGAATTGCGGACGACGGGCCGGATCGACGTGCGGAGGTTCCTGGTTCGGCGGGGACTGAGGATCTGGCCACCCTACCTTGCTTTTATCGCTTTCGTCTTCGTACGGCTCAGCCGCAGGAGGACGTACACCGTCGGCTCCGCGTTCAAGGCGATCGTGCCCAATCTTCTGCACGTGCAAAATTATCTCGGCTCGCCGCGAGGGATCACCTGGTCGCTGGCCGTGCAGGAGCATTTTTACCTGGCGCTTCCACTATTGCTCGTGCTAGCGCTGAAAGGCCGCAAGCGGCGCGGGGCGATTATGGCGGTCCCGGTCGCGGCAGCGATCGTGGTCGTCGTCTGCACCACGCTTCGGGTGCTGATCAATTGGACGCGTCCCTACAACATGTGGACACACGTCACGCCGACACATTTGCGACTGGACGGGCTGTTCGTCGGCGTGCTGATCGCATATCTGTACCACTTCCATCCCCAATCACTGGCCCGGCTGGCGCGGCACCGCGCCGCGCTGCTGCTGGCCGGGGCGGCCATGATCGCCCCGACATTCTTTCTCGACGAGGGAAGCGTGCCATTCACCTGGACGCTCAATTACACGCTGCTCTACCTGGCGTATGGCTGCATACTCATCGTCTTCATCCAGAGCGATTCGGGAACGGGCGTGCTCGGCCGTTTCATGGCAACGCGGCTGGCGGTAGGCCTCGCGTCGATCGGCGTGTTCACCTACTCGATCTATCTGTGGCACTATGACCTGGGTGCGCTGCCGGTCCATAACTACGTCCTGGCCCGTCTGTCCCACCGCTGGGGCGAGCTGTACTGGGTGCTGGGAACGGGCGTGTACTTCATCGTGGCAATTACCGCGGGGATTGCGATGTCGAAGCTGATCGAGTTGCCGGTCGTGCGGATTCGGGACCGCCTGCTGCCCGGCCGGGCGAGCGCGACGCGGGGCGCTGCGCCTGCCATCGAGCCACGCCCGAGGCCCGAGCTGGCGGGAGCGGGAGCGGACTGAGGGCCGGTCAAGCGGAACAAATTGGCGACTGCCCTCTGGAAACAAGGGCACTATGATTGGGCTCAGGAGACCTGGTCATGGCGATCGTCACCTGTCCCAACTGCGGCACGAAGAACCGAGTGGACGAAAAAGCGGCAAACGTGCAGTTGCAGCCGGTGTGCGGCAAGTGCGGCGCGAAGCTGCCTCTGCCGCAACCGGCCGGCGGCGACGGGCATCCGGTCGCGGCGACCGATGACACCTTCGAGCAGGTGATCGCGGACGAGCGGCCGGTACTGGTGGACTTCTGGGCGTCGTGGTGCCCGCCCTGCCGGGCGGTCGCGCCGGTGCTGGACCAATTGGCGACGGAGTCCGGCGGGCGGTACGTGATCGCGAAGCTGAACGTGGACGAAAATCCACGGACCGCCGAGCGGTTCCACATCGAAGGGATCCCCACGCTGCTGATTTTCAAGAAAGGCCAGCTCGTCGACCGACTGGTGGGCGCCCATCCCAAGCCCTCGATCCAGCAACACCTGCAGGCGCAGCTCTGAGCATTTGTATTGCCCGTGGGAGTCGATCACAATCCTGCGCGTGAGCGAGCGAGCCAGCGTGAATAAGACGGTCCTGAGCTTCCTGGCCCATCCGGACGATGCGGAGTTTTTGTGCGCCGGCGCGCTGATCCGGCTGGCCGACGCCGGGTGGTCGGTCCATATCGCCAGCGCGACGCCGGGCGACTGCGGGACGATGACCGACGACCGCTGGACGATCGGCGCGACGCGCACCGCCGAGGCGGCTCGGGCCGCGGCACTTATCGGCGCGGCTAACCACTGCCTGGACGAACAGGACGTGCGGGTAGTCTACGACAAGCCCACCGTGCAGAAGGCGGTCGATCTGTTCCGGCGGGTGGCGCCATCACTCGTCTTCACCCACGCGCCCAAAGATTACATGATGGACCATGAAATGACTTCGCTGCTGGCGCGGGCGGCCAGCTTCGGGTATGCCGCGCCCAACGTCTCGGCACATCCTCGCCGGCCCGAGTCGGTCATCCCGCACTTGTACTACTGCGACCCGGTCGAAGGGATCGACCCATTCGGCCACGAGGTCGAGCCGACAACGTGGGTTGACGTGTCGCGGCAAATGGAGAAGAAGACGGCGATGCTCGCCTGCCATGCCAGCCAGCGCCAGTGGCTGCGGGCGCATCACGGAATGGACGAGTACCTGGAATCGATGAAGCGACACGCCGCGATGCGGGGAAAGAAGCTCGGCGTGGAGTTCGCCGAAGCGTTCGTCCAGCACCGCGGGCACGCCTACCCGCGGAACGACCTTCTGACCGAGCTGTTTAGCGGTCGTTAAATGAATCGCGCCACTTCGCGCTTGACGTGCATTTCTTCTGCAAGCTATACCTAACATCGTGCGAACTAGGGAGGACCGATGCAGTTGATTTCCTGTCACGACGGACGATTGCTGACACTGGAAGCGACGGGCTTGAGGTCCGGCGGCGGCGCGTTCCGCACCGGCCTGGAAGCCCTCGACGCGCTGGCCCCCGGCGGTGCGTGGGCTTGCGGGGCGGTGCATGAACTGCTTGCTCGTCCGGCCGATGGTAAGCCGCTGTTCGTCGCGATGCTGCTGGCCCGATCGGCGAGCGAAAGCGGCGCGATCGTCTGGTGCGATCCGCACCGCGAACTCTACCCGCCGGCCCTGGCAGCGCACGGCGTGCCGCTGGACCGACTGTTCCTGTTGCGATTGCCCGTCGCCGATCAGGTCTGGGCCGTTGCCGAATGCCTGCGGTGCAAGGGGGTGAGCGCGGTGGTGGCCGCGGTTCCGCGGCTCACGCGGATCGAGGCCCGCCGTCTCCAACTCGCCGCCGAAACGGGCGGCGGGATCGGCGTCCTGCTCCGCCCGACCGGCAAAGCTTCCAATATCTATGCCGCCGCCTCCCGCTGGCTCGTCAGCCCGACGCCGGGTGAAAGGACCCTTCAACGCTGGACCGTCCAACTCCTTCACGGTCACGGAGGACGCCTCGGACAAGTCGTCACTCTGGAGTGTTGCCGTGAAACTCATCTTGTGCGCGCGACTGCTGAATTGGTCGATCGATCGAGTCAGGAGAAAACGACTTCGCGAACGAGAATTGCATCTTAAACAGCAGGGACAAAGGGACAGAGGGACAGAGGGACAAAGTGGAGAGCGGGCGCCCTTTGCGCCTCTGTCTCTTTGTCCCTCAGTCCCTTTGTCCCTCTGTCCCTCCGTCCCTCTGCCTCTAGTCATCGTCCACTCCATCGCCGACCGGCAACTGGTGGTGGCGGTGTCGGAGGAGGCGGCGGGGTTCGGCATCCGCCGGGGGATGACCCTCACGCAGGGCCGCGCGTTGCACGCCGATGTGGAACATGCCGAATACGAACCCGAAAAAGATCGACGGACGCTGGAGGCGCTGGGCCGCTGGATGATGCGGTTCAGTCCTGTTGTCGCCTTAGATGTGGGTAAGACGTCCGTGCCATGTGAAGCTCTTTTCCTCGATCTCACCGGCTGCGAGCGCTTCTTCGGCGGACTCGAAAATATCCTCCAGTGCGTATCCAATGCGCTCGCCCACTTCGGCATCTCGGCACACGTTGCCATCGCACCGACACCCGGCGCGGCCTGGGCGCTGGCCGATTCGGGGAAGAACCTGACCATCGTGCCGAGAGAGCGACTCGAATCCGCTCTCGAGCCGCTGCCCGTCTGCGCCCTTCGGATCGAGCGGGAGATTTCCACCGCTTTGAATCATCTGGGCCTTTGCACCATCGGTCAGGTGATGCACCTTCCGCGGGAGGTGCTGCCGGCCCGGTTTGGGCAGGTCCTGTTGCGGCGGATCGACGAGGCGGTGGGGCGAATCCCCGAGCCGCTCATACCCCTCGAGCATCGCCCCCCGATCGAAGCGCGGATGGAATGGGACGGGGCGATGAGCTCGCCGGAGGCGATCTGGTCGGTCTTTCAAAAGCTGATCGGCCAAATCATTCCGCAGCTCGTCCGCCGGGGATCGGGCGCTCGCCGGGTGGATGTCGATCTGCTCCGCGCTCATGCCCCGCCGGTCCGCAAGATGATCCTGCTCTCGCGCCCTTCGCGCGACCCGGTGAACCTGTTCAACCTGTTCCGCTGCGCGCTGGAAGGGCTGGAACTGCCGTCGCACGAGTGCGTTTCCCGCGTCTGTGACGAAGGCTTTAGCGGGTTGCGCGTCACCGTTCCGCTGTTCGAGCCGATGGGCGACGAACAAATCTCGCTGCTCGATCACGAGCGGTATGCGGGCCAGGCCGAACTCGACCGCCTGATCGAACGACTGCGCGTCCGGCTGGGAAATGATTCGGTCATTCAGTTGAAGTTGGTGGAGTCGTACGTGCCTGAGGAAGCGTGGAAAAGGCAGGAAGAAGACGCGGAGACGCGGAGACGCGGGGACGCGGGGAAAAGAACAGAAGGAACTCTCTCTGCTGATGTATTTGTCTCCGCGTCTCCGCGTCCCCGCGTCCCCGCGTCCTCTTCCCGCCCCCTCCACCTGCTGCCGACGCCCGTGGAGACCCGCGTGATGGTGAGGCCGTCGGAGGACGCGGAGGGGAAGCCGGCGGCGTTCACTCATGGCGGCACGGTCCATCAGGTAACACATGCGGTCGGCCCCGAGCGGATCGCCGGCCGGTGGTGGGACGGGCACGATAAGACCCGCGATTATTTCGATGTAGCAGACATCACCGGCCGCCGGTTCTGGCTTTTCCGCGTCACTCAGACCGGTCGGTGGTATCTGCACGGGACGTTTGAATAGGAATTCACCACAGATCCGCATGCCTGAAACCCCCAACCCCAAGCTCCGCCAGATGCCGCCGCCGAGCATTACCTCGACGGCCCCTTCTCCCTTTGCGTACGTGGAACTGGACGTGAAGACGAACTTCTCGTTTTTGCGTGGAGCGTCGCATCCGGACGAACTGGTGTACCGGGCGGCCGAGATGGGGTATCGGGCGATCGCGGTCACCGATTTCAACAGTCTGGCCGGGGCGGTCCGCATGCACGAAGCGGCGAAAGAGGTGAATCTCAAGCTGCTCGTTGGGGCCCGACTCACATTTTGCGACGCCCCCGACCTGCTGGCCTGGGCCCCCGACCGAAATGCGTATGCCCGATTGTGCCGATTGCTGACGCTGGGAAAACGTCGTGCGGAAAAGGGGGAATGTGAGTTGCGACTCTGCGATTTCCTGGAAGAAAGCGACGGACTGCTGGCGGCGGTGGTGATGGATGGGGAAGAGGCACGAAGGCACGGAGGCACAGAGGCACGGAGGGAAAAGCAAGGCACCGATGCCTCCTCTTCCCCTTCGTGCCTCAGTGCCTCCGTGTCTCCGTGCCTTCCCCCTGCGTGCCTTCGTGCCTCCGTGCCTCAGTGCCTTCCTTCCCTTCGACTTCTCCGCGACTCCCTCGGCAACCGCCTTTCTCTCGCAGTGAGCTGTGCCTATGGGGCGGACGATGAAACGCAGTTGCGCCATCTGCTCAAGCTCTCCCGCACCTTCGGCATACCGTTACTGGCCACCAACGACGTCTACTACCACGACCCCGGCCGGCGGATGCTCCAGGATGCGCTCACTTGCATCCGCCACGGGTGCACGATCCACGAGGCCGGGTTCAAGCTCTTCCCCAACGGCGAGCGATATCTCAAAACCCCGGAGCAGATGCACCGGTTGTTTGCCGATTGCCCGCAAGCGATCCGCCGCGGGTTGGAGATCGCGGACCAGTGTGATTTCAAGCTCGATTCATTGCGGTATGAATACCCCGACGAACTGGTTCCCGCAGGGAAGTCGCCGATCGATTATCTGGCCGGCCTGACGTGGTGCGGCGCCACCCGGCGATATCCCCGGGGCGTACCCGACAAAGTCTGCGCTCAGATTGAGCACGAGCTGAAGCTCATCGAGCAGCTCCATTTCGCGCCGTACTTCCTGACCGTTTACGACTTGATGATCTTCGCCCGGTCGCGGGGAATTCTCTGCCAGGGTCGCGGGTCGGCGGCCAACTCGGCGGTCTGCTACTGCATCGGCGTCACCTCCGTCGACCCGGCGCGCATCGACGTGCTGTTCGAGCGGTTCATCAGTGCCGCCCGCAACGAGCCGCCCGATATCGACGTCGACTTCGAGCACGAGCGGCGTGAGGAGGTCATCCAGTACGTCTACCAGAAGTACGGCCGCGACCGCGCCGGCATGACCGCCACCGTCATCACCTACCGGGGGCGATCCGCCATCCGCGACGTCGGCAAGGCCATGGGGCTGAGCCTCGACATAGTCGATTCCATGGCCGCAAAGCTCGACTGGTGGGACCGCGGCGTGCTGGACGCCCAGCGCATCCGCGCCTGCGGCCTGGACCCCGCCGACAAGACGGTCCGCCTGGTGATTCATCTCGCAACCGAACTGCTCGGATTCCCCAGACACCTGGGCCAGCACGTCGGCGGGATGGTCATGACGCGCGGGTCCCTCTGCGAAATGGTTCCAATCGAGAATGCAACCATGGAGGGCCGCACGGTCATTGAATGGGACAAGGATGATATTGATGCGCTGGGGTTGTTGAAAGTGGATGTGCTGGCGCTGGGGATGCTGACGTGCATCTCCAAGGCATTTAAGCTGATTAATGAAAGGCACGGAGGGGAAAGAAGGCACGAAGGCACGGAGGCACGGAGGCACGAAGGGGAAAGGCTCAACGGGGAAGACCACAATGGCAGAGATTCGTACATTTCGGGATCTGATCGCCTGGCAACTGGGAATGGAGTTGGCCAAAGCTGTTTACCAAATCACCAAAACCATGCCAAAGGCGGAACAGTTCGGACTGACCAACCAGATGAGGAGAGCCGCGGTGTCGATTCCCTCGAACATCGCGGAGGGATACGCGCGACAGAGCACGGCCGATTATCTCAAATACCTTCGGATCGCCAGGGGGTCGCTGGCCGAACTGGCAACACAGTACGAGTTGTCGATCGAGTTGGAAATGCTGACCCGAGAGGAGTCCCTTTTGGATCTGCTTGCGGAGGAAGACCGGGTGTTGCAGGGCCTGATTCGGAGCATCGAAAGGAAGTAATTCCTTCCCTTTCCTCCCCTTCGTGCCTCCGTGCCTCCGTGCCTCCGTGCCTTGAATTACACACAGTTCCTCCCGAAGACCCAAATGTTTACGACATGATCGACGACGCCGACACGATCGGCGTGTTTCAGGTCGAGAGCCGGGCACAAATGTCCATGCTCCCGCGCCTGCGCCCGCGGAATTTCTATGACCTCGTGATCGAAGTCGCCATCGTCCGCCCCGGCCCCATTCAGGGAAACATGGTCCATCCTTATCTGAAGCGTCGCAACGGGCAGGAGCCGGTCACGTACCCCAGTGAAGAATTGAGGCAGGTCCTGGAAAAGACGCTCGGCGTGCCGCTGTTCCAGGAGCAGGCGATGAGGATATCGATGGTAGCCGCCGGGTTCAGCGCCGAAGAGGCCGACAAGCTCCGGCGGGCCATGGCCGCCTGGAGACGCTCAGGCGTCATCGAGCAGTTCCACAAAAAAATCGTTGAGGGGATGGTCGGCAACGGCTACACCCGCGAGTTCGCCGAGCAATGCTTCCTTCAGATCAAGGGTTTCGGGGAATACGGATTTCCCGAGAGCCATGCGGCGTCCTTCGCATTGCTCGTGTACGTCTCGGCGTGGCTGAAGCGATACCACCCCGCCGCGTTTGCCGCGGCGCTGCTCAACAGTCAGCCGATGGGGTTTTACCAGCCCGCCCAGATCGTTCGCAACGCCCGCGAGCACGGCGTTCAAGTCCACCCGCCGGACGTGAACGAAAGCGAGTGGGATTGCACGTTAGAATTGCCGATTGCCGATTGCCGATTGCCGATTTGTCTTTCCCCCAATCGGCAATCGGCAATCGGCAATCGGCAATCCACCTGGGGTTCTGCCGGCCCGGCGCTGCGACTGGGCCTGCGACAGATCAAGTCAATGCCCAAGGCCCACGCGGATCGGATCGTCGAGGCGCGCGGCGCCTGCGGGCGATTCACTTCCGTGGCCGACTTCCATTGCCGCACCGGCTTGCCCGTCGTCGTGCTGAGGACGCTTGCCGAAGCCGACGCCTTCTCCTCGCTGGGCCTTTCCCGCCGGCAGGCGCTGTGGGAAGTGTTGAGGATGAAGGATCCATTAATGGAGGAGGCACGAAGGCAGGAAACACAGGCACGAAGGCACGCAGGCACGAAGGCACGGAGGGAAAAGCAAGGCACCGATGCCTTCTCTCCCCCTTCGTGCCTCCGTGCCTTCGTGCCTGCGTGCCTTCCTCTCGAACCTCCCGTCGCCCTCCCCATTATGCCCCTTCACCAGGAAGTCATGATCGACTACTCCACCACTGGGCTGTCGCTCAAGCAGCACCCAGTGGCGCTGGTCCGGGACGAGTTAACAAAACGGAACATCCTCACATCCGATCAGCTCATGCGCGCGCCGCACGGGCGATGGGTGAAAGTGGCGGGACTGGTGCTGATCCGCCAGCGGCCCGGGACGGCCTCCGGGATCGTCTTCGAGACGCTGGAGGACGAGACGGGGATCGTCAATCTGATCGTGAAGCCGGACATCTACGACCATTACCGCCCCGCCGCCCGTCACGCCGGCCTCCTTCAGGCCGACGGATACGTGCAGCGCAGCGGCAATGTCGTCCACGTCCTGGCCAAACGGCTGCACGACCTGAGCGATCTGCTGAAAGGGTACGAGTTGCGGTCACGCGATTTTCATTAGCTTCTGCTACACAAGATTACGCGAATCCGCTCTTGACTTTCCTCCGTTCTGCCGATCTACTATCGGGTCATGCAATCGTCTTTGCCGCGAACCCTGCGACTTTCGCTCGCCCTTCTGGGGCTTGCCAGCGCGTGCGCCGGGTCGTAGCGGTTGCAATCAATGAGCAGCCAAAAGCCCTACGATCCGGATCGTAGGGTTTTTTATTTGTTTTTTTCATTTAAGTCCGCGCCGCCAAAGGCGCCTTTGGAGCGAGTCATGGAAACCGTCCGCATCTTCGACACGACGTTACGCGATGGCGAGCAATCCCCGGGCGCGACGCTGACGCTCCCGGAAAAGCTGGAGATCGCCCGCCATCTCGAGGCGCTTGGAGTGGACATCATCGAGGCCGGCTTCCCCGCCAGCTCGCCGGGCGACTTCGAGTCGGTGCAGGCGATCGCGGCGGAGATCACCAAGAGCGTCGTATGCGGGCTGGCTCGCTCCACGGCCAAAGACATCGAGCGGGCCGGGGAGGCGGTCAGGAATGCAGCCAAATCCCGCATCCACGTCTTCTGCGCCACCTCCAAGATCCACCGCGAGCACAAGCTGCGCAAGGGCAAAGAGGAAATCCTCCGCATCAGTGTGGATTCGATCAGGCAAGCCCGTTCGTATACGGACGACGTGGAATTCTCGCCGGAGGATGCCAGCCGCACGGAGTTGGAGTTCCTGGAGGAGATCGTGCAGGCCGCTGTCGAGGCCGGCGCGACGACGATCAACCTTCCCGACACCGTCGGCTACGCCACGCCGCGAAGCTACGGGGAGATCTTCGCGCGGTTGCTCGAGAAAATGCCGGTCCTCCGCGAGCGGAACATCATCCTCTCGGCGCACTGTCACGACGACCTGGGGATGGCGGTCGCCAACTCGCTGGCGGCCGTCGAGAACGGCGCCCGGCAGGTCGAATGCACCATCAATGGCATCGGCGAACGGGCCGGGAACGCGGCGCTGGAAGAGATCGTGATGGCCCTCCGCACCCGCCACGACTACTACAACGCAAGCACGCACATCGACGCGAGCAAGATCTACGCGACCAGTCGAATGGTCAGCGCGCTGACCGGGCTGGTGGTGCAGCGGAACAAGGCGATCGTCGGCGAAAACGCCTTCGCCCACGAAGCCGGCATCCACCAGGACGGCATGCTCAAGTACCGACAGACCTACGAGATCATGGACCCATCCACCATCGGCATCCCGCAGTCGGCCCTGGTGCTCGGCAAGCACAGCGGGCGACACGCCTTCCGCGACCGCGTCACCCAACTCGGGTACACCATCGCCGAGGAGCAACTGGAAGCCGCGTTCGCCAAGTTCAAGGCGTTAGCCGACAAGAAGAAGGAGGTCTTCGACGAGGACGTCGAGGCCCTGGTGGACGAGCAGCTCGAGTTGACGCACGGCATGTGGGAGCTGGTCGGGCTACAGGTCACCGCCGGGTCCAACACGATCCCGACCGCCACCGTCACGCTCCGCGACTCGTCGGGCCAGACCATCCAGGACGCCTCGGTCGGCGACGGCCCGGTCGATGCGATCTACTCCGCCATCCAGCGCCTCACCGGCGTGAAAGGCTCCCTGGCCGACTATCGCATTCGCGCCGTCACTAAGGGCAAGGAGGCCATGGGCGAAGTGCAGCTCGAACTGGACCACGGCGGCCGAAAGGTCCGCGGACGCGGGCTGAGCACAGACATCCTCGAGGCTTCCGCCCTGGCCTACGTCGCCGCCATCAACCGGCTGAAGAGTTTGAGCAATCGGGAGCGGCTGGTGACGCAAGCCTCGGCGGTGTAGGAAAAAGTATTGCAGATTGCAAATTGCAGATTGCAAATTGTAAATTGAGGACAAGTGGCTGACCCGCTCCTCAATCTGCCATCTGCAATTTGCAATCTGCAATGCATTTAGCATCCGAACGCAAGGCGCGCTGATGCATGCCCCCACTGATGTCGACCTCGGCCATCTGTCTCCACTCCCGAAGGACCGCTCAACCGCCATCGGCTGCATCGGCGCCGGGTTCATCATGTCGGATTGCCATCTCGTTGCCTATCGCGCTGCGGGTTTAGACGTCGTTGCGATCGCTTCTCCGACCCGAGCGAGAGCGCAAGCTGCCGCCGCCCGGCATGCAATCCCAGACGTGTACGACTCCTACGAGGCGCTGCTCGCCGACAAGGATATTGCGGTCGTTGACATCGCCGTTCCGCCCGACCGCCAGTTTGACGTGATCCGCGAGGCGGTCCGCCACAACGACCACCTCCGCGGAATCCTGGCCCAAAAGCCGCTCGGCGTGAACTACCAGCAGGCCCGCGAAATCGTCCGCCTCTGCGAGGACGCCGGCATCGTGCTGGCGGTCAACCAGAACATGCGCTTCGATCATTCCATTCGTGCCTGCAAGACGCTCCTGGACCGAGGGGATCTGGGCGAACCGGTGCTTGCGACCATCGACATGCGAGCCACGCCCCACTGGATGTCGTGGCAACAGCGCCTTGGCTGGGTAACGCTGCGGATCATGAGTATCCACCACCTGGACACGTTCCGCTATTGGCTCGGCAACCCGGACCGCGTCTTCGCCAGCACCCGGCCTGACCCGCGTACCTTCAGGAAGTTCGCCCACGAAGATGGCATCGCGTTATATGTCCTCGAATACGATAGCGGACGCCGGGCCTCGGCGTGGGACGACGTCTGGGCCGGCCCCGCCCTCGAAGGCGCTGCGGCCGACAACCGCATCCTCTGGCGGCTCGAAGGCACCGAGGGAACTGCCCGCGGCACCATCGGCTGGCCTACCTACCCCGCCCGGACCCCCAGCACCCTCGACTTCACCACCACCCGCCACGGCAACCGCTGGTTCGAGCCAAGATGGCCCGAAGCCTGGTTCCCCGACGCCTTCATCGGCCCGATGGCCGACCTGCTGATCGCGCTGGAAGAAAAGCGGTCGCCTTCGATCAGCGGCCGCGACAACTTGCTGACGATGGCGCTGGTAGACGCCTGCTATCGCTCGGCGAAGGAGCACCGGGTGGTGGCAATCAACGAGATTGCCGGTTAGGAGGCAACGGGCACTTTCACTGGCCGTGTGCTACAATCGATTGGTTGATCGCGGAGGCTCGATGGAACTGCCCGACTTCTTCTTTACGGACTCCGACGGCGAAATCTGCTTCAAGGGCCACCGCATCCGGCTGATCGATGTGGCGGCGCGCTACGAAGAGGGCCATTCTCCAGAAACGATCGTCCTCGACCACTACCCCACCCTCGAGCTGTCGCTGGCATTCAAGGCGGTCGCGTTTTATCTGGAAAACGAGGCCGAGGTCCGGGCACTTATGGAGGAGAACGCGCGGGAAATCGGCAGCCAGATGTCTCAGCCGCGTACCACCCCAACGCTTGCCGAACTTCGAAAACGCATGGAGGCACGGCGCCGGGCGGAGGCGTCCTGACGCATGGCGCTCGCCTTTCTGCTCGACGAAAACCAACGCGGTCTGCTGTGGCGCCATATTCAGCGGCACAACACGAAAGCTCTGTATCCCCTGGACATTGTGCGGTTGGGGATTCTCCGACCCTTACACTGGGGACTCAGGACCCCGACATCCTGCTGTGGGCTGAGCGAGAAAACCGAATCGTGATCTCGCGGGACCGGCGCACCCTGGCAACGCATCTCACGAGTCACACTGCCGCTGGCCACCATTGCCCCGGCGTCTTCCAGGTCCGCGAGTCGAACCAGCGCGACGTGCTGGCGTTCCTGGTTTGTGCCGCTTATGCAAAATCGGATTATCTACATTCCATGATTCGATTCCCGTGCATCACATTCTCTAACACTGAAAGGAGGCAATCGCTCATGACGCGCGAGCAAATCCTGAGGCTCACCAGTCTGTCGAGCTGCGCGGGTTGAGCCGCGAAGCTGAGCCAGACGGCCCTGGCGCAGGTGCTGCGCCGGCTTCCAGTCGTGTGGGACAAGGACCTTCTCGTCGGCGCGAACAGCGCCGACGACGCGGGGGTGTATCGCCTCGACCGGGACCGCGCGCTCGTCCAGACGGTGGATTTCTTCACACCGATCGTTGACGACCCATACATGTACGGGCAGATCGCCGCGGCCAACGCGCTGAGCGACGTCTACGCCATGGGCGGACGACCGCTGACGGCAATGAACGTGCTGGGCGTGCCCACTGATGTCGTGCCGCCCGAGATGATCGCCCGGATCCTCCGCGGCGGGGCAGCAAAGGTGAAGCAGGCGGGTTGCGTTCTCGTCGGCGGGCACACCATCCGCAACCCGGAGCCAATCTATGGGCTGTCGGTGACGGGAATGGTGAATCCCAGGCGGATGCTCACAAACGCCGGCGCAAAACCGGGTGATCTGCTGGTGCTAACCAAACCGCTCGGCACCGGCGTCGCGACCACCGGGATCAAGCGCGGAATCACGTCGGCGGTATTGGCCAGGAAGTCGATCGCGCTGATGCAGCGACTCAATGACGTTGGCGCCGAACTGGCAGAGAACGGTCTCATCCGCGCCGCCACGGACGTGACGGGCTTCGGCCTGCTTGGCCACCTCGCCTCACTGTGCCGCGCCAGCCACGTCAGCGCTACGATCGACGCGGGCGCGGTTCCCGCCATCAGCGACGAGATCTGGGGATTGATCGAGCAGAACTGCGTTCCCGGCGGCAGCCGCGATAACCACAAGGCGGCCGATTCACTGGTCGACTGGGGCGGCTCTACCCCCGCGCAGCAGACGCTGCTCACTGACGCACAAACGAGCGGCGGGCTGCTGCTGTGTGTCTCGCCGCGTCGCGTCGACGCCGTCCTGCGTGTCCTGAAACGCTATCGCTCGCCCTGTTCAGCCATCGTCGGAACCATCACACGAACAGCGTCTCGACTGATCCGCGTCCGATGAGTTACTCATCGCGGGCCGAGCGCTCGGGCTTGGGCTCGCGAGTCATTAGCTCAGTGATCGCCCGCAGCACGTCCTTGTTCTCAAACAGAACGGCATAGACTGCCTCAGCGATCGGCATTTCGACATCGTGCCGACGCGCGAGCTGCATCACCGATCTGGTGGTCGCGACCCCTTCGGCCACGCTGTCCATGGCGGCGAGCACGTCCTCGAGCTTCCGGCCCTTGCCGATCCGCTCTCCGACGGTGCGATTACGGCCCTCCGGGCTGATGCAGGTGGTGATCAGGTCACCCAGACCGGCAAGGCCCTGGAACGTCTCGGGACGTGCCCCCATGGCAACGCCGAGGCGGGTGATTTCAACCAGCCCCCGCGTCACCAGTGCGGCCTTGGCATTGTTGCCGGCGGCCAGGCCGTCCACGATGCCCGCCGCGATGGCGATGATGTTCTTCGTCGCCCCGGCCAGCTCGACCCCGATCAGGTCGTCATTGGTATAGACGCGAAACCATTGCGTCGAGAAAGCCTCCTGCACCCGCTGCGCGAGCCGGGGATCATCGGATGCGGCGACTGCGGTGGCGGGAAGATACCGGGCCAGTTCGGCGGCAATATTCGGACCCGAGAGGGCCACGAGCGCATCGCTGGTTCCCAGCACGTCAGCGATAATCTGCGTCGGCCGCAGCAGAGTATGGTTCTCGATCCCCTTGGCCGCCGAGACGATCGGAAGCCCCGGCGGAAGATGCGGCACCAGCCGCTTCCAGACCGGCCGCATGAATTGCGTCGGGACGGCCGACAACACCAGCGTCGCGGCGGCGAAACAATCGGCGTCGTTGGCCGTCAATCGGACGCTTGCCGGCACGCGCACGCCAGGCAGGAGCCGGCGCTGCTCACGGTCTTGCAGCAGGCGCTCGATCGATTCCTCGAACGCGCCCCACATCGTTACGGTGTGACCCCCTTGGGTCAGCAGGACTGAACAGACGGTAGCCATTGCCCCGTCGCCCAGGATCGTCACGCGCTCGCCCATAAGCGCGGATTCTACCGCGGCGTTGGTGATTCCGCGCCGGCCGGCTTGCCGATAGAATTGTTGCGTGCCATTTCACAGAGGGGTAATTGAGGCGAACGGGCCGACACCCTCGGGCATCCAGCCAACGTTGACCGATTCAAAGCCGACTGCCCGACCGCCCTGGCGCCAAGCGGTCCCCGTCGCGATTGCCAGCTCGGCAGTATTCCTCGGTCTTTACAGCCTTTGCAACTGGCTCGCCTCGTTGCGGAGCGGGATTGGGACCTGGCAGTACGCCTGGGAACGCCGCATCCCCTTCGTGCCCTGGATGATGCTCCCGTACCTCTCGATCAACGTCTTCTTCGTGACGGCGTTCTTCCTCTGCACGAGCCGACAGGAGTTGTGGACGCACTTCAAGCGGATCGTGGCCGCGAATCTCATCGCGGCCGTGTGCTTCCTGCTGTTCCCGCTGCGGATGGCGGCCCATCGTCCCGACCATTTCGACGGGCCGCTGGGGCCGTTCGTTCGCTTCTTCTATCGCTTCGACCGGCCGTACAACCTGGTCCCGTCGCTGCACATCGCGCAGGGTTTGTTGGTGTGGATCATTTTCAGTCGCCACACGCGGCCGCCGATTCGGTGGCTTGTGCACGGCTGGTTCCTGTTGATCGGCGTCTCCACTTTATTCACCTGGCAGCACGCCGTTCCCGACCTCGTCGCGGGATGGATGCTTGGGATGCTCTGTTGGTGGCTGTTCCCCGACACACACGTGAGCACGGAATTGCCCGGACAACTCCGTCCTGAGTGCTCGATTCCCAGTCCTCGCAACTACCCCGTTGCCTGGCGATGGACCGCCGGCGCGATAATCCTTGTGGCATTCGGCTTCCTGCTTCGTCCCTGGGGCTGGCTGCTGGCGTGGCCGGCATTCGGGGCCGCAATGGTCGCGGCGGCATATTTCCGGCTGGGTCCGGGCGTGTTCCGCAAAACGGATGGCCGGCTTCCGATCGCCACCCGATGGGTCTTCTTCCCCGTCCTGGTCGCGACGCGACTGGCGCGATTCTACTTGAACCGCCCCAGCGACCAGTGGGTCCGCGTGCTGCCCGAGGTAGTCATTGGGCGGCAGCTCAGCGGGCGTGCGGCACGGCAATTGATCGAGCAGGAGAAGATCACCGCCGTGCTCGACCTGACCGCGGAGTGCGGCGAGTGCGCGGCACTGCGCCGGCCGCCCTATCTGAATATTCCACTGCTGGACCTGACCGTGCCTTCGGCGAACCAGTTCCGAGCGGCGGTCGCCTTTGTTCGCGAGCACGGCCGCCGCGGCACCGTCTACGTTCATTGCGCTCTGGGCTACTCTCGAGCGGCGGCGGTCGTCGCGGCATATCTGATTGCGGAGCGACATGCAGATGACGTGAACGCCGCCCTCCATCGTATCCGCCAACTCCGTCCGCAGATTGTCATCAGGCAAAACTCCATTTGCGCGCTGGAAGCATATCAACAGCTTCTGAGCGGTGATGACTCTCAGTCCCTGCAACTCACGGTTCAGCTTGCGCGTCAGGCTCAACCTGGCGCGTCGTAGGTCGCGAGGCGGCGGCCTGGATCATCCGGCTGCGCCAGATCTGACGGGCCTTCTCCGCCGTCGCAAATCGACCCTCCTCGATTTCCGACGTGATCCGCCGCACCAGTTCCGTTTGCACCGCAAGGTCGGCCAGCTCCTGCTCCAGCGCCGCCTGGTCCACCGGCTTGCCCAATTCCGAAACCGGAACCTGCCACCGCCCCGACACTTTCTTGAGAACGAACGGCTGTTCCTTCTGGTCACGATATGTCACGGTGGCGGTGTTTCCGTTGACGGTGATCTCGGCCAAGTCGATGCGCTCGAGGTTCTTGGCGGGCTCATCGGCGCCGGTGACCGTCTGTGCCCCGTCCTCCCCGAAGGCCTTGACGGCGGCACGGCGCAGCTTAGCCAGGGCGGCGGCCATCTGCGCCTGCGTGTCCACCATCTTTTGCTCGGAGGGGTTGGCGGCCAGAAGCAGCCGTTTGATGGTGTCCACGTCCCCGTCGCGCATCGCCTCGTTCAGCAGGCGAAGGGCCCCGCGGGGCGTGGAGGCATCGGCAGCGGGACCGGTCGTCGGACGGGTCTCCTGCGCGCCGACCGCGATGGTCCCCAGTACGATCACCACCGCGATGAGGCCACTGTGCATCCCAACGTCCTCACCGCACACTCTACTGGGCGCGACCCGATCCGTCTAATGCGCAATTCGGCGCCAGCGTCCCGCTCCCTCACCGGTTCTGCTGCGTCGTGAGGCTGTCTACCTTGCGCTCGAGATTGCTAACCGTGCGCTCGACCTTGTTGGCGGTGTTGGCGATCTGCCCGCGGTTGAACCAGTGGCTGAACGCACCCGTGTAGATGGTGTTGCCATTCTGCTGCACGTCGACCCACAGCAGCCGGTCGTGGAACGTGCATTCATCCAGGAACTGCTGGGCCCGCCCTTCGTCGACGATCTGCTTGATGAGGTTGCTGTCACCGCTGGTCGTCTGATCGAGGATGTACTGCTTAAAGCCATCCTCCGACGGGCGGGTGAAGAACGCCGCCGCAGCCAAAGCGAGCACAAGGATGAAGATGATCATCGTTTTCATGGTGCCTCCGGCTTCCGCTTTAATATACCCTCCCGCGCATCCAGTCGAGCTTACAAGGGCCAAAGTTTCTTATACCGACGTTAACCATTCTAGCACTGGCAGGTTGGGAGAATCCGGCGCAGTCGTCGGCACGCCCTCACTCTACAATCACGACCATGGAAAAAGTCACCTTCGGCAAAACAGGCTTGCTGGTCGCTCGCCTCGGCTTCGGCGCCGGACCGCGTTTGACGCACTGTCCAGACGGCGATAGCATCTAAGTGCGTAGCCGTGCCCCGAGGAGAGGTGGCCGAGCGGCTGAAGGCGACGGTTTGCTAAACCGTTATAGGGAGTCAAATCCCTATCCCGGGTTCGAATCCCGGCCTCTCCGTTCAGTTGTTTGCGAGGAAGACAGACTCATGCGAGCGAGCGACATTCGGAGGGGACAGGCGGTCATTATCGACGGAAAACTGTTGGTGGTGACCAACGCCGACCATAACACCCCCGGCAACCTGCGGGCGAAGGTGCAATTCAAGCTGCGCGACGTTTCCAAGGGGACGATCCTGGACAAGCGGGTCGGGGCCACGGATGACATCGAAACCGCGACGCTCGATCGCCGGCAGGTCGAGTACCTTTATTCCGACGCCGAGGGCCACGTGCTTATGGACCTCGAGACGTACGACCAGAATACCATCCCCAAACAAGTGTTCGGCGACGACATCCTCTACCTCAAGCCGAACACCCCGCTGATGGCGATGTTTCACGAGGGGAAAGTGGTCAGCTATGAAATGCCCAAGACGGTGGACCTGAAGGTGACCGACACGCCGCCGGCCATCCGGGGCGCCACGGCGACGAACCAACTGAAGGACGCCACTTTGGAGACCGGGCTGAAGACGCGCGTGCCGCCGTTCATCGAGATCGGGGAGACAATCCGCGTCAGCACCGAGACCGGACAGTACCTCAGCCGGGCCTGACAGATCCAACCAAATGCACCTTGCGCCGCCCGCCGGGGCGGCGTTTTTCATTGGCTCCCCGCCCTGTTTAGGGCAATAGCAGGCGCCACTCTCGCCTCCCTAGGATGGCCCGCTCTTCGGCATGTTGCCGACGCGCAAGTAAATCAAAGCCATCGAAAGGAGGCTTCCATGTTGCGGTGCAAGTCGAATCAATCGGGGCCGCGGACGTGTGCCGCGGCCAAGAGTGCGAAAACGAGCAGCGCGGGCCAACTCCCGTTCGAGACATTGGAAACGCGACGGCTCATGAGCGTGCTTCCCGTCGGCGGAGCTGTTGCCCTGACCGGCACGACCTTCGCCGCTCGTCCGGAGCTCGGCGGAGTTGTTATCCGCGACGACCTCGTCCCCGTGGACGTTACCGACACCGCGGGCACGACGGTCTTCAAGGGAACGCTCCAGGACCGCGTCGTAAAAGAGAATCTGTCCGGCACGCTGGACTTCTACCAGACGCTTCGGGCGGACCCGGGAATGCCGAACCCGGCGTTCATCGAGTTTGCGCGCCGCATCTCGTTCGAAGGATGCACGACCGACGTGGACTACCGCACCGACGGTCTGGGCGTTCCGTCGCTTCATCCTGTTATGGCGCAGCGGCCGGCGCCCGGGGCCGAAGTTTCGTTGCAGTTCGGCCAGAATGGCTTGATCGACCCCGGCACCCAGACGCTCTTCTATTTCGTCAAGACCGATGCCACGCAATTTGACGTGCAGGGAAAGACGGAGCTGGCTTTCATGAGCCCTCCCGGCGCTCTTTTCACGACGGTGCTCCAGACCGCCGAGCCGATCGCGCCGCAACATCCGACGACCGGGAACATCGTCGGGAACGTCTTTGCCGACTGGAACGCCAACGGCAAGCGCGACCTGGGCGAAGGGGGACTGTCCGGCTGGACCGTCGATCTGGACGTCATGGTCAACGGCCAGATGGTGCAGGCTGGCACCACCACGGACGCCAGCGGCAATTACAGTTTCTCCAACCTGGCGCCGGGAACATACCAGATCAGCGAGGTGGTGAAGGCGGGCTGGGCCCGCACCGCGCCTCTGGCCAATTCCACTTCGGTGACCGTCGTGGCCGGCAAAAACGCCGCCGGACCAATCTTCGGCGACGCACCGATCACCCGCATTCGTCTCGGTTTTGACATGCTGGTGAACCTCGCCCGCCACTATAACCAGCCAGGCACTTTCGCCGATGGCGACCTGAACGGCGACGGCACCGTCGATTTCGGGGATTTTGTGATGCTTGCCCGTCATTACGACGGTTTCCTCGATAGTCCGCTTGCATGATGAGCTGCTGTCGGCAGGCGAAGTTGTCCGCGCCTGCCGGGACTGATTTGACGTAACGACGTGGGGTCAGCTCGCGATGAAGCAGGCAATGCGGCCTGTGGTTGTCGCGAGTTGACCCCGTTTATTGGCACTCTCGCGACGACCTTCGTTGAATCTTGACATTGATTCGCTACGCTCCCCACGGAGCTCAACCGTCATTCCCCTGATCGATTGAGGGAAATTGGAGGTAGCAAGTGCGTCGTCAAAGTCTCTCGGGGTGTTTTTCTGTCGCGCTGGCGGTTGTGCTGGGTGCGACGACTGCGGTAAATGCGACGGATTTCGCGGTTCCGTCGGGCAACTTCGCAGCGGGCAGCAGTTGGACCGGCGGGGTCGCGCCAGGGGTCAACGACTACGCCGTCATCGATAACGGCGGCACCGCCACGATCCTTGCCAACGACGTCATCAACATCAGCGGGCTGCAAGCGGGCGAGGCCGCCAGCACCACCGGCATGCTCGTCATGAATGGCGGCACCGTCAACGTCAATCCGACTGATAGCAACCCGGGCGACAACGCCGTTGCCATCGGGGAGTTTGGCGTCGGGACGTTCATGATGAATGGGGGCACGATCAATCTCGGCAGCCTCACCGGCCCCGACTTCGACTTCCACGTCGGCAAGAGCTCGATGGGCTCGACCATGACCATGACAGGGGGAACGATCAATCTGGGCTCCGCGTTCCGCGTCGCCCGCGGGCAGGACGCCAACGCCAGCGCCACCGTGTCGCTTCTCGGCGGCGAGATCAACGTCGGCTCCGGGATCGTCGTCGCCCGCAGTGACAACAGTGATACGAACACCGCCGACGGCACTTTCATCGTCGGCGGCACGGGAAAATTCATCTCCGGCAACGATCTGGGCGAAGGCAACCCCAATGGCGTCACCGACGAAGGCTATTTCAGCATCGGCAACCGCATCAAAGCCAGCGGCCACGTCACGGTGAAGGACACGGGCATCGTCAAGTCGCTGCGCCTCACGGGCCGCCAGGGGCATGGCGACCTGACGATCCAGGACAACGGACAATTCATGGTCGTCAATACGCTGGGTGCCACCGGCAACGCGCCGGGCCTCTACAACTCCTATCTCGGCGGCGGCAGCAGCAGCAACGGGGACGGCGGCGACGGAAACTCCGGGGTCTACAGCCTTTCCCTCAAAGGTCACGGCTTGCTCGACATCAACGCCAACGCCTCCGGCCGCGACGAGACACGGCCCGAACTTCAGGGCTTCATCCTCGGCCGCGGGAATTCCACCGCCACCGCCACCATCCAGGACAGCGCCACCCTCAACGTCCATCAACGCTTTATCATCGGCGGGCTCGGCGCGACCGCGGTTTTGAACGGGTTTGACGGACAGGCGGCCCCCGGGACCGATCCCGGCGGCACCGCCACCGTCACCATGACCGGCGGCACCGTCTCGGCCGATCAACTTATCGTCGGCGGCTCGGGCACCGGCACGCTGAACGTCTCCGGCGGCGTGGTCAAAACGCAGGCCTACAACGACACCTTCGATCCAACCGCCAACGCAGGCAGCGGCTCGGCCACCGCCTCGGTCAACAGCATCCGCATCGGCATGCTTCAGGGGAGCACCGGCATGATGAACCTCAGCGGCAACGCGAACGTCTCCACCGGCGGCGACCTGAGCATCGGGCAATACGGCACCGGGACGCTCAAAGTCACCGGCGGCTCCGCAAGCATTCTCGCCCAAAACGTCTTCGTGCAGAAATTCGCCGGCAGCAGCGGCACGCTTATTGCGGAAATCACCGGCGCCTCCCAAACTCCGGTTCGTGCCAATGAATCGGTGAAGATCAATGGGGGCACATTTCAGATCCTCCCGACTGCCGTCCCCAATACCGGCGCATACCTGTGGGACATCCTCGACGCCAATGTCGACGGGAAAGGGACCGGCACGCTGAGCGGCACGTTCACGACAGTTACGCTACCCGGCCCCGACGCCGAGGGCCGCCACTATACGGCCATCTACGAACCCACCAAGTTCCTCGTCGGGCTGGCCCTGCCCGGCGACGCCAACTTCGACGGTAAGGTCGATTTCACCGACCTGGTAACGCTCGCCCGCAACTATGGGCTGAAGAACGCCAACTGGCTCCAGGGGAACTTCGATGGCGACGGAACGGTGGACTTCGGCGACCTGGTAGCGCTCGCACGCAACTACGGCAGGGTGCCGACCGCTGCCCAACTGGCCACGCTCGATCCTTCATTTCAGGCCGCCGTGGAGCAGGCGTTTGCGCAGGTGCCTGAGCCGACGGCGCTGGGGACGCTGGCGCTGGCAGGATTAATGTTGCGGCGCCGGCATCGTTGACTGACTCGGGAGATTCTGGCTGGATCGCGCTCGCGCGGTTATCTTGCGCGGGCGATGAAACTGCGGCTGATTGATGGTCTGCCATCGCACGGTCTCAGGCCGGCGGTCTGCATGGCGGGCGCCGCCGCCCCGGCCGTGAGCTATGCCGCGCTTGCGGAACAGGTCGGGCGGCTTTCGTCGCGATTGCGGACGGCCCTGCCGGAAGACGGTGCCGTGCTCCTTTGCTATCCGAACCGGCCGCAATACCTGTGCGCGTTTCTCGCGGTCCTTGCCTCGGGCCGTACGCTGTTTCCGATGCCGCATGGGTCGGCGCCGCCGGAATTTGCCGGCGCGGCGCGACGAGCTTCCGCGGCCGCCGCCATCGTCGCGGCGGGCGTACTGCCGAACGTCAAAGACGTCTTTCGCGACGCGCGACCGCTGCCGGAACTGGCGGAGGATGCGATTCTGCTCTTCAGCCCCCGGTGGCTGCCGAGGGGCGGGGACGGACCGGCACTGTTGCTGCAAAGTTCCGGCACGACGGGCGAGCCCAAGCTCGTCCGCCGCGATGGGCCATCATTGGACGCTGTGTCGGCCGCCATGGTCCGGGCCTGCGGGTTCCGCCCCGACGATCACGTGCTGGCTGCGGCGCCGCTGTGCCACTCCTACGGGCTGGAGCACGGCATCCTGGCGCCACTACAGGCCGGGAGCTGCGTTCACGTGTGTGACGGGTTCGAGCTGCCGAGGGTCGTGCCGGCACTGCGGGACGGCGGGATCACGCTCCTGCCGGGCGTACCCTTCATGTTCGAGATGTTGTGCCGGGCGGCGGAGGGGCCGTTCCGGGCGCTCCGCCGCGTCTACTCGGCCGGCGGTCCTCTGCCGCGCCAGATATTCGACATGTTCCGCCAGAAATTCGGGCTGCGCATCGGCCAGGTCTACGGAGCGACCGAAGTGGGCTCGGTGACGTTCAGCGATCCCGATGGGCCCAACTTCACACCCGCCAGCGTGGGCGTGCCAATGGATGGGGTGTCAATCAAGGTCGTCGATGTGGACGATCCACGTGTCGATCGGCCGCTGCCGCCCGGCATCGAGGGCCAGGTGGCGATTGCCGCACCGTCGATGCTCAGCGGGTATCTCGGCGAGCCCGCGCCGGTGCTTGACGGCCATTTCCTCACCGGGGACCTGGGCGTGCTCGACGAAACGGGCGCGCTCACGATCACCGGCCGGCTGAAGCTCCTGATCGACATCGGCGGCCGCAAGGTCAATCCCGCCGAAGTCGAGTCGGTGCTCCACCGCCACCCGCAGGTGGGCCAGTGCGTGGTGGTCCCGATGCGGCTGAGCGAGACCGTCTGCCGGCTCAAAGCGATCGTCGCCCCCGCGCGACCGGACGCCGAGCTGTCGCCGCAGGACCTGCGCCGCTTCGCGCGCAAGCGGCTCAGCGGGTACAAGGTCCCCCGCCTCTTTGAGGTTCGAGCTTCGCTTCCAACAGGGCCGACGGGAAAGGTCCTTCGGCATTTGGTGGAAGCCTCATGAGTCGCGCAATTCTGCTGTGTGTTTGCCTGTGCGCCAGCGGATGTGCCGCCGATCGCGAGGACCTTCCGAGATTCAAGTGGACCGGCGATCAAACCGCCTTGCGAATCCTCTCGCAGCGAGCGCGGTCGGTACGGACCGTCAGCGCTGCCGCACTTCTGACGCTCACACGATCGGATGGCCAGTCCGTCCGACTCGACGGCGCGGTTGTGATGTCCCTCCCGGACAAAAGCGTGCGCCTCCAGGCGTGGAAGTTCAATCACAAGGTCTTCGATCTGACGGTGACGCCAAAGGGCCTTTGGGTCAAAACGCCGCCCGACGCCGCCCGACGGCGGCAGGCGCTGCCGGCCAGCCTTAGCGCGGCCCCGCTCGTCCGCGCGTTGTCCCTGCTCGGCGGGGACCTGTTTGACGGGGCGGACGTTCAGGTGACCGACCACGGCGGGCCGCGCTTCCTGGTGCACAAGCCGCTCGATCGGGGCCAGACGATCATCGCCGACATCGACCGGGCGACGCTCACCGTGCGCCGCTACCGCCTGATTGACCCCTCCGGTATCGTCCGGTTCACCCTTACACCCGACCATTTCCTGGACATGCACGGCCTGATCTGGCCGACGCGGCTGACCGCCCAAAGCGATTACGGCCGAGTTAACGTCGAGCTCCGCGACCTTGAGCTGAACGGCCCAATCCCCCCCCAGGCGTTCGCCCCCCCGCCCGGCGCGGAGAAGGCCTCATGAGCGGGAGAAGAACGGGGACGCAGCTAGTTTTCTGGTCCGGGCTGCTGCTGTGGCCCATCGCGCATCCCGGGATCGCGGTCTCGATGGCTTGCGCGGTCGCGGCGCTGGCGGGCTTGTCGGCCATCCGTATCCGCCCGAACGCGTCGATCGAGGCGATGTTCGCCAGGGACAACCCGTCGGCCGCGGCGCTGGCTCGCGTGCTGAACGACTTTCCTGCCGCCGACCAGTTGCTGCTGCTGGCGTCGCTGCCGGACGACACGCCCGTCGCTGACCCGCAGCGGCTCGCCGCTTTCGGCCAGCGGTTCGTCGACGCCGCCCGGCGCGATCCCGACCTCGGGCAACTCACCGATGGCGTTTTCTATCGGGTCGACCCGGAGATGCGCGGCTATTTCGAGAAAGTGGTCGGCCCGGCCGCGATTTTCTATCTGGACGAGGCGCAATACGAGGCGGCGACGGTTCGGCTGACGCCGGACGAAATCCGCCGGCAGATCGCGCAGGGCAAGGCGCTGCTCGCCATTCCCGGCCCGGCCGCCCAGGGCTTTGCGAAGTTGATGCGACAGGACCCGCTGGGGCTGCACGAACTCATTGCCGACCGATTGGCGGGCCAGACGCCGTTGCGTACGTATGACAATGGCGACGTGCTCGTCTCGCCCGACGGGCGAAGCCTGCTGGTGCGAATCCTCGGCAAGCAGCCGCCGAACGACCTGGACTTCTGCAAGGCGCTGACCGAAGGCGTGGCACGGGTGGCGCAGGGCGTCAACCGAGACGGGCTGAGGCTCGAATATGCCGGGTCGTACGCGATCGCCGCAACGAGCGCGCGATCGATCCGCCGCGACATGATCGCCAGCGTGATCGGGTCGATCGCGCTACTTCAGGTACTGTTTCTGCTGGCTTACCGCAGTCCGTTCAAGCTGTTCGCGATGTCATTCGGTCCGGTCGCGCTGGGGATCCTGCTGGGCTTCGGCGCATATGGCCTGATCTCGACCGGCCTCACTCCGCTGACGGGCGTGCTGGGCGCGATACTGGCGGGAATGGGGATTGACTATTCGATCCAATACATCTCGTACTACGAGGGGCGGCGGGTCGCGGGTGACTCGCGGCGCCGCGCGGCCGAGCGGTCGGCGATGGAGATGAGTCCGGCAGTCCTTGCGGCGTGGGCAACGTCGGTCATCGGGTTCCTGGCGATCGGGTGGTCGCACGTGAAGGCGCTGCGCGATTTTGCGGTGCTCGGGACATTGGGGCTGACGGGCGCATTCCTGTGTGCCGTCCTATTGCTGCCAACGGTGCTGATGATGACCGATGGCAGGCCGACGCCGATCGCGCGCGGCCGCATCCGGTTCGGAGCTGCGGGCCTTGTCAAGGCCCTCGGAAGCCGCAGCATGATCTGGCTGGGGCTAGCCGTTCTGGCGATGGTTGCAGCCGCGGGCGTGGTGGCGCGATCTAATGGGGACGTACTGCCGTCGGAGTCGGACCTGACGGTGATGCACCCGCGGCCCAATGCCGCCATCGAGGCGCAGAGTCACGTCTCCGAGCGGTTCGGCGCGGCGCCGGGGTCGCTGGCGGTCTACCTCCACGCCGACTCGCCCGATCGTCTCGTCGAACTCGCATACGACCTCGAGCGGCGCCTGAAGAGCAAGGCGGGTCGATCGACGGGCATCACCGGAACGTACGGCTTGGCCACGCTCCTTCCCGACCCGCGACTCGTTCCCGCTCGGCGCGCGGGGCCATCGGAGGCGCAGGCGGACCGCGTCGTCGCTGACTTCCGCTCGGCGCTGGCCGACAACGGCTTTGCCCCCGAGGCGTTCAGCGACTACGCGAAGTTTCTGCACCTGCTGCTGACGCGGGAATCGGCGCCGACGATCGGCGATCTGCTGTCCTACCGGCGGATGGCCGAAACCGTGCTGCCGGCGGCCGCGTTCCGCGGCGTCACACCAAACGAGGCCATTACGCTGGTGTTTTTCTCCCGCTCACTCGATCGCGACCGCGGGGCGCGGGACGAGATGATCGCCGCCGTTCGAGAGGCCCTGCAAGGGCTGGATGGCGCGACGATCACGGGCCTGGGCGTCGTCAGCTATGACACCGAACAGACCGTGCGGCGAGAGCTCCCGCGGCTGATCCTCGCGGCGGTGGCGATCGTCGCAATTTACCTCGCGCTGCATTTCCGAAGTCTCGCCGCCGCCCTGCTCTCCCTGCTGCCGGCCGTTTTCGGAATGCTGGTGGCCGCCGCGGCCCTGCGCCTGGCTGGGCAGAAGCTGAACATGGTCAACCTTGTCGCGGTTCCGTTGCTGATCGGGATCGACGTCGATTACGGGATCTTCCTGGTAACCCTCGCACGGGTGCGGCGCGTTCGGCACGAGACGACCGAGGAGCTGGCAACGCGGATCGACCCGGTCTGCCACGCCGTGATCATGTGCGCCGTCGCCACCATGCTCGGCTACCTCTCGCTGATCTGGACCAGCGTTCCGGCCGAGCGGTCGCTGGGGATCGCGGCCGCAACCGGCGTCGGGGCGTGCCTCGCGGGCGTGCTCTTTCTTCTGGTCCCCGTTTTCTCCAGGCGCTGTCTCAAAACCTAATGGACCCGCCGCTCGTGATGTCGATCCCCGTTGCCGCGCCGAATGTTCTGCCGCGCCGCTCTGGCCCCAGCCAGATCACCACCGACGCCACCGCGAAAACTATCACCGCGGTGAGCGCCATCGTCTTGGAGTATCCCCACCCTGGTTGCCGCGCGAGTCGGGCCTGTGCCGACGGCGCGATCCCGGCGATCAATGCGCCGCACTGATAGGCAAAGCCCGGAAGAAACCCCCTGACCGAATCGGCCGACAACTCTGAAATGTGCGCCGGTACAACTCCCCATGCCCCTTGCACCATGAACTGAATCAGAAACCCGCCGACCCAGAGGACGGCCAGCGACCTGGAATAGGCCCACATCGGGACGACGCACAGCCCCAGCAGCAGCGCCAGCACCATCGCACGTCTGCGGCCGATCCGGTCCGACAGGAGCCCGAACACGACCCCGCCGATCAGCGCGCCGACCATGGTGAAAGCGGTCAGGGCCGCGCGGTGGCGGACGTCGAGGCCGAATGATTTTTCCAGAAACGTGGGGTAGAGGTCCTGTGTGCCGTGCGACGAGAAGTTCATCATCGCCATCAAAGCGACCAGATACAAGAATGTCGGCCACTGCCCCGCGATCGCCCGGCCCAGATCGGCCCAGTTGTGCTGGCGGGTCGCCTCCCACACCTGCGATTCGCGCACGCCGAACCGGACAAATAGGGCCAGGAGGGCCGGCAACCCGCCGATGAAAAAGAGCGGCCGCCAGCCGAAACGCGGGAAGACAAAGAAATAGCAAAGTGCGGCCAGCAGATACCCAACCGCATATCCTTCCTGGAGGATTCCCGACAGGACCCCGCGGAGCCTTGGCGGCACTTTTTCCATCGCGAGCGAGGCCCCTACGCCCCACTCGCCGCCCATGCCGATGCCGAACAGGGCGCGCAGGACCAAGAACGTCGAGAAATTCGGCGCCAGGCCCGACAAGACCTCGATGACCGAGTAAAAGACCAAATCAAGCATGAGCGGCAGCCGCCGCCCATAGCGGTCCGCCAGGAGTCCGAACAGCAGCGCTCCCACCGGGCGGAATGCGAGCGTGACGGTCAGCGAAAGCGCGATGTGCTCGACATCGGTCCTGAGGTCGCTGGCAATGGACGTCAGGCACATGACGACCAGGAAGAAATCAAACGCGTCCAGCGTCCATCCCAGAAACCCGGCCAAGAGCGCCCGGCTGCTATCGCGGGCGGACACGCCGGGGGCCGTGACTGGCGCGGTGGCGCGAGACATTGGCGCATCTTGCGCGGTCAGCGGGCGCGAAGCAACGAGTTGTCGTGTTATGATGCGGAGCGCATGGAGATGAACTATCGCCCCGCGCGCCAGCCGCTGGTGCCGGCAGGCAGCATCGATCATCACGCCCGCGACATGACGGTGCTCGTATCGGCGGACGTCACCCTCGGGCGGCTGCAATCCGAGCTGGCCGGGCACGAGCAATGGCTCCCGATCGACGGCGATGTCGAGCAGTCGGTGGGCGCGCTCGTCTCGACCGACTCGACCGGCCCGCTAAGGCTCGGCTATGGCGCCTGGCGAGACCTGCTGCTTGGCGTGCAGTTCCTCAACGGCCGCGGCGAGCTGATTACCGCCGGCGGCCTGACCGTCAAGAACGTGGCCGGCTACGACCTGACCAAATTCATGGTCGGCCAGCGCGGAATCTTTGGAAATCTTGTCACGCTGACGACGCGGACGTATCGGCGGCCAGCCGGCGCGATCCTCGTCCAGCGTCCCACTGACGCCCGCCTGGTGAGCCGATTGATCCCAACTTCCCTGCGGCCACAGTGGGCCGTCCTGACGGCCGAGGCACTGTCATGCGGTTATCTCGCAGACGAGCAGACGCTGGCGTTCTACCGCTCGGCCATCCCGCGGTTGGGGCCGGCGGAGGTGCTCGAACGGTCGCTCGAGCAAGACGTGGCTCACCGAAGCTCACTCTGGCGAGCCGGGTGCGATCTCGTCTTCCGCGCCTCTGTTCCGCCGGCCCGGCTCCTTGAATTTGGGTCGACCATCCACGGGAAATGGGCCGCGGACGCGGCATTCGGCGTTGTACTCGGAACGGCTGCCTCAGAAGTGCACGTTGCAACAATTCGGCGGGCGGCGAGTGCGGTCGGCGGCGCCGCTCGTTTCTTCCGGGGCGCTCTGGGCCCGCCGATCGAGCTGTCGACAACCCCGGGCGAAAAACGAATAATTGAACGACTGAAGAACGCATTCGATCCCGATAACAGGCTCAACCCTCTACCCTGGCGGCCGTCTTGACTGAATCGCGTCCCGTGTCTCTCCAATCTGGATCCAGAAAGCAACCCGCCATGGCTCTCGATCCCCGCACCTTCGAGCGCGGGTTATCGTGCGTGCATTGCGGGCTGTGCCTGCCAGCGTGCCCGACGTTTACCGAAACCGGACATGAGGCCGATTCGCCCCGCGGCCGCATCCAGCTCATGCTGGGGCTGGCCAGCGGCGCGATCGACGCCACCGACTCGGTCCGCCGCCACCTGGACCTTTGTCTCGACTGCCGCGGGTGCGAGACAGCCTGCCCGAGCGGCGTGGTCTATCACGAACTGATTGAAGAAACCCGCGCTCGTCTGGCCGAATCGCAGCCTCTTCGCATGCGCGACCGCCTCATGCGGGCGATCTTCTTCCAGATCTTCGTCCATCCGACACGGCTGAAGCTCGCCCTGCTGCCGGCGCGGGTCCTTCAAAAGCTGCGGATCTATCCGCTGCTCCGCCGGGCCGGGGTGTTCAAGCTGTTGCCGGCTCGACTTCGGAAGATGGAGCAGATGCTCCCGTCCACGGGCCGGCTGTGGCCCGGGCGATTGCCAGCGGTCACTCGTGGTACGGGCTTGCAGTCCGTGAGCTCAAAAGCACAAGATCATGGGCTGGCAGCCCATGCCACAGAAAAGCCCAGGAAGGTCACGGTCGGTTTCTTCGCCGGGTGCATCGGGTCGGTGATGTTCGACGAGGTGAACCGGCAGGCGGTGGAATTGCTTGCGGCGGCGGGGGCCGACGTGCTGGTCCCGTCGGCCCAGACCTGCTGCGGGGCGATCCATCATCATAGCGGCGCTCATGGCCCGGCTGAGGCGTTCGCCCGACGGAACATCGATGCATTCCTGCCGGAAAACGGCCCCGGCGTCGATTACATCGCGACCAACATCGCCGGCTGCGGCGCGATGCTCCGCGAGTACGACTTCCTCCTCCGCGACGACCCCAAGTTCGCCCAGCGAGCCAGGCAATTCTCCGCCCGCGTCCGCGACATTACCGAAGTGCTGGCGAAAATCGGGCCGCCCGAGCCGAAATACTCCGTGAACGAAACCGTGACTTACCACGACGCTTGCCATCTGGCGCACGCTCAGAGGGTCACGGCCCCGCCGCGGAAGTTGCTGGCGTCGGTGCCCGGCCTGAAACTCGTTCCGCTGCCCGAGAGCGACATGTGCTGCGGGGCCGCCGGCACGTACAACCTTACGCAGCCTGAGATGTCGGCGGCGCTGGCCGAGCGCAAGTTGCGGAACATCGCCGCGACCGGCGCCGAAGTGTGCGTTGCAGGGAACGTTGGATGCGCCATGCAAATCCAATCCGCTGCCGACGCCGCTGGACAGAAGCTGCAAGTCGTGCATCCCGTGGAGATCCTGCACCGGGCCGTTTTTGGCAATGGTTCTACAGCACCCACCCCGGCCGGTACTTCAGCCGGATGAACTGCTCGGCGTCGGGGACGTTGGGGGCGGTGAGAGTCTGCGTGTTCCAGGCAAGCTCCTCGCCGGTGCGGAAGGCAACGACGCCCAGTAGAACGGTTTCGGTCAGGGAACCGGCGTACGAAAAATTGCACAGGGGGGCGGCGGGGTCGTTCTTCATGCAGGCGAGCACCCACTCCTTGTGATGGCCGACCGACTTGGGGATGCTCGGCTCAGGAGGCTGGAAGTCCTTGAACTTTTCCTGCGGCAGCAGGTGATGGCGCTCGTAATCGCCGATGAGCTGGCCTTTCTCTCCGATGAACAGAACGCCGCTGTGCCAGCTCGTGAGGTTCAGTTGCTGAAGCAATTCCTCGGGGCGCTTGCCGCCGTCGTGCCAGGTGAGCTTGACGGGCGGCAGATCGCCGCGGGCGGGGAAGTCCCAGTGGGCAACCACGTACTGAGGCGCGCCCAGGGCATTGGGCGGCGGGCCATCGGTCCGGCACCTGGTCGGGACCCCAAGCTTCAGCGCCCACTTGGGCAGGTCGATGTAGTGGCAGGCCATGTCCCCCAGGATCCCTTCGCCGAACGTCCACCACTTGCGCCACACGGCCGGCAGGTAATCGGGGCTGTACGGGCGACTCGGCACCGGCCCGAGCCACAGGTCCCAGTGCAGGTTCGGCGGCACGGGGAGATCCTGCCGCGGCGGCTTGTCCGACCACCACGTGCTGGTGCTGCAAAATACGTGTACCTCGTTCACCGGCCCGATGGCGCCGCCCTGCACGAGCTCGACCACACGCCGGTAGTTGTCACCGGCGTGGATCTGCGTCCCCATCTGCGTGACGCGCTTTTCGCGTTTTGCCGTCTCGGTGACAAGTCGGCATTCCTCTATCGAGTGAGTGAGCGGTTTCTCACAATAAACATGGCGGCCCGAGCGAAGCGCCGCCAGCGTCGCCCAGGCGTGGATGTGGTCGGGCGTCGCGACGAGGACCGCCTCGACATCCTTCTGGTCCATCATCCGGCGGAAGTCGTTGTATGTCTTGGCCTTGGGGAAGCGGCGGGCAGCCGGGCCGAGATTGTTGTCGTCCACGTCGCAGAGAGCGACCATGTTGATCAGTCCGGTGGCGACCAGCTCGTTGAGGTCTTCCCCGCCGCGCATGCCCGCGACGCCGATGATCCCGACGTTGAGCTTGTCGCTTGGGGAGGTGCCCTCTTGGCCCCGGGCATACTGCTGAGCGACCCAGAATCCGACGCCGGTTGCGGCGCCTTTGAGAAAACCGCGTCGATTGATCGATTGGGACATGAGTGGTTCTCCATCGAGTGGGCACCGCCCGCTCGAACCTAAGTGTGGCCGAGGCCGGTCCGGATTTCCAGCCCACATCGGCAGCCACGACATCTGTAGCCAGCTCTGCCGAAAGTATCAGGGAGCTGAGCCGACAGCCGTAACGCAAAGATAAGAATCTACTCCCCTTCCAACTGAGGCGCCACGTCTGCAACGTAGCGCATGAGCTGCTCATCGGTCTTGTTGAACTGTCGATCTCGGCGGGCGAAGACGCGTTTGGTGACCTCAATCGCCTTTTCCATGCGGTAGGTCTCTGGGCCGGCGTCGGTAAGGAAGGTGAAGCTGGGGACGAACCGCGGAGCCGGGCCACTGCCGGCCAGCATGCTGCAAAAGCCGACATACGTTCCGGCGCTGAGGCTGGTGAGGATGGCCGTCTTGCTATGGTCCCCGATGACGGAGCCGAGGAACTGCCGGCCGGTGGGGATTTCGACCCGGCCGATGTGCGCGCGAATTTCCCCGTAAGTGTTCTTCAGGTTGCTGGTGGTCGTGCCGCTGCCGAGGTTCACCCATTTGCCAACGTAGCTGTGGCCGAGGAAGCCCTCGTGGGCCTTGTTGGAGTAGTCGAGCACGATCGAGTGGGCGACTTCGCCTCCGATGGTGCAGACCGAGCAGATCGAGGTGCCCTCGCGGATGTGGGCGAGCGGACGCACCCGCGAATGCGGGCCGATCGAGCTGGGGCCGGCGACGACCGCGTTGGCGCCGATCGTCGCGCCGCGGCCGATCATGATCGGCCCGCGCGAGGCATCGAGCACGCAGCCCGGCGACAACTTCACGTCGGGTCCGAGCCACACGTCCCGCGGGTGCACGACATGGAACGGCCCGTCGGGGACGGACGCCGACGGCTGATCGTGCAGATGCGTGAAATCCTCCAGCAGCGACTCGTCGTTCCAGTGGATCAGGTCCCACAACGAGTCGACCAGTCGTGACTGCGGCATCGTGTGTGGCAATTCAAGCAAATCCAGCCACCGCTGGCTCCGGGTGAGGACGTCCTGGGCCGAAAGACCCGGGCTGCGGACGTATGCGAGCCGAACCACTTCCCCCTCGTCCACGACGACCGCCTCGTAGGGGGGAAACTCGAAGGCGCTGAAGTGAACGGTCCTGGCGTTGAACAGCAGCGCCGGCTCATCGTCCAGGGGTTGATTGATCTGCGCCGGCGTCTGAAGGTGCGGAAGGATGCGCTCGCGGCAGAATTCGGTCAACTCGGGGCGCACCCACAGAGTCAGCCGATCGGGCTTGAGGTGCCGGACCTGCTTCTCCAGCAGGCTGCTGGCGCCGGTGGCCAGCGCGAATACCGGCCGGCCCAGCGACAGGGGCGCGAATGCTTCCCAGCGGGAGCCTTCGAAGATGACCACGTGCATCGCCCAGATCATACCGGGCGCGATTGAGGCGGTCATTCGCCCGGAGGGGCAAACTCGGGCTGCTCGCGATTGAAGTAGAGGGCGCCTTCGTACCATCCCGGCGCGGCCTCGCGGCAGCGCAGGAGGGTGCAGTTGATGGTGACCACAGTTCCGTCGGGGCCGGGCAGTTCCACCAGGCCGCCATACCCCAATGGGAGTCGGTGTGGGCTGATGAAGCCGAGTCCGCGGGCGTGGGCGTCGCGCGTGTAGATTGTCCAAGGGGCGGACAGGGGCGGATCGCTGAACAGCCGCAGCTTCCCCCGCGCCCGGTACGGGCTGCGTTTGGCCGACCGGCGGTTGCTGCGGGAGAACTGACCGGTTTCCAATGCGGAAAGGATCAGCTCGACCTGGGGCGGCCACTCGGCATCCACTCCGGCATTCGACCCCTCATTCCGTTGCATCTGAAGCATGCTGCCCTCCTCCGAGGTAGTTTGACGCCTTCCCGGCATCGCGCAACGGCGGAACAAAACGGAATCCAGAGGACGCTAAGACAATGCCGCCCCGCCTGTCGATGACTCCGCACCGACGTACCTATTCACCGTACGATACGCATCAACCCGCTTGCAAACGCCCGATGCGAGATTAGAAGCAGGGCGAGCGATTGGGTTATCGGACCCGGGATCGTCGCCGCCAGAGCCGGCTAGCGCCATAGGTGGAGCGCCGCTTGAAGCCGCAAACCGGTGCTGCTACAGTCCCTCGCTCGGTTCTAGGCCTCGCAAACCCCCGGGCCTGCCGCACGTATGAATAACCTGCCCGGCTGACGTTGCGGCCTTCGGCGGCAACGCACGTCCGGGAGTAAGGAGACGATCGTGAAATCCAAGATTCATCCCAGATATCAAACCTGCACCGTCCACTGTGCCTGCGGGAATACCTTCACCACCCGCAGCACCGCGTCGCGAATCAACGTGGACATCTGCAGTGCCTGCCATCCGTTTTTCACGGGCAAGCAGAAGTTCGTGGACACCGCCGGGCGGGTGGAACGCTTCAGCAAGAAGTTTGGCGGGACCTACAGCTTCCAGAAGACTGCGCCGGCCCCGGTCGCGCCCGCCGCGAAGAAATCATGACGGGCTGTTGCCTGGTGCGACTTTTGCGTCAGAATAAGGCAGTGGCAGCGGATCCGGGGCGTTCCGCCAAGGGCGTCTTTTGCTGAGTTGGGCTGATCTTGACGTGGTCGCGCCGGGAGGGAGCAATCGGGAGCTTTTTTGGAAGTTCATTCCAGCGTTTGGTCACGGCACGACGATTGAGGAGCATTGGCGCATCGCGCACCGCCGTCCCAACCGCGTTCCTGGGTTGTGGGAGCAGTAATGGCAGTACGCCGGGTTGTTTGCGTTACAGCGATTTGCATCGTTGTCGGGTTATTCATGCTGGCCGGCGGGTGCCAGTTGGCGCCTTCGGTCTCAAGCCATAAACTGATTGCGAGCCAGGCCCTGATCGACTTTTCCGGACTGAAGGGCCCGGAATTGATGCCGCAGATCAGGACGCTCATCTCCCCGCCGCAGAAATGGGAGGTGCTGGCGGCCAAGAACACGCCGCTCTATTTCCACCAGCAGTGGCGCTCCCCCTCAACTCATACCGGCGTGGGCGTGTTGTGCGCCCACCTCCCCTTGCCGCTGAGCGTCCAGACCGTCGCGTGGCTGGCCAAACAGCAGTACGCCAGGCAGTCGAGGGACGGCGCGGTGCTGAACGAGTGGACCGACGAGACCGGCCGCTCCTGGTTTGAAGCAGAGAATGAGAAGTACCACGTCACCGGCTACATCATTGTCGACGGGATGACGGCCTGGTTCGTCTACTTCGGCTATCGCGTGAAGTACCCGCCGGAGTTGGGTGAAATCAGCCTCGCCGCCCGCTCCGCCAGGACCGCCATGCCAATCATGGACGGCGGACCAACGACGCGGCCGGCCGCCCAGCAATGATGCAACGATTCGCGACGATCATCAAATCACGCGATAGGATCGCCGCCCGCGATGGTTATGAGGCCATTCAGGAAGCCCTTGAACTCTGGGCACCGCCCGGCCGCTTCGGCCAGATCAAGCTGCTGAAACAGAGCTTTGCCATCGATCGGCTTGCTGTACTCTCTGGCCGGTCGAGCTAGCCGATACAATTCCTTCAGATGGTCGGCTGGAGGATGTTGGTTGTTGACCTCCTCCGGATTTGCTCCCGGCGGCTTCCTGGGACCAATCCGTAGCCGCTTCAAAATCACGTCCCACGCGACCAACAGGCACGCCTCGAAATCGTGTTTCACAACGTGCACCTGGCATCGGGAATCATCCGGCATCCATTCTTTTATGGTTCGGCGCGCGGTTGCAGCATCCGGGTAGGTCGGGAACAGGTCCGTCCAGGCGACGACGCCAAGCGTCCCCGGCGAGGCAAGCTTGATCTGCGCTATTCTTTCAACATCGCGAGGGCCGAGTCCCCCATCAAGCGCCACGATGTCCAAGCCGACGCGAGCTTCCGACCGAAGTCGCTCGTTCAGAAAATACTGCAGATGCGAGCGAGCTGCGCGCTCCGTGTCGCCCTCGGCAATGATGACGATCCGCCGGCTCGCTGTCCGCGCACTCACGATCGCCCCCCGAGAACGTTCATCGCCCAGAGTTGATCGAGAGCGTAGGTCTTGAGCCACTCGTCGAGATCGAGTTCATCTCCACGCCTTAAAGTGCTAACGCCTTGTTCTTTGTCGACGACTATCACGTCTTCCGGTCACAGCCACCGAAGCAACGTCGCTGACTGCGTTGCGGCGAGGATTTGCGTTTTGGCCGCTGCCGACCGGAGGAGCTCGGCCAAGAGTCGCAACATTTCGGGATGAAAACTGACTTCCGGCTCGTCGATCAGGATCATTTCCGGAGGTTCCGGAGACAGCAGTACCGTGACCAATAGCAGGAATCTCAGGGTGCCCGACGACAACTCATTCACGTAAAACGGCTTTGTGAACGCGCTGTCGTGCCACGCGAGCGTCACCTGGCCGGATGCGACCGCGGGAAAATCCAGTCGCCGAAAGGTTGGAAAAGCAGCCCTGAGGACCTCTTCAACTTGTCCGTAAGACGCCTCTCTCTCTCCTCGTATTTTCATCAGGACGGAGAACAGATTATCGCCGTTGGCCGACGGAACAAAACCCGTCGGCTGCAGTGTCTGCGGCAGACGAATCGGTGAGCGCTCCTGTGTATCAATCGGTGTGATACGGGACGCGCTCCGAAGATATGATCGCATCCTCCCGGCGGCCGGAGGTAATTCGGGAAGTTGGGACAGTGCGCTTTCAGAGGCATTGGGGACGGATCGGGAAGCAACACCCGCGGCTCCCGGGATCCGGACGGCGCCGTTCTCGCTCCACAGAGAAGCGTTGAATTCCGAAGCGGCTGAGGACCTGGTCAACAATTGCTCGCGCAGTGCGAACGCGAATCCAGAACCAGTTGATTCCAGTTCGATCGAATAGGAAAGTACTTCCTCGGAACCGCTCGCTGGCATTGAAGGCGCGGTGGTCAGTGCGAGCCGGATCTTCGATGGCTGATCGAGAGTGGCCAAACGAGTAATCCCGCCCCGACTCGCTATCCCCCGAGCCAAGGCTCCCTGAGCGGCCTCGCTGAGCAGCGCAAAAATATCGAGAAATGTCGACTTCCCGCTTCCGTTAGGGCCAATGAGCACGCTCAGATTCCCGAGTCGCACTTCTTGATCGAGCAGAGCACGGTAGCCCCGGACTGCGACGTGTTCGATGACGAGCGGATCGCGCATAACGCGTACGG
>Ga0073928_10001557_pt1 | contig 43594 bp, 40 predicted proteins | sample PaiPotPPA55metaG_FD_76969 | JGI IMG/M metagenome (GOLD analysis project Ga0073928, IMG submission 76969) | Iron sulfur acid spring bacterial and archeal communities from Banff, Canada, to study Microbial Dark Matter (Phase II) - Paint Pots PPA... ...
CGTCGGTAGTTGCCACTTTGCCGTTTTTCCAATACAGGGTCAGGGCAGTTTCCTGAGACTGAAGCGCTTCTCCACCAGCCCAGTGCCCGTTGGCGCGAAGATGGTCGTCGTATTCAAAGCATGCGTCGAACATGGCGTTTCGCTCGCCCTCAGCCATGCCATCGAATTTGTCTTTATCGTAGTATCCCAGACAGACGTATTTCATTGTTCCTCTCCTCATAGGCCGCAGTGGCCAGGTTGTTTACTTGCTTTCGCCGGGGCCTTGTTCCGGAGCCGGGAAGAAAAGAAGCTCGCGCACCTCGCCCACCGCATCGCAGGAGATGGCACCCTTGCGCGCCCACGCGAGTGCCTCGTCCATATCGGCGCATTCCAGTATCCAAAATCCGCCCATGTGCTCCTTGGTCTCGGTGTACGGTCCGTCGGTGACGAGCACTGTACCATCGGGCTGCCCCCGCAGCGTCTTCGCGCTGCCGGCCGGGGAAATGCCGCAGGCGAACTTCCTCACGCCGGCAGCAATCAGTTCGCGGTTGAGCGCGTGGATCTCTTCGATCATCGCTTCGGTTACGGTTGACGGGTCGAAGTCGTCGGGGAGGTAGTTAGCAACCAGATATTGCGGCATGATTTCTCCTTTATCGTGTAACGGTCTTCGAGTAGGCCTGTTGCCCTGCCTTCACGACATAGTCGAACGGCGGGATTGGAATTCGACAAGCCGTCCAAGAAATCTTGCCTCGGCTAGGTCTAGGGCGCGGGTGAGGCCGGCGATGACGAGCGCCGACTCGATGCGCCACACGGTTTCGATGGTGCGATGGAAGACCTGATGTGGATCGGTAGCGGACACTGCTACCGATCACACCAGCTTCAATCCGTGGATGCAAGAGCGGCTATTTGTTGGCGGTCTGATTTGGCAGCTCAGCGCGTTTCGCTACTTTGTGCCGGATCTGCTCTTCGGACAGGACGGGTGCGAATTCTTCCATCTCGAAGATCTGGCGGACTTCGACTTCGGCGCCGGGCTCGAAGGGGCTGCGCTTGAGCCATTCGATAGCTTCTTCGATGGAGCGGACCTGCCAGATCCAGAAGCCGGCGATGAGCTCCTTGGCCTCGGTGAAGGGGCCGTCGACAACGGTAAGAGACTTGCCGGAGAATTTGACGCGTGCGCCTTTGGAGCTGGGATGGAGGCCATCCATGGCAAGCACGACGCCAGCCTTCATGAGCTCTTCGTTGTACTTGCCCATCTCGAGCAAGAGCTGTGGATCGGGGAGGGCGCCTTCTTTTTCTGACTCTGGGGTTGATTTGACGATGACCATGAATCGCATTGCGAGATCTCCTTTGGGTTGAGCGATGGTTGGTGGCTTGTTTTCGGGTTTAGCTATTTGTTGGCTAACCGCTGAACTCAGATTGAGAGCGCAGTTGGATCGCTTCGCCCTCTGTGGACGGGTCGTAGTTGTCGGGGTGGTGAATCGCAACCAAATACTGCGGCATGATTTCTCCTCTATCGTGTAACGGTCTTCGGGTGGCCAATTGCCCCGTCTTCACTACATAGTCGAACGGCCAGACTGGAATTCGACAAAGCGTCCAAGAAATTTTGCTTCTTCTGCGTTTTTTTTATTTCAGCTGCCGAATCCGCTCCTGCAGGAATTGCCGTTCTGGTTCCTGTTGGGTCAGCGCCAGAGCATTCTCATAAGAGGACCGGGCCTCAGCGGTTCTGCCCAGCCTGCGGTACATATCCGCGCGGGCTGAATGCGCCAGGTAGTAATTTATCAATTCGCCATGTTCCAACAACGCGTCGATATGCGCCAGACCGGCCTCTGGGCCATCGTGCATGGCAATTGCCACGGCACGATTCAGATGGACAACTGGCGAGGGCTGAATTCGTACCAATTGGTTGTAAAGCGCAACAATCTGCCGCCAGTCGGTCACAGCGACCGATTCCGCCTCCGCATGAACGGCTGCAATCGCAGCCTGCAGTGTGTAAGAGCCGAAGCGGCGGGACTTCAGGGCTTTCTCCAGCAATGCCACTCCCTCCGCGATCTGCTCCCGGTTCCAGAGCGAGCGATCCTGGTTCTCCAGCAAAATCAGCTCTCCGGTTGGAGAGGTTCTCGCGGCGCGACGGGATTCCTGAAGCAACATCAGGGAGAGCAGCCCAAGGACTTCCGGCTCTGGCTGGAGTTCGCTCACCAACCGGCCCAGTCGAATCGCCTCGCTGGTCAACTCGGCCCGCGTTACCTCCGCTCCCGCCGCCGCCGAATAACCCTCGTTAAAGACGAGATAGATGACCTGAAGCACCGCGCCTAGTCGCTCCGGCAATTCCTGCGGCGACGGCACCTCGTACCGAATAGGCGTGTCTCGAATCTTTGCCTTTGCGCGCACGATGCGCTGCGCCAGCGTACGCGGAGTGATGAGGAAGGCCTTCGCAATCTCCTCGGTCGTCAACCCGCACACCTCACGCAAGGTGAGCGCAACGTGCGCTTCCGGTGGTAGAGATGGATGACAGCAGGTAAAAATCAGGCGCAGCCGATCATCCTCAACGCTGTCCTCTTCCTTGGACGTTTCCGCCGAACTCCATTGCGCTTCGAGATATCGCGCGAGTTCGTTTTGAGACGCATCAAATCGTGCCCGTCGGCGCAGAGTATCAATGGCTTTGAATCGGGCCGTCGAAATCAACCATGGTCGCGGGTTATCGGGTACTCCACTGCTCGGCCACAAGCTCAGCGCAGCGGCAAAGGCCTCGTGCATGGCCTCTTCGGCGACATCAAGATCTCCGAGCAGACGCGCCAGCGTAGCAAGAATCCTGCCCGATTCGGACCGGTAAAGCGTCTCTATGGTTCTGCTGAGCTCTTCGGGAACATTCTGCGGCATGCACGTCAAACTAACAAACGAACGTACTCCACACAACTGCGCCCGGCTCACCGATCTCGACCTGCCTGCGCTTGGATTTTCTGTGACAGAGCACGCGGCCACGGAATAGGTGACCCATTTCGTGCTGGAGAGAGTATGAGGATAGAGTTGTCAGCAAAGCCTCTTTGCGCTCCAGGACACCGCGCGGCGAGCGCGTCCCGAGGATGAGTACCGCAAAGATTCCTCCGTCAGGGTGAAGGGCCAAACAGCGCTTGAGTAGTTGCATCGCTCCCAGGACGTGACCCCACACTTGACAGATAGGTCTCACAGAAAGCCCGGCCTGCCCGCCTGTTACTCAACTCGTCCAACATAAGTCCAAGCCTAAAGTCTCTCCTTCGAAGACTTTACAAACTTTTGACGGGGTTGGGGCACCCTCATCACAAGATCCCTTCCGTTTACCAGGCCCCACCGCCGACAAAGTGAACTACCTCCAACCGGTCACCTGCGTTGAGTACAGTCTCGGTCCACTCCAAGCGCGGAACAATCTCCCCATTATGCTCAACCGCTACCCGGTCACCTTTCAGCCCAAGTTCGTCAATGAGTTGCTCTAGACTGGCATGTTGTGGGAGCTTATCAAATGCGCGGGACTGGCCGTTAAGAATCAGAGTGAGTGACATAGCACCTCCAGCCTAGCAGGTGATCTGACCATCTCGTGCCGGTGGATTATCAGACGTGCCTCTCAACTCCTCCCAGCTACTCAAACAACCGAACCGCACGCTCTATCAACCACTGCTCGAACCGGCGGTTCAATGAACGGCGTTCGGCAAAATCTTCGAAGACACTGCGGCTGAGACCCATCAGTATGTGAATGGCTTCGACCTCAGAGTCATGGTCAATCTCCTGCGTTGAATATCTGCGGGAGTTCGCCAGATACTCGGCCGCATGTCCCAGCATCAGCAATGTTCGCCCATGATGCGTCTTCGTGATGCGATGAATCGTCAGGTCGCCGACGCTTGAATGTGCGCGTCCGTCGGAGAGGCTGGGGAAGGCCCTGGCCTTCCGCGATGGAACGGGTACAGGGCGATTTGGGCCGGGGAAAACTGCTGTGGCCATGGACATTAAATCCTCCGTCCACCTCCCTATCGGCCCACTTCCCTTCGGCTTTATTGAAAAGATAGCGGCGAAAACGACCTGTTCCGCGAAGCCTTGAACTCACCGGAACGTATGCGTCCCAAAACGGCGACCCTATCTACAAGTATTCACGAGCCCATCGAGCCAGCATCGCTAGTAGCAGCGCCCCCGTTGCTATGCTCCAGCCTATTCCCGATTCTGCACACGCTTAGGTGTCAAGCGACACTAATCTTCCTGCAGCGGCCAGAGATGGTTCACCGGCCCAATTCCGTTACCCATTGGTGTCGCCGTCCGAATCGCCTCCGCTACATACCTCTTCGCCATCAAAGCGGCATCCTTGACCGTATCTCCCAGCACAGCCCTGCTCAACAGCGCACTCGAAAATGCACATCCTGTCCCATGCGTCGACCGGCTCGCAATCTTCTCTCCCGGCAACCACAACACCTCTCCGTCAACGGGCAACAGGAGGTCGTCCGGCGGATCAAGATGCCCTCCCGTCGCCACCACATTCATCTCTGAGCCCATCATCTGCAGAACTCGCGCAGCATCGGCCATCTCCTCTCGCCGCCTCACCAAGTGTCCCGTCAATACCCCCAGCTCCTCCAGATTCGGCGTCACCCAATCCACCAGCGGCAGCAGTCTCTTCCGCATCACCGCCACTCCTTCTGCATCGAGCAGTTCCCTTCCCGAACTCGACCGCAGCACCGGATCGAGCACCACCAGTGTCCGCCGGCCCTCATCACGAAGCATCTCAAGAAACTCCGCTACCATCGCCACATTCGCAGCCGTAGCCAACATGCCGATCTTAATTCCCGCGAGCGGCAGATCGCTCTGCAAACAATCGAGCATATCGTGAACAATCTCCGCCGATACCGGCGCAGTCGCCCTAACCCCCATCGTCGACTGTACCGTTAGCCCCGTAATACACGAGGTCCCAAACAGTCCATGCGCGGCAAACACCATCAGGTCGGCAGTCACGCCCGCCCCAGACGATGGATCAAACCCGGCGATCGTTAATACAGTCCGCATGCGCATCACTCCGGATGCGCCGCAAGAAAATTTTTATAGTCGTTATCCAGGTGTTGGATATGATCTTTCAAAAGCATCAACTGGCCTTGAAGGATCTCAATTCGGTCTTTGATCTTGACCGCTTCCTCTCCACCAGGATTTTGATCTTCTTTTTTCAAATTTAGGATCGGCGCAACGCTGACGACAGTGTCCCGGATCGCCTGCTCCTCGGCCCCGTAGACCTCGTTCTGCTGAGCGTAAATTACGGAATACTCGTGCGCCTGCTCATACGGCATATACGAAAGCGCGCCGGTTGACTGCGCCGTCCTCCAACTTACATCGTCGAACGACTGAATACGGAAGTTGATTGTCATCTCCTCGTTGTTCGGGACCTTGGGATTGGCGATGATCTTCTTCAACCCACAGCGTCCTGTTTCAGGACGTCTAGCTCCTTTTGCACATCATCCAATGCTCCCTGCACCTCTTTGGCATTGGCTTTGATCTCGATCTGCAGGCCCGCCTCCGCCTCATGCACCAGATGCCGGTGGTGCCGCCATTCGACGCATCCTTCAAGGCTCAACGCAATCACCAGTCCTATCGTGATCGTAGTCAGGTGAATAAAGAAATCGCGCCAGCCATGTATCGGTTCGTGAGGAGGATGCACTTCTAGCACCGTCTTATCGTCTCCTGTCCCGCAACACCGCCTAGCCTACCAAATCCTTAAGAGTGTACCTACCGTCCCATCCGTCGCCGATTTGGATGTCAAGGGATAGTTGCTGTCTTTTGTCTTTGGGGATTAGAGTTGGGCTTCCAGCCGCGTCCATGCCATCCGCTAAGTTATTTATTCTATTTCCCTTGCTTCGTCACTCATTTTTTTTCTTACGTTTTTCGCCCAAAAATCGCATGTCAAGTCCCAAAACCACCTAAATCATTCAAACAAAAGGAAATAGAGTTTGAAATTTAGTTAGGTTCAATCAGCTATACTAAATATATAGAGTTAAGAAAAGCATCAGTTAGAGTGAAGAAGAGTCCCGGCCTGAGCTGGGGCTCTTCGCATTTAAGCCAGTAAGTCGTTTGCTGGCACGAATTTGGACGTAACCTCAATGGCTGCACGAATTTAGCGGGCATGACCGCCGCTATCTTCCTGCAGCCATTCGACTTACACGCAGGCAATAGGGGGGTACCCCCTATCAGGCTTAGGAGAAGACCATGCAATACACGCTCTGCCGCCACATCAAGACCAACGGAACCCGCTGCAAAGCCCCATCGCTCACCGACGTACTCTGGTGCTACTTCCACCACCGCCTCCACCAGCGCCACACCCCCTTCCGCCCTACCCAGGCCACCCGCGCCTACCTCATCCCCGGCCTGCACATCGAACTCACCGCCCTCGAAGACCGCGAGTCCGTCCAGGTCTCCCTCTCGGTCGTTATCAACGCCCTCGCCACCGGACAGCTCGATATCAAACGAGCCACTGCCCTTCTCTACGGCCTCCAACTCGCCAGCAACAACGCCCGCGGCCTCCAAACCGAACCCCACGCCGCCAACACCGTCCGCGCCATCGAACCCTCCCCAGAAGGCCTCGACCTCGCCGAGCCAGAAGTCGTCTGCGAAGTCGCAGACACCCCCGACCCAGAACTCCTATGGGAGGGATTCGAGGATGACGACGAAGGCGAGGACGAAGGCGAGGACGAGGACGACGAATGAAACAAAAGTGCGGCTGCGACAGCTTATGTCGCAGCCGCACTAGGTGAGCAACGGCTACTCGCCGTAGTAGTCGAGACCGAGGTGGGTGATGAGGTCTTCGCCCATGATGTGGCGGAGGGTGTTCTTAAGCTTCATCGACTGGATGAAGAGGTCATGCTCGGGGTAGACGCCGGGGGCGCTGTCGGGAGCTTTGAAGTAAAAACTGAGCCACTCCTGAATGCCGAGGCCGCGCTGGCTGGGCGTGCGGGCGGCGAGATCCATAAAGAGAATGAGATCGAGGGCGAGAGGCGCGGCGAGGATGGAGTCACGACAAAGGAAGTCCACTTTGAGTTGCATCGGGTAGCCAAGCCAGCCGAAGATGTCGATGTTGTCCCAGCCCTCTTTGTTGTCACCGCGGGGCGGGTAATAGTTGATGCGGACCTTGTGGTAGAGGTCCTTGTAGAGGTCGGGGTAGAGCTCGGGCTGGAAGATGACATCGAGGACGCCGAGCTTGGATTCTTCCTTGGTCTTGAAGGACTCGGGATCGTCGAGGACCTCGCCGTCGCGGTTGCCGAGTATGTTGGTGGAGTACCAGCCGCTGACGCCGAGCATGCGAGTCTTGAAGGCGGGGGCGAGGACAGTTTTGATGAAGGTCTGGCCGGTCTTGAAGTCCTTGCCGCAGATGGGTGCGTTCATCTTGCGGGAGAGCTCGTTGAGGGCTGGGATGTCGACGGTGAGGTTGGGCGCGCCGTTGGCGAAGGGAATGCCTTCTTTGAGTGCGGCCCAGGCGTACATCATCGACGGGGAGATGCCGGGGTCGTTGTCGACGAGGCCCTTCTCGAAGGCTTCGAGAGTTTTGTGGACGGCAGTTTGCTCGAGGAAGATTTCGGTGGAGCCGCACCAGATCATGATCTGGCGGTCGGTTTTGGTTTTGAACGCGGCGATGTCGTTGCGGATCTGGTTGGCGAGGTCGCACTTGTTCTTGCCGGTCTTCACCTTTTTCGCTGTGAGGCGCTTGACGTAGTGCTGGTCGAAGACGGCAGGCATGGGCTCGATGGATTCGAGGTAGGGACGGATCTGCTCGAGCTGATCGCGATCGAGGACCTGGGCGGTTTTGGCGGCGTCGTAGAGATTGCCGCCGAAGATGTCCCAGCCGGTGAAGACGATGTCGTTGAGATCGGCGATGGGGGCGAACTCTTTGATGAGGGGGCTGCGGTTTTCGGTGCGCTTGCCGAGGCGGATGTGGCCCATTTGAGAGAGAGAGCCGATGGGCTTGGCGAGGCCGCGGCGGACTGCCTCTACGCCGGCGATGAGTGTGGTGGCGACGGCTCCCATGCCGGGAATCATGACGCCTAGTTTTCCTGTTGCAGGCTTGATGCTGGCCGCGGCTTGCGTGGCGGCTCCGGGTGTTGACATGCTTGGCGGTACCCTTCTGTGTTGCGATTTTTCCGTCAGGCGGAAATTTAAGTATCGCGCAGCGAGAGTGGAGGTGCAAACGAATGCAGTGTTTATGCGGGCTTTAGCGGTAACGCAGTTTCGCGCGTGGTTCGCGGCCGCAGAGTTCAGCCTTCGGAGCCAGGGGGTACGTGGCGGCCGCATCACAAGTGTCCCAAACTGGTGCTGTATTCGTGGCTGTAGCTGATTCGTCGATAGGTCAAGCAAGAGCAGTCTCGAAAGGAAGATCAACGATGAACGTGTCAATCTCGACCTCTGGCTCGACTCAAGGAGCAGCGCCCGCGGAATCTCTAACGGATGCCCACCCGTCTCAACCATTGCAGCATCCTGCTCCGGCACCGGGCGATACGGTGAAACTATCGCAGACGGCGCAGGTCCACCTGTTCAAGCAGCAAGGCCAGAGCCCGTCTCAGATCGCGGCAAACCTTGGCATATCGGCCGCGACGGTGGATGGTTATTTAGGGATAGCCGTGCCGAAGGCCCCTGCTACTCCAAGCGCGGAGACGCCAACCGCGCCCTCGCCTGAACCCGCGGCTGCAAATGCAGGAACTCCGGCGCAGCCGACGCCTGTAGCAGCCAAATAGGGCAGGCTCAGCGAATACAGCGTGGAAGCTGCGCTTTCGTATCCTGCTGTCGCCGGAATTGTCAGGCCTCTTCGGTGCGAATGCGGTTCTTCCAATGAGAGGCGACGAACCAGACGATGCCAGCGAGGAGGACGAGTTCCACGCCCAGATGAAAGCGGTGGAAGATGGCCTTGAAGCGAGGGTCGCTGTCCCAGCGGTCGCCGAGCTTCATGCCCACGTAGGCGAGGAGAAAGCACCAGGGCCAGGAGCCGATGAAAGTGTAGAGGTGGAAGCGGAGCTGGTTCATGCGGGCGATGCCGGCGGGTAACGCGATGAAGGTTCGGACGACTGGGAGGAGGCGGCCGATCAGGACGGTGATGCCGCCGAATTTGCTGAAGTAGTGCTCGGTGCGGTCGAGGTCGTGACCGCTGAGGAGGATGTAGCGGCCGAAGCGCTCTACTGCGGGGCGCCCCCCCCAGGCTCCAAGCCAGTAGGCAGGGATGGAGCCGAGGTTGCAACCGATGGCGCCGGCGGTTGCGACCCAGAAGAGCTTGAGCTGTCCCAAGTGAACGAGGTAGCCGGCGAAGGGCATAATGATCTCGGAGGGGAGCGGGATGCAGGCCGATTCGATGCCCATGAGGAGAGCGATGCCCGCGTAGCCTCCCGCGGAGATGACGGCGATGATGAAGGCGGCGAGGGTGGCGATGATTCTCTCAGACATGCTGGTGCAGTATACCGGGAGAACAAGATGCGGTGGATGCGCTAGCATTGAGTGTTGAGGAGATGTTTTATGTCAGATACCGTTGTTGCTCCAGTCGTCGATGCATCGTCTTCATCCGCAACCGTTCCCGCTTCGTCAGGCAGGCCGGCGAGTAGCTACGGAGCTGCTCCGCATGATCCGTCGAAGCCGCCGGTGAAGCGGCAGATTGTGTGCTTCAGCTTCTATAAGGTGATGCCGGAATGGCGACGATTGCCGGCTGAGGAGAAGGCGGCGCATAAGGCGGCGTTTGCCGATGTGTTGACGAAGTGGAATAAGCTGGGGGAGTTCCTGTCGATGACGTATTCGACCGTTGGAACGCGGGGCGATGTGGATATGTGCGTTTGGTCGATTGGTTATGGAGTGGATGAGCTGAACCAGATGCGGAGTGAGTTGATGCGGACGCCGCTGGGCGGGTATTTGAATTCGCCGCATAATTTTCTCGCGATGACCAAGCGGTCGCAGTATCAGATCGATCGGCCGGATGAGAGTGAGGGCGAAGGGCGCGGCGCGATTCGTCCAGGCGGGCAGAAGTACATCTTCATTTATCCGTTCTGGAAGACTCGTCCATGGTATTTGCTGCCTGCTACTGAACGGAAGCGGCTGATGGATGAGCATATTCGGATTGGGTTGATGTATCCGCGGGTGAAGCTGAATACGACTTACTCGTTCGGGATCGATGATCAGGAGTTTGTGGTGGCGTTCGAGACCAACTTTCCGGAGGACTTTCTGGATCTCGTGCAGCAGCTTCGGGAGACGGAGATCAGTATGTATACGCTGCAGGACACGCCGATCTTCAGTTGTGTCCGGGTTCCGGCGGCGGAGATGCTGGATCGTTTGGGATAACGGATGGCGAAGACGATTGTAGTTCGAACGGCTGCGAAGTCCAAGGCTGTGGTTGGAGCGAAGGCTCGGGCGATCGCAAAGACTGAACCGATTTCTGCCAAAAAGACGATTGGGAAGACACGCAATCCGCTTGCTCCGGAGCGTATTGCGGCGATTCTTGATGCTTTGCGGAAGACTTATCCCGGAGTGGTTTGTGCATTGAATCACAAGAACGCGTGGGAGCTGACGGTGGCGACGATTTTGTCGGCGCAGTGTACGGACGTTCGCGTGAATCTGGTGACTCCGAAGCTGTTCAAGGCGTTTCCGACGCCGAAGGCGATGGCTGCTGCTTCCCTTCCCGAGCTTGAGGAGTTGATTCGCACGACTGGATTTTTTCGGAATAAGGCGAAGTCGATCCAGGGGGCGGCGCGGGTGGTGACGGAGGAGTTTGGCGGGAAGGTGCCGCAGACTATGGAGGAGATTCTTACGTTGCCGGGAGTGGCTCGGAAGACCGGGAATGTGGTGTTGGGGTCCTGGTTCAAGATTGCGGTGGGAGTTGTTGTGGATACGCATGTTATGCGGTTGTCGCGGCGGCTGGAGTTGACTAAGGAGACTGCTCCGGAGAAGGTGGAGCGGGATTTGATGAAGATCATTCCGCGGGGCCGGTGGATCGCGTTTTCCCATGAGCTGATTCATCATGGGCGGCAGGTTTGTTTGGCGCGAAATCCTCGGTGTGTGGATTGCACGCTGGAGAAGCTTTGTAATTCGTCGGACAAAACCTGGCGTTCGCATTAGACCCCCTCCCTCCCCGATATTGCGCAAAGTCTTCATTTGTTTTGGTTTAGCCTTGGACCTGGTATGTAAGTTATTGCTTCTCAAATGTTTTCCTTGTAAAGTCCTCGATTCAAATGAGTTAACCTCATGCAATGCAAAAGGCCCCCGGTCAGGGGCCTTGGTTCTCTTCCTTTATTCCTTTTGTTTCCCTCTACTTTTAATTATAGCGGAATGGGTGGAACTAACATGCCACGCAGATGTCGTTGGTGGGTCAAGGGTTAGGTGGTTTTGGGGCTTGACATGCGATTTTTGGGGCAAATTCACGAATTAAATTTTCTGACGAGGGATTGGACGAGGGATTCTATGGTCGGGGTGAGGGCTTCGATGGTGGGTTCGAGGCCGAGGTCGCGGAGGGTTTGGCTGGTGATAGGGCCGATGGAGGCGAGGGTGATGTTGGGGGGGAGGGTCAGGTTGGCGGCTTCGAGGAGGGCGCAGAGGTTGCGGGCGGTGGAGGCGCTGGTGAAGGTGATGGCGTCGGGGTAGGTCGCGGGTGAGACGAAGAGAGCTTGCAGGGCTGGGATGGAGTCGGGGGGCAGCTGGTTGCGGTAGGCTTCGGCGATGGTGACGGTGGCTCCGGCGGCGGTGAGGGTTTCGGGGAGGATGTCGCGGGCTTCGGCGGCGCGGACGAAAAGAAAGGATTTGCCGGGGGCTTCGGGAAGGAGGGCTTCGGCGAGAGACTCGGCGATGTACTGCTGAGGGATGAGGTCGACGGTGAGGCCGATAGCGTTGGCGGCGCTGAGGGTGGCGGGGCCGATGACGGCGATGTGTTTTGGGAGTTGGGTGACGTGGAGGAGCTGGGCGCGGCGGTGGAAGGCTTCGACGGCGTTGGCGCTGGTGAAGAGGAGCCAGTCGTAACTCTTACCTCCGGGAGTGCGGAGGCAGGTGAGGGCGGCGTCGAGTGCGGCGAAGGAGGCGGGGGGGACGATCTCGATGGTGGGGATGAGGATGGTGGTCGCGCCGAGGGCTTCGAGTTGGGCGGCGAGGCCGGAGGCCTGGTGGCGGGTGCGGGTGACGAGGATGCGTTTGTTGGCAAGTGGGGGCACTGCGACGATTTTAGTCTGTTGCTCAAAAGGACCTGCTATTTCTCAACGGCAACCGTCACAAGATGTTGCTCCCAATTTGAACGGGACCGATGGGGTCGAAGCTGTCTCGACCTCACAATCCGAAACTGCTAATCTTGCCGCCGCACCAAGTGGATCAACTTCGACTCACACTAATAACCGCGTCTTTATTTCTCATGGAAAGCAGAAAGCAATCGTTACTCAATTGAAGGAACTTCTTAGCTTTGGAAACTTTGAACCATTTGTTTCGGTGGAGAGGGAGTCTACTGCGGTTCCGGTACCAGAGAAAGTATTTGAAGACATGCGATCTTGTGGAACTGGCGTTATTCACGTCGGCCCCGAAGGAAAATATCTTGACGCAGACGGGGCAGAGCACACCAAAATCAATGACAATGTTCTCATCGAAATCGGTGCGGCAATTGCCTTATACGGGAAAAAGGTAATTTTGCTAGTCGAGCGTGGCGTTACATTACCTTCCAATCTTCAAGGTCTTTACAGGTGCGAATTCGTGGGAGACAAATTGGATTACGACGCTACGATGAAGCTCTTAAAGACGTTTAGCCAATTTCGATAAGTACACTTCGGGAGATTTTTGATGGGGACGTTGTTGACCTCGGTTGTGGATGGCGGTTTGGGTGAATTCGCTTGAGAACAAGCAACGGCAAGTGCAAATGCGGGGGTTCTTCGCTGCGCTCAGAATGACACGCTTTAGGAGTGGGGCCAAAGGTGCAGCGCTCAGAATGACAAGTGTTATGGGTGGGGTCAAACGTGGCAAGCGTCATGGGTAGGTCAAACATGGCAGGCTTAGAGGTTGGGGTCAGAAGATAAGCTTTTGTGGTGGTTCGAATGAGAACAAGCAACGGCAAGTGCAAAAGGCAATGCGGTTCTTCCCCTTCGACTACGCTCAGGTCAGAATGACAAGCGTTAGGGTGATGGCAGCTTTAGAGGTCGGGCAGAAAGACAAGCGTTGAAGGCTGCGTCAAAAGGTTTCTGGTGGGCGGAGGTTGGCTTCGTCGAAGGGTTCGGTGTGTTGTCCCCAATCGAGGCTTAGATCGCGCCATGTGGGGTTGGTCGCGGCTATGAGCTGAAGTTTTTTGATTCGCAGCCAGCCTTTGATTTGTGTCTCTCGCGCTATTGCGTCCTGGATGTATTGGAAGCGCTCGTAGTAGACGAGTTTGTTGATTTTGCAGCGGGTAGTGTGCGCTTCGGGGTTCTTGGAGGTCTTGTGTTGGTGGACACGGTGCGGGAGATTGTTGGTGACCCCGGTGTAGAGCTTTTGGAAGGTGCTGGCGAGGATGTATACGTAGTAGGTTTCGGGCATCGGGGTCTTGGTAATAGAAATATAACTGCAAGAGCGATGACTATTTACAAAACAACGGCAACAGCAAAAGCAACAACAACGACAAAAGCAAATGCGGGGGTTCTTCCCCCTTCGACAAGCTCAGAGTCAGAATGACAGGCTTTTGGGGTGACTGAATGGGATTCGCCCTCTTAAATGAGAGGCGTGCGCGAGGTGCCTCGGATTTGGCGAGAGAATGCTGCCAAAAAAATGTGTTTGCACAAAATTTATTCTGTGGTAACTTCTGGTTATTCATCAGTGAATCGCAGTTTTAATTGCAGCAGACCGCATCTCGTGGTTGCAACATGATGTCCAGAGAACCTCGTGAGCCTCGGTGTGCCGAGTCGAAGCGAGATTCACTTCCTTGGTACGTAATGTGGCCTGGGTGTTTTGCGACTTGAAGAGATATCAAGCGCGGCTAACTTCCAACGTGTTGAACTGACTCCAGTAATCTGCGCCATCCGCTTTAAATTTCTTGTCTAGATTCTGTCCCGCGAGTTGTAGATAACTTGTAGCTCCAGTATCGGCATTCAGATAGGGGCAGTGCCCCCCTCCATTTCTACGCTGAACGTCGCAGTTTCGTTCCCTGATTGTGACGGATCATCGGCTATTTGTGACGACATGCTGTTTTTATCCGAAGCCCGTAAGTAGCTCACCGAGAACACCGGGCTCACCCAAGCCGGAGAGATAAGAGATTCCGAAACATTTTAGAGGAGACCACATGACACGGCTTATTTCCCGCTTCCAGGCTTTTCAGACGTTGACGGTTGTGATGATGATGCTTCTGGCTTCCGTGTTTTTGAACGCGGGACATGCCTTCGGCCAGAACACAAGCAGCGGTACGATTGTCGGCGTAGCGTCGGACTCGCAGGGCGCTGTGATCGCGGGAGCGACCGTGACGCTCACTGACGTCACGGTCAAAACCTCGCGCACGGTGCCTAGCAATGATGCTGGTCAATACGTATTTGTGAATGTTCAGCCGGGCACCTATTCGCTGAGCGTATCGATGTCTGGGTTCTCGACCACCAAGATTGACGGATTGATCGTAAGCGTAGGCACACAGACGACGGCGAATGTGAAGTTGAACATCGGCCAGACGGCGACCACCGTCGAAGTACAGGCATCGAATACCGACCTGCAGACCATGAATGCCTCGACCGGTACGACTGTCGACCCCCAGATGGTTGAGTCACTTCCCGCCATCGGTCGCGACGTGGCCACCTTCGCAACGATGCAGCCTGGAGTCACTCCCGGCGGCAACGTCGCCGGCACCACCACGGATCAGGCAACCTTCCAACTCGATGGCGGCAGCAACTCGAGCGATATGGACGGCACGCAGGGCGTCTACACCAGCAATAACGTCGGCTCCAGCAACGGCGGTTTCTTCGCCGCCGGCCCCGGGGGCGTGTTGCCGATGCCGCAGGACAGCATTGAGGAGTTCAAGGTGTCCACCACCGGCCAGACGGCCGACTTCAACAACTCCTCGGGCGCGCAGTCGCAGATCGTCACCAAGCGCGGTCGCGATGCGGTGCATGGAACTGTCTACGAGTACTACCTGGATAACAACATCGGGGCGAACACCTGGCAGAACAACTTCCCGAACGCCTACACGCCGAAACCCAGCTATCACTTCAACCGCTTCGGCGCCGCCGCCGGCGGACCCATCGCACCCAGAATCTGGGGAGGCAGGACCTACCTCTTCGCCAACTATGAAGGGTTCCGTTTTCCGCAGGCCGCTACCTACGAGCGGGCAGTTCCATCGTACGAGTTTTTGCAGCTTGGTCAGTTGACATTTGGCACCAAAAAAGACCCAATAAGTGGCGCTACGGTGCCCAACACTTTTTCTGCCGCCCAGCTGACGGCTGCCGATCCCCGAGGCATCGGCATGAACTCGACACTGTCGGCGTTCTACAAGTCGCAATTGCCACAGGCGCCGGTTGGAGATAATGGACCGACAAGCGCCTACGTGGGCACCTTCGACAAAAGTTGCGGCGCGCTCTCGGGCTCGATCTGCGACAGTGTCAACGTCATCGGCTACAAGGCTAATATTTTGATCCCACAGAGCAGCAACTTCCTTGCCACCCGGGTGGATCATGATTTCGGCCCCAAGTGGCACTTGATGGCGAGCTACCGTTATTACAGCTTTACCAACCTTACCTCCAACCAGGTCGACATTGGCGGTGTGCTCCCGGGCGACACCCCTGGGGTTCCGAAGGCGGTGACGCCCCGGCCGCAGCAACCCTGGTACTTCGTGGTCGGCCTCACTACCAACATCAGTTCGTCGCTTACCAACGATTTCCACTACAGCTACCTGCGTAACTTCTGGCAGTGGAAGGGGGCAGCTGCTCCGCCTCAGATTGTCGGCGCTAGCGGCGCGATTGAACCTCTCGGCGAGAGTCCGACGATCGTCATGTCCCCGTACAACGTCAATGCGCAGAACATCCGCACACGTATCTGGGACGGCAAGGATAACTACTTCACCGATAACCTAACCAAGTTGAAGGGTGATCACCTGATTCAGTTCGGCGGCCAGTTCCAGCACAACTTCAATTACCACCAGCGCACCGATAACGGCGCCAGCATTAACTACACACCCACTTACCAGATTGGCGGCGATTCGACGGGCGGTAATATCGCTTACTCGTCCAGCGGGATTGGAGGTGTGGCGACTACTGGCAACTATCGTCGCATAGCGGATACTTACTATGGCTTTGTAACTGCGGCGCAGGTAGCCAATACCTACGCTAACTCGGGAGGCACCCTGTCGCTGAACCCGCCGCTCACTCCGATCGGCGCGCACACGAGTATTCCGTACTACAACATATATGCCACCGACACGTGGCACGCCAAGCCGAGCCTAACTCTGAATTACGGTATCAGCTATGCGATCGAGATGCCGCCTTCGGAGCGGGATGGCAATCAGGTCATGTTTACCGATATAAGCGGCAATGCGATCCATGTGCAGGACTACCTCAATAACCGCAAAGCGGCGGCACTGACTGGACAGGTCTACAATCCTGAGATCGGTTTCGCGCTGCTGAAAAATGTGGCGGGAGGACGCAAGTATCCCTACGATCCCTACTACGCTGCGTTCAGTCCCCGCCTCTCCTTTGCGTGGAACCCTAAGTTCGGAAACGAGGCTCTGTCCAAGCTATTCGGAGACGGCGCAACCGTCATCCGCGGTGGATACGGCCGAATCTACGGTCGCATCAATGGTGACGTGCAGGTTCTCAATCCGCTGCTCAGTCCTGGCCTTCTCCTCGCGACGCAGTGCAAATATGCACAATCTCCCAAGACTGGTTCCGGCAACTGTACCCAAACCAACTTTAACGAGACTACGGCCTACCGCTTCGGCTCAGCGGCGAATCTGGACGGCGTGGCGCCGGCGTTGACCAACGCTCCATTGCCCGCGACACTGGCCCAGCCCTACCATCCGGGCTTCGACGGTCCCGGCGTATCGATCGCCTCGCCGGTTGACCCCACCATGCGTCCTAACGACGTGGACACCTTCAATCTGTCTATCCAGCGGCAGATCAACCGCAAGATGCTGGTCGAAGTCGGCTACATCGGCCGCCTTGTCCATCATGAGTACATTATGCAAAACCCCAACGTGATTCCCTACATGATGAGCTCGGGCGGTCAGAGCTTCGAATCGGCTTATCTGGCGATCGAGACCGCCTTCGGCTGCACGACCTCTGCCAGCCTTTGCTCCACTACCGCCGCTAAAGCAGGAACGAAGACGACCAGCGTCAATCCAAATGTCGCTCCGCAAGCGTTCTTCGAAAACGCACTTAATCCCGCGTACTGCGCCGGGTACTCAAGCTGCACCGCTGCCGTCGTTGCGAAGCAGGCCAGTAACTTCGGTTCGCAGAATGTCTTCACTCTCTGGCAGGCGCTGGACAACAACACCAATGGTTCTGGTGGAAGTGGTTTCAACTTCGCCCGCAGCTTGATGGGCACGCCTACCTCCAGTGCAACTTACGGTGGCGCGGGCCAGGTAGTGACTGGTTTGAGCATCGGCACGGCGAACGGCTATAGCAACTATCATGGCGGTTACGTCTCCTTCAAGTCGAGCGACTTCCACGGCCTGACTCTCCAGGAGAACCTGACCCTCAGCAAAGCTCTGGGTTTGGCTGCTTATACCCAGGCGACCAGTTCGATTGCCGCCGTGGATAGCTTCAATCTCCGTGAGCAGTATGGCCGTCAGGGCTTTGATCAAAAGGTCATCTTCAACACCTTCATTGTGTACCAGGTTCCTTATTACAGGGAGCAGAACGGTATCATCGGCAGGCTCGCCGGCGGCTGGACGCTCTCTCCCGTCTTTACGGCGGGCACAGGTCAGCCGCTGCAGTGCGTCACCAATAACAACGGTCAGAATTTTGGCGGTGAAGATGGCGCCACTTTTACTGACAACAATGAGAACTGCGTCTTTACTGCGCCCCTCGCGCTGGGACGTCCGCAAACCTATCGCAATGTCGCAGGAAGCACCGATCCCAATGGGGTTGCGGTCGGAACCACCTCGAAGGGCAACGTCAACTTCTTCCAAAATCCTGCTGCTATCTTTGACAACGTTCGGCCCCTGCTGCTCGGTCTCGATAGCCGAAGTGGCGGTGCCGGCCGGATCAGCAGCCTGGGATACCTCAACCTGGATTTGAGCGTCAAGAAGAGGCTTGTTGTCTACGAAAAGGTGAGCATGGAGTTCTCGGGAATTATAACCAACGTCATGAACCACCTTGATTTCTCCAGCCCCAGTATGAGCCTCCAGAGTACTTCGAATTGGGGTACCACCAAGACCCAAGGCAACAACCCACGGCAGATCCAGATGGGGGTTCGCGCCAGCTTCTGAACTTGGACTTGATCTTGAAGAACGCCTGTTCTTCTCCACCATGTTCCTAGCGTACTGAACGAGCAGCTTACGGCAATCGGGGAATCATGGCCCGGTTGCCGTGGTTTGTTAACGGCGGTGGTTGATTCAAGAGAGGGGTTTGAGGAGGATGCTGCGGTACTCAATCTTCATAGGTGGGCCGACGTGGACCTGGACGCCGATGAGGCCTTCGAATTTTCGGTTGGCGATGTCGTCGTCGATGACCTCGGACATGATGTGGCCGTTGAGGATGTGGATGAGCAAATTGCCGCGGACGATGAGGTGGTACTGGTTCCAGTCATTGGGGTGGATGAAGGCTTTGAGGTCGTCGGGTGAGCCGAGGGTGGCGATGACGGTGGGGCCTTCGCCGGTGGCGACGTGAGTGACCTGGCCGCGCATGGCTAGGAAGCTGCGGCCGCGCTCCTCGTAGTTCTGGCCGGTGTATTTGCCGGCTCCATCGATGTCGGCCTGATAGCCGCGGAGGAGCCATTTGGTGGCAGATATCTCGACGCTGCGGTAGTTGATGCCGGAGTTGCCGTGGTCGGAGATGCGGAATTCGGCCTTGAGTTCGAAGTCTTTGGGCGTGCCGCCGCGCCAGATGAGGAAGCTGTTCTGCTTGAGGAGATTGTTGGGGGTGACCTCGCCGATGAGGATGTTATTTTCGACGCACCAGTACTGCGGATCACCGTCCCAGTTTTTGAGGGTGCCGTCGAAGATAGGTTGAAAGCCTTCGTTGGTATCGGTGAGCGGGTGCGGGTAGATTTGCGGGCCGGGCGGTGGAGCGAAGGGGTAGGGTTGGACGGGAGTTTGGGCTGACGCACTGAGTGCGGCGGTGAGTACGATGGTGACGAGGGTGATCAAGCGCATCGGGGGCTCCGGAATCGTTGGGGATTGGCTGCTCTTTTTGGTGTATCACGGGAGTGCGTGTCTTAGGTGGTGTCCGTGTCGTGTGCTGGGCAGCGGTGCGGAGGTCGAAAATCTAACTCGCAGTGTGGGGTGGGTTGGCTTTAGAGGCTTTTTTCACTTTGACTTTGTCGGGTCGCGAGCCTAGGATGCCGCGGCATGGAGGAAGTACATGCCAACTTACATTTCACTCTGCCGATGGACGCAACAAGGAGTACAGACGATCAAGGAAAGTCCGGCCCGGCTGGATGCCGCGAAGAAGAGCTTTGCGAAGGACGGTGTGAAGATACTGAACTTCTATTTAGTTACGGGGACTCATGACATGGTGATCATCTCTGAGGCGCCGAACGATGAGGTGATGGCGAAGGCGATGCTGAGCACGATGTCAAAGGGAGGGATTACGACACAGACTTCGCGGGCGTTTACGGAAGATGAGTATCGGAAGATTGTGAAGAGTCTTTAGGGCCGAGTATGGAAATGGATCGACCGCACTATATCGAAGGACACTACCCTTGTCCGGAGCCTGTGACGCGGCTACGTTGTGTGGAGCGGGTGTAGGGTAGTGTTGGTTCGATCGTGGGTGGATTGGTGGATCACACGACGGGAGTGGGGAGGAGGTCGAGGGCGCCTTTGGAGATGAGGTCGTCGGCGACCCAGCGACCGAGGGTGCAGGCGGGGGTGTCGTACGTGGCTTCGGTGTCTATCTGGATCATGGCTTCACCGTCGGAGGAGACGACCTGGGCGAGCATGCGCCACTTCCCTGCTTCGGTTGCAGGCGGGATGCAGTGGACGCCGATGGGGAGAGAACAACCGCCGCCGAGAGCGTCGAGGGTGGTGCGCTCGGCTTCGATGGCGAAACGGGTGTGGGGGTGCTCGAGGAAGGCGATGGCATTGCGGACGTAGGCGTCGCGGGATTCGTCCGGCTCTCGTGTCGCGAGATGGCCGGGGCTGCGGGTTTCGAGGGCGAGTGCGCCCTGGCCGGGGGCGGGACAGATCTCTTCCGGGGCGAAGCGCTGGTGGACGGACTCGGTGCGCTTGAGGCGGTCGAGGCCGGCGGCGGCGAGGACAAGAGCGTCGCATTGGCCTTGCTCGAGTTTGCGCAGGCGGGTGTCGATGTTGCCGCGGACTTCTACGAAGGCGACGTCGGGGCGGAGGGCGAGGATCTGCGCGCGGCGGCGAGGGCTGGTGGTGCCGATGCGGCCTCCGGTGGGAAGGGTGTGGAGCGCCCAGTACTGCTCGCAGACCCAGACGTCGCGGGCGTCGGCGCGTTTGGGGATGGCGGCGAGAGTGAATTGAGAGGCTAGTTTTGTTGGCAGGTCTTTGAGGGAGTGGACTGCGAGGTCGATGCGGCCCTCTTCGAGGGCTTCTTCTATTTCCTTGATGAAGATGCCCTTGCCGTCGAGGTTAGGGGGCGCGACGAAGCCGGGTTGCTGCATGCGGTCGCCGGTGGTACGGATGATCTCGAGTTCTACGTGGTAGCCGGCGTCGCGGAGGGCGTAGAGGATGTGGTTAGCCTGCCAGAGGGCTAGTTGCGAGCCTCGGCTGCCGATGCGGATGGGGTTGCGGGGATTGTTGTGCTCGCTGCTCATGTCTTGACTAGGATACGGGAGGAACCGGTGGATGGTTCCACTCGGATTTACTTGCGGGATTAGCAACAGGTTGGTCTAAATTTCTGTCGAAAGGAGGTTTCTTCATGAAGAATTTGCCAAATGCGAGCGGTAGAACGTTTTTGAAAGCGTCGGGCGGGTCATCGAGAAGGGAGAATTCGTTTGCGGCGCGTAGGTGTGAATGACGTCGCCTCGTTGATCCGCCATTTCAATTGCTGATCTCTCAGGTTGCTTCGGGTGGATTACAGTGTCGTGAATTGTCAAGAATTTCGGTGCGGGGCGCGGCGCGGAATAGCGCGATAAGTTTTCGAAACAATACTAACCGTAGAACGGATTCCCTGTCTAAGCGGTAAGCGGACGGAACAATCTTCCGAACCGACTCGTACCTCCACGTATTAATCGTTTCCCTCGGGTGTAAACGGAGTGAGTAGATGAGATGCGCTAAAGCTGTGATATAGTCGTATGCTACATAGGGGTACAGTCGCATGCTACATAGATATGCTTTGCTGCTGATTCTTGTTGTGAATGCTTTTACCGCTCTAGCGCAGAGCGTTGGCGGGTTGCGTGGGAAGGTGCTTGACCCGAGTGGAGCGATCGTGCCGGGCGCCTCCCTGACGCTGACGAGTGGCAAGAATGTCTACACGACGAAGTCTGGTCAGGATGGGGTCTATAGTTTTCGCGAGGTCCCTTCCGGGGTTTACTCTCTGACGGTCGATGTGGACGGGTTTGCTCGTCTGACGCGGGCCAATATTTCGATTGCTGCGGGGCAGACGCGTCAGCTGGATGTTGCCGTGGCGATTGCGGTGCAACAGCAGGACGTCGACGTAACAGCGCGGAACAATGTTGTCAGCGTGAACCCTGATGAGAACGGGGGCGCGATTGTGCTGAATGGGGGCGACCTTGATGCGCTATCGGATGACCCCGATCAATTGCAGAACGAGTTGCAGGCGCTGGCCGGGCCAGCTGCCGGACCTAACGGCGGCGAAATCTATGTCGATGGCTTTAGCGGCGGGCAGCTTCCACCGAAGTCGTCGATTCGCGAGATTCGCATCAATCAAAATCCGTTCTCGGCAGAGTTCGACAAGATTGGTTATGGAAGGATTGAGATTCTAACCAAGCCAGGTTCGGATAAGTTTTCCGGGCACATCGGGTCGTTTGGCTCTACGTCGGCGCTCAATACGGGGAATCCCCTAGTGCAGCAGCAGCCGAACTATTATTTGTATTCGGCGCTGGGTGATGTGAACGGACCGTTGACGAAGACTGCGTCTTATTTCTTCAACGTATTCTTCATGCAGCGGCAGAATCAGAGCATCATCAATGCGTTGAATCCGAATGACACGACGACGACGATCCGGCAGGCGCTGCCGAATCCTTCGTCATTCCTGTATGTCAATCCGCGTGTGGACCTGCAGCTTGGGAAGAACAATACGCTGACGGTTCGGGAGTCTTTTTCACGTGCTATCCAGACGAGCAGCGGTCCGGGTGGGTTGAGTCTTGCCGAGCAAGCCTATAACAGCAGCGGCCTGCAGAACAGTTTGCAGGTCGGCGATTCGATCGTCGTCAATTCGCATTTTATTAATGAGACGCGTTTTTTCTGGCAGAGAATTCGCAATAGCCAGACGGCGAATTTTCTGACTCCGACCATTACGGTGTCGGGCGCCTTTACGACTGGCGGGAGCAACTCCGGCGTGGTGCAGGACCACCAGGATGTGTTCGAGGTGCAGAACTACAGCACGGCGACCGCGGGCCGTCATACGATGCGGTTTGGCTTGCGCGTGCATGCGATTCGCGATGCGAACTATTCGACCTCGGGGGAGAATGGGAATTACATCTTCCAGTCTGTGCAGCACTATCTGGCGAAGACGCCGGATCAGTATCACGCGACGATTGTGAACAATCCGCTGGCGAGAGCGGTTCTGGTTCACGAAGGAGCGTTCTTTCAGGATGACTGGCGATGGAAGCCAAATCTGACTCTGAGCTACGGTCTTCGCTTCGAGAGCCAGAACTGGATCAACGACCATGCGGACTGGGGACCGCGTGTGGCGCTGGCCTGGGCTCCTGGACATACGGGCAAGGTGCCGGCGAAGACGGTGGTACGCGCGGGGTATGGGTGGTTCTACGACCGGTTCACGGTGCCCAGTTCGTTGAATTCGCCTGGCGCTACGCCTTATGTGATTCAGGCGATTCACCAGAATGGAATCAATCAGCAGAGTTTTGTGGTGAATAGCCCGGACTTTTTTAATCCTTCCGTGCCCGCGTCGCCTGGGGCGGGGGCTTCCTCTACGCAGTCGACTTTCTACAGCATCGATCCGCACTTTCACGCTGCGCTGAATATGCAGGGGGGAGTTGGCGTAGACCGGCAGGTGGGCAAGGCTACGTTCAACGTGACGTATCTTTTTACGCGAGGGATTCACCAGTATCTGACGGACAATGTGACCGCGCCGGATTTCGATCCTTCAACGTACACGATTACGGGAGCGCTGCCGAATGCATACAATTATCAGTTTCAGTCCGGCGGTGTTTATAGCCAGCATCAGGTGATTACGACGGCGAACGTCCGGATTCGGCGAATTTCGCTTAGCAGCTCGTATACGTTTAATGAAGCCAACAGCGATACACAGGGGGCGAACTACTTTCCTTCTGTCGCTAAGAATCCTGGCTTCGATTACGGGCGGGCTTCGTTCGGGATTCATCACCGTATGTTTCTGCTGGCTACTTACACGGCTCCGCATGGAGTGATCCTGGCTCCGCTGCTGTCGGCGCAGTCGGGCACGCCGTATAACATTTCGATCGGCAACGATCTGACGGGAAATAATCAGTTCAACGCGAGGCCTACTTTTGGGACGTGCGGGGCGGCTGGAGTTGTGTCCACGCCGTTTGGGTGTCTCGATAGGAACCCGACGGGAAAGGGTGAGGCGATCGTGCCCTTCAATGTTGGGACCGGGCCGGCGAATGTCATCTTTCATATGCGCGCGAGCAAGGTGTTTGGGATCGGGCCGAAGAAGGAGGGCGCGACCGGCATGGGCGGCCCGGGCCAGAATACGAATGTGAGCGGGCGCGGGCTTAGCGGAGGATCGGCGGGACCGAGGCTGGATGCGACGGTGCCGCGGAAGTATAGTCTGACGCTAGTCGTGGGGGCGCTCAATCTGTTCAACATTGTGAATCGCGGTGCGCCGAATGGGGTGCTGAATTCGACGCTCTTTGGGCAGTCGCAGACACTGGCTGGAGGGCCGTATGGTTCGCCTACGGCGGGTAACCGGAGCATTCTCTTTCAGGCTGCTTTTTCTTTCTAGCGCAACCGCGCAATGCGGGCCGGCGCAAAGTCACTGTCATCATCTCTTTGGTTAATTCCTCCACAAAAGAAAAAAATAACCCCAACAAACGAGGGCGGATGGGAGTAAAATCGGCGCCTCCGGAAAAAAGAAATGGGCCCTCCGGTCAAGGGGGAAAGATGACCTATCGGAATGCTACTCTCGTGTCTTGTCTAACCGTAGTGCTTTGCGGCATTTCTCAATTTGCCGCGGGCGCGACTCTCTGTGTCACCAAGAATCCGACTCCTGGATGTCCGTATTCGACGATCGGCGCTGCTGTAGCGGCGGCCTCGGCCGGCGACGTCGTCCAGGTGTCGCAAGGTACTTATAAAGAGGACGTCGTAGTCGGCAAAGTTATATCGCTTGTGGGCGAGAACCGGAACAATACCATTATTGACGCCACTGGGCTGAAGAATGGCATCTATGTGGATGGCATGGACCACGCCGGTCTGGTTGGCGTGTCTGTGTCCGGCTTCAAGATAGAGAACGCGAACTTCGAGGGCATCCTCATCACCAACGCCTCAGGGGTGACGATCTCGGGCAATCATGTCCTGAAAAACAATATCAACTTGAATATTAGCGGCGCCGTATGCACTGACATTCCCCCCTTCGAGACGAATGAGGGTTTCGACTGCGGCGAGGGAATTCATCTTAGCGGCGTTGACCATTCGATCATCGCCGATAACCTCGTTGAAGGGAATTCCGGTGGGATACTGTTGAGCGATGACACTGGCGCCACGCATGACAATCTGATCATGGGAAACACTGTCAGGAACAATCCGTTCGATTGCGGAATCACGCTGGCGTCGCATCAGCTTTTTGCGCCGGGTCCGCCTGTGGCGGCTGGAGTCTTTCATAATACGATCAGCGGCAATGAGTCGGACCATAACGGAACCAAGGTGCCTGGCGCGGGCGCGGGCGTGGGCCTCTTTGCTCCCGCCCCCTTTAACAAGACGTATGGAAATGTTGTGGTGAACAACATTCTTACTGATAACGGCCTGCCAGGCGTGGCGATGCACGCCCACTCACCGGGCGCAACCCTGTCGGACAATATGATCGCGGGCAACACTATCTCCGGTAATGGCGCAGATACCGACGATACGGCAACCCCCGGGCCGACCGGGATCAATGTATCCGGCGGTGACAATGGAGCGGGCCACCCCGTGGCGGTAATCACGGGGACGGTAATTGCGGACAACACGATCCTGCAAGAGACGAATGGCATCGTTGTGAAGACCAACGCGTTGGTCGAAGCGCACTTGAACAACTTCATCAATCTAGTGATCGGTGTCGATAACATCGACGGCGGCTCGGTGGATGCGACACTGAACTGGTGGGGTTGCTCGAGGGGACCGACAGCAGCGGGGTGCGCGGATATCAACGGCACGAATATCCTGTACCTGCCTTTCCTGACCAAACCGTTCTAGCCCACTTGCTCGAGGCAGTGCGATTAATAAATGAGGGCAGGCGTCATCCGATTGCGATCAGATGACGCCTGCCACTTTTCTTTTGCGACGATTGTGTTTGCCGGGCTAGATGACGTTAGCGGTGACCGCCTCCGCCTCCGCCGCCGTGGAAGCCACCTCCACCTCCACCACCATGGAAGGCTTCACCGCCTCCACCTCTGAAGTTTCCCGCTACGGTGTGGCCATAGCCGACGCCGCCGCGGTATGGATAGACGCCACGGCCATAGCGACCATAGATGAAGCCACCGCCGTAGAGGTAGTAGGGCGAGTAGAAGCCGTAGCCGTAGGGGTTCCAGAAGAGGCCGTCACCGGGGAGCCAGGTGTAGCCGTAAGGGCCACCAGCCCAGTACCAGCCGGGATAGAAGCCGGAGACTCCGGCGTACTCCTCAGCGAGGTTGACGTTGGCTTCGCCGAGATACTCGGAGCGCAGACTGCTCCAGCGGTAGAGATCGTCCTGGGATTTGTCTTTGTCGAAGTGCTGCGGCTTGACGGGTTCGCCTGTGAGGGCGAGTTCGCGGCCGCCTTTGACGTCGATGGGTTTGATGTTGGTCTGGAGGTCTACTCCGGGGAAGACGGCAGCTTTGCCGTCGAAGACGCGGACGGTGGAGCTGTCGGCGTCGAAGGTGTAGAGACCGTTTTGCAGGAGCTGGGTTTGACCCTTCTCCAGGTCGATGAGGATGACGTTCTGCTTGTAGAGTTGATCGGCCTCAACGTTGGCGTGACCGCGTTCGAGCCTGACTTCGGTTTTAGTCAGGTTGGGGGAGACCATCTGAACGGTGCTGTCGTTTCCGAGGCGGAGAAAGACACCGGGAGTAAGAAGAATTTCGGCTTTACCGTTCGCTGTGGACAGATACTGCCCGCTCTCAAGAACGGTGTTGCCGACGGAGTTGGGAGTGACGGGACGGCCCTCAATCGAGGCCTGCCCTTCGATGTAATTGAGAGTACCTGGGCGAGCCTGGTTCGCCGTTTGCCCGAAGGCGGCTGCGGACAGAGTCGCCAGGGAAAGCATCCAGATTAGCGCTTTAAACCTCGGCATGATCGTTAAACCTCTGTGTATTTAGATGTGGTAAGGGGCAAAAGGACACAACGCAAAAGGTGCGTCATTACGCGGTTTTTACATGTTTTGTTCAAGCGCAACTCTTGCAAATTTCTCGTGTTTAAGTTGCCGACTCGTCTTCGATATGGACTGTGCAGCTCACGAATCGTTATGTGCGAAGTGACGGTTCTTTGGCTCGGGTGGAAGAGCGCCGGACGGTGGAATGCATGGGTCGAAAGGTCCCGGCGGTTGCGGGAGGTAACCTTCTTCGGGATCCTTCACTGCGTTCCAGATGACAGCAAGTACACATTGCGTACAAGGTAACAGTAGAGGCACCCCTCGTACAGGGTGATAGCAAGTGCACACTCCTTTCAGGAGTGGCAATCTTTGCCGCGCCTAGTCCTTTGCTGCGCCTAGTCCGTATCTTTTGGCCGGGTGGATTCGCGGAGAGCGGTTAGCTGCGGGTGGAGCAGCTTCGCGGTGAGGGAGCGGGTGAGGGCTTCGACAGCGGCTCGCTGCTCTGGAGTGAGGCTTGCGAGTTTTGATTGCGAGCGAGCTAGTTCAGCTTGGCGAAGTTCTTCGGCTTGCTGCTGGAGAGCTTTGATGACGGGCACGGCGTCGCGGGACTGGAGACGCTCGTGGTATTTGTCGACTTCCCTGCTGACGATGGTTTCTGCGACGGCGGCTTCGCGGCTGCGATCGGCGAGGTTGGCAGCAGCTACTTGTTGCAGGTCGTCGATGTCGTAGACGAAGCAGCCTTCGACCTCGTTCATGCGCGGGTCTACGTCGCGAGGGACGGCGATGTCGATGAAGAACATGGGGCGGTTGCGGCGGGCGTGGAGGAAGTGCTGGCCGTGAGAGCGGCCGAAGATTTTTTGCGGGGCTCCAGTGCTGGTGATGACGATGTCGGCGCGCGGGATTTGCCCGTAGAGGTCGTCGAAGGGGATTGCTTCGGTTTGCACCGTTGGGCTGGCAAAGTCGGCGGCGAGTTTTTCGGCGCGGGATTGGGTGCGGTTGACGACGAGGATGGAAGAGGCCCCCTGCTGGATGAGGTGGCGGGCGGCTAATTCGGACATTTTGCCAGCACCTACCAGTAGGACGGTTTTTCCCTGGAGCGAACCGAAGATTTTGCGCGCGAGGTCGACGGCCACGGATGCGATAGAGACGCTGCTGGAGCCGATTTGGGTTTCGGTGCGGATTTTTTTTGCGACGGTGAAGGTGCGCTGGAGGAGGGATTCGAGATGCGTGGAGACTGCGCCTACTTCGCGGGCGATGGTGTAGGACTCTTTGACCTGGCCGAGGATCTGCGGCTCGCCTACAACCATGCTGTCGAGGGAGCTGGCGACGCGGAAGAGGTGGCGAACGGCTTCTCGCTCGCGGAACTCGTAGAGATGAGGTTGGATGTCGCTGGAGGGGACGCTGAAGTATTCGTGGAGGAAGCGGAGGAGGTCGGCTTTGGTTTGCGGCTGGGTGTTGGCGGCTTCGCCGGTGTCGTCCTGGAGGGTGAGGAGTTCGACGCGGTTGCAGGTGGAGAGGATGAGGCCTTCGCGGATGCCGGGTTGGTGGAGGAGGGTGCGGGTGGCGTCGGCGAGGCGGGTGGAGGGGATGGCGAGACGCTCGCGGACCTCGATGGGCGCGGTGTTGTGGTTGATGCCGAGTAGGACGAGACGCCCTTGGGTGGTCGTGGGTTTGAGTTGGTGCCTGGATTGGGGCTTGGAGGGGTTCATGGGGTTGTGAACCTGTGGACGGACGAGAACTGGTTCGCGGCCCAGACGGCGAGGACGACGAAGAAGACGAAGCTGGAGAGATAGACAGCGCGACGTCCGCGCAGGCCGGCGATGCGGCGGATGTGGATCATCGCGATGTAGACGAGCCACATGGCGAAGGCGAGGAGGATCTTGGGGGCGCGGAAGTACGACGCTCCGACGGTGACTTGCGCGATGAGGGAGCCGATGAGCAGGCCGGCGGTCATGCAGGGAAGGCCGAAGAGCAGGGCCTTGAGGGCAATCTGATCGGTGGTTTCGAGCGGCGGGAGCCAGGTTAGCGTCGGGGATTTTTGTTTGAGGCGCCGCTCTTGAATCAGGTACAGAAGAGAGGCCAGAAGTGAGAGCAGAAGCGCGGCGTAGGCGGCGAGAAGTAATGCTACGTGAAGGAATATCCAGCCGGTGTGGACAAACGGAACAGTCGTGCTCTCCTGGCTTGGATGGAAGGCTGGTACCAACCCGAGAAGAAAGCAGATGGGAAGAATGAAGACGCCGAGGGAGACGGTTTTATATCGCCAATAGACGAGGAGGAAGGCGAGGGCGAGGAGGAGACCGAGGAGGGTCTGGGTCTCGTGGGTGTCGACCGGCATACGATGGTGGGCGGCGTTGAGCATCTCGGCGAGCGAGACGAAGTGGAAGAGGACGGCAGCGATGGTGGCAGGGATGGCGATGTGACGCCAGCGTGGGCGGTCGTAGAGAGCAGCGGGCAGAACCGCGAGCGCGGCTATGCCGTAGAGGAAGACCGCGACTCTGAGCCAGAGGAGGGACATGATCATCGTTCGCCAGCGGCTAAACTCGCGAATCTTCAGTATATCGGGTATGGCGGCGGGACGGGATGCCGGCCTTGCAAAACGCCTTCTGGTTGGGTGCCCAAGGTCCCAGAGAAGGGACCTTGGGCACCCAACGGGTTAGGACGACTTTGTTAGCTGGCTTTGGCCAGGGTTTCGATGAGTTGGTTGCTGAAGGCGGGGATGTCTTCTGGTTTGCGGCTGGTGATGAGGTTGCCGTCCTGCACGACCTCTTTGTCGACCCAGTTGGCGCCGGCGTTTTTGAGGTCGGTGTGGATGGAGGGCCAGGAGGTGACGGTTTTTCCTTTGACGACGTCGGCCTCGACCAGGCCCCAGGGGCCGTGGCAGATGGCGGCGACGGGTTTGCCGGTTTCGACGAACTCTTTGATGAAGGCTACGGCGTTCTTGTCGGTGCGGAGCTTATCGGGGTTGATCTGGCCGCCCGGGAGGACGAGGGCGTCGTAGTCGGCGGGCTCGACCTCGTTGACGAGATGGTCGACTTTGACGGACTTGCCCCAGTCGGTGTGGTTCCAGCCCTTGATCTCGCCTTTTTTGATGGAGATGACTTCGACGGTGGCGCCGGCCTTTTCGAGGTTCTTCTTGGGATCGGTGAGTTCGACCTGCTCGTAGCCGTCGGTCGCGAGGATGGCGATCTTTTTGCCGTTGATTGGTTTGGACATTTCGGTTCTCCTGTACTGCTCGACATTGGTTTGCTTGCGGACTTGGATTGCTCCCCCACAGATTGAGAGGGCGCTTTGGCGGATGGCGTTGCCAACGCGAGCGGTGAGCTTTGGGCTGTGAGCTTTGAGGTGCGGTATTCTGGCGTTTCTGCTTATGGGAAACGAAATAACGAGCGACACTACACTGACGCCGGTGATGCGGCAGTATTTTGCGGCGAAGGAACAGCATCCGGACTGCCTGATGTTCTGCAGGATCGGGGACTTCTATGAGCTGTTCTATGAAGACGCGATCCTGGTGTCGCGCGAGCTGCAGTTGACGCTGACGGCGAGAGACAAAGAGAAGAAACAGCCGATGTGCGGGGTTCCGTACCATGCGGCGGAGGTTTATCTGCAGAAGCTGTTGCGGCTGGGATACAAGATTGCCCTGTGCGAGCAGATGGAGGACCCAAAGCAGACGAAGACGATTGTGCGGCGGGAGGTGACTCGGGTGTTGACGCCGGGGACGGCGCTCGATCCTACGCTGGGAGCGGAGCAGAGTAATTATCTGGCGGGTGTTTGCGTATTGGGTGCTGGTGCTTCGCAGGTTTGTGGGTTGGCTTTGCTGGATCTGTCGACAGGGGAATTTCGGGCTACGGAGTTTTCGGGGGTGGGCGCATGGGCGGCGCTGGTGGATGAGCTGGGGAGAGTGCGTCCGGTGGAGTTGTTGTACGGAGCGGGGTTGTTGGGTGGGGTGAATCTCGCGGGCGAGGAGTCGTCGGAGACGGCAGCGGGGTTGGACGGGATTCGGACGAAGACGGCTTTGGATGAGTGGGTGTTCACGGCGGAGTATGCTGTGCCGCTGGTGCGGAATCACTTCAAGGTGCATTCGTTGGATGGGATGGGATTGGGTGGGCATGAGGCTGCGGCTGTCGCGGCGGGGGCGCTGCTGCATTACATGCGACAGACGAAGCAGGGTGGGCTGGAGCATGTGGATGGGTTGCGGTTTTATGAGCGGTCGAACTGTCTTGAGCTTGATGCGGTGAGTGTGAGGAACCTGGAGCTGGTGGAGCCGCTGTTTTCCGGCGAGTCGGCGCAGACTACGTTGTTCTACACGATGGATGCTTGTTGTACTCCGATGGGAAAGAGGTTGCTGCGGACTTCGTTGCTGCGACCTGCCAGTGGGTTGGGAGAGATTGAAGCGCGCCTAGAGGCTGTGGGCGAGGCTGCGGGGGATTTAAGACGCCGCGAGGGGCTGCGGCGGTCGATGGATGGGGTACTGGATCTGGAACGGCTGCTGGGGAGAGTGGCGCTGGATTCGGCCGGGCCGCGGGAGGTGATGGCGCTGGCGAAGACGCTGGGTTGTCTGCCGGGGGTGGTGGCGGCGGTTCGTTTATTTGAAAGTGCAAGGTGGCTGGAGTTGGGTGCGAGTGTTGATCCGCTGGAGGACTTGCACGAGATGATTGTGCGGACGATCGCGGAGGAGCCGCCTGTGTCGCTGGGGGATGGTGGAGCGATTCGCGAGGGTGTGGATGCGGAGTTGGATGAGCTGCGGGAGTTGTCGCGGAGTGGGCGGCAGGCTCTGGCGGCGATTGAGGAGAGAGAACGAGTTCGCACCGGCATTGGTTCGCTGAAGGTGCGGTTCAATACGGTGTTTGGATATTACCTGGAGGTGACGAAGGCTAACGCGAGGGCGGTGCCGACGGACTATGAACGAAAGCAGACGCTGGTGAATGCGGAGCGATTTACGACGCCTGAGTTGAAAGAATATGAGACGAAGATTCTGACCGCGCAGGAGCGGAGTGAGGAGATTGAACGAAGGATTTTTGCCGAGTTGCGGCGGCAGTTGCTGGAGGCCGCGGGGCGGATGCGCGAGACGGCGCGGAAGGTGGCGGAGATCGATCTGCTGGGGTGCTTTGCGCATCTTGCAGCTCTGCGCGGGTGGGTGAAGCCGCAGGTGGAGGAGTCGGGCGTGTTGGAGTTTGTGCAGGCGCGGCATCCTGTGGTGGAGCGACGGCTGGAGGAGTCGGGTGGGGGGCGGTTTGTGCCGAATTCGGTGTATATGGACGCGGGCTTGGATGCAAAAACAGGACCGGCGGTGTTGCTGATTACCGGGCCGAATATGGGGGGCAAGAGTACGTATCTGCGGATGGCGGCGTTGTTAGTAGTGATGGCGCAGATGGGTTGTTTTGTGCCGGCGGAGCGGATGCGGTTGGGGTTGGTCGATCGGATCTATACGCGGATTGGCGCGAGCGATAACGTAGCTCGGGGGCGGTCGACGTTTATGGTCGAGATGACGGAGACGGCGGCGATTTTGAATACGGCGACGAACCGGTCACTGGTGCTGCTCGATGAGATGGGGCGTGGGACGGCTACCTATGATGGGTTGAGTTTAGCGTGGGCTACCGTTGAACATCTGCATGATCGGATTGGGGCGCGGACGCTGTTTGCGACACACTACCATGAACTGACTCTGCTGGCGGAGAGGCTGGAGCGGTTGACGAATCTGCGGGTGACGGTGAAGGAGACAGCGGGAGGGATTGTGTTTCTGCATACAGTGGAGGCGGGGCCGGCTAGCAAGAGCTATGGGATTGAGGTGGCGAAGCTGGCGGGGTTGCCTGCGGGCGTGATCGCGAGAGCGCGCGAGGTGTTGAAGGTGCATGAACGCGCGGAGACGCAGCAGGTGCGCGAGGCATCGTCTGCGGCGGTGCGGATGCAGATGACGATGTTTACGCCGCTGTCACAGAGAATTGTGGACCGGCTTGCGGAGGCGGATGTGGATGGGCTTACTCCGAGAGATGCGTTGAATTTGCTTGCGGAGTTGCAGCGGGAGTTGAAGGCGTAACAGCGATCAAAGAGATAAAGACTGAAGAGCGATTGGCTTGAAGGGTAAAGGAACAGGCAACGGTAAGAGCAAAAGCGAAATGCGGGGGTTCTTCGCTCCGCTCAGAATGACAAGCTTTCTTGGGTGAGAAGGAGATTTTTATCGTGGCGAAGAGCATGGTGGTGGCGGGGGTGATGAGTGGGACCTCGGCCGATGGAGTGGATGTGGCGATGTGCCGAATTTCTCCTGCTTCGGCTAGGGGTGGTACGCCGCGAGTAAAGCTGTTGGGGCATGTGGGAGTGGGATATCCGAAGGACGTGAGGGCGGCGGTGTTGGGCGCGATGGATGCGGACGCTATTTCTGTGGCAGAGTTGGCGCGGCTGAACTGGCGGCTGGGTGAGGTGTATGCGGATGCGGTGGAGAAGGCGCAGAGCACGCTAGGCGTGAAGGTCGGGCTGGTAGGGTGTCATGGGCAGACGGTGTATCACCAGGGGTCGGCCTCGAAATATTTGGGAAAGACGCTGAGGGTTACGTGGCAGATGGGTGAGGCGGCGGTGATTGCCGAGCGGCTGGGGGTGCCGGTGATAAGTGACTTCCGGCCGGCAGATGTTGCTGCTGGTGGGCAGGGTGCTCCGCTGGTGCCGATGCTGGACTACTGCATGTTTCGGTCGGCGAAGGTGAGTCGTGTGCTGCTGAACCTAGGAGGGATTGCTAATCTGACGGCGATTCCGGCGGAAGCCGGTGTGGATAAAGTGATGGCGTTCGATACCGGGCCGGGGAATATGGTGATCGACGACTGTATGCGGCGGCTGTATGAACGGGAGTTTGATCGGGGTGGAGCGGTGGCGCGGTCGGGCAACGTGCTGAAGGATGTGGTGGAGAAGATTTTGCAGGAGGGGTACTTCTCTGCCCTGCCGCCGAAGTCTTGCGGGCGGGAGCAGTTTGGTGAGGCTTTCGTTTCGCGGTTTATTACGATGTGCCGGAAGGCTGGTGGGCGAGAGGATCGGGATGAGGATGTGGTGGCAACGGCTACGGCTTTAACGGCGGCTTCGATTGTGGATGCATATCGTCGGTTTGTTTGGGGGCATGTGGGCAAGGCGGCTCCGCTGGCTCCAGTGGAGTTTGTGGTGGCGGGGGGTGGGGCGAAGAATGATGTGTTGATGGGGGTGCTTCGAGATGGGTTGGAGTCGCTGAAGGTGAAGGTGCGGTTGATGGAGGAGTTGGGAGTTCCCGCCCAGGCAAAGGAGGCGGTGGCGTTTGCTCTGCTGGCTTGGTTGAGCTGGAATGGGCTGCCGGGGAATGTTCCGGCGGCTACGGGGGCGCGGGGGGCCGTGGTGCTGGGAAAGATTAGCCACGAATGAATTTTGTGACTAGACAGAGGAGAGGGGTGCGCTTCGCGCATGCCCACCTTAGCGCGAGAAACGCGCGAAGGTTCTGCGTCAGGGGCCGATGGGGCACCCGGATTTGCGGTGTTGCGATGGTTTTGGTTTTCCTAAACTTGGCTGGCTGCCGCGGTCGGGTGGAAGAGCCGGGGTCGGTGGTGATGATTATTGAGAGTAGTCCGAATAATCTTGATCTGAGGCAAGGGACGGATGCGCAGTCGGAGCGGGTGGGCGGGCAGATCTTCGATGCGCTGGTAAAGAAGGATGAGCACTATGAACTGCAGCCGTGGCTAGCGACGAGTTGGGAGCAACCGGATGCACTCACGTGGGTGGTTCATCTGCGGGATGGGGTGCGGTTTCATGATGGCCGACCGCTTGAAGCGGCGGATGTGGTTTATACGATTGAGAGTTTGATCGGTGGGTCGCTTGTGACGGCGAAGGGCGGAAACTTTGCGTCGGTGGATCGGGCGGAGGCGCGTGATCGGCTGACGGTTGTGGTCAGGATGAAGCGGCCGGATGCTGGGTTGCTGTTCAATATGAGCGATGGATTGTTTGGGGTGGTGCCGCGGGGATCCGGTAGGGATTTTGGGTTGCATCCGGTGGGGTCGGGGCCATTCAAGTTTGTGAGTGCGGTGCAGGACAAGGAAGTAATCGTGGAGAGGAACCATGATTACTGGGCGGACCGGCTTGATGCATTGGCACCCGTAACGGCGAGGGCGCAGAGGATCGAGCGGATACGGTTTACTGTGGTGCCGGATACGATCACGAGCGCGCTGGAGTTGAAGAAGGGGTCGGCTGACCTAGCAAGCAATGTGGTTACGCTGGATATGATTCATACCCTGGAGGCGGAGCCGAGCCTGAAGGTCGAGTCGGGGCCGGGGTCGCCGGTGGTTTATGTGACTTTCAATGTTACAGACTCGCTGTTGAAGGACAAGCGAGTGCGTCAGGCTGTAGCTTGCGCGATTGACCGGCAGGCGATTGTGGATGCGATCTGGCGGGGACAGGGTCGGTTGGCGAATAGCTTATTGCCCACTGGGCATTGGGCAGCTGCTGCGGATGATGAGCTGGCGCGGTATCCGCATGATGTGCCTCGGGCGCTGCGGTTGCTGGAGGAAGCGGGCTTCCCTGCTGGGAAAGATGGCGTGCGGATGCGGTTGACGATGAAGACGAGCACGGACGAGACGACTCGGCTGATGGCGGCGATATTGCAGCAGCAGTTGAGGGCGGCGGGGATCGCGCTTGAGATTCGTTCGGCGGAGTTTGGGACGTTTTATGCGGACGTGACCAAAGGGGCGTTTCAGATCTATGCGCTGCGGTGGATTGGAAGCAATGAAGATACGGATATTTTTCGGTATGCCTATGGGTCGGGAAGCTTTCCGCCAAAGGGGGGCAATCGCGGGCGATACAGCAATGCGCGGGTGGATTCTTTGCTGGCTGAGGCTTCGGCTTCGTCGGATCGCGCGGTGAGGAAGAAAGACTACGTCGAGGTACAGCAGATTCTGGCGGAGGAGTTGCCGGGAATTCCGCTGTGGTATCCGAATAACGAGGTGGTGCATACGCGGCGGATTTTGAATGTGCAGCCGCGAGCGTCCGGTAACTTCGACTTCCTGAGAGAAGCGGAGGTTACCGGGGACGCGGCGCATTAATGACTATGCCTTCTTCTGTTGCCAGAGGGCGATGGTAGCGCCGGTTGGATCGCTGAGAACGCTCATGTGGCCGTGGCCCGTGACTTCGCGGACTTCGACGATGACCTTGGCGCCGAGGGATTTTGCTTTGGTGGTGGCGGATTTGATGACGTCGACGCCGACGTAGGGCAGCCACATGGAGGGCGCGCCGGGCATGGGGTGTTTCATCATGCCGCCGATGGGGTTATCGCCGATCTTGATGAAGGTGTAGTCCATGCCCATCCCGGGAACATTCTTCGAGCTTCCAGTAGAAGAGCTTTGAGTAGAAAGCTTTTGAGGGGCTGACGTCGGTGGTGTTGAGTTCAACGTAGACGAAGGGGTTTGCCATGATCTCTCCTTGGTGCGATTTGAGTTGAGTGACAGGGAGCCTGGTTACGCGACGGTTGTGAGAGTGCGCTGCAGACGGTTGAGGCAACCTTGCCAACCTTCGTTGTGCTTGTCGCGGTCTTCGGTGTTGGTGAACTGCTCGTGTGTGATGGTGACCTTGGTGGCTTCGCCGTCGGGAGTAAAGTCGACGGTGACGAGGGTGTCGGATGCGGGGCCACCCTCCCAGCGCCAGGTGTAGACAAGCTTGCGGGGCGGCTCGATGAGGCGGTAGATGCCGAGGATGGTGTGGACGTTGCCACCTTTGTGGGTGATGGTGAAGCGGTACTCGTGGCCGACGCGGAGGTCGACGTTGGCCTTGGTGGTGTAGTCGTCGGTAGGGGCGAACCACTGGCCCAGTTGGTTGGCGTCGGTCCACGCCTTGAAGACGCGTTCGACCGATGCGGGATAGGTGCGGGAGATTACGAGCGACGACTGGGATGCGACGGCGGCTTGCGACATAGTTTGTTCTCCTGTTTTTTAGTTTTCTCTGGGCCGGTTTGTTCGAGGAATCTGCCAAGGGCGTCGAGCTGGTTCTCCCAGAAGACTCGGTAGAGGGAGAGCCAGTCGGCGGCATGCTGCATGGGGGCTACGGTGAGACGGCACATGCGGACACGACCGGTTTTTTTCTGCTCGATGAGGCCGGCCTGCTCGAGCACGTGGAGGTGCTTGAGGATGGCGGGCATCGAGATGTCGTGCGGACGAGCGAGTTCGGTGACGGAGGCGTGCCCGCGCTGGAGGGTGAGGAGGATGGTTCGACGCGTGGGGTCGCTTAGGGCCGAGAACGTCGTGTCGAGGCTGGTTGAATACTTAACCATAAGGTTATGTATTATCCCTGATGAGGACGCATGTCAAGGGGTCGCATTTTTTTGGGTGGGGTTTTAAGAGGTCATAGAAACTTTGAACATTCGTGGTTGACCATGTGGCAGTACATTGGAACACTCTTATCTCCGATCTGGCGCTGTCAATCAACGCAACAATGGCGAGTGGAGTTAGCGGGGTCGATTGCACCTTGCTGAAAGCATGAGAATAGCGAATCGCCAGTAGCCATGCGGGTGAGAGGCATATTGGATACGGGAAAGCGATTCTGGTAGAGAGGCCGATGAGGATTCGGTGAGGGTCGGTACGCTTGAGAGTCAGCGAGGGCAACAAGAGGCATCTGAGGCTCGGGAAATAGGTATCTGTGGGAGTCACAATCTCGGGTATGAGCCGTCACCAAAATATCAGCGACGCCGCCACGAGGCTGGCTAGGCCCCAAAGAAAGTGCCATACTGCGACTGGTGTCCTAGGGCAGCTCACCCACATTGTCCAGCATGAGAGACTTGCTCCCATGCGAATTCTCTACGTCTTGTCGTTAGCTCTCTTCTCGTCCTGCATGGTCTCCGCTCAAGGCACCGGCAATAGGCTGGCTGACAATATCGATACGGGCCGGACGATCATCGCCAAGCTCGATCATGCAGCGCAGGACGATCCGCCGCCTAACTTCGCGTCATCGATCCTTGTCAGCAACCACCAGGACGCAGTGAACTTCATCAAATTGGCAGATACGGTCTCCGCGTCGGTGCGGCGCGGGAATGATCCAGATGCAATGTCGATGTTCACGCTCTATAGCGAGTTCATCAACCTTTACGAGCAGTTCGACTTCTACACTACTGTCGAGACGCGGCCACTCGCTTTAGACAAGGTGCGTTCCACCTCGATGTCAAAAGAGTATGTCGAGACGAAGACGTATTTTGAGGTCGTTACTTTCGCTGTTGTGATGAGAATGGAAGGGGAGTTGAAATCCTGCCACTCTCCTAAGCCACGCTAGGGCTTCCCCTGCTCCACCTCGTCCTTGTGAATGGCGAAGACCTGATAGTCGCTTTCATCCCCAATGAAGAGGCGCTCGTTGTTCTGCCAACTCTCCACCTTTGGGTTCAGCGGATAGAGCCTCCCCATGTCGAGGTTGCAGATGGGTTCAATGGTGGCTTCGGGTCGTCTTATGTGCGAGACACAGGAAACGAGGAGCCTCTGATGCTGAAGCTGGCCTTGGACGTAAACCGTCCGCTCGACTGTCCACAGCTTTGTGGTGCCGTCATAGTTCAGCAAACGATAGCCGGTTGCGTTGTCCTGATGGCGGCAGCCGGAGAGGGCTAGTGTAAGCATAATGAGTCGTATAGGAATCAAGGACGCTAGTCCCAGTTTCATCGGGCCTCCCTATGAGAGCCACTCGCTGAGCTGGAAAACCAAAGTGTTCGCATGGGCCAGATTCTACAGGCGTAATGCTTATGCGGGGCGTCAGAAGCTAGCCCATGTAGAACAGGCTTAGCGGAAGACCGCCGCATAGTCCACAGGGTAGGTTTTTCTGTACCACTCCAAAAAGTCGAGGTCACTAGCCCTATAGCCGTATAGGTCTCGAAACTCGCGGACGCGGTCGATCGTGTCACCTGACAATTCGGCGAAGCCGAGCTGAGTTACGTCATGCAGCATGAGCTTTCGCTGCTGCGGGTTCTGGCTCCATCCCACGGTGCGCAGCCTGTCCAGCCTGTAGTGGCACTCGTCCTTGCGGCCTTTCTTTCGGCGGCGGTGGTCAGGATAGTCGCCCATCATCAGCAGCGCGAATCTGGTGATGCCTTCGACGTAGCCCGGCCAGAAATCTTCCTCCTTCAGAGCCTCGTGCGCTCCATAAAGGGCTCCGGCCAGCATCCTTTGGTGAACCACGTCTGTGTCGACGTTCGCGACCTGATACGCGGCCAGCTCATCGAGGACGGCTCCGAGGGCTCGCCGCCATTGCGCAGACGTTTGTGGACTCGTGGCTGCGATCTTCGAGTTGGCACCAAACAGCCGAGAAAGCTGCACCTGCATAGTCCTTCGACCGCTGTATCCTTCAACGCTCATCGTTCCTCCCGTACTGCCACTGTCCGGCGCTAGGCCGGGGGTGGGCGATCTATTCCTTATTCCGAGCTGGCCCGGAACTTCCGCTTTGCTACCAAAATCATGCCCGGAAGCACCACAAACATGCTTATAATCAGTAGCTTATGAGAGCCAGCACAACTCTAACACGTTCTGAATTCGTGTCTGATGCGCGATAAAGCCGGATTGCGTGCTGATACGGGGCTGATTACCATCCATGCATGGCTAAGACGCAGAAGGAAAAGCAAGAGCACATGGATCGGATGATGTTGATCAACAACAGTCTGGGCGAGGAATACCGGGATTGGTGGGGGTGGCCTGAACACACGCCCCCCGGTCGGTCTGTCGCCTTGGGAGAGTACATCGTAGAGCTATGCGATCTACCCGGCCATGACGAATGGTACGACGCTGCGAAAGAGGCTTACCTGAGGTGGAAGAAGGTGCATGGCCATACCACCAACGCCGCCTAAGGCGTAAATGCTCCATGCCCCACGGTCTCCTGCTACGAGCTGGTTGGCCCGGAGGAGACGGAGGCAGGAGTTTGTCCGGCACGGGTGATGGAGTCTACCTCGATGGCCGTCGAAGGAGACTCCAGCGCACTCGATTGAGCTTCTAACGGTATCTGCCTCTGAAGGAGTCACAGGGGTTTGGTGCGATACGTGAGCTTTACCGGACCGGCTTCGTCCCGGCGCGGTCTCCTGTACAGAGAGACACCGGGAACGAATCTTGATGTGTTACTGGACGATACCCTGCGCCTGAGCGAGGCGCCTGAGCCTCGTGTAGTTCCCGCTCTTACTGGAGAAGCTGGAGCGGTGAATGTTTGCCAGCGCGTCACGCCCTCGTTGGGTAGACAGTGGGCCAAAGACATCCTTGAGTGTGAACCCACGGCTGGTGATCTTCTCCATTGCGGCAGCGTCTGCGGCCTGATCCTCAGCGATGTGTTGGGCGGATGCCATCTTCTGACCTTCTGCCAAAGCCGCATCCCGCAGATTCTTGTCCTTCCATGCTCTGAACTGGCCGTACTCGGTGTCGCTGACCTTGGTGGTGTTGCTGGTATCGCTGTCTGTGATGCGGTGTTCGTCAGTCATAGTGATCCTGTCCAGCGTGGAGCTGGTGTGTTGGTTGGTGGTGGTGGTTGCACAGTGGACAGGACGACGCGGCCCCACCAAGACGCGGTGGTTACGGGTGCCTAATTGGAATCACTGTGGAGTACGTCGCGGTGCTTCGCCCCGGCCCTACGGGGTGTACACATTTTCTATCGTTCTCTACGTGTATGCCGAGCGACAAGCATCTATACACCTACTAGTGAACCCTGTCAACTGTCTTCTTGTGCTTCTTCTTCTGCTGCTCTTCTGGAACGTCTTGGCGGTTGAGTCTGGGGATGAGCACATCGATCTCCCATCGTTTTCTACACAGCGGGATGATGGATGTTCCGGCCCGACTGAGTCGGTCTAGTTCCTTCACCTGCTCCCGCTCACTGAGGTGCGGGTACTCTGCTGCTTCCACCCGGACGCCCTCTGCAATCGGACAGGAACAAGTGCATAGCGTGTTATCGAGGCGTGGGCGGCAACGGTGATGGTTGCCATCTTGACAGCGGAGGCAGGGTGCGGAGCCTCGGTTGTGTTTGCGGCGGTACTTTGAAGGCCAGTGGCCAATATCAATCCATTCAATCATGCCGACACATAACCATGGTTAGTGTTTCCTGTCAATCCTGCAAGGGTTGCAGACGAGCAAAAGGTGCAGATAATGCAGGCGGCGACCCCACCCCCCCCAAAAAAATCGGACGGCGCATAGTGGGCAGATACCCTAATCCCACCCCGCAAGTTCCAGACGAGCGGCGCAGTTAGTGAGACTGAACACTCCCCCCACCATGATCGTGTTCCATGCAAACCACGGTGCCGGTGTGAATCCAGCGATTCGTATATCTGCCATCTGTCACGGTTCAATTGAATTAGCGAGTTACATTATTCTTCAGAATAGTGTTGACAATCAGGCGAGGTTCCGGCATCTTTGGAGCATGACAAAGGCGTTCGCATACCTCAGAGTCAGCGGCAAAGGGCAGGTAGAAGGCGACGGTTTCACCCGTCAGCTTGAGGCAATCAGGAAGTATGCCGCTGCCCATGACATCAAGATCGCCAAGGTATACCGCGAGGAAGGCATCAGCGGTACGACCGACTGGGAGAATAGACCGGCATTCGCTGAGATGATGGCCGCGATGCTATCGAACGGAACGCACACAATGCTGGTGGAGCGCCTTGATCGTGTAGCGCGTGACCTGATGGTGCAAGAGAGCATCATCGCGGACTTCAAACGTAAAGGGCTGACGGTCGTTAGCGTGAACGAGCCGGACCTATGCAGCGATGATCCCAGCCGCGTACTCATGCGGCAGATGATGGGCGCGTTCTTTCAGTATGAGAAGTCTTCGCTCGTGGCCAAGCTACGCGGCGCTCGTGTGCGTAAACGCGCCAAAGATGGCCGTTGTGAGGGCCGTAAGCCCTATGGTGACCGTGACGGTGAAGCCGAAGTGATCGCCCGTGTCATGGCGCTACGGAAGGCGGGTACAGCGATGGACACGATAGCAGAGACGTTGAATGCCGAAGGCGTCAAGCCCCGCAAGGGTGGCGCGTGGTACGGCTCTACGGTGCGAAACATTCTCATGCGTGAAGCGCCATAAAGACGGTGACGGGGGGATACAGACGGCGCGTGGTGGGCAATGGTCTGCTGTGCAGGTTGCACGCGTCATGCAGACTGCCTTGACCGTCCCGTGATCCCGATGGTCCGCACCGTACCGATACACAGCAAAGTTGACAAGCACCAAATCATGGGCGGGTGTAGTGTCAAGGAGCGAGGCGTGATTCATGAAGAAGAGAGTAAGCGTAGACGAGTGCAGAGCAATCCTCGGGGCATCTGCGGACACGATGACAGATGCGGAAATAGAAACGATGCGAGACGAGCTAGAGCGTACCGCCGACGTGCTGTTTGACCAGATGGTCGAGGGTGGCCGCGAGGGGCTGGAAGCCGCACGATGGGATACGCACTTTCGGGAAACGGGAGAAGGGGAATGATGCCGAAGGCAATCGTCTATGTTCGCGTCAGTGACTCCAGGCAGATCGAAAATACGAGTTTGGACGGGCAGGAGAAAATCTGCCGCGAATGGTGCCGCACGAATGGCCTAGAAGTCTCTCGCGTGTTCATCGAACGCGGCGAATCTGCGAAGTCTGCGGATAGGCCAGAGTTTCAGGCCATGTTCCGTTATCTGGCCCTAGCTGGCAAGGGCAGCATCAGTCACATCGTCTGCTACAAGTTCGATAGGTTCAGCCGTAACGTTGAAGACGGCGCTGTATACCGCATGGAGCTTCGCAAACTTGGCATCGCATTGCGAAGTGCGACGGAGGCGACAGACGACAGTCCAGCGGGAAAGTTCCTTACAACGATGTTGAGCGCGGCGGGGCAATTCGACAACGATACAAGGGCAGAACGCACCCTGACTGGAATGAAAAACAGGCTTGAAAGTGGACGTTGGCAGTGGCCAGCACCTACCGGATACCTATCTGGTAGTAAGTCCGGCCCCTCACTTGTGATTGATACAGAGCGCGGCCCACTCGTTGCTCGATTGTTTGAACTTGTGGCGACGGGTGAGCATACGAAAGCCTCTGCCTTAGCTGCTGTCACCGCCCTTGGATTACGTTCGCGCAAGGGTGCGGCATTGACGCAAGAAACTATCCGCAAAATACTCATCAATCCTTTGTACGCGGGAGAGATTTTCATCAAGTCGTGGGGCAAGTCAGTGAAGGGCGATTATGAGCCGCTTGTCTCACGCTTTGTATTCGACCGTGTGCAGAGTGTTCTTACCGGACGCGCACCCGCTCAAGCGCCACACGTTGTAGAGCGCGAAGATTTCCCGTTGCGTGGTCTGATTCTCTGCCCCGATTGCCTGAAAACTGTCACAGCAAGTCTCAGCACTGGCAAGCTCGGCAACAAGTTTGGTTACTACCGCTGTTACCGCGTCACGGGACACATCAACGCTAAGGCTGAGACGGTCGAGGCAGCGTTCATCAACCTGCTGGAGCGTCTGACTCCTAAGCAGGAGCAGATGGAGCTTATAGAGCGAGTCTTTCGTAGCGCCTGGGTGGGACGCGCACAGACAGCCGTCACGGATGCAGCTGATCTGAGACGAGAGCTTGCCAAACAAGTGGCACGTAAGGAGCGAGTGTTGGGACAGATGGCAGATGGGATTTTGAGTGCTGAGGACTTCGCCAATCTGCACAAATCAACCATCAAGGCTATCGCCGATCTGCGGGAGCGTCTGGCCTTCGCAGAGTCCGAAGTGCTGGATTTAGATTCCGCGATTGAGTACCTGACTCACTTGCTTTGGAACACCTCGATTGTGTGGCAAACCAGCGATTTACAAGGCAAAAAGCGGATTCAGCGCCGAATGTTCCCCGAGGGGTTGATCTATGGCGAAAACGGCTTTGGAACACCTGTAACACATTCAATCTATACGCTCTTAGCCAGTGATTCTATGGATGAAGAGGTGTTGGTTGCCCCCCAGGGATTCAC
>Ga0073928_10001558_pt1 | contig 43593 bp, 38 predicted proteins | sample PaiPotPPA55metaG_FD_76969 | JGI IMG/M metagenome (GOLD analysis project Ga0073928, IMG submission 76969) | Iron sulfur acid spring bacterial and archeal communities from Banff, Canada, to study Microbial Dark Matter (Phase II) - Paint Pots PPA... ...
ACCTGGCCGCGTTCGCCGAAGGCGTGATCCTCGTCATCACCGCGGGCGGCATCGCGTTCGAGGCAGTGCGCCGCCTCGCGGGCACGGCCGGCGCCGTCAATCCCGCCTGGTACGCGTTTGCGCTGCTGATCGCGACGCTGGTGATCGAAGCGGGCCGCGGCGCCGTGCTGCGAAGCGTGGGACGCGCGTCTGACAGCGCGGCCCTGCAGGCCGATGCGACCAACCGGCTGTCCGATGTGCTCGCCTCGCTGGCCGTCATCGCGGGCCTCGCCGGCGTGCGGCTCGGCTTCCCCTGGGCGGACTCGGTGGCGGCGCTGTTGGTCGCCGTGGTCATCGCCCGCGCCGCTGTCCAGCTCATCTGGCGGTCGGGCGACATCCTCATCGACCGCGCTCCCGCCGGCGTCGAGGACAAGCTGCGCGCGGCCATCCTTCGTGTCAACGGCGTGCGCGAGGTGCGCTCGGTCCGTGTGCGCCGCTCGGGACCGAACATGCTCGGAGACGCCAGGATCGCCACCAGGCGCATGCTGCCGGTCGAGGCCGCCGGCGCGATGATCGATGAGGTGAAGCGCGTCGCCCGCGAAGCTTTGCCCTCGCTCGACCTGACGGTCCTCGTCGAACCACAGGCTCGCTCGGGCGACCTGGTCGAGCGCATTCACGCTGCCGCCGCGCGCAATGGTGGCGTGCGCGACCTGCACAACGTGACCGTCGAGCGTGAGGCCGACGGCTCTCTTCACATCAGCATGCATGCGAAGCTGCATGGCGACCTGACGCTGGCCATCGCCAACGAGACACGAGCCGAGTTCGAGCGCACGCTGCGCGCCGAGCTGCCGGACGCGTCGCGCATCGACATCCACCTCGAGCCGCTGGAGCCCCTGGTCGTAAGCGGTGAGGACGTGACGGCGACACACGCGCAGCTGGCCGCGCGCATCCAGGCCGTGGTGGAGTCCCATCCGGAAGTCCGCCGCTGCGTGAGCGTGGAGTTGAGCGATCGCCACGGCCACATCTACGCGCACGTCGTGGCGGCGCTCGCGGGAGACGTCAGCCTCGAGCACGCGCACCAGGTCGAGACCGACCTCGAGGTGCAGATCAGGACTGCGGTGCCCGAGGTGCGCGAGGTGGTCGCGAGCGCGACCACGTGAGGCCGGGCCGAGCCCAGGACCGGGCCGCGATGGACGGTCCTAACGCCACCCGGGCGACGGACCTCTACCGGCGTCTGGGTTTGAGGTCGCATTTGAGACCGATGTCTGGGAAGCTACGTGCGCATGAAAGCCGTTAGGGCCGCCGGCCTCCTCGCCGCGATCTTGATCGTGTCGGCGTGCAGCTCGACCGCCGGCGACGGCCCCACCGCACACGTGTCGTCGAGGCCGACGCAGGCGACTCCGGCCGCGCCCACCCTCGCCGCGGCCATCCGCGCCTCGACCCATCTCGGGCCGGCGAGCGGCGGCACCGAGGTCTTCCTGAACTTTGCCTTGAAGACGCGACAGAGCCGGCGGCTGGCGGCGCTTCTTGCGTCGGGCCAGACGGTATCGCCGGCCCAGTACGAGGCCGAGTTCGGACCTGACCCGACCCTGGTCCAGACCGCCCTGCGCTACCTCTCCACCGTCGGAGTTCCGGCAACGTGGGCCCCGGGCTCGTCGCTGATCGAGGCAGAAGGCCCTGCGCCGGCGGTGTCGGCGCTGCTGAGGGTGGACATCGAGCGCTACCGCCTCGCCGACGGCACGACCTTCTACGCGTCGCTCGATGCACCCACCTTCCAGGCGCCGCTCGCGGCGGTTGCCACCGATGTGAGCGGCCTCGACAGCTACCGCCGCACGCGGGGCTATGCGGTCAGGCCGGGCGGTCTGAAGCCGACCGATGTGCTCGCGTTCTACAACCTGGGCCCGCTGCGCGACCGGGGCCTCGATGGCACAGGCCAAACCATCCTCTTCCCCGAGATCGAGTCGGTGCCCACGGCCAACCTCAACGACCTGGACAAGTTCGCGAGCGAGTTCGGGCTGCCGCCGTTCGGCCCGCTTCTGACGATCAAGCACGACTCGACCTGGGGCACCCCGGAAAAGCCGCAGGGCGAGGCTGTGCTCGACCTCGAGATCGCCCATGAGGTGGCGCCGAAGGCGAAGCTCGTCGTCTACACCGCGGGACCGCAGTTCGCCTTTCTCGATCGGGCATTCAACCAGCTGGTCACGGACAACCTCGGCTCGATCATCTCTGAGAGCCTCGGCATCTGCGAGGCCGAAAGCTCGAGCGGGCATCGCGACCTTTACTCGAGCATCCAGGATCGAGCTGTGGCGCAGGGCATGAGCCACTTCGTCGCCAGCGGCGACAACGGAGCCTTTACCTGCGGCGAGGACCAGCCGGCCTCCGCCAGCTTCCCTGCCACCCTCCCATCGGTTACGGCCGTGGGCGGCACCACGGTGTTCGAGTCGACAACGGGCAAGTACTTCAAAGAGGCCGTCTGGGGCAGCCCGATCGACGAGACGGGAACCGGCGGTGGCCCAAGCCAGGTTTACGCGACGCCCGACTGGCAGAAGGCCGTCCAGGACGCCAACGGTCATGGGTTCCGGCAGATTCCCGACGTGGCCGCCGACGCCGATCCCATCACCGGCTACCACATAGTGTTCGGCGGCGAGGATACGCAGATCGGCGGCACCTCCGCGGCGACGCCGCTGTGGGCGGGGACGATCGCCCTCGTCAACCAGGATCTCAAGAAGAAAGGATTGCGCCAGGTCGGATTCGCGAACCCGGCCATCTACTGGATGGGCGCGAACCAGGCCAAGCTGCCATCGCCACCATTTCACGACGTGACCGTGGGCAACAACCTGGCCTACAACGCGAACACTGGCTGGGACTTCGCGACGGGGTGGGGCAGCATGGACGCGGACGCCATGGACGCGGCCTGGGTCACCTACATCAAGGGCGGTGGCGCGTGAGCGAGAAGGCGCGGGTGGGGCAGGCCCCCCCCGCGGGACCCCCCCCAGGCTTCGCGTCAATGCCCTCGACGCTCGGGGGCGGTGGCCCAGCGCAGCTGGGCCACGCGGGGTTCCAATGAGCGAGAAGCCCGCACCCAGGGAGAAGCGCACCGGCCCGGGCCGCCGCGCCGGCGAGAACGCGGCGAGCCAGGATGGACCGGCGCTCATGACTTGCCCTCACTGCGGGAGGACAGTGCCCGAGGGCGAGTTCTGCGGGCACTGCGGCGCTCACCTGCGCACGGCCGACGTGAACCGCCGCCACGCGTTCGCGGCACTGCCGTCGGAACCGGTGATGCACTTCAACGTGATCAGCACGCTCTTCCCGCACCTGCCGCACCGTCAAGGGGGCCCATTCCGCTGGGCGCTGATCGCGGGCGGCCTGCTCGTGGTGCTCCTGGCCGCCCTTCACCTGTTCGCGCCGGCGACCACCGCCGCCGCGTTCCTGCTGCCGGTGCTCTATCTCCTTTACCTGTATGAGGTCGAGGTCTACGCGGAGGAGCCCTGGCTGCTGATCGCCGCCACGATGGTCGCGGGCGCGGTGCTCGGGTACGCGTTCACCGAGCTGGCCGGCGGCGCCGCCTCGCGGGTGGACCTGGCCAGCGACAGCGGGGGCGGCTTCTGGCTCCGCGCGGTCGGCATTCCCCTCGTGGCCCAGGCGCTGATGCTCGCCGGACCGATGTTCCTGTTCTTGATCCGCGATCGCTATCGCGAGCCGCTCGACGGCCTCACGTTCGGGGCGGCGTCCGCGCTGGGCTTCTCGCTGGCGGCCGAGCTGGCGGCGCTGTGGCCCCTGATCAGCGGCCCACTGGTGGCTACCGGCGACCCTGTCGACTGGGCCCTCAGGGTCCTGCGTCTCGGCGTGCTGGTCTCGCTGGTCAATGCGAGCACCACCGGGCTGGTTACCGCCTCGATCTGGCTGCATCGCTATGACCGAAGGCGCTCCCACCGCGCCCGCGAGGTCAGCGTGCCGGCCACTCTCATCGTCGCCTTCGGCGCGCAGCTGATCATCGGCGCCCTCACGTTCGTGCTCCAGGACCTCATCCTGCTGGTGCTCGTGTGGGCCCTGGCCACGATCGCCCTGATGCTTTATGTCCGGCAGGTGATCCACCAGGCTCTGCTGGCGGAGGGCGCCGTGCACGAGATCGGGCCTGACTCCCAGTGCCCCGAATGCCACCACATCGTCCCGACGATGCTCTTCTGCCCGAACTGCGGCGCCGCGCGGGCGGCAGCCCCCCGTTCGACGCGCATAGGGACCGCTTCCTGATGGCGGTGCAGACGCGATTCTGCGGGAGCTGCGGTGCGCCGCTGCAGGCGGGAGCGCCCTTCTGCGGAAGGTGCGGCGCGCCCGTGGCCCCCACGCCGATCCCGATCTACAACCAGTACGCCTACCCGCAGGCACGTCCCCGGGCAGGTCGCATCGGCGGCGACCGGACGACGCAGATCGCAGTGGCGATAGGCCTGCTCGCAATCCTCATCGTGGTGACGGTGGGGATCACGGCCTTTGCGATCCGCAACTCGACCGGATCAGTCCTGCCCTGTACATCCAACTGCAGCCCGAAGATCGTCACGCCTCTCCCCGCGTCGGCCACTTACAGGAGCTCGCAATTCGGGTTCCAGGTCGATTACAGCGCGAACTGGACGGTGGAGGCTCAGGATGGCGCGCACATCGACCTGGGCACCTCGATGGGAAGCGTCAGCGTCGCCGGCGCCAAGGTCAGCACGCCGCTGGACCAGGTGATCCAGGGTGTGGTCTCCGGGCTGCCCAGCGCGAACTGGCAGAGCGTGGCGCTCGTCGGAAGCATCAAGGGTGCGCACCTCGCTGATCAGAACGGACTGGGCGCCCTGTACTCGGCAAATCTGGTCGGGTCGAACTCCACCGCCACGAAGGTGCGGTTCGCCATCATCGCGGCCGCGAAGAACGGCGTGACTGTGATCATGTTCGCGGTCGACCCCGCCGACACGCAGCATTTCGTCAGCGGCATGCCGGAGGGACAGCTGTTCGACTACATGTGCACAGTGTTCCGCTGGAGCAGCTAGCGAGGCAGCGCCGTCGAACGTATGAGCTCCCACGTCGCGCGCACGTCCTCCAGCGTCGTGCGCAGGTTCCCGATCGCCATGCGCAGCGCGTAGCGGCCACGCACTTCGGTGTGGGAGATCAGCGCCTCGCCTGAGGCGTTGACCGCGTCGTGCATCCGCTCGTTGGCCTCATCGCCCCCTTTATGCCTGAACACGACGGTCGAGAAATGCGTGGGAGCGAGTACCTCGAAATCCGGGTCGGCCTCGATCCATCCCCGCAGCTGCCGCGCCATGTCGATGTGGGCGGCGATCCGCGCCCGGGCGCCCTCGACGCCGAATGCGCGCAGGACGAACCACAGCTTCAGCCCGCGGAAGCGCCGCCCCAGCGACGACCCGTAATCCATGAGGTTGCGCACGCCCGGACCCTCGCTCGTGGTCAGGTACGCAGGCGTGAGGCTGAAAGCCTGCTTGAGCAGGTCCTCGCGCATGCAGTAGAGGACGCTGCAGTCGATCGGGGTGAAAAGCCATTTGTGCGGGTTGACCACGACCGAGTCCGCCCGGTTGCAGCCGGCGAGCACCCATCGATGGCTCTCGAGCACCGCTGCCGCTCCGCCATAGGCGGCGTCGACGTGCAGCCACAAATTCTCGCGCGCGCACACGTCGGCAATAGCGTTCACCGGGTCGACGGCGGTGACCGAGGTCGTGCCCACCGTGGCCACGACGGCGAACGGGGTGAAGCCCGCTTCGCGATCGGTCGCGATGGCCCGCGTCAGGTCGCTGACATCCATGCGGAACTCGGAGTCGGTCTTGATCTTGACGACGTTCTCCTGGCCGACTCCGAGGACGATGCCCGCCTTCTCGACCGACGAGTGCGACTCCTCGGATGTGTACATGCGCAGACGGACTCCTGACATGCCTCGACGCCGCACCTCGGCATCCGGCAAAGCCTCCCTGGCCGCGGCGAGCGCGTACAGGGTGCTCGAAGAAGCGGTGTCGTTGATGACGCCCGAAAACCCCTCGCCCAGGCCAAGCGCCTGGCGCAGCCAGTCGCACGCGACCTCTTCGACCTCGGTCGCCGATGGGGACGTCCGCCACAGCATGCCGTTGACGTTCAGCGCCGCGCAGAGCAGCTCCGCCAGGATTCCCGGCGTCGAGCCCGTGATGCCGAAGTAGGCGAAAAACCGCGGATGGTTCCAGTGGGTGATGCCAGGGAGCACGAGGCTCTCGAAGTCCTGGAAGATCGTCTCGAGGCGCTCGCCCTGGGCGGGCGGCACGGCCGGCAGGCTCGCCCGAACCTGCCCCGGCTTGACGCGCGAGAGCACAGGGCGCTCCCGGATGGTCTCGAGGTAGTCGCCGATCCAGTCGACCGCGCGGTGCGCGGCGGCGCGGAACTCGTCTGTGTCGATATCGCCGAGCGGTCCCGCGAACACTCCAGGGCTGCTCACTCCGGCAGTTCGAACGTGATCTCGTACATGCCGCCCGTGAGCTTGGCCTGGTGGATCCAGCCCATCTTGCGCAGCAGCCCGAGCATGTGCTGATTCTCGGGTAGGACGATGAGCGAGAACGTCTTGATACCGTGGTCCCGCGCGACCTTGGAGAGGATGGTCAGCAGCGCCCGACCCAGCCCGCGCCGCTGGAATTCGTCCACCACTGCCAGCGCCACCTCGGCGACGTCGGTGCCCGCCGCGCGGTCGTAGCGGGCCACGCCGACGATCCTCTCCTTGCCATTGGGCCTGTGAGTCGTCGCCACGATGGCGAAGCGATCTTTGTAGTCGACGACAGCCAGCCGGTGCGCAAGCGCGTCGGACATGCGCTTCAGAGGCGAGAAGAACCTGAAGTAGACGGTCCGTTCCGACATCGCCGCCACCGCCTCGTGGAGCAGGGGCTCGTCGTCGGGCACGATCGGGCGCACATGCACCTTGGTCCCGTCCTTCAGCTCGAGAGTCTGTGGTTCGAAGCCGGTGATCGCCACCACGGCTACCATAGCCGGACTATCGAGATGCGCAGGCCCAGGCGGCGCAACCTGGTCGTCGCCGGAGCGGGCACCGCGGCCGTGATCTTTGCCGGCTACGACATCTGGCTGTGGCTCTCGAACTATCTCTCTGACAACTTTCACAACGACTTCACCTTCTACTTCGCGGCCGCGAGGCTTGGCCTCGCTCACGGATGGAACGGCCTTTACGACCTGAAGCTCCAGCAGGAGCAGCTCGATGCCATGCGCTCGCGAATCACCGTAGCGCAGCTCGCCCGGTACGTCAGCCCGCCGCCGCTGGCCTGGGTCGTCGTGCCCCTGACGGTGCTTCCGTACCGCGTCGCGTACTGGGTGTGGAGCGCGATTCTCGTCACGGCTTTGGCGCTGGCGTGGCAGCTCGCCGCGCCCGGGCGCAGGCGCGCGCGCGTCCTGTTCCTGATCGGCGCGATCGGCTGGCTTCCCGTGATCTATGGCCTGCAGCTCGGCCAGCCCGCGCTGCTGGTCGCGGCCAGCGTTGCCGCGTGCTACGCCCTGTTGACCCGCGACCGGCAGATCGCCGCCGGGGCCGTCCTTGGCGTGCTCGTGCTCAAGCCGCAGCTCGCGCTTCTAATCCCAGCAGCCCTGCTGGTGACGGGGCGGTGGCGCGCGTTCGCCGCGTCGGCCGTCGTGATGGCGGCTCTCGCGATCGCATCCGCGGTCGCGCTCGGGCCTGGTGGCGTGGCCTCGTACGAGGCGCTGCTCAACTTTGCGACCACCGTGCCCCAGAACCAGTCGCAGACGCTGGCGGCCTGGATCCAGAACATCCCGGCGACTCGAGCCGTCCAGGCGGCCATCGCCCTGTGGACGCTGGCGCTCGCCTACCGGATGCGCGGGCGAGGGGCCGAGACGACACTTGCGATCGCCCTGGTTGGCGGCCTCGCGTCCAGCCCCTACGTTCACTACGACGACCTGACCATGCTCGGCCTGGCCGCACTCCTGTTCATGCGCGGGCCGTGCCCGCGGGGCACCTACGCGTACGTGGCGGCGCTGGTCATCGCGGCGGAAGGCTTCCCCATCTGGGGGGCGGGTCCAGTCCTTGCCGGCGAGCTCGGGGCGCTGCTTCTGCTCTCAATCGCGGCGCTCAAACATGGCGCCGGCGTGGCCGAGCACGAAGAGGCCGAAGGCGAGCATCACGCCGACCTCGACGTCAGGTCTTCCCGTGCCGGCCCTGACCCTGGCTGAATCTCTTGGCTCCGGCCTGCGATTCGCCGGAGGCGATCACCACCGCGCCATCGCGACGCTCCGCGTCCCCCGCCTCCTCCAGGCTGAGCGACCACTGGCTTTTGGCGCTCATGCGATCGGCGCGCAGCGCGCCCTGCGGAAAGGCAGCGAGCCGGCGGGCGAGCTCCTGGGCTTCCGCCAATGCCCCGCCGGTATCGACGAGTCGCTCCACCAGCCCGATCTGAAGCGCCTCGGGCGCCGGCACCGGGCGGCCGGTGAGGATGAGGTCGAGCGCGCGCCCCTCGCCGAGCATCCGCGGTAAACGCACCGTGCCGAGATCGATGAGCGGCACCCCGAAGCGGCGGTTGAAAACGCCGAACGTGGCGCCTCGACCGGCCACACGGAGGTCGCACCACAGGGCGAGCTCGAGCCCGCCGGCCACGGCGTAACCCTCCACGGCTGCGATCACCGGTTTACCCAGGACCATGCGCGTGGGACCCATCGGCCCGTTTCCATCTCTCAGTGTCGGGAGAGCGTGAGGGCGAGGGCCGCGACCCGCCAACTCCTTCAAGTCGTACCCCGCGCAGAACGTCCCGCCCGCCCCTGTCAGCACCGCGACGCTCAACGAGGCGTCGGCGTCGAACCGCTCGAAGCACTCGACCAGCGCGGCCGCGTTCGCCGAGTCGACCGCGTTGCGCACCTCAGGCCGGTCGATGGTGACGGTGACGACAGCGCCATCGACCTCGTATCTGACCGGCATCTCAATACCCTTCCCCTCTAAGGGGGAGGTCAGGTGGGGGTGAAATCGTCGTCAACTGCCGCTAGGGGCGATCCGTCGGGTCAGCGTCCATGTACGGGTAGCGATGGTCGGTGGGCGGCGCGTACGTCTCTTTGATCGTGCGGGGGCTGGTCCAGCGGATCAGGTTCAGGAACGAGCCCGCCTTGTCGTTGGTGCCCGACGCTCGCGCGCCGCCGAACGGCTGCAGGCCGACGACAGCCCCGGTCGGCTTGTCGTTGATGTAGAAGTTGCCCGCGGCGTTGACCAGCTTCTCGGACGCGGTCTTGATGGCCTTGCGATCGCGAGCGAAGATGGCTCCCGTCAGTCCGTAGGGGCTGGTCCGATCACAGAGGTCAAGCGTCTCTTCGAACTTGCCGTCGGGGTACGGATAGACGGTGAGGATCGGGCCGAACAGCTCCTCCTTGAGCAGCCTGAAGTCGGGATCGGTCGTCTCGATGACCGTCGGCCGGACGAACCATCCCACCGAGTCATCCCCCTTGCCGCCGGCAACCACCTTAGCGGTGTCGCTCTTGCGCGCGAAGTCGATCGCGGCCATGTGCTTTGAGTACGCCTTGCCGTCGATCACCGCCCCCATGAAGTTGCGGAAGTCGGCCGGATCGCCCTGCGGGATGGCGTCCACCTGCTCCGCCATCACGCTGCGCATCTCCTTCCACATCGACTGCGGGATGTAGGCGCGGGAGGCGGCCGAGCATTTCTGGCCCTGATACTCGAAGGCCCCGCGCACCAGCGCGGTTCGCAGCGCCTGCGGGTCCGCCGACTCGTGTGCGACGACAAAGTCCTTGCCGCCGGTCTCGCCCACGAGGCGCGGGTAGGTGCGGTAGTGCTCGATGTTGTCGCCGACCGTCTTCCACATCGTCTGGAAGACCTCGGTGGACCCCGTGAAGTGGATCCCGGCAAGCTCGGGGTGGTGCAGCACGCGCTCCGAGATCTCCGACGCGCTGCCGCTGACCAGGTTGATCACGCCCGGCGGCAGGCCCGCCTCGGTGAGGATCTCGAGCAGGAAGTGCGATACGAGCAGCGTCTGCGTCGCCGGTTTGAAGACGACGGTGTTGCCCATGAGCATGGGGGCTGTGGGCAGGTTGGCCGCGATGGATGTGAAGTTGAAGGGACTGACGGCGAAGACGAACCCCTCCAGAGGCCGGAACTCGAAGCGGTTCCATGCCGTCTGGTCGTTCAAGGGCTGCTGCCGCAAGAGCTGGTCGGCGAAGAAGGCGTTGTAGCGCCAGAAGTCGACGGACTCGCAGGCGGCGTCGATCTCAGCCTGGTGCACCGTCTTCGACTGGCCGAGCATGGTCGCGGCGTTGATCGTGTCGCGCCACGGGCCGGCGAGCATGGCGGCGGCGCGCAGCAGCACGGCCGCCCGTTCGTGAAACGCTGTGGCCGCCCATGCCTTGCGCGCCTTGAGAGCGCCGCTGATGGCGTCGTCAAAGTCTTTGGTCGAGCCGACGGCGTACCGGCCGATGCTGAGCTCCTTGCGATGCGGCGATCGGAGGTCGCCCTGCGACTGGCCCGCGCGGCGCTGGCCGTCGATGAACATCGGAATCTCGGTGCGCGCGTCGGTGAGCTCAGCGAGCCGCGCCTTGAGGGTCTTGCGGTGGACGTCGCCCGGCGCGTACGGCCGGACGGGCTCGTTGATCGGCGTGGGCACCTGGAAGTGTCCGTCGGCGGTCATCTTCTCTCCTTCCAACGGGGGGCTTGTTGCGGTCTTATCAGGGTAACCCCGCGCCGTATCCATCCGTGACCCAGGCCGGACCGTTGGAGGCGAACCCGGTGCTCGAGTATTCCCCACCTTTGAACCCAGGCGCGCCGGATCGGATCGTGCGCTCCGTCGGCCTGATCCGGCGGCGCGGCTACGCCCTGAAGCCTGAGCGGCTCGCCGAGCTGTGCCTGGGCGGGCCGGTTTCCGCGGACGAGGTGCGGTGGGCGGCCTCGGCATCGGACGAACTGACGATCGTGCACGGCCTCGTCCTCGAGCGGCAGGCGGCCGAGCGTGCAGCCGGCATTTTCGCGCGAGCCTCGGGTCATGGGGCAAGCGCCACCGAGTACATCGGGATGACGCAGCGCTTCGTGCGCACCCTGGTCGCCTGCGCGCCGTTCATCCGAAGCGTCTGGATCGCCGGTTCCCTCGCCAGCGGCGGTTTTCGAGAGTCGGACGATGTCGACCTCAACCTGGTCGTCGACGACGGCCACCGCCACCTCGCCTACGTGGTGGTCAACATCCTCGGCCTGCTGCACGCGCTGGCCCACCGCGCGAAGCCGGTAGACGACCTGACGCGGCGGCCGCTGGCGCCGCGGCTCATGACCGCCAACCTCATCCTGGAACGCTCGCAGCTCGCGCCGCTGGCGCGCCAGGACGAGGGCATGGCGTTCGAGCTGGTCGTCTCCGAGCCGGTGTATGGCATGGAGGTCTTCCGCGAGATCATCGAGCGCAACCCGGGCCTTCTCGATCACTTCCCGCAGCTGCAGCAGAAGCAGGCGCCCTATGCGATCGAGCCTGAGCCCCATGCGCGCGTGCCCTCCTGGCTGTATCCCGCCGCAGCCGATGGAGCCGCTCGCGCGATCGGGCGCGCGGCGTGGCGCTACATGCAGTGGACTCGGCGGCACCGGCCGGACGCGCTCGCGAGGGTCGCCTTCGTGCGCGACACGATGCGGCCCTACACCCTCTTCGACGACGGAGCCGCGTAGTGGTCATGAACGTCGTCGTCATCTTTGTGCTCGTCTTCACGAGCGTCTTGCTCCTCGGCTTCGGCGTGAACCTTCTCTACCTCACCTGGCGCGCGACGCGCCTCCGCCACCCGCGACGAGAGCCCGCCGCGCGCGGCTCGGAGCCGGCCGTCTGCGTGCAGATTCCGGTCTACAACGAGCGCTACGTCGCCGACCGCGTGATCGACGCCGTCTGCGCCATCGAATGGCCCGCCGACCGGCTCGAGATCCAGGTCCTCGACGACTCCGACGACGACACGCGCGCGATCGTCGCGGCCCGCGTCGCGCGGTGGCGCCAGCGGGGGCTCGACATCACACAGGTCAGGCGCGCCAACCGCGTCGGGTTCAAGGCCGGCGCACTCGCCGATGGCATGAAGCTGACGATGGCCCCATACATCGCGATCTTCGACGCGGACTTCGTGCCGCCCACCGACTTCCTACGCCGGACGATGGGCGTGTTCGCCGATGCGGGCGTCGGCTTCGTCCAGGCCCGGTGGGGCCACCTGGACGAGGGCTACTCCTGGTTCACGCGGCTGCAGGCGCTCGCGATCGACTTCCACTTCCTGGTCGAGCAGGCCGTCCGCTCCGCGAGCGGATACTTCACGAACTTCACCGGCACAGCGGGCGTCTGGCGGCGCGCCGCGATCGAGGACGCGGGCGGATGGAGCGCGGCCACCCTTACCGAGGACCTCGACCTGAGCTATCGCGCGCAGCTGCGCGGATGGCGGACCGTGTATCTCGAGGACCTGGTCGTGCCCGAGGAGCTCCCCGTCTCCATGGACGCTTACCGGCGCCAGCAATCCCGGTGGGCGACCGGCAGCTTCCAGGCCGCGTTCAGGCTGCTGGTGCCGCTCCTGCGGAGTCGCAATCGAGCCGGCGTGAAGTTCCAGGCCGTCGTGCACCTCCTGGCGTACAGCGTCGGGCCGTTGATGCTGCTCCAGCTCCTTTGCTACCCCTGGCTGATCTTCGCCATGGGAAAGATGTACTACCCGTGGCAGCTCGCCACCGCGCTCATCTGGATCAACACGGTCGGCGTGGCGCCGTGGATCGGTTTCATAGTCGCGCAGACGCGGCGCGGGCGCCCCTGGTGGTCGGGCATCCCGTCGCTCTTCTGCCAGGTGGTTGGCGCGGGCATGAGCTTCACCGTGCTGCTCGCCCTGCTGCGGGCGACACGAGGTGGCGGCGAGTTCATCCGGACCCCGAAGTATCAGATCGTCAGCCGCGGGCAGGAGTGGCGCGACCAGGCTTACGTGCACGTCGGCGACCCTCGGGTCTTCGGGGAGGTGCTGCTCGGCCTTGGCGCGCTGGCGATCGCGCCGCCGGCCCTGGTGATGGGCAAGGGCCTCGTCGCGTTCTACGCCTGCATCTTCGGCGCCGGCTTTCTCACGGTGGCCATGCTCAGCCTCGTCGAGCTCGTCGAGGTGATGGCGCTGCGCAGCCTCGGCCGCCGCGCGCTCGCCCGGCTCCGCGCGGCCGCGCCGGCGGCCGGCTTGCTGGTGGCCGCCGGGGCGGTGCTGATCGTCGCCGCACAGGTTCCACAGCCGTTCGAGGACGGTTTCGGCCACTGGCTCATCGCCGCCAACCTGGCCGCGACCGGCCATCTCCATGACCCGCTGTTCGGCATGGAGGACACCTGGCTGCCGGGGTATCACCTGGTGGGCGCCGCCATCCTCCGCGTGGTCGGGCTGCACCAGATCGACGCCCTGAGGCTCGCCGGGGTGGGCATGGGCCTGGTGACCCTGGGCCTCGTCTACAGGCTCGCGCCAAACCCCAGGCAGGGCCGGCTCGCGGTGGCGCTCCTCGCGCTCAACCCTGTGTTCCTGTTTACGGCGAGCGCGACAGTCGCCGAGCCCCTGCTGACCGCGCTCCTGAGCGGAGCGGCCCTGGCCGCGGCCCGCTCCCGAATGAAGCTGGCCACCATGTTGGCGGTGCTGGCATGCGCCACAGCCACCAAGGCCTGGATCTGGATCGGCGCCGTTGCGGCTTTCGTGGTCGCAGAACAGCTCGTGGTTCTGGCAACGAAACAAGGTCGCAAGGCACGTCGGGTGGGGACATTCAGCAGCCCATTCAGGGCGCGGGCACTCCTTCCGACCAGAGCGGTCTTCGCGATCCCCGTCCTGGCCGTGCTCGCCCTGGCTCCCCTGGGTTGGTCGCCGATCTCCCACTCGCTGGCCCGGGGCTCCGCCGAGGTCGTTTCCGCCACCGCCCGCGGCAGCATCCCACCCGGCATGCTCGCTCGCGCCACCGAGCTCGTGTCGACTTTCGGCCTTGCTGCGCTGCCGCTCTTCGCCTTCGGCCTTCTCGGCCTGGCGATCGCCGCCCGCTCACCGCAGGTCGTGGGCGGCATCGCCGCGCTGCGCTACGTGCACCTACCCGCTTTGGTCTACCTCGCCGCCGTCCTTGTGCTGGTCGCGACCGGCGCCTACACCGGCAGCCACCGCTACCTCTACCCGGCGCTCCCGTCGCTGGCCCTGCTGGCCGCGGCCGCGCTCGACCGTCAGGCCGCGGTCGCGCGGCTCGGGGCGGTGGCAGCCACCGGTCTGCTCGCAGTGGCCTTCCTCCCCGTGTTCATGGGCTTTGGAGCCGGCAATGCCGGCCTGGTCGCCGCGGGCCGGGCGGCGAGCGGCAGCCCGGGCATGCTCGTCACGGACTCCCCCGTGGTCGCGTACTACAGCGGCAAATCGCCGGCCGACATCACCGGCTCGCAGGTGCTGCCTCTCGATCGCGACCTGGCCATCGCCTGGATCCGCCAGCACGGCGTCACCGAGGTGGTCGTCGAGAACATCAGCTACTACCGAGCCACCCAGGTCTTTCCCGAGCTCGCCGCCGGGAAGGCGTCTGCGCCCTTCGTTTCACTCGGCGACCAGCGCTTCTACCAGGCGCCGGGCGGCAAGACCGTCTACGCCTACCGGCTTGGTGCGGCCCTCGACCAGCAGCCCATCTTCCCAGGAGTCGACGCGGCGATCCGGCCCGTCCCGCGTGAAGGCAAGACGGCGCCCCTGGCCAAGGGCGTGACGCTCGTCGTCAACGGTCAGAGCGCAGCGGGCGAAGGCATGGGATTCGGAGTCCCGATCGTCCACTACCCGGACGGGTGGGTGTACCCCCGCAGCGTCAGCGTCATCGACCTCTCGTCAGGCGGCCAGGCGGTATGGCGTTCCATCTACGAGCTCGACGAAAGCGGCGGCGACGCCGTGCACGGCTACGCGTTCGTGCCGATCGCTTCGCGCGGCCGGATCGAGGTCACCTACACGGCCGACGCCACGGGGGTGTCGATCGTCGTCAACCCGCTCCAGCTCGAGGGCGGGTACACGCAGGTTGCCATCCTGAACGAGCAGTCTGCCTCGTTCGACAACATGGCGGACCCGTCGCACACGCTGATCGGCGCCAGGTTCGGCATCTGGCAGCCGGTGGACGGCGAGTGGGCTCGCGTGCGCTCTGGCAGCCTGGGGATCGAGTGGTCGCTGCCCGCCATCGCCGGCGCGCACCTGTATGCGGGTCGTGAGCTTTCACAGCCCGGCTTCAACTGGGCCGGGCTCGACTACCTCTTCGACGGCCCGTTCAGCGGGGCCGCCTACCACATCAATGTTCAAGAGGCGAGGTGACCCAGAGATGATCGAATTACCGATGTTGGGCACTCACGCCCCCACGCCGGCAGCGCCCCATCGACACGGTGGGACTGACGTTGTTCTCGTCTATCCGCAGCGAGCGCCCGCCCAGGGACGCCACTGGATCATGCCCTCGCTCGGGCTGATGTATCTCAGCGCGGCGCTGCGCGCCGCCGGCTACACCGTGAAGCACATCGACCACACCTTCATGGAGCGCCGCGAGGTGCTCGAGGAGATCGACCGCTTGAAGCCGTCGGTCATCGGCATCTACTGCATGATCACGATGCAGGACGAGGCCCTCTCGCTGGCCGCGCAGGTGAGGGGCAGGGCGCTGACCGTCGTCGGCGGGCCGTATCCGTCGGGTGAACCCGAGACCTTTGTCGACGACTTCGACCTGGTCGCGGTAGGCGAGGGCGAGGAGACGATCGTCCGCATCATGGAACACCTCGACGACCGTCGCTTCGAGGAGATCCCCGGCCTGGTGTTCAAGCGCGACGGCTCCGTCATCAAGAGCACGGCCCGCCAGCGCACCAAGGACATGTCGCACCTGCCGCTGCCTTATCGGGGCGACATCCCCAACGACCAGTACATCGCGTACTGGCGGCACCACTGGAAGGACGCGACCACTCCGTTGATGTCGACGCGTGGCTGCCCGTTCCGCTGCGATTTCTGCCACAAGTCCGTGTTTGGCGACCTGTTCAGCGCGCGGCCGGTCGAGTCGGTGGTCGAGGAGATGCGCGAGATCGCCGAGCTCGGCTACGACCACGTCTGGATGTCGGACGACCTGTTCACGCTCAACTACAAGCGCACCTTCGAGCTGGCGCGGGCGATCGAAGAGGCACAACTGCCGCTCACATGGGAATGCCTGAGCCGCGTCACGCATGTCGACAAGGCACTTTTCGATCAGATGCACCGCGCGGGCTGCAAGCGCATCTTCTTCGGCATCGAATCCGGCGACGAGAACGTGCTCAAGGAGATGAAGAAGGGCATCACCCCAGACCAGGCCCGGGCCGCGGTGGAGGCTTGCGTCTCCGCGGGCATCAAAGCGGCGGGCTTCTTCATGGTCGGCTACCTGGGTGAGACCACGGATTCGCTGATCCGCAGCATCAACTTCTCGAGCAGCCTGCCCCTGGACTACGTGAGCTACACGATCGCCTACCCGCTACCCGGCACGGGCTTCTACGAGCGGGTGCGCGAGCGCCGGCAGCACGGCGAGTGGCACAAGGTCAGGCACAACCGCCTCCTGTTCAACACCGATTTCTCGGAGCACAAGCTGCGCGCCGCGATTCTCAAAGGCGCGATCCAGCACCGCCTCAACAAGATGCACATGAAGCCAGCAGCCCGAGCCTTCCAGCTCGCCACGGACCCGGTCCTACGCGCGCTGCGCTAGCGGTCGCCCTCGGAGTCGTGTTGGCGGCCTGCAGCGGCAGCACGCAGCAGGCCGCACAGCCTGTCGCCGCGCCTGCAACGGGCATCGTATTGCTGTCCCTGCAGGATGGGTCGCAAAAGGGCTCAGCCACGATCGGCACTGATACCGTGGCGGTGACCGTGTCGGACGACGGGCGCGTCGCGTACCTGGCCGACAGCTCGCCCGGCGACGTCTACGCGGCGGACCTGCCTTCCCTGGACGTCAAGTGGAAGTCCCACGTCGGGGACGCGCCATTCGGCCTCCTGATGTTCGGGGGTCACCTCCTGGTCAGCCTGTTCAACACCAACGCGGTCGTCGAGCTCGATCCGTCCAGCGGCAAGCAGCTCGCCCGACACACGGTGCCCCTCGGCCCAGCGGTGATGACGCTGGACGCGATGGGCACGCCGCTGGTGGCCGGCACGCGCGGCAACGTCGCGCGCCTCGACGGCTCGACTGTGCCGGCCGGCCACGGCTTCGGCGTCGCCGTGGTCGGCGCTGTTACCTGGACCGCCGACTACGAGCGCGCGGAGCTCGTGCGCGCGGGAGACGGCCACATCGTGGGCATGCCTCAGCCCTTGTTCCCCTTCTGGCTGGCGCCGGGAAAGGACGGCACGCTCCTGATCGCGGCCGAAGGCGGCACCGAAGACACCGACCCGGGCGGAGTCTTCAGCTTCAATCCGGCGAGCGGAGTGTTCACGACGCTGGCCGAGCCGCGTGACCCCGACCAGGTTCTACAGTCAGGCGATTCGGTGCTCGTCGCGGCTCACGGCGACCACGACGTGCTCGACATCACGGCCGGGCGCACCTCGGTCTGGGCGTCGGGCACGTCACCGGTGGCGATCGCGGCCGACCCCAAGCTTGGAATGCTCGTCGAGGCGGTGAACGCGCGTGAGTGAACGCATCTGGCTGCGGATCACCGAGATCTGGCCGAGCGTCGTCCGGATCACGGCCGGCCTGTACTGGCTCTACTTCGGGAGCCAGAAGTGGAACGGAGTCGGCTGGATGCAGGGGCTCATCGAATCGTCCGCCAAGACAAATCCGGTTCCGGGCCTGCACCAGCTCCTTGCGGGCGTCGTCGCCCCCAACTGGTTCATCTTCGCGGTTGCACAGGGCGTGGCCGAGAACGTCGCCGCGGTGCTTCTGATCCTCGGCCTGGCCAACCGCTGGGCAGGCATCCTGGCCCTGCTGCTGGCGCTCAACCTCGCCCTGACTGTGGCCTTTCAGGTGAATGACGACGGGTTCCGGTGGCTGTACTACCTGGCGGTGATCGTGAGCGCGCAGGTCATCTTCTCCGGCGCTGGGTCGATCGCCGTGAGCCGGTTCAAGTGGGTCCCCGCCTTACTGCGCTGATGAGCATTGCGGCCCTGGTCGGGCTGGCCGCATGCACCAGCTCGAGCCCGGCCGCCACTCCAACGCTGCCGCTCGGCTGCTACTCGGGCGCTCCCGAGGCGGGCGTTCACAATCCGGACCGGCTGCATATCCTGGCCGCCTGTCAGCACGCGGCCGGCGTCGTAGTCGACGTCGCCCACGAGGACGATGGCGACTACCACGTTTGGTTCGAGCCCGACCCGGGCTTCGAGTTCCTGCTCAATCCCGAGAACCACTTCCAGGGCAAGCCCGCGATGCTCGCGGAGATCACGCCGGACTGCCCCGCGGACACCAATCCGCCCAACGCGGCCGCGGCCGCGAAGTGTCCGATGAGCCGGCTGCCGATTCCCCGGCTCGGCGACCGCGTCGCCCTCAACGGCCCCTGGGTCCTCGATGTCGATCACGGCTGGAGAGAGATCCACCCGGTCGACTCCATCCAGATCTCCGGCGGCGGATGACGCACACCGCTTACGCTTGTCGCCGTGAGCCTTGACGCAGACGGTTACGGGTTTCCCGAGCACGAGCGGACGCTGGCGCGCTTGATCGCCGACATCCGCGTCATGGGTCCTGCGGGGGTGGAGCGCGCCGCCCAGGGCTGGGACAAGCACATCGGCGCGCACGGGCTGTCGACGTTCCACGCCGCGGAGAAGGCAGCGACGCACGCGATCGAGCAGAACGACCGCGGCCCGGCATGGGACGCTTTTCGCAGCTCGCTGTTCGGGCTGACCGAGTCGGGCGAGGCGCTCGTCTCGTGGAAGGCCGAGCATGGCGATACCGGCCACAAGGCGGAGAACGCCGCGTTTGCCGCCGCGCTCGCGCTGGTGGCGTCCGACCTGATCAGCCCCGGGCAGTTCGCCACGCTTGTGCATCCCATGGGCGAGGCGCTGCCCTGGCTCCTTCCTGACGGAGAGGCGCTGTAAGGCAGGACTTTAGGCGGCGCTAACGTGATCCCCGCCGTCATCCCCTCCCCTTAAGCTGGCGCTTGCCCATGAGCAGCGCCGCCCCGGCCCCCGAAGCGACGGTCGTTCTGAAAGACGGCTCGACCGTGGCGGTCCGGCCCCTGCAGTCAGGTGACGAAGCGGCGCTGACCGCCTTCTATTCGCGGCTGTCGCCGGAGTCGCAGGCATTTCGGTTCTTCGCTGCGCCCGACGACGTGTCTGAGATCGCCAAGCGCCTCGTCATCTCCAACTACGAATCGCAGTTCGGGCTGGTGGCGAGAACCGGTACGGACGTGGTCGGCCACGCCGTCTATGTAGTGACCGGCGGCCGGCGGGCCGAGATGGGCCTCGCCATCGCCGACGCCTACCAGGGCCGCGGCCTCGGGCTGTTGCTGTTCGCCCAGCTGGCGGAGGCGGCCGCGGGCGCGGGCATCGAGGTGTTCGAGGCAGTGGTGAAGGCGGACAACCAACGCATGCTCGACCTGCTCAAGGAGAGCGGCTTCCCGCTCACCCTGCGCTCCGAGCCCGGCGAAATCCACGCCGAGCTTCCGACGGCGTCCAGCGAAGAGGCCGAGCTGCACTTCGAGCGGCGTCACGCGCGGGCCGCCCAGGCCGCGGTGAGCCGGTTCCTTGTACCGCGTGCGGTGGCCGTCGTCGGCGCATCGTTCGAGGCCGCGACGCCAGACGGCGTCCTCCTGCACAACCTGCTGGCCGGCGGTTTCGCGGGCACGATCCATCTTGTCAACGGCACCGGCGGGGCGGTCGGAGGGCACACGGCCTACACGTCGGTGCGCGACATACCGGGCGAGGTCGACATGGCCGTGATCGCGACGCCCGCGCCCGCTGCTGTCATCGCCGCCCAGGAATGCGCGGCGAAGGGCGTCCACGCGCTGGTGGTCATCTCGCCGGGCTTCGCCGAAGCCGGGGCTGAAGGGATCGAGCTGCAGCGCCGCCTGCTCGAGGTTTGCAGGCTGTCCGGCATGAGGCTCGTCGGGCCGAACTGCTCGGGCGTCCTCAACTCCTCGCCGGCGGTGCACCTGAATGCGAGCGTCATCGCCACGCTGCCGTCAGCCGGGAAGATCGGGTTCCTCTCGCAGAGCGGCAGCCTGGGCACGGCCATCATCGAGCTGGCGCGCTCGCAGGGCACCGGCTTTTCGTCCTTCATATCTGTGGGCAACAACGCGGACATCTCGGGCGCCGACCTCCTTCAATACTGGGAGTCGGACCCCAACACGAACCTGGTGATGCTGTACCTCGAGTCGTTTGGCAACCCTCGTCAGTTCTCGCGAATCGCCCGGCGCGTGGCGCGCACGATGCCGATCCTCGCGGTGAAGGGCGGCCGCTCGGTGGCCGGAGCGCGGGCTGCGACCACGTCGCACTCGGGGATGCTGATGAGGCCTTCGACCATCCGCGTCGCCACGTCGAGCGTCAACGAGGACGCGCTCTTTCACCAGGCCGGCATCATCCGCACGGCGACGCTCGCCGAGCTGTTCGGCACCGCGCAGCTGCTGAGCGAGCAGCCGCTGCCGGCCGGCGATCGCGTCGGCATCATCAGCAATGCCGGCGGCCCCGGCGTCCTGTGCGCCGACTCATGCGAGTTCCGCGGCCTGCGCGTGCCGGAGCTTCCCGACGACATCAAGGCTTCGTTTGCGGGCCTGGTGCCATCGACGGGCGTCGTCCAGAACCCCGTGGTCCTGCTGGCGCAAGCCGGCGGCAGCGATTACGCGATGGCCATTGGCGCGCTGGGATCCTCGCCGGCGGTCGATGCGCTCATCGTGATCTACACCCCCCAGGTCGGCACCAACGCCGCCGAGATCGCCGAAGGGATCCGCCGCGCCGCCGCGGCCTTGCCCCGCCCCATCCCGCTGCTGACGGTCTTCATGTCCACGCCCGAGGCCACGGCATTGATGCACGGTGGCGGCCCGCAGATTCCGACCTATCCGTTTCCCGAAGACGCGGCCCGCTCTCTCGGGCACGCGCATCGATACGTCGCGTGGCGCAAGCTCCCGTCCGAACCGCCGCCCCCGCTCGCGGGTGTGGACGCACATCGAGCCGCCGCCGTGATCTCGGCCACGCTGGCGCAGGGACCCGGATGGTTGCAGCCGGCCGCGGTCGATGCGCTGCTCGCGTGTTACGGCCTCGCCCCCGCAGAGTCGGTGCTGGCGGCGACTCCTCATGACGCGGGCGACGCGGCCAAGAAGCTCGGTGGCAAGGTCGCGCTCAAGGGCATGGTCGCCGGGCTGGTCCGCAAGTCGGACGCGGGCGCGGTTCGGGTCGACCTCGAAGGCTCACACGAGGTCGAGGCCGCGGCCAAAGAAGTCGCCGAGCACCTCGGCACGCTTGGCCAGAAGGTGCTCGCGTTCATGGTGCAGCGCATGTCGCCGCCCGGAGTCGAGATGCTCGTCGGCGTCGTTCAGGACCGCCATTTCGGCCCCGTGGTTGCCGTCGGTGCGACAGGCCGCGCGATGGAGCTCGTCAAGGACACGCAGGTGAGGCTGACCCCGCTAGGACGAAGTGACGCGGGCAACATGATCCGCACGCTGATCACGTACCCGCTGCTCGACGGGTACCGAGGGGCTACGCCCGTCAACGTTTCCGCGCTCGAAGACGTGCTGATCCGTGTGGCCGCCATGGCCGACGCCCATTCTGAGATCGCGGACGTCGACTTCAACCCGGTGATCGTCCACCCCGACGGCGCGGTCATCGTGGACGCGCGGATAAGGATTGAGGTGCCTCCGAGGGAGCTCGCCCAGGCGCGCTGAGCGGAAGAACCGTCCTCTGAGAGGCGTTGTCACTCTTATGAGAGACGACATCAGACCTGGCGCCAAGTTCGCCGACTACGAGCTTCCCGACCACACCGGCACGCGACGCAAGCTCTCGGAGCTGCAGGGGACGGACCCGATGATCCTGGTCCTTTCGCGCGGCGCCTTCTGCCCCAAGGACCGCCAGCAGCACAGGCTTCTCGTCGAGCTGGAGCCGGAGATTCGCGTCGCGTACACCAAGATCGTGACCATCTCCACCGACGGCCCGCTCGAGCTCAACGAGATGAGAACCGGGGTCGACGCGCACTGGCCGTTCCTGTCCGACATCGGCCGCAAGGTACAGAAGGACCTCGACATCGTCGAGTACACGGACCCGCAGCACAACCCGATGGTTCCACACACCTTCGTTCTCGAGCCCGGGCTCGTGATCCACAGCGCGTACAACGGCTATTGGTACTGGGGCCGGCCGTCCTACGAAGACCTGCGCCATGACCTGCGTGAGGTCACCCGCAAGGTCCGCGCGGACTGGGACCTCGGCGCGCCCGGCATGCGCGAGGCCTGGGAGAGCGGCGACAAGTCCCGATTCTGGCCCTACGGCCGGTCGTTCAAAGAGGTCCTCGCCAGCTGAAGGGTCAGGCGGATGCGGGAAGCAGCTCGCTCAGGTCCTTGCCGGGGTCGGCGAGGGATCGCTCATCGACGTGGTGCCTGCTCGCGATGAGCTTCTCGCCGGCCTCGCCGGTTTCCTTGTCGTTCATCGACAGCACAGCATCGACCCGGCCATCGCGCAGGTAGAACACCGAGAACATCCGGCGCTCCGGATCGCCCCGCCACACCGCGCGGTCATCGCCTGAGGCGTTGCCGCGGTACTCGAGGCTGACGTCGTACTGGTCCGACCAGAAGTACGGCACCTTGGCATACGGCGTGTGGCCGCTGGCGATGCACGTCGCCAGCCCGCGTCCCTGGCCCTTGGCCACCTCCCAGTGCTCCACGCGAATCGCCCGTCCGAGCAGTGGGTGCTGGTGCAGGGCGATGTCGCCCGCGACGTAGACGCCCTCGGCTGCGCGCAGGCCTTCGTCGACGCGCACGCCGCCGCCCTCGATCGGCAGGTTGAGCGCCTTCGGCAGGTCGAGATTGGGATCGATGCCCACGGCCATGAGGACGATGTCAACCTCTTCCCGCTTGCCGTCTGAGAGCGAAACCCCGGTCACGCGGCCGCCCGTCACGTGCCATTCCTTGATCTGGGTGCCCGTGCGCATGTCCACGCCGTGGTCGCGGTGAATCGCCGCATACACCTTGCCGACGTCACCGCCGAGCGCCCTCGAAAGAGGCACCGGCGCCGCCTCGACGATCAAGACCTCCTTGCCCATCGTGCGCGCGGAGGCGGCCACCTCGGCGCCTATGAAGCCGGCGCCGATCAGGAGCAAGCGTGAGCTCGCGCGCAGCGCTTCGCGGAGGGCGGTGCTGTCGCGCAGGGACCTCAGCGTGACGACGTTCTGTGCCTCGGGTACCTCGGGCAGCCGCCGCGGCGTGCCGCCGAGAGAAAGAATCAGCGTGTCGAACTTGACAGCCTTTCCTCTCTGCAGCTGCAGCGAGCGCTCCTTCAAAGACCCGCCGGTGACGCGCGTCATGAGGTTCAGCTCGATGCCTTGACGCGCGTACTCCTCCTCCTCATGCAGATAGACCTTGGGCAGATCCACCTCGCCGCGAAGGAACTCCTTGGACAGGTACGGGCGGTCGTAAGGGCGATCCTGGTCGGCGCTGAGGATTACCAGCTCGCCGTCGTAGCCCTTCTTGCGCAGCGCGAACGCGGCCGCGTCCCCACCGCTGCCGCCGCCGACGATGACCACACGCCCTTTCGCCATGTTCGGCCTCCTTTGGGGCTCGATACCTCAAGAACAACCGCATGCGCGCGATCTAGCTGAGGAGCTTCACCTCGTGCATCCAGCCGTGGGCGTCGCGCGCCGATCCGCGCTGGATATCGACCAGGGCCTGGCGCAGCTGCATCGTGACCGGCCCGGGACCACCACCCGAGACCTTCCAGCCTCCGTGCGCCGACTTGACCTCGCCGACCGGGGTGATGACGGCCGCGGTGCCGCACGCGAAGGCTTCGCTCAGCGAGCCGTCGGCGCAGCCCCGCCTCCACTCTTCGACGCTGACGCGACGCTCCTCGGAGGCATAGCCGAGGTCGGCGGCAAGCTTCAGGAGCGAATCCCTGGTGATGCCGGGCAGCAGCGTTCCGGTGAGCGCGGGGGTGACCAGGCGAGCCTGCGGGCCGCTGCCGAAGACGAAGCAGAGGTTCATTCCGCCCATCTCCTCGACATAGGAATGCGCGGCGGCGTCGAGCCAGACCACGTTGTCGCAGCCTTCGCGCTCGGCCTGGAGCTGGGCGAGGAGGCCGCCGGCGTAGTTCCCTCCGGTCTTCGCCTCGCCGGTGCCACCCGGAGCAGCCCGGGTGTAATCCTCCGAAAGCCAAACTGTGACCGGCTTGACCCCGCGAGGGAAGTAGGAGCCGGACGGCGATGCGATCAGCAGGAAGGTGACCTCAGCGCCCGGGTGCACCCCGAGGCCAACGTCGCTGGCGTACATGAACGGCCGCAGGTAGAGGCTCTGCTCCGCCGCGTTCGGAGTCCATTCATGGTCGTGCTGGATCAGGAGGTCGATCGCCTCGACGAACGTCTCCTCAGGCAGCTCGGGCAGCGCCAGCCGCCTAGACGAACGCCGGAACCGCGCGGCGTGGGCTTCGGGCCGGAATACGGCGACCCCGCCGTTCGCCTGCCGAAACGCCTTCAGACCTTCGAAGACGCCTTGAGCGTAGTGAAGGTAGGAGGTCGCCGGATCGAGCTGCACGGGGCCGTAGGGCCGAAGCGCGGCGTCGTGCCATCCGTCTTCTGCATCCCAATGGATCGAAACCATGTGCTCGCTGAAGATGCGGCCAAAGCCCGGGGCTGCAAGCAGGCGGGCACGCTCATCGGCGCTCTTGCGCGCCGGCGCCGGCGCCGGCGAGACGGTGAACCTGATGCTCGCTGTCGTGCTCACGCGACCATTATGAGAGGCCACGGGGATCGCTTTCCGCTCAGGCGGACAGGTCGCGATCCTCGAACCTCGTGACCGTCACCGCCGAGTCGCCGGCGTCGCGGCTGGAGATGTCCAGCGCCGAGAGCCAGCCGCCCGCGGCCGAACCGCCCGGCGCGTCGATCTGGTCGACCATCTTCGACCCGTCGACGAAAAGAGCAAGGCGCGTCGACTCCCCGTCCAGGGTCGCGCACATGCCCACGACCGTGATCGGACTGGCGCCCGGACCGACCGGGGCGGTGCCCTTCTGTAGCACAACGCCGCGCGAGGTCAGCGTATCCATGCCGCCATCGCGCTCGAGGTACCACGTGCCAGGCGCGAGGAGCACGAACTCATAGCGCACACGATCCGTCCCATCGCCGCGCCAGCACGTGACGCCGAACCCCGCGCCGGCCGGTGCGCCGGTGGTCTGCGTCGCCGAGATGGACATTCCGAGCTGCGGCAGTGCGTTGCGATAGGGCGCCTCGGCGAAGTGGTGAAGGGTCCCCTTGCCGGCGACCACGTAGGCGCCCTGCCCGTAGCCGAAATTGGTGCCCGAGGGGGTGACGGCGGAGTTCCAGCCGGACTGCGGGTCTTGAAAGTCGTCTCCAAAGACAAGCGCACCGCGGCCGGCGGTGAGCGGGGTGGCTGCGGTGACCTGGCCGGACGCCGCGGCCGGCCGGCTCGTTTGGCTGGGCCGCAGATAGTGGCGCGCGCCGCCCACGATCACCACCGCCACGATCACGGCGGCGGCCAGGGCGGCGGCAACGATGAGGCTGGTCCTGCGCGCCTCCGACCCCGATCGCCCGGCGGCGCCGCCGGTTTTCATTGTGGGTCAGGTTAGTTGCTAGTCGTCGGCTCCGGAGCCCGCGGCCGGCGCGGCGGGCACTGCCACGGAACAGTCTCCGTTCTTGCCGAGCTTGCCCTTGGCGACTGAGCTGACATAGCGGCCGCCCTTGTGGGCGTGCGCGGCCTGGGAAACGTAGGCGCCGTGGTTGCATGGATGGCCCGAGCTGGTCGGTCCCGACTGCCCGGCGGGCGCTCCGATCGGGTGGTTGGAAGTAAGACGCAGAGCCACGATGCCAACGTCGGCCAGCACCAAAAGCACGATTACGGCCAGAAGGACGGCCAGCGGCGTGCTGATTCGTGTCACGGTCAATGCCCTCATCTAACGCTGCTCAACGCAGCCCGGGTCGCCCTCTTGCCGCGTTAGGGGCCGAGGATAGTGGGGTCGCATTTCGCATTCATCGCGGCCGCGATGGCGGGTACATCACGTCCGTATGCGCCGGAGAACGCTGAATAGGCCGACATCGCCGCGGCGAGCTCTTGAGCCTGGTTGTCCGCGTAGGCTTTCTCACCCGCCTGGACGGCGTTGTTCAAACCAACGAGATCCGCTCTCACCCTGGCCACCGGTGCGGAGACGCAGAGTGGAACCGGGTTCTTGTCGAACACGGGAAGGATGCCCTTGAGCTTCGGCACGGCAGCGTCGAGCGCGTTCTGACAGCTGACCGTGAGGGCCCTTGTGCACGACAGGCCCACCGGCTGCAACACGTGGTTCAAGTCAGCCAGCGCCGGCGGCAGCACGCCGCTGACGAAGTAGTCCGCGCGGGCGAAATCGGACCGATGGGCAACCGGCGGCGGGGGCGAGGCCTGCGCGGCCGCGGGCGCATTGCTTGCCTTGGGCCCGGGCAGGTACAGCCAGAGCGGGAAGACAGCGTTCAGGACGACGAGGATGATCACGATTCCGACGACGCCCGCGATGAAATAGAGGTAGTAGTTCGCGCCTGTCGCCTTCGGCTCCTTGCGCCGCCAGGCCGGAGCGTTCTGCGGCATCGACGGGTAGGCGAGCCCAGGGTCCACCGGCTGGGTGAGCACGCCTGCCGGCGCGGCCAACTGCACCGGGGCCTGAACAGCTTCCGCCACCGGCCCGGCAGGTTCAACGCTGATGCCCTGCCAGCTGGGAAACAGCGTCTCGTGGTGCGCGATCGGCCGCCACTGCGTGCCGTCCCAGACCCACTTGCCGTCTGGCGACAGCATCGGGCCGGCTTGAGGAGGAGTTGGCCCGATGCTCACGAGGATGTCAATCTAGGGCGGAGGCTGCCCCGCAGCCCCGGATCAGCCGTTAAGACTTGTGAAGTTCCTGCCCGATGGCTAGGCACAGATAGGAGGCGACGACCATGGAGCTTGGCGGGCGAGTCGCGCTGGTCACGGGGGGTTCTGGCGACCTCGGGTCTGCCATCTGCCTGGCGCTGGCGCGCTTTCGGGTCAACATCGCGGTCACCTATTTCGAGCAGAGCGAGCGCGCCGACCGCGTGGTGGCGCAGGTGGAAGGGCTCGGCTGCCGCGCGCTGGCCATCCGGCTCGACCAGTCCAGCGCCACCATGACGGACGACGTCGTGGCCTCGACGGTCGAGCATTTCGGACAGCTCGACATCCTCGTGAACAACGCCGCGTGGAACATCGGCATACCCTTCACCGACCTCGAGGACCTGACACCCGAGATCTGGGACCGAATGTATGCCACCAACCTTCGCGGCCCGTTCCTGCTGGCCCGGGCGGCAGCGCGGACCATGCGCGCCCGAGGCGAGGGACGCATCGTGAACATCGCGTCCATCGGCGGCCTCTACCCCGCCAGCAGCAGCATCGCCTACTCGTCGACGAAGGCGGGGCTGATTCACCTGACCAGGTGCCTGGCCGTCGCGCTCGCTCCGGGAGTGCTGGTGAACTGCATCGCGCCCGGCCTCATCGAGGGGACGCGGATCGCCGGGCGCCTGCCCGACGCCGTGCGCGAGTCGGCTCTGGAGCGGGCGGTGCTGCGAAGAGGAACAGCGGCTGCCGATGTCGCCGAGCAGGTGGTCACGTTCTGCCGTACGGAGAGCACCACCGGCCAGGTGCTCGCGATCGACGCCGGCTACGTCTTCCACTGAGCTGAAAACAAGGAGGCCGGCGCAGGCCGGCCTCCAACAAGCGCTACCAGAGTCGGGCGCCCTACTCCGTCCTGGTCGCGCGACGCACCGCCTTGCGGAGCTGCGCCGCGGGCTCCGGGTTGTTCGGCTCGCCGCCGCCGTTCGCCGCGTGGCCGCCGTTCAGCGACCGCATCAGCGATGCGGCCAGACCCTCGAACGCGCCTCCGCTCCCGGTGACGAGCACCTCGGGCACGACGGTGATCTTGCCCTCGGACACCGCGTTGGCGATCGCGACCGCCGCGGTCGGTCCTGAGCCCAGGCTGCGGATCTGGGCCTCGTAGCCCTTCGCCCGTGCCAGCCCCAGAGCCTCGGTGGCCGCGGCTTCGCCCAGGCCGATCGCGCGCCGGCGCGAGCCCTCAGCGGCGCCGGTGAGCTCGACAAACCTGGCCTCGCCGTCCGCCTCAGCTTTGCGCGCGTTGGCCTTCGCGATGTTGATGTCCACAGAAACCTGCGCCTGTGCGAGGGCGGCCTGCATGTCCGCGGTTCCGCGCGCCTTCTCGAGGTCGATCCGGATCGTTTGGGCGTCCTTCTGCTGCTCGTAGGTCGCCTTCTCCTGGTTGGCGATCTCCCGGCGCGTCAGGACTCCGACCAGCTCCTCGGGGAACGTCACGTCCTGGATGTAGACGCCGCGCGTCTCCACCTCATAGGCGGCCAGGTAGCGCGAAATGGCCTCCATCGCCGCTGCCTGCACCTCGTCGCGGGTCTCGATGAAGCGCACGGCTTCGAGTCCCTGCAGCGTGTTCCGGAAATGGTTGCCCACGGCCGCCTGCAGGACCTCGTTGACCAGGTTCTGCATAGACCCCACCATGGAGATCACCTTCGGGGCTTTCGTGTCAGGCACGTGAATCTGCACCTGAAGGTCGATCGTGAAGATGAAGCCTTCGCGGCTCTTGCCTTCGATCGGGCTCAGCTGAGCGTCGAGGTTGTGGGCGACGGAGCTGGCATCCGCCCAGTTCAGGGTGAGAATGAAGGTCGGCACCTTCTCAGCCGCGTAGATCCGCGGGTTGAGCGGATATTTGCCCGTGCGCAGGGCCTCACGCCAGATGCCCCGATGGCCCGGCTGGACGATCGATCCAAACTTGAACTCAGGACCTGACGTGTCGAGGGTCGGGAGGCCGACGTAGCTTTTGATGACCGCAACCTCGCCCTGGTTGACCACCAGCATCTGCGCCGCCTCGACCCGCACGAGGAACGGGTTGAGCAGGTAGGCGCCGTACAGCAGAGGATCGTGCTGCAGGCCGATGCGGCCGCCGCCGTCCAGGAACGCCTGGAAGTCCTGGTAGTTGTTGTGCAGCTCGTTCTTGGCGCCCAGCAATGTCTCGATCAGCTCCGAGTCGCCGACCGCTGGATTCTGCTCGAGCGCTTCGATGTCCGCGAAACCGCCGATGCGGCCGGCGATGTCGGCCGGCGGCAGCGGGGGGCCATCAAGGGTGGTGACGATGCCGACCAGGTCCTGGTCGCCTTGCGGGGCGATCACGGTCACGCGCAGCTGGTTCGGGACAAGCCCGAACGACTCCGGGCTGAGCGGTCCGCGCATCAGCATGTGCCTGTCGATCGGCAGGCCATACGCCCGGCTGGCCGTGATGACCAGGAAGGCGACCGGGTGAACCGGGATGAGCGTGCCCGGAGGCAGGACCGGACGCTGAACGCCTTTCTGTCCCCCGTGGCTCAAGAAGGCGTGCAGGTCCGTGAAGTTGCCGAACTCCGGCCTGTGGATGGCCGACTTCGCACCGGTCGGGAGCGGCGCCCCGATCTGCGCTATGACCACTCCGATCTCGCCCGCCGGCACCTGCACCCACGGATACCTGGCGACCGTGTAGCTCGGCCAGAGCTTGAAGCGAACGCCCGGCATCAGCAGGTCGGCCTGGTAGCCCGCCTCGCCGGCAAACGCGATCGGGGTGTCGCTCGAGTTATGCCGCTTCGAGACCCGCTTCGTGACGAGGCCGACCTGCGCCGGCCCGATCACGATCAGTGACCTCCCCGCGACGTACACCGCACCCAACGCAAGTACGAAGGCGACGACTGACAGCACCACCAATACGGCACCCATCTGTGCGCCTCTTTGGGCGGTTTTCCCGCCCTATAAAGGCCGGGTCGGATAGATCCGGTCGATCAGCTATTTATTCCCAAAACCGACGCGGACTAGGCAGAAATCAGGAGAGCCCGGCACCCAGCCGAGCCCTCCTGAGAGGCGCTTGCTATTGCTCGCTGAACTGGCTTGAGAGATTCTCGTTCGTGAACGTGTTCGAGGTGGGCGTGACGCCGGTTTCGAAGAAGCATTCACCGCCGAACGAAAGGCCGATCGCCTGCACATGTTGAGTGGCCTCGAGGAAGGCCTCGGCCACAGCCGGATTGTCACCGCGCTGGCCATTCCAGTCCGACCACTCGGTAGGGTCAGCCATGCTTGCGGAGATAAGTTCACTCTGATTCTCGGCGGTCAAAGGCATGTTTATCGGGTTTGACCACCAAAACTGGGTATAGAAACCCGCAGGCGGCGAGCCGGTGCTTGGACCTGATGCCGAGGGTGATGTGAAGTAGAAGCGAACGGCGGCCGGCAGGTTGCTGACGCAGTCGCCGCCGTTGTGCTGTGTCATGAAGCTGCCGCCGTCACCGCTTACCGAGATGGAGTCGGACAGCGTTTTTGCGGAAGCGTTGCCGGTCAGGTTCGGGTCGGTCGTGGTGAGTAACGCGGTGTAGATGCCGTTTTTGAAATTGAAGGTCGTCGTGCTTCCGGTCGTGGTAGCAGGCCCTGAGTTTGGCGAGTTCCGCGGTGCAATCGCCTGCCCGGACGGGTTGTAGTCGTAGACGGTCCACTCAGTGGTCTCACCCGACGCATCGGTCGTGACGGCGCAGGTCATGAGGCCGGTCGTGTTGATGGCCTGGACCTCGCCGAGCAGGTTGGTGAGACCGGCCTGATCGAGCGCTATGGCGACGCTGTGGCCGTCACTGCACGACAGCGTGGCTTGAGTCTGGGTGGCTAGGTCGGCGTCGGCGCCCAAAGGCATCGTGGCGACAAGCACAAGCGATGCGCCGAGCGCAAGGATGAGGCGTCTCAATGTCTTCTCCCTGGGGCTGCGGGGTTGGCCCGCAGGCATTTGCCCTCGAAATACGGGAACGCTCATTCCAAGCTGGCAAGGCTCCTTGGAATTGCCCGGTAACCCCTACGAGAGAACCCGATCGGCGCCACTTTCGTATTGACGGGAGACTTGGATCTGATGAGCGTCTCCGTGCACAAAACGCCCCCCGAAGAAGAGCTACTTAGGAGAAATAGCGGCAGGTTTTGATATCGAGCCGGCTTCAGCGGGAGCGGATGGCCGAGGCTCGGGGCGCCGGAGCGGCGGGACTCTCCTGATTGACAGGCCCGCGCGGCTACGGTGAGGGCGTCGGTGCAGCGGTCACCGCACGGCTGACGACGGGGGTCAGAATGAACCCCCGACCCATGCCGTATCGGGTTCCATTTCCGGTGATGCGGCCGCGCAGATCGACCGACGTCGGAGTCCCCAGCAGCCACCCGAAGCTCGGATCGATCAGGCTTTGCAGAACGATCGGTAGGCCCGAGCGCCAGATCACGTCCCACTGGCCTCCGAAACCATCTTCAGCGAGGCCGACGGGCTGATCATCGGGCCCGATGGCGGTCGCCGCGGCCTGCACTCCGCCGGCCGTGCCCAGGTCGATAAGGAACCCGTTCCTCCACTCGACGGCGTGGTGCTCCGCCCCGCATGTCGTCTTGTCCGACCAGCCGACGGGGGTCCCATCGGGGCTGAGGGCATCGGCGAGGCTGGCACAGCCTCCCAGCAGGCCGAGGTCCTGCCGCACGCCGTCAACCCATACGGCGGCGTGCCCGGTGAAGCCGGCCACCTCGCCTGAGTCGTTGATCGCGTAGGCGCCTCCGCAGCCCGAACCCATAGGCAGGACCGATTCGACGCCGCCTGTCCAGGTCGCGGCCTGGCTGCAGCCCAGCGGACCCAGCGCGAACCCCGCGACCACGCCGCCGGTGTTGATGGCGTTTGCCGACTCCGAATTTGGGAGCTCGATCACGGTCCCATTGGAGGTGGTGGTGATGCCGTGGCCGTCGCCATTTCTGTCTTCGTAGCCGCCGGCCGCGATGCCGGAGCCATTGACCGCGTCGAATCCCGCGCTGAGGGTGCCCGCCGGAAGGCGCGTGGTCCAGTCGGTGTAGCCGCCGGGACCCCAGATCACCGGATGGCCGATCGGACCGCCGGTGGTCTGGTAGTCGATCTCACCCGCGGTGTACTGCCCGGCGGTCTGGACTGCGCGGCTGCCCATGGCGTCTTGACGACTGCCGAGGTCCGTGACGAAGTAGCCGCCCTGCGGAGGGTGCTGGGCGGGCAGATCTGTCGTTGCGGTGCCTGCCGGAGCGTGGGCGAACACCGCCAGCGAGGTGGCCGTCGGCACGGCGAGAAGACCCTCGCCGATGGCCATCGACCACCGGGGAAATGGCCCTCTCTCGGTTTGCAAATCGATCAGCTCGCCGGCGAAGACATGAAACAGCTCGCGGCCGGTGGTCTCGCCGAGCAGATAGACGATCCCGCTGCGTGACGCGGCGTACACCACTCCGTTTGCGACCACGGGCGACAGGTCGAGGTAGCCGTCCCCATAAAAGGTCCAAAGGGTGGCGCCTGTGGAGGAGGTGGCCCTGAGGACTTCGGAGCTGGCCCAGAAGCCGGGCGGGTCAGATGTGATGGAGAACACGCGGCCCGAGTCGACGGCCACTGGCTGGGCTGTCAGAGGCAGATGTCCGATCACGCTGCCGGTCGTTTCCGACAGGACATTCGCGGTGTCGTAGTCATAGATGTTGCCCCCGCTCAAGGCAGGCACCCCGGCGGTGCCACCCGAGCATCCGGGCGCGGTCGACCAGTTGGTCGCGCCGGTGCTCGTCGAGACCGAATAGTCCCCGCAGTCACCTGTGACGAAGACGTTTCCGCCATCCAGCGCCGGCGAGCTCATGTCGTTCCCATTCAGCAGCGACGTTTCGTGCAGGAACGTCCCGGTCGATCCATCGAACGCCTCGAGGAGTGAGTTCGCCATGCCGAAGACCTTGCCGTTGGCGGCGACCAGCGGGGCGTCGACGGCATAGGCGCCATCTCGAGCCATCGACGATGTCCAGAGCGGGGCCCCGGTGGTCGCATTTAGGCCCGTGAGACTCGCGTCGACGCCAACGAGGTAGATGCGTCCCTGGTCGTACGCAAGGGATGTGGAATCGGCGGCGGTCGACTGCCGCCAGAGCACAGATCCGCTTGCGGCGTCTAAGGCGACGACCGTTGTGCCTGCTGCCAGCTGGCCGGCGGCGTTTACGTTCTGGACGATCACGTAGACGCGGCCGGCGGCAATCAGCGGATACGAAGGACGGCCGCCGAGCGCCGCCGACCACGCGAGCTTGATCGGCGGCGCCAGCGAATCGGCTTGCGCCCCTGTGTGCGCAGGGTTGATCCGGTAGGAGACCGCGTCATCCGTGCCGACGAGCGGCGCCTGCAGCGCGTTTCTGCTCGGGCCGGCGCCGGCAGACTCCAGCGCGGCGGCCGCCGCGGCTTCGGCGGGCACCGGCGCCAAAACAGCCGCGCCAAGCGCAAGCGCGGCGCAGACGGACAGCCTCTTGATCGTGCAGCCGATGATTCGCCCCCAACCCGGCGGCCAAGCCAACCTAAGCCGGGCCAATGCCATGTCAACGCAATGGAGGCCCGAAGCTCCCGAGAGTTGTTTAGTTAAGTGGTTGGCGGACCGAGGTCGTACGCGACGCCGGTCAGCTGCTCCGATTCGTCCCACAGGCGCCGCGCGGCCTTCTCGTCATAGGCCGCCGCGCTCGCCCGGACCAGGACCGGATGCCCTCGCATCTCTGCCGGCCCGTCCGGCCCGACATAGGAGCCACCCGGTAAGTAGGGGGCGGTGGCCGCATATAAAAGTGGCAGGGCGCCCGTCTCGGCCGGCTGGGCCACCAGGCGGTTGCTCAGCCGCATGGCCAGGCGCTCGTACCGCGGCCGCGGGCTGAGCTGCAGGTTGGTGGCGGAGTATCCGGGATGGGCAGCGACGCTGATCAACGGCCGCCGAGCCGCCTTGAGGCGGCGGTCGAGCTCGAAAGCGAACAGCAGGTTGGCGAGCTTGGACTGCGCGTAGGCCCCCCAGCGCGAGTAGCGGCGTTCGCCCTGGAGGTCGTCGAACCGCATCTTCCCGGCCTTGTGGTTGTTGCTGCTGATGGTCACCACGCGGGTGCCGGATCGCTCTGAAAGAACGGGCAGTAGGAGCCCGGTCAGCGCGAAATGGCCGAGATGATTGGTTCCGAACTGGAGCTCAAACCCATCAGCGGTCCGGCTGTAAGGCGAGGCCATCACGCCTGCGTTGTTGATCAACAAATCGATGTGGTCGTTGCCGGAACGAGTGCGGTCTGCGAACGCACGTATCGAGCCAAGGTTGGCGAGGTCGAGCTGTGCAGCTTCTACGGCCGCTGATGGACAGGCAGCTGTGATTGCACCAGCCGCCTCCGCACCCTTCGCGTCGTCGCGGCTGGCGATGATCACTTTGGCCCCATGCCTGGCGAGCTCCCGCGCGACGATGCGGCCGAGGCCGCTGTTGGCGCCGGTGACGACGGCCGTGCGGCCATGCTGGTCCGGGATCTCCTGGGCTGTCCACTTTCCAGTCATGTGCCTACCGGTCGATGAACCGGCCCGAGTGGACAAGGGCGCGAAGCGGTTCGAGGTCCTGCGGGACCGGCGCCCCCTGATTCATGAAGCTCACGCAACTGCGCACCAGATCTCTCGTGCGCTGCACACCATGTCCGAGCGCCGGTGCCGAACGAAGATCGACTGCCTGCGCGGCCACGACCAGCTCGATTGTGAGCAGCCTCTGGCCAAGCTCGACCATTTCTGCGAGGCGCCGTGCTGAAAGAGACGCCATCGCCGTGCGATCCTCCACACCCTCGGCCTGCGTGGAGCTCGCCATCTCGTATGAAACCGGGTGGGCCAGGGTCCGGGCTTCCACGGTGATGGCCTGGCCGGCCACGCCGATCTCCGAAAAGCCTGCCTCAGCCAGCCCGGGCGCCACGGACAGACCGGACGGCAGACCTGAAAGGGGGGCTTGCAGGAGCTTCAGCATTCGCTCGTTGGCGCTGGTGAGAACGGACGCGAGGAGAACCCTCACGAAATCGAGCGCCGCCGCCAGCGGCAGCGCGTCGAAGTTGGCGATCGAGACGACCCGCCGATCATGGACCGAGACGGCCGGATTGCCCTGGAACGAGTTGAGCTCGGTGACAACGATGCCCGCAGCAAAATCCAGCGCATCCCGCATGGCGCCGTGGACCTGCGGGAGGCAGCGGAAGGACAGCGGGTCTTGAAGGTTGCGAGCTGCTCCAGTCGCCCACAGCGAGCTGCCATCCAGTTGTTCTCGCAACCGATCGATGGTTTGGCGAATGCCGGGATGGCCCCGCGAATCTGCCACGACCGGATGGAGAATCGAGAGGTTGGCGCCGAATGCCTCGAGGTCCAGCGCTGCGGCGGCATCGAGGGTGTCCAGCAGGGATACGCAATCGGCCAGCGCCAGGGCGCCCCAGCCGGTGGAGACCGAGTTGTTGTCGAAGAGGGCTACGGCGTCGCCGACGACAGGATCCACATAGCCGTGCCCGATCAGCTCGTGGGCGAGATCCGCCATCAGGACGAAATCGGCCTGGCCGACGGAGCCAAGCCGCCTGATGACGGGTTCGAATCCCTGATTGAGAGCGGAAACGACAGCATCGGCAATCTCAGGGCGGGCGGTTGAAGTCCCGCGACCGAATCCATTGACCAGACAGAGCATCGCGGCGCGCGCGACGTCGACCGGCACCGGGTCGCCTTGCCCAACTCGGGCGTTGAGGATCGCCAAGCGATTGAACTGCGCGCGCGATTCCGGATCGATCTGGACACGCTTGCGCTCCGCGAATCCAGTCGTCAGCCCGTAGGCCGGCTCATTCTTGGCGATCACCTCGTCCACCACCGACCGAGCATCCGCCATGCGCCGGCGAGCCGCATCCGCGAGGGCGACCGGCGCGCGGGCGCGCGCCACCTGCACAACGTCAGACAACGAAAGGCTGCTCCCGTCGAGATGAACGGTCACTTCAGTTGGTTGCCGTCGTCTGTGTGTTGACGCGCAGGGTTCGATGATAGTTCCAGCGCCGACCAGCTTCCCCTTAGGGCCCCGCCAGGCGGGCTGCTACGCGATCAGCTGCCGCAAAAGTTGAAGCGTGGCCGGAGGAACTTCCGTCCCTAACCGGTAGTAGACCCATATCCCGTGCTTCTCCGACTCCACAAGACCGGCAGCTTTGAGCTTCGCCATATGGTGCGAGATCGTCGGCTGGCTCAACCCAAAGCCGGCGGTGAAGTCGCAGATGCAGATTGGTGCCTCTGCTTTCAAGAGGGATGCCACCATCGTCAGCCTGGTTGGGTCGGCGAGCACCCTCATCAAGCCTGCAGCATCCTCGGCCCATCTGGCGTCTACCTCGGGCAGGCCACAGCAGACACCACGCGTCCGCACCACCGGGAGCTCTTTGACGGCCATCGCCTCGGATGATAGCAAATCCATCCATGGACATCGATGGATGTGTTAGCATCGACCGATCGACATCCATCGATCAAAGGAGCGACCGAAAAATGAGTGAGATCAGGGAGGCCGTACGAAGCAGATATGCCAACGCGGCCAGACAGATCGCGTTGATTCCCGAAGGCCAGACGATCGCGGGCGCGGGCTGCTGCCAGGCAGACGGGCCGGACTGCGGCTGCAGCGGCTCATATTCGGCGGACGAGCTGAAGGGGATAGGGCTGAGCGAGGGGATCAGCCTAGGCTGTGGCAACCCCACGATGCTTGCCCAGCTCGTGCCGGGCCAGGTCGTGCTCGACCTGGGGTCTGGCGCCGGTCTGGACGTGCTGCTGTCCGCCCGTCGGGTGGCCCCGGGCGGCCATGCGTACGGAGTGGACATGACCGACGAGATGCTTGCGCTCGCCAACGACAATGCCCAAAAGGCAGGGGTCGCGAACGCAACTTTTCTTAAAGGCACTATCGAGAATGTCCCCCTTCCCGATGCATCGGTCGATGTTGTGATCTCGAACTGCGTGATCAACCTGGCCGAGGACAAGGCAGCGGTCATCAAGGAGGCTTTTCGAGTCCTGCGACCCGGCGGCATGTTTGCCGTTGCCGACATGGTCGAGCTCGAGACTCTCGATCCAACCGTCAAGAAAAGCCTCGACTCATGGGCGGGCTGTCTCTCCGGCACGATTCCAATCAACGACTATCGCACCGCCTTGCTCGAGGCGGGCTTTCAAGACCCTGACTTCCAGGTCCACGCTACCGAGGCGATGCCCGGCGTCGATGGCAAGATCGGCAGCGCTTACATTCGGGCGCGCAGACCTTAGGGACGAACAGCAGGCCCAGGCTCGGCTGATGCCGAGCTATCCCTTATTTGGATCAAGGCCCGGCGATGGGTCAGAAGGCGTCTGGAAACCAGCAGATGCAGTCGCCAAGGTGACAGCATTCGGGTGGAGGCTGCAACCGCAGCTTCGCCTCGACCCGCAGGAGATCCGCGGTGCGCCTTCTCAACTCTTCGAGCTTCGACCGCGTCTCTTCGAGCTTCCGCAAGATGACTGCGTGCAGCGTCGATTGCTCTGACACAGCCCCCCGGGGAGAGCTTTCGATCAGCAGCCGGATCTCGCTCAACTTCAAGCCAAGGGCGCTCGCGCGCTGAATGAAGCTGATCCGCGCAATGGCCTCAGGCCCATACAAGCGATAGCCGGCAGGGGTGCGTTCCGCTGGTGCAAGCAGGCCCGCCTCCTCGTAATAGCGAAGCGCGGAGGGGGCCATTCGCACCTGCGCAGCCAGCTGGCTGATCAACAGTTTCGAATCGGACATTCCGGATCAGGCAATCAGCCCGGACCCGGCCCTATTGCGACCCGGCCGCTGGATCGACGGTCCACATCTCTCTGAGCGCGGCCTCGCCGGCTCCCGCGGCAGTCATTGACACTTTCGGACCATCGAGGAGGAACGTGATCCAGCGGCAGCAATCGCGTTCTATGTCGATGAGCTGCCTCAAAGCCTCGGCGCTGTCCTCCCCGACCACCAGCCGCAGGCCGCCCGGAATCTCCTCGCGCCCGAGAAGGGCAGTCCTGAACAGCTTCTGCCAGGCGGATCGCGTGTCGCTGAGTTCGTCCTTCGACAGGCTGCACATGATCGTGTCGGACGTCGCGCGGTAGGTTTCCATTTACAGCCTCCTGAGGGTTTCTTTCGAGGCTAAACCCTCGATCTAGCTTGAAGGTCAAGCCCCGTGCGCGAATGGCTCATTCGGCGGCCAAGGGTGGTTGGGAGCTGGTTCTTAATGATCTGCATTGGGGAGACGATGCACGGTCAGCACGTAGTTGGAGTGCTCGACGAACGCATCCTGATCCCACGTCGACCAGCGCTCGACCAGCTCCAGGCCCGCGGCCTCAGCCCAGGCGGCATACGAAGCAGGCGAGCACCCGTCGGGCACAAGCGAATAGCCAGCGATGAGGTGACCCGCCGGCCGCAAATGGCGTGTGAGGTTTTCTAGGGCCCGCCGCCGAGACTCTGGAGCCACGAAGTTGATCACGTTGCCGGCCATCAACACGATGTCGAATGTGCGGCCGAGCCGGATGAGGCTGACATCACCCTCGATCCACGACACCGAAGGACAACGAGCCCGTGCGGTCTCGAGCATCTCGGCGTCGAGATCGACGCCGACGACATCGACACCCCGGCGGTGCAGCTCCCTACCCACCCGACCCGTGCCGCAGCCGGCGTCGAGGACGCTGCCGGGCGACAAGCGCATGACGAAATTGGCCTCGCCGTGGACGTCTTCGCCCGCCGCGGCTCGCAGCTCGTAGGTGCGCTCGTACCTGTCCCCCCGACCGAGTCTCGACTCCACCCGATGATTTTCGCTCACCGTGTCAACAGACGCGGGGTAGGGACCCACGTCTCCCGTGAACATTACATCGTAGTACGATGCAGATGAGATGAGGCCGCCCGCTCCCCGTAAGCCGTTCCACAGGAATTGAAACCTGGGAGATCGGAATGGAACCGACGCATAGGCCACGCACACCCTGAGTCCTGGTCAGAGAGCGCTGATTGGATGGATCTGCGGGACCATCTTGTCGGGAGACACGGTCAACGGCCTGAAGATATCGACGATTTGGACCGGCACCCTGACATCACAATTGGTCGTCGGAAGAATGCCGACGAAATCCATCGACGGCTGCATGCGACAGGTTTCTAAGCTTGCAACGCGTAGTTGCGACTCGGTTAGGTCCCCATGCGGGTCAGAACCGCCAGCAAGGCATGCCGCTCGGTTTGCAGATCAGTGAATGAGCGCGCAAGGCTTTTCTCCCCTTTCGCGCTTAGGCTCAGCTGGATCACTCGGCCATCGTCAGTAGATGGCGACCGGCGAACGAGACCAGCGCGCACAGCGCGCGAGACCTGGTCGGTAACCGTGTGTTGAGCAAGCTCTAGGCGCCGGCTCAGCTCGGTCACCGTCGATCGCCCAGTGCCGTCAGGGGCCCCCTTGATCATCAAAAGGAGGAGGTAACGCTGCGCCGTCAGGCCGTGGCGTCGGGCGATTCTGTCGTTCTCCCGCAGAAAATGTTGGAGGGAGGCGCGAAACTCAGCCACCTTGACGTAGTCGTCCGCCGGTGGGGCTGACATACGAGGACGCATGGTACGAGCCAAATAGATTTGGATCGGGCGCTAGAGCCGTGACTTCGCCCCGTCTCACCCGCCGCAGTGCACTGATGCCGCCGGTGTAGCGGCCGGCTCTTAGGGCGCGGATTGCTGCATTTGTTATGAAAGAGCGGCAATTGTGATCGCGTCCGAGGGATAGATCCAGGCGCTCCTGGTATCCGGACATCTGCGTCTCGATGATCTGAATGTCCACGAAGGCGACCGCCAGTCGCCACCTCGCGCGGCGGGCCTCTGCGGACACAGGCTGTGCGGCCGGAATCCAGCGCGCCGCCACCACCCAGATGACGACTACAGCCGCGATCACCGCAGCTTGCAGGCCATAGGCTTCGAAGCTCCCGAACAAGCGCTGCACAGGCGCGCCGACGAACAGTCCGAGACCCATGAAGGTCACGACCCAAAGGACGCTCGCCGGCAGTACCCCGATCATGAATCGGCCGAGGTTCAGACCAACCGCGCCCGCGACCAATGAGGTGTAGACGCGCAGACCGGGCAGCAGGCGGGAGGCCGCAATCTGCAGTGGGGTGGCTGAGCGGAGCCTGGCGGCGGCTCGATCGTACGGGCCGGCAGCATGCAGCCGGGCGGCCAACGCGTGGACTCGTTTAGGCCCAATCCGGTGCGCCCACGCGTACCCGGTCAGGACTCCACCGATCACCGCCAGATAGGCGAGTGGGGCCATCAACCAGACCGGGGCGGCTCCGCTGGCTACGAGAATTCCTGCCCCAACCAGGACCGCATCACCGGGTGCTATCGGAATGGGCAGGCCGGCCTCCTCCAGGAAAAGCAGGGCGCAGACGATGGGCACGCCGGAGGCTTGCGGGAACACGCTAGTGCGGACCTCTCGCAGCCGGGCTCAGGCGGCCAACCAACGTGGCCTAGTGCGCGTGGCGCGTGCGCTGCCTGAGCGTGGTGTTCAGGTTTTCGCCGGCGTCAAAACTACGAGCTTCATTGCCGGGATTCCTTAGTCGGCAATGGTCGGCCGGACTGGGGACCTGGCCTCGAACGAGTCATGGTCGAGTTCGTGCCAGAGCCTGACCATCTTCAAGCGGTTTGGGCCGGAGCCGACCCACTTCGATGCGAACGACAACATCGGTCGTACGTTGACGACCTTGTTGATGGCTCTGAGCGGACTGCTGGCGTTCATCACGTAGTCATTCGTACCGGTTGGCCTGAAATAACATCAGCAACACCGACCAACCTGTGATCAGCCCGACTTCGCTCCGGCCGTTATCGGATTCGCACCAATTCGGAGCGCATCACCCCTCCGCGGAAGGCGCGTCGGCGCGAAATACCAGCGAGTAGCCGCGGCCAGCCCTGTTGACCAGATCGACCGGGACCCCGAGCTCACGCAGGATCTTCCTCAGCCTGCCCACGTAGTTGCGAACTTCCTCTGGAAAGAGGGCCGGGTCGGCCCAAGCCCGATCGAGGATCTGCGCTGTCGTGAAGTACCGGTGCGGGTGATCGAGGAGGAACTGCAAGAACTGATATTCCCGCTTGGTGAGCGCCACCTCGCGGCCCCGGTGGCGGATCATGCGGCCCTCAGGATCCAGCCGCAATCCCTGCAGTTCCCAGATCCGGGCGAACCATAGATCCAGGCGCTCCTGGTAGCCGGACATCTGCGTCTCGATGATCTGAATGTCCACGGAAGCCGCGTTTTGAGCGACCGGGTGCAGTGTGGTCAGGTCCCGCTCCATGCGCCCGAGGATCCCCCGCTTGAACTCGAGCAAATCTGCATAGATGCTCATCCAGTGGCGAGCGTCCTCCCACCGCTCCGTGCTGAGGTCCTCACCCTCCAGTGGGCGCGAGTGCCGGCGGCCCTTGGGCTGCGCAGGCCCGGGTTGGTCGGCCATTACTTTGGCACCCATTCCTTTCAGATGCGTTGTTGAAGACTCGGCTTTGCCGGGTAAGCCGCAAGCCTCATCCACGAGGAGGAACAGGGTGAGAACCTAAAGAGAAGTTGGCGGTGTTGTCAACTGCGCAAGAATTGTTGCGCGAGCCTCGAGTCCTACACGAAACGCATATCAGCCAGGTTGGTGGACAAGCAGACCGTAACCTTTCGCTTTCTTTGTTACCAGGCGGCAATACTTCGAGAAGGGTGTCAGCTTGGTGCGGATACGCGCGATGTAGCTTCGGAACTGCTCGGTTGACGAATCTGGATCCCAGGCCTGCGGCGTCACCTCGGCGGCGGTGAAGAACTGGTTCGGTTTCGACAGAAAGAAAGAGAGCAGCTGCCACTCCCGCTTGGTGAGCTGTACGGTGGCCTCCTCGCCCGTGACTTGTCGTAGCTGAGCGTCAAAGACCAGGCTGCCCAACTCGATGCGGGTGGCCAGAGGTACCAGAGAAACAGGTTCGCGCTGACGCATCTCCGCCTTGATCGCCCCAATGAGGGCATCCGGGACAAATGGTTTCGGCAAGACCTGGTCCGCACCCGCCTTGAAGATCTCGAGCGTCTCTTTCGTTTCGTCATACGACTCAACGAGGACGATCAGGGGCGATTCCGCTGTCGAACGCAACCTGGTCACCTCTGCTGGAGTAATGGGAGACTCTGTGCTCGTGCCGACAATCACCACGTCGAACTTTCTGGCTCCCTCGAGCTGACGCGTGGCACCGTCGTGCCCCGCTACGCTTTCGAACTTGGCCCCTGCACTTTCAACTGCTTGAGAGATCGCTGACCGGTAGCCTGGATTGGCTTCGACGACAAGGACCGTGGGTTGACTCGATCGCGTCTGAGTCCCGACCGGTGGTTTCTTTGGCACTTTGCTCACCTGCTCCTAGGATCTCTGGCCGGTGGGATTTGCGGTTTGAGCGGACTGCTGGCGTTCATCACTGAGTCCTTCGTACCGGTCGGCCCGCAACAGCATCAGCAACAGCGACTGATGACGAGGCCAACGCGTATCCGGTCAGGACGGTCGCCTTTCCTTCACCCCAGGCTTCAGATCGCCCTTCAGCGCATCCTCATATGCGGCCCACAGCACCCCGTAGGCCGCCAGCAAGCCCTCTGGCCGGGGCTGGCTCAGTGCCACTTCGAATCGCCTCGTGTACGCGTGGTCGCCCAGCTCATCTCGCAGCAAAGCCTGAGTTTGCGCCTCCCATTTGGACGCCGACGCGAGGTCCTTGCGCTTCTCAATCATGAGTCGCCCCCGTTCCATCATCTCCTCGAGGCGCGCGACGAATCCGTGCCGGTCGAATCCCTTCGGGCCGCGCCGCGGGCCCTCGCGGCTCACGGTCGTCCATTGGACCGGGCGGCCATATGGCGGGGCCGACGCGGAGGGCCGCCAGCCAACGGCTGCCCGCTGTCGGTCGTATGCCGCGCGCTTGCTGCTGTTGGTAAGAACGTCGTGCGCCAAGTTGATCAACTTTGCGTGCTCGAGCGCGTCCGGATGGTTGCCGCGGTCAGGGTGCCAGTACTTGAGCTGCCGCCTCCAGGCGGTGTGCAACTCCGTCTCCGTGGCGTCAGGCGGGACGCCGAGCACGAAGTAGTAGTCGGCTAGCGGACGGCGGTCGTTCGGCGAGGCCGCACCTCCTTGGTCTCAGGCGAAAAAACTGGCTGTGGAAGCGCAGTCTCGCATGGCGGCCAGGGCTTGTGGCAAGCGCGTCGCCACGGGGCCAATGGTCATGCGGGCAGCCGCGAGTAGCACTCACCGCGCCCTTGTACCGCCACCGCGAGCTCGCGTATCGCTCGAGATTCCGAGCCTTCCAAACTCTCCATCGCTGTGGCCTTCAACTTGGCTGTCACCACCGCGAACAATGGCGGGGATGGGCCAGGGCCGCATAGTCTCGCGGCAGATCGTATCGAGATCCGGAATTGCCCAACTGACTCACCGCGTGCCTAGCAAACTAGCGGAGGACACGACGATTCGGGCGCCCTGGTCCTTTATGCTCTCCGCCCTCGCTCGCCGCACGGACCGCCTGCAAGATCAAACCGTGCCCACGCTGTACACGACGAACTTTCCAAGCACCTCAGGTGTCATCAAAACATAGGGAAACACCTGATGCCTAGTGTCCTGACTCACTATTAGCTTGCATATTATGCGGAAGTGGCAGACAATGGCCAGGTGGCCAATCGGCCGGCATCCGCACTACCGATCACCGAACAACAACGGATCGAACTCGAGGCT
>Ga0073928_10001559_pt1 | contig 43559 bp, 30 predicted proteins | sample PaiPotPPA55metaG_FD_76969 | JGI IMG/M metagenome (GOLD analysis project Ga0073928, IMG submission 76969) | Iron sulfur acid spring bacterial and archeal communities from Banff, Canada, to study Microbial Dark Matter (Phase II) - Paint Pots PPA... ...
AGCTTCGGCTTGGCTATAATCGTTTTGATAATAAAACGCCAGCTGGGAACTTTTCGTTCCCGGGTTTGGATAGCTTCCCCAACATCGTTCTCAACAGCCTCAATGGCCTGAATATTGGACCTGATCAAAACGCACCGCAGTTCACGATTATCAACACCTATCAGTTATCCGACAACGTCAGCTGGACCCACAACAAACATACTGTGAAACTGGGTATTGAGGGCCGCAAATACATTTCTCCTCAATCGTTCACGCAGAGAGCGCGTGGCGACTATGAATACACCACCTTGCAACAATATCTGGACGACCTGAGCCCTGATTTCCTGGCTCAGAGAAGCGTAGGCCAATCCACTTATTACGGCGATCAATCCGCTGTCTATTGGTTCGTCAACGACAACTGGAGAATCAGGCAAAATCTTACATTGAACTTCGGCGTGCGTTACGAATACACCACCACACCATTCGGCATTCGGTCGCAAAGCCTGAATAGCATCGCCTCCGTGCCTGGCGTCGCGGTGTTTGATGAGCCTCGCGCTCCCAAGAACGACTGGGGACCGCGTGTGGGATTCGCCTATTCGCCCGGCACCGGTGGCAAGACGTCTATCCGCGGCGGCTTCGGAATTGCGTATGACGTCCACTACGACAACATCGGCATTTTGTCTTTGCCACCGGAGTTGAGCGTCACGGAGAACACCCCGTCACTTACAGCAAATACTCCGAATTTTCTCGCCAACGGCGGATTGCCGCCGGGAACGGGAGGTGTTAAGACGTTTGCTACTCCGGCGGCCGCACGAGCGGCTACCACGACTTATTATCCGCCCAACGTATTGGATCCGAAGTCCATGGATTGGACTTTGGGTGTGCAGCATAGTTTCTGGAACGACTACACGGTTGAAGTGCGCTACATCGGCACTCGAGGGATTCATCTCGACGTGCAATCGATTGTCAACCTGGCGGCTCAGACGACTCCTGCTCTGCACCTGCCCACCTATATCGGAAATGTGCCATCGCAGGCCGCCTTGGACGCTTCGACAGTAAACCTGGGCACAATTCTAAATAGCAGTGATGGAATAGTGCCACTTTATGATGCTGCCGGTTTCAATCAAAATGCCCTTACGGCGTTCATCCCAGCCGGATCCTCGACTTATCACGGCATGGCGTTGCAGGTCACGCGTCGTATGAGCCACGGGTTGCAGTTTGTTGGCGCTTATACCTACAGCCACTTAATTGACAACAGCACTGCAGACTTCCACACCACCGACCTGACGCCGCGCCGCCAGCAAGACTTTGAGAACTTGTCTGCTGACCGGTCCAACTCAGCTCTGGATCATCGTCATCGCTTTACTCTAGCCTTGGTATATGACGAGCCTTTTTTCAAGAGTGGCAATGCATTTACCAGGAACGTTCTCGGCAATTGGGAGATTGCCCCGATCTATACATATCAGACCGGCGAGTGGGCAACCGCGCAAAGCGGAGTCGACGCCAACTTGAACGGCGACTCCGCTGGGGATCGCACCATCACTAATCCCGCAGGTAAGGGGGTCACCGGGAGTGGGGTTATGCCGCTCTGTACCAGCGCGATTCCGACCGCAGATTGCACGGAGGCGAACATCTTTTGTACCGGGAATCCAGCGATCGACGGCTCGCCTTCTTCGTGTCCGGTCGGCGTGAATACTGTCGACAACGTCGTGGGTTACGCCGCACTCAATCCCAACGCGAAATACATCCAAGCCTACTATGGAGCTCTAGCCAACACCGGCCGTAATACCGTTCTCACTCCACCAACGAACAACTTTGACGCCACAGCGATAAAACGCTTTACCATAACTGAGCGGTACAAAGTTGAGTTTGGAGTGCAGGCCTTCAACTTGTTGAATCATCCACAATTTATTCCATGCTGCGCCGCGGGTGCTGGCCCGGGCGCGCTCGGTGGAGCGACCAACGCGGTGACTGCCCAAGGCGTTACCGGTTCGGCGCGCAACGCCCTTGAACCGCAACGCGGCATCTTCAACAACTTTAGTGCGGTGTTCCCGAGCGAAGCTCGAGCGCTGCAACTTTCTTTGAAGATTTTCTTCTAGACCAACCCTTTCGCTTCTCGATCAAGGGACAGGTTGGCAGAAGGCGTCCCAATCTTGGGACGTCTTCTGCTTTTTCCAGCGACGCACGAAAACAACCGTACATCGGTGATTTTCAGGGCCCTGTTTATACGTATTGGTCTTTTAATTCCTCGGGAGGAATCAATGAACCAAATCGGCCAAAAAATAGTCGCCATGATCGCATTGGGAAGTTTTGCGCTGGTTATCGGGCTCGGCAAGTTGCGGCAAGCGCAAGCACAGGATCCCCAAAATCCGTATCCCAGCATGGCGCCATTTGACCAATACCTCATTCCTGACCGCGATGCCGAAATCGCCTTGGCTCGAACCGCGGCTCCGCCTTCCATCTCCCGCGACGCCACAGTTATGGTCCTCGGAAGGCATGGCTACGAAACTGCGGTCGAAGGCAAGAACGGCTTTGTGTGCGTCGTAGAACGCGCATGGAATGGCTCATTCGAGAAGGACCGAGAGTTTTGGAACCCTAAGAATCAAGGCCCGGATTGCCTCAATCCGCCCGCTGCTCGAACGGTGCTGCCGATCCTTTTGATGAGGACAAAATTGGTAGTGGCTGGAAAATCGAAAGAGGAAATCCATGAGAGTTTGAAGGCCGCGGTCGAGAAAAAGGAACTGCCGGCCCTCGAGCCTGGCGGGATGGCCTATATGCTGTCGAAGCAAGGGCACCTTAACGACCGCGCCGGGCACTGGCTTCCCCATCTCATGTTCTACGTTCCCCTGAAAGACGCAATGACTTGGGGTGCCGACGCAACTGACTCCCCGGTAATGGTGAATCCACACTATAACGGTGCTCCGGAGCCCGTGACCGAGTTCATGGTTTCGGTGTCCAGGTGGTCGGACGGAACGCCGGCGGACACGGATTCTTACGCTCACTGACATCGGGCTCATCGCGACTGGGCATTGGGACAAAATGGGCATGATGAAATGCCTCGCGCTCGGGCTAGGGTTTCACAGCAAGCGTCTTCGTCCGCTTAGTTCACTCGGATGCCCAGTTGTGCGATACTTCGATTCCCAATACCAGTCTGCATCACGAATCCATACGTAACTGCTTTCGTGCGCTCGTTTCAGAGGCAACCCGCATGAGGGCTTGCCGGCCGGATTCTACTCGTGATGGGAATTAAGCGTTTCCGGGGAAGGCCCAAAGTGTCAGCCACCGCCGCTGGTTCTCCTGTACCTCTCTCGCAGCGTGACGTTCTCAAAATCTCCGGCTTCAAACGGCTGTGGCTGGCACAAATTGTGAGTATTCTGGGCGACTTTCTGGCTGTTTTCGGAGTGATTAACCTCATCACATTCAAGTGGCACGGGACCCCGTTACAAGTCACGAATGTGATGATCGCCTTCATTATTCCGATGGCCATCGTCGGACCACTAGCAGGCGTATTCGTAGATCGCTGGAACGTGAAACGGACCATGATCATCAGCGACCTGATCCGAGCGGCGCTGATTCTGGGCTTGGTTTTTGTTACTCGACTGGAACAAATATACGTACTGTTCTTCCTGGTGAGCACGGTATCGAGCTTCTTTGGCCCATCGCAGTCCGTAACGTTGCGCACACTAGTCCCGGTGAACGGACTAATGTCAGCGAATGCGCTGATGTCTCAGGCGTTTTACACGATGCGTATCATCGCCCCGGCGGCGGCGGGTTTGCTGGTGTACTGGCTTGGGTACAATTCGTGCTTCTATCTGGACAGCGGCAGCTTTGTCTTCTCTGCTGCGATGCTCTCGACAATCGCTATCGTGCGCATGGTGAACGCGAAGGATGCAACAGAGAAAACTGTGGGCTCGCTCCGGAAGGATTACACCGCTGGGTCGAGGTTCATCCTGACGCATCCTGAGATTTCCTTCGTCATGATCGCGATGATGACCGCGATGTTTGTGCTTAGCTGCTTTAGCCCACTGATCTCGGTCTATGTGCGTGACCAGCTGCACGCGGGGACGCGAGCCTTCGGAATCATCAGTGCGATGATCGGTGTCGGACTCATCTTGGGCACGCAGGTTGTAAATGCGGTGGCCAAAGGGTTCTCGAAGAAATATGTGGCGTTGAGCGGATTATTTGGGCTGTCGTTCGCGACGTTTGTGCTGGCGCTGTTTCAGACGCCGTGGCTCGCTGGCGTGAGCATGTTCGGAATCGGCTTGGCGATCGCCTTCATTGTTGTTCCGGTGCAGACACTGATGCAGCAGGAGACTCCGCCTGACATGTTGGGACGGGTAAGCAGTAGCTTTATGGCAGTGTTCTCGCTTTCGCAATTGTTGGGACTTCTCCTTTCCGGCGGATTGGCCAATTCGATCGGAGTGCGGCATTTGTTCACTTCCAGCGCAGTGCTGCTTGTGGTGTTATCTGGGATTGGTTTTTTGCGGCTGCGAGACGACAAACCGGCAAAAGAGAAGGCGATTGCTGCGGCGGGCTCCTAACCCGTCAAACCTTGCGCGATCCTCTTGGGCAAAGAGAGTGCGGTTCGCAACCTGACTTCCATTAGCGGACCTTTTAGCGCATGAGGGCTGCGATGGCGATTCATTTTAATCTGAGACCTATCGCTTCATGTGGATCTGGCGATATTTCTTGAAGACCTTTGCGTCGCCCCGTCTTAGGAGTTAAGTAAGCACCTCGGATCTTGCGGCGCTCTGAACGGGTTCACTTGGCCGGTGCGTTGTTGGCTCAAGCTTTCGCTGTTTGATGTCCCACGCCAGGCCAAACATGCGTAAGACGCAGATCCCGTACCAGTTCAGATCGAACTCATACCAAGCCAGGCCGTGCCGCGCGGCTTGCGCCGACGCGTGGTGATTGTTGTGCCATCCTTCCCCGAACGTAAGCATGGCCACCCAAAAATTGTTTTTCGACGTATCACCGGTGATGAATCGCTGCGATCCCCACATATGCGTCGCGGAGTTAATAAGCCAGGTGGCGTGAAGCTCGACACTCGTCCTTAAGAAGAGCCCCCACAGCACACAGGACCAGCCCCCGATTGCGAAAAGAAACATACCGAGCAATGTAAGCGGAATCCAATGCCACTTGCTGATCCACACATGAAACTTATCCTTACGAAGATCCGGCACGAAAGCTAAGAATTCCTTTGCATTGTTGTGCATCACCTGGCCCGTCAGAACCCAACCCATGTGCGCCCAGATCCCACCGTCGCGCGGTGAATGTGGATCACCTTCCTTGTCGGTATTCTGATGGTGCACGCGATGCGTGGCTACCCAGGCGATAGGGCCGCCTTGGAGGGCCAGCGTTCCACAAACCGTCAGAAAGTATTCCATCCATTTCGGTGTCTTGTAGCCCCGATGGGTGAGCAGACGATGGTAACCCATCCCGATGCCAAGACTTCCGGCAACCCAGCCGAGCACAACCGCGAGTGCAAAAGCCTTCCACGTAAAGAAAAACAATGCGGCGATGGCTCCGGCGTGGAATGCTCCTATAAAGATGCTTGTCGTCCAGTTGATAGGTTGCGCGAATGTTTTATCTCGTTCAAATATACTCATAGTCGCGTGGTCCTCGCTGCCGATGCTGCTGTACTTGCACGAACGTAGCGCTACCCAAGTGCGGACTCGTGTAATATGTGGCCAAATGCTTGTTCAGACAGACTAAACGATGGCAGCTTGGCATCCTCCAGGACAAAAGTTGGTCGCCCCTCCAACCTCTTTGTTGTGATGGGTTCGCAACGAGAAAGCTTCACTATTCGGAGGATCTCCTTTTTAGGCGCTCGAACGCAATCGACTGAGCGCGGATCGAATCAGGTGCCAGTACGGCTTGAAGAGCCAGTTCGTACATCTCGCTGGCGTCTCGCTCAATCCTTTCAATGGTCGGGCGAAGAAGCGCCTTCTTGCTCGCGGCGTAGGCAGAAAAACAGTCAGAAGAGATCACTTCAGCATATTTTATCGCCTCGCTCAGGAGCTGCTCCGCGGGGACTACATGGTGAAGGAACCCGAGATCGAGAGCCTCAGGCACGTCGTAAACTCGTCCTCCCAGTATGCACTCCGCTGTCGCTTTCGAGCCCACCGCGTAGCGAAGGATTTCGGTATATACCCCAGGCATCGGTATGCCGACTAAGACTTCATTCAGACTGAATTTTGCCCCACCGGCGGAAGCGACCCTGACGTCGCAGCAAGAAGCAAGTATTAGCCCGCCGGCGAAGGCGTTACCATTGACAGCAGCCACTGTTCGCCGAGGGAGGGTGAACACGCGCAGGATCGAGTCGCGGAACAGTTGAAACCAAGACCTGATCTTAGTGAGGTCGGAACTCGCAAACCTCGGGAACACATCTTCGAAGTCTAGTCCCGCGGAGAAGGTAGTGCCCGAAGCAGTAAGGATGATTGGCAGTCTCGGATGATGATTGTCGACAACGTCTAGCGCCCGATGAAGATCCTCGAAGAAGCCGGGGTTCATTTTGTTGATAGGATTCGAACACATTTCGATTACAGCTGTTCGATTCTTAATTTGCACGTTCCAGCTCATTGATGTTTACTCTTGCGGCTACCGACCGACACCTGACGAGGGCCTAGTCTTCCTAGACTAGTCTTGACTTTCAAATATTTAGGCATTATACACACCTGCAAAAGTGATACCGGAAGATTCTCACACCGCGTGGGTCTTACTGTTTTTATGTCGATAACTAGTCTGGCCGAACAGGGAAAGAAAAACCGATTGAGGATCGGCTCGCGAGCGTCGCCCACTCATCCCGAGAGAAGCTTCAATCTCCGCGTCCTTGTGCTCTACTTGGGCGTGCATTTCGCTTGCCTAGGTATCTTCCTGACTGGCAACACTTGGGAAGGTGTGCGGATTTGTCTGGTCGCGTTTGTCATCCGCTCATTCGCCCTGGGGGCGGGGTATCATCGCTATTTTGCACATCGGTCATTCCAAACGTCCCGTGCTATGCAGTTCGTATTCGGCCTATTCGGCACACTAGCGCTCGAGGGAGGTCCCCTGTGGTGGGCCGAGACTCATCGACGTCACCACCGGTACGCCGACACGCCCGAAGATATTCATTCCCCTCATTATCAGGGTTTTCTGTATGCGCATTCCGGATGGTTTCTAGACAAGGCCAATTCGAAATCTGACCGCTCAGCGGTCCCTGATCTGGCGAAATATCCTGAGATGATCTGGTTGGACGAATGGTGGGGATACCTATTTCTTCCCGCAATCTGCGCCTTAGCTCTGTTGTTGCGCTTCGGTTGGTCCGGGTTCGTCTGGGGGTTTTGCGTCAGCTCAGTTCTGGTTTGGCACGCCACGCACTGGATACAATCTCTGAGCCACAGCTTCGGGGGCTATCGACGCTTCGAGTCCAGAGATCAGAGCCGGAATCACTGGTTCGTGGCGCTCATCACTTTAGGTGAATGGCACAATAACCATCATCACTTTCCTTGGTCCGCGCGACAGGGCGTGGCCTGGTGGGAGATCGACATCGTATATTCCATTTTAAAAGTCATGAGTTGGACCGGACTCATCTGGGACCTAAAGACCCCGAGAAGGACAACGTCAGCGGTTGCACGAGGGTGAGGAGGTTCTTTGAGTCTAGACGACCTGTCGGCGTCGCAACGGAAACCGCAATTTGGTTTCGCAACCCCAAGAGAGTGGGTGGCGGCCGGTCGCGTTAAGAGCAAGCATCTGTTGGTAAAAGCGTTTGAGGCTTCCGGTATTCGTATTGACGGCAGGAATCCTTGGGACATCCAGGTCAACGATGCACGATTCTACGACCGAGTGTTGGCCGACGGGTCGCTCGGGCTTGGGGAAACCTACGTCGAAGGATGGTGGGATTGCGAGCGGATCGACCAGGCTATCCACAAAATCATGGAAGCGGACCTAGAGAGCGAGTTCGCGGACAACTGGCGGTTTGGGATGTACGCCCTGACGGCTATAAAGGCACAGCTCTTCAACCCGCAGAGACAAAAGAAAACTGCTGATCTCGCGGTAGTTCACTACGATTTAGGGGTCGAGCTTTTTCGCAGCATGCTCGGTCCGACGATGGTCTATTCCTGCGCGTATTGGAAGGACGCGACAAACCTGGACCGGGCCCAGGAAGACAAGCTCGACCTTATATGTAGAAAGCTCGAAATCCGTGGCAGCGATTGCCTTTTGGATGTGGGCTGTGGCTGGGGAGGGTTTCTCAAGCATGTCGCGAGTCATTTTGGCTGCCGAGCTACTGGCGTTACGATATCTGCGAACCAGTGCAAATACGCGGAGGATTTCTGTCAGGGCTTGCCTCTCCGCATTCTCCTTTCCGACTACAGATCACCGCGATTGAGACACGAAGGCCCCTTCAACAAAATTGCATGCATCGGGATGTTCGAACACGTTGGCCCAAAGAACTATCGTACCTTCATGAAGACCATTGAAAGTCTACTAACCGAAGACGGGCTATTCTTACTTCAGACCGTGGGGCGGTGCCGACCTGAGGGAGCAACTGACCCTTGGCTGAATAAATACATCTTCCCCAACGGAACTTTGCCCTCCGCCGCGGAAATCGCTACTGCGCTGGACGGGTTTTTTGTCATTCAGGATTGGCACAGCTTCGGCCCGGACTATGATCGTACTCTGATGGCTTGGCATGCGAACTTCGAGGCCTATGCGCAAAGCCGAGACACTGCCATCCAGAAGCATTTTCACCGAATGTGGAAGTACTATTTATTGTCATGCGCCGGGTGCTTCCGGGCGCGCCAAGGACCGCAGCTATGGCAGATCGTGCTGTCGAAGAGCGGTGTAAAGGGGAGCTATCGCTCAGTCAGGTGACGCGTTCGCACGAGTTTCTGAGCTCAATTCAAGTGCAGCTCTAGCTTTCAGCAGATCCGCCGTAGCAAATCCCTCGGAGAACGATTGATAGATATCTTGTAGAAGTTTTCTCGTCTCCTGCGACCGCCGGTGAGGGAGGGAATAAAGGCTCATCGTCGCGCGCAGCTGCAAAGACTTAGCCTTCTGTTGGCATGCGATCAGTATGGCATGTTCCATGTCTGCTTCGGCCCCTGCTGTGTCCTGGCAAGCGAGCGCGAATCTAAGCTCACCCCGCACTCTGTATAACTCTGCCTCGTAATAATATTCTGAATTCCTGACAACCAATTCTTGCGCCTCATCCAGAACAGCCAGGCCGCGCTCGAGCAGCCCAACCTTCAGATAGGCCTCCGCCAGTGTGACAAGAAAGAATGTCATTCCAGCACGAGCACCCGTCCGACGCCACCCTTCTACACCTTCCTGAAGAAGAGCAATCCCCTCATCCAAGTCTCCCAGACCAAATCGGGCCCATCCTTCCATCATCGTCCCAACTGAAAGCCATAACGCCAACCGGTGCGCGTTGGAGATCGCTTTTGCGGCCGCAGCGTCTGCTGCTCCCGCCGCATACTGCCCACACGAGTTGTGGAGAACCGCCAGGTAGCACTTGGAGAAGGCGACACTGACAGGGTGACATAGTTTCTCGGCTAAGGTTACAGCTTCAATTGCCGTCTTTATACCCTGCTCGGGATAACCGAGGAGCCACAAGGCCCATGCGGAGTAGAGCCCATGCGCAACACCCGGATCATGCCCGAATGTTAAGCCCAGGGATCCGTGCTGCCGATGGTCGTAAAGACCGAGGCCCAACTCTGTCAGATCCCGGCACCGTAAAATCTCCCCTTGCAGGAATGCTGAGGTGGCTAACGAACGATACGCAATAAGCCGCAAAGTGGAATCATCTGATTTCTGAGCCACGTCGAGGAGCTGTTCGGCCAGTTCTCGAGCTACCGGCAATTCTCCTCCCACCATATAGAATTGCCACAATCCTTGAATCGCCGGGAAAAGCTGGATGTCCCCTCCTGCACTTCGGCACAGGTCTCGCGCACGCGCATAGGCCCTCTCCACTTCGGGAGCGGCGTAACCCTTTATAGCCATCAAGGGCGTGCCCAATGCCAGTTGAAGGGACAATTCTCTACGATTTCGAGCAGTCCCCTGTTCGAGCTTCGCCAGCATCTCTATCGCCTGGCTGAAGTGGTTGATCGCTTCGAAATTGGAGAAACGCTCGGCCTCCCTGCGACCGGCCCTCTCCCAGAATGCAAGGGCCTGCTCCACATCTCCCGCCTGAGTGTAGTGGTGAGCGAGCAGCTCAGGCTGAGTAACAGCCGTCTCGGGAAACAATTCCCGCAGCACATGGGCGACTTTAAGATGATGAGCCCTCCTCCTTTTCTTGGGGAGTGAGTGATAAGCCGCATCTTGGATCAGAGAGTGTTTGAACTGGTACTTCGACTCGGAGGGTCGGCCATGACATAACAACACGTCCGACTCGGTTAGGGAGAGCAAAGCTTCGTGGAGGGCGGGTTCGGCTAGGCCCGACACACCCTGGATCAGGCTATAGGAGAAGCTTCTACCGACGACAGCCGAAATTTGCGCCAGCTCCTTACCTGCGGTCGTAAGTCGATCTAGGCGGGCCAGGAAGAGTTCGTTGAGAGTTGCAGGAATAACTTGCGCGAACAGAGAATCTTTCACCGCTGTTATATTTCCCAGTTCTTTGACGGAGTCGACCACCGCGCGAGTCATTTCCTCAATGAACAAAGGAACCCCTTCCGTCCTTTGCACGAGAGATTCGATCACTTCTGCCGGAAGCTCATGGCCACCTAGGGCTCTCTCGATCATCTTGGCCGCCAACCCAGGGGGCAAGTGATTGATCGGAATATGATGAAAGTGCGCACAATTGGGCCACGACCTTCGGAATTCTGGTCGCGCTGTCCCGACAACCAATATGTGCGCGGACACCATTCGCTCGAGCACGTTTTCCAACAGTTCCAGGCTCGAATGGTCGGCCCAATGAAGGTCTTCTACGACGAAAAGCACCGGTTTCTGGTCTGCCATGGCCAGCACCATGGCCGTCAACGTATCGATGGTCCTCTTTTTGCGCTCGCGCGGGTCCAAAGAAAAGTCGGAAGTACCGGGCAGAGAGATCGTGAGCAGAGACGCTATCACCGGCACGCACACTGCAGGATCCATTTCAAGCCTCGAAAACGACGACTCCAATTTATGAAGCTTTTCCTCAGCGGAGTCTTCCCGAAGGATCCCCGTGGATCTAATCACCAAGTCAATCACAGCGTGAAAGGCACTACTCTTGAACTGCGGCCAGCACTGGCAACTCATCCGGGTGCCACCTTCGATTCCAACACGATCCTTCAAAACCCTCACGAGCCGCGACTTGCCGATGCCCGCTTCACCGGTGAGAAGAGCGAACTGTCCCGTCGAATTCTTCGAACATTGCCAAAGCTCAACAAGTCGTTCGACATCGGCCTTTCTGCCGATGAGTGGAGTCTGGCTAGAGGCGAACGCTGCATCGAAGCGGTTGTCGATGTCTTTCTCTCGGAGAACCTTATAGGCCGCCATCGGCTGTGGGTTCCCTTCGATTACCAGAGATCCGTAGTCTTCAAAATCGAAGCCGCTGTGGGTAAGCTGGTAGGTTGATTGACCGATGACAATCGAGTCGTCGGAGGCCAGGTTTTCCAGGGAAGTAGCAATCTGGGGACTACTTCCTTGGATTTGAAACCCTTCTGACTCACCTTCGACATCCTCGACGATCTCGAGCCCGGTGTGAATACCAACTCGAACCCGAGGCGAAGAAGTTCCTTGCCACGGCACTTTTTTAACAGTCCTGACAATCTGAAGGCCTGCTCGCACAGTGCGCTCGGCATCACCCTCTCGAGCGATTGGATGGCCAAAGCAAGCGAGCACTCTGCTGCCGAGCACTGCGATCAAACGACCGTTAAGCGAGTGGATCGCCTCTGTGCAAAGCGCCATGAACTTGCCCAGCCGTTCGCCCTCCTCGTCGGGATCTTCGGCAACCTTTGCGAGCGAGGTGAGACCGCATGATAGGAAGGTTAATTGGCGGCGTTGCGTTATGCGACGAGTGGTTCTCTTCGCTTCCGAAGAACGGATAAGATTGTTGTGAAACTCGACGAGTGCATCCAGCAATGGCGCGGCGCTCTGGAAGCGCGCCTCTGGCTTCTTTTGCATAGCACGGGCGACGATACTTTCGGCTTGCTCTGGCAGGTTGTCCTGAATCGATAGCACTGAAGGCGCGGCCCGTTCCGAGCAGATGTCCTCATAGAGCCTGCGGGCGTCGGTGCGGGAATAAGGGCGCTGCCCCGTAAACAATTCGAATAGCATCACGCCCATAGCCCAAACGTCGGTCCGTTCATCTTGCGAATCTCCACGCCACTGCTCAGGTGGCATTGCGAAGGGAGTTCCAGCGTTGGAATTTGACTCACCGGCGGAAACGGTCGACTGGCTCGGCAATCGAACAAGGGCGGCCAAGCCAAAATCAAGGATCTTTGCTCTTCCTCCCGTCAGTACGAAGACGTTGCTGGCCTTGAGGTCCCTATGAATGATCCCGTTCTCATGAGCATGCGCCATTCCGCGAGCTACATCGATCATCACTTCTATTGACCGCAGAAGACTAAGTCGCTCCCGAGCAAGAATCTGCGCGAGAGAATCGCCCTCAAGATGCTCCATCACTAGGTAAGGAACAGTCTTCCAAGTGTCGATGTCGAAAATCGAGACGATGTTGTCGTGGCGAAGTCGCGCCGTCGTCATCGCTTCTCGTCTAAGAATCCTGACAAGTTGGTTCCGCGGAATTTGCGTATCGGGAAGGATGAACTTGATGGCAACTGAGCGATCGAGTTGACGATCGATTGCGGCGAACACGACCCCCATACCGCCCTTCCCGAGCCGTCCGGTAATCTCAAACCGCTTCCTTTTGCCAATGCAGTCGCCTTGTTTCAGGTAGGCGGTAGGAGTTTCGCTTCGGGAATCAGACGGCGCTTCAAGTCCGATCGTGGAGGGCTCTGAACCCGCCGAGACGACGGAACGCATTCTCACCTCGTGCGACTGGAGAGGCGTCGCAGGATGCTCAGCGGTGCTGTCGTCGCGCTTCGAAAGCGGTTCTTCTTTGCGCATCTCCGTTAGATCACATCAGTATATACGGGCGACGAGAACTTACCCCCACCGGAACTGGGAGCTGGGCATCCCCTGCCTGTTCGAGCTACTTGAACCTACCCTTGTGCAGTTTGTAGAGTCAAGTTCGCCACGAGGTGCGCATCGTGTTTTGTGCCCCAACTAACGACATTTTGCGCTTGGTGATTGCTATGGAGTGATCCTAGCAGTAGGAGCGTAATTCGGTGCCTTTGGACCGAACCCTTGAAGTGACACACAAAATTGGAAATGACGATCCAAGTGTCAACGTACGACGAGAGGGAAAGAATTCCATTCGGCTGTATTTTTTCGAATTTCACGATTGTATCGGCCGAGGTTTTTCGACCCAAGATTCACGTCTACAGGTAACGAAGTTATCTCAGACACTAGTGTCGCCTCACCTGTAGCAGTCAGGAGCCGCCCTCTCGAATCCGTAACTATCCTAATTTCGTATGAGGCTAAACAGCGACTTCGCAATTTGAAATTCGCGTTTTGCGCTTATCGTCCCTTAACATCCCCTGATCGGTTTGGATCAGGGCTTATAACGACGGGTTCGGCGTGTTCACGTCAGCCTCGCCGTGCTGCCTCGATGGTCGCGACGTCGATCTTCTTCATCGGCATCATTGCCTCAAAGGCGCGCTTTGCCTCACCGCCACCAGCCGCAAGCGCGTCCATTAGTGCCCGCGGGGTTATCTGCCAGGAGAGGCCCCAGCGGTCCTTGCACCAACCACACTGACTCTCCTTGCCACCATTCCCGACAATCGCGTTCCAATAGCGGTCAGTCTCTTCTTGATTGTCCGTCGCAATCTGGAAGGAAAAGGCCTCGGTGTGCTTGAACTCCGGACCGCCGTTGAGACCGAGACAAGGAATGCCCAGAACGGTGAACTCCACCGTCAGCACATCACCCTTCTTGCCCCCCGGGTAGTCCTCGGGCGCCTCGTGAACAGCGGTCACCATACTGTCCGGAAATGTGGCGGCGTAGAAGCGCGCCGCGTCATGCGCGTCTCTATCAAACCAGAGGCAGATCGTGTTCTTTGGCTTCATCTTTGTATGCTCCTTGTGCTTGATCAGGGCGAACGCCGGGAGGCCATACAAGCCCGACTAGGCCTCTGTAGGATACCCTACACAAAAATTTTTCACTTGTATGGTTAACACATTTGTTATAACAATATCAGTCGCTCCTTGGCGTCCAAGAGAGGTTGAATGTGCAAAGTCTTGATAGCCGATGACAGCGAAATAATCCGGACGGCTATACGAAAGTTGCTGCAAGAGGAAAGCAATATACACGTTGTTGGCGAAGCCTCTACCTTTGCTCAGACCATGCAGATGATTGGTGACTTCAAACCGGATGTGCTGCTGCTAGATTTGCACATGCCTGAAAAGCGAAACTTCACGCCTGAGCTAGTGAAGGCGCAGCTAGGCACCGTTTGCACCGTGGCCCTCTCCTTTTCAAATGACAGTGATTCGAAAGCCCTTGCCGAAAGCTATGGCGCTGCAACCCTGCTGGATAAAATGTCGCTGTACAATGAGATGCTTCCTGCGATTCAACGATGCCATCCTGAGCTTAACAACTCCCCGCGTAAGGCACTCAAGCGAAGGTCGCAAGCGGCCTAGAAATTCAATCCTGCCCGAATTTGGTTCCGTGGTGAAAAAATGAAGAAGCGATTTGATATTTTCTGGTTTGGGAAAAACGGGCCGAACTGGATTGATGCGGTTGGAACCCTTCAGACCGCTAAGGAGCAGATTGAAAAACTGCCCCAGAACGATTCAGGCAGCTATGCTGTCGTTGACCACAGAACGGGCAACCGTCTTTTCGTTCGCCGCGAAGCTTCGGGCCAGGGGAGCTAGGACCAAGCAAAGTTTGCCTTCCTGACGGCTCTGTTCCGTTTTTCAACGCGAAAGAGAATTCGCAGAACATATCGGTGCTTCGTAGTTCTTTCGACCTTCAAATTGTCGTGGTACATCCGCACAGGCATACGGTATAAGCATGCGCTGACCGAACCCGGAGACGCAAACCTCAATGTCAATCAGAGTGTTAATTGCAGACGATAGCGCAGAAATGCGTGACACAATCGCTAGAACGCTCGAAGCTGACCCTGCTCTTGAAGTCGTTGGTGAAGCAACTAGCTTCGCGGAAACACTTAAACAGGCCAGTACTCTGAACCCCGACATTGTTTTGCTTGATTTGCATATGCCGGATGAGTCGCGTTACTTGCCAGAAATTGTGAAACGACCGCTACTCGAAAACACCGGATGTATTCTGGCTATATCTGTGTGGAACGATGAGGAAGCTAAGGCATTGGCTAAAAATATCGGAGCGGTGGCACTGTTGGACAAAGCTCATTTGTTCTCTAACCTGATTTCTTCCATTAAAATGTACTGTCTGAAGGACTGACGCAGAGCGGTTTTTGAATCTCCGAACGCAACCTCGTGTTTCCGCTGGAAAGGCGAAGCCACTTCGAGGTGGCTTTGGATCGCTGCGTCCGGGTCACTTATTCCGGCGAGTACACGAGTTGAAAGCGCAGGTGTGGAGAGGACTCGTGGCAATACGGACACGGTAATTTACTCCGCGCTCGGGAAGCTCAGGTCGGTATAGCCATAGCGGATCATAAAGATGAATGTCGGACTGCGGATCGATTTTGCTGTGGCGGAATATTTTCTTGCAATTCTGACAATTCAAAGTCCACTGAGGCATGCGGTAAAACTCTCTGGCGAGGGGCAGGTCTCGCCGCCACCAATAATGCCAAGACTGAACAGATTGAAAATGTTCAAAAAGGAAGACGGGAAAAGCTGACGTTTCGTAGCCTGTTCGCTACGGGACAGATTTATTAACCGCCTAAGTGGACGCTGCTGGTGTGGCGACCCGAAAGATATCTTCCCAAAAGGGAGTTGAAGAGTTAAACGCTGAGATGGCAAAGCCACGTGCTGCGAGGTCGGCTAAGCGCAGGTTGGTGCTAATAGATAACCTCCGAGGGTACGAATGCAGCGAATGCACATGCAGATTTCCAGAAACACGGGCACCGCCGGAGCGGACGCAGGTGGAGTCGCGACGTCTTGAAAAGGAGCACAGCGAAAGAGAGTTCTCGCACCACGTTTGCTCGGGACGCGAATGGTAGGGGACGATTGGCGAGGCTGGCGCAAAGAGGCAGTTATTTGCCATCCCGCCGTTAGACGGCGTTCGCTGCCATAAAACACATAGTCTGTTGTTCAGTTGGGCGGCCACTTCGTCGGCAATGGTAACGACATCATCACCCCATCCGGAAAGCTGAGTTCACGGGGGCAAAGCAGGGTAAGGCACTGTGGCTGGCGTGCATTTACAAATGAATGTTTTCGATAGCGCGAGGCGCGGGCGCGCCTCCCATCACAGCGTTAGCTGATGTCGCGCACCCTACGTACAGGGATACGGGTATTGACCGTGGCCGAATAATCCTTTGATAGTTAGCCTGATATGTTAAAGCGCGTTCTAATTGCCGATGACAACCTTTACGTCCGTTATGTCATTCGCACTTTTTTGCACGATCAGGATGAAATTGAGGTGTGCGGCGAGGCTGTAGATGGAGTCGAAGCTATAGAAAAAACAAGGCACCTGAAGCCTGATTTAGTCTTGCTCGATTTGTCTATGCCCAGCTTAAACGGCGCTGAGGTGGCGTTGATCTTAAAAAACACTGCACCGGATGTGCGGATCATCATGTTTACGATGTACAGTTCAAAACTGAGCCCGTCTTTAAAATCCGCACTTGGCATTGACGCTATCCTATCGAAGCCTAGTGATATGGGTCACTTGGTTGAATCCATCAACGCCGTGTTCAACTCGCACCGTAATTAAGGTTCGCTTTAAGGCAACGAAGCTTGTTTCGCTTTTTGTTACCGACTTGCCGAGCGTTCGCCATTTTCTTTTGACTAAACTTAAGTACTATCGCCGATTCCCGTAGCCAAATGTGATTCTGGAAATCAATCTTAGATTGTTGTCAGACTCGGAGTGTCACGTGGAGAATCTTCGCAAAACAACCTATAAGGGCCACTTGGTGTACGGAAGCGCACATCAGGAAAGCGCCGGAACTGTTGAAAAGTGGCGGCCAGACAACCCCGTCGTTGATCATCAAGGTGTTATTCTTGACTCGCTTAATTTCCCCAATAGAAAGTTCGACACTGAAAACGAAGCAATTCAGCATCCCATCAAATATGGCGAATGGATTGTTGACCATCCTCTAGTGCTTGGACTTTCGGAAGACGATTAGGCCGAAGGTCTAGAGGAAAAATGAACCAGGCAACCCGTCGAAGTTCACGATTTCCATTCATTGCCATTGCGGAAATCGCCTACAGAGAATCAGGGGGGCGACTTAGTTGTCAAGTCAAAACACTGAGTCTTCATGGCTGCTATGTGGAGACGCCGGATACTCTGCCCATCGGTCGCGAGGTATCAATTAAAATCTTCGCCGAATCGGAGTGTTTCGCCGCAACCGCTAGGGTTGTCTATGAGCTTCCAAACTCGGCGATGGGACTTGCGTTCGAGGAAGTTTCGATGAAAAGCCAAACGCTTTTGTGCCGTTGGCTGCCCAAAGCCAGCGGCGGGCCGGACCGGCTTTAAAAGAGTCGGGCGCGACGTTGCGTGTCGGGCAAATTTGTGAATGCCGACCTAAGTTTTCCCGGAATCAGATCGATCTCCTAATGGTGATTGAGAAAGCCACCAATAACTTGGCGATGTCCAACAACGTATGAGCCCTCACCTTTTCTCGCAAAACAGTACGCTTTGAAAAACATTGATCCTCCACATCAAAACATGGACCACGCAAAACGCGTCAGGAAAAAATAGGCTGTGCGTGTGCTACCCGCGGTTAAAATCTTATGAGCCGCTCGCGTGAAAACGGCCCTAATTAAGAAAAAGGGGTGGTTGCATCGAAATTCGGTTCAGCTCTTTTGTGTGAGCGATGTGATGTAACTGATTGATATCATCGGCGGACGTCTTTTGATACCTCAAGGTACTGGATGTCACTTCTTATCGTCTCCTTATTGTACCCAGATTTCGCGGTGTTACTGAATTTCTCACACCCATTTCAGAATAGCTGCCGGTTTGCCAAACCCGGTAATAGCAAACCAGTGAATACAAGGGCGATTCTCGGTGCTAATCCGGCGGAGACCGCAAAGAATGTAGACGAAATCGTCTTCGGGTGAGAAAATCGGAAAATGAAAGCGCTTACATTTCGCCACAGAAAACCCCGGTGCGGATTGTAGATATGTTGAATGTGGAGCGGACGGCACGAACCCTAAAACTCCGCGTCCTGTAAACGATACGAACGGAAAAGGATTTGGCGGGCTTGGCTGATTTTTCAAGCAATCCGTCCGCAGGACTGGAAATTGTGGCTCGATTACGATAGGACGGCCGGGAGACGATACTTGGCGGCGTGTCGCACGGTTTGCGCAAAATCGATGGATCGAAGATGTGTTTGGACTGTTCGTTTTGCGGACTCAGAGGTAGCGTCTAAATGAGAGCTGAACGGAGAATTGTGCAAGCACAACGTCAGCGTTGGAGATCCGTGCTGACGCTTGGATTGTGTCTTTCTTTTGGGTTTGGACCGGCGTTGCGGGGGCAGGAGCCGGCTACCGATAAGTCTGCGACACAAGAGCCAAAATCGGGGATGAGCGGCGGAGCGAGTACGGGCGGCGCTCACGCACCAATCAAGGATGCTCTGTCGCGCCCGATCACGGCTGGCGGGTTTGTGGAAGGTGCACCGGTCGTGTTCGCGGATGTCACACATCAATCCGGTCTGGACAAGTTCCATCACCGATCGGGGGCTTACGAAAAAAACAACATATTAGAGACGCCTGGTTCCGGTGTGGCACTGTTGGATTATGACAATGATGGCTGGCTGGATATATTTCTACTCAATGGATCCACCTTTCAGGCTTACAAAGGTAAGGAGCCACCGCCTCGCGCGATGTTGCTTCACAACAACCACGACGGAACTTTCACGGATGTCACCGAACGAGCAGGCGTGGCCAACGAGCGCTGGGGTTTTGGTGTGGCCATCGGTGATTACGACAACGATGGCTGGCCGGACATTTACATTGCGAATTATGGCAGAAACCGCCTTTACCACAACAACCACGACGGTACGTTCACGGACGTTGCCGAAAAAGCCGGAGTCACGCTGGGTGGATGGTCCACGGGACCCACGTGGGGCGATTACGATCACGATGGACTGCTCGATCTGTTCGTACCCGGCTACATAAAATTTGATATAGAGAGTCCCCCGGCTGCCGGCAAGAACGGACTGCCTGCATCCTTGTGCCAGTTTCGCGGCGCGAACGTGATGTGTGGTCCGCGCGGACTGCCCGGGGAAAGTGATCATTTGTTCCACAACAACGGCGATGGAACGTTTACGGACGTAAGCCTGCAGGCGGAAGTCTCGGATCCCAAAAAATATTACGGATTTGCATCTGTTTTTGTTGATGTGGATGACGACGGGTGGGTGGACCTGGTAGTCGCGAATGATTCCGTCCCGAAATATCTGTATCGCAACAAGCACGACGGGACCTTCGAGGATATTAGTTATCTATCGGGTTTCGCGCTGAATGACGCGGGACGCGAGCAGGCCGCCATGGGCATCGGCGTCGGTGATTACAACCGCGATGGAAGAGTCGATTTGGTGATAACGAATTTCTCGGATGACTACAATACCCTTTATAGAAATGACGGTGACGCAAGCTTTTCGGATATCAGTTTTCAGGCCGGCATTGCCGAGCCCACCATTCCCTTTCTGGGTTGGGGAACGGGGTTTCTCGATTTTGACAATGATGGGCTGCTGGATATCTTTTTCGCCAACGGCCATGTATACCCCGGTGTGGACAAACAAGATTGGGGCACAACCTGGGCGCAACGTCCCCTGCTATTCCGGAATCTCGACGGCAAGAAATTTCAGGAAGTTCCTCCGGCCACTGGCAGCGGGCTTGCGGTGGTGGTACCTGCGCGCGGCGCGGCATTCGGTGACCTGTTCAACGACGGGCATATCGACGTGGTAATGAATAACATTGACACCATCCCGACGCTCCTGCGGAACGTTGTTAGTAATGAAAACCACTGGATCGGTTTCAAATTAGTGGGTGGGCCGAAGAGTCCCCGAGACGCCAACGGTGCCAAGGTGTTCGTGACGGCAGGGGGATTCCGGCAACGGGCCGATATCTTTAGCGGAGGAAGCTACGGTTCGAGCTCCGACCCGCGGCCACATTTTGGACTGGGCAAAGCGACGAAGATCGACAAGATCGAAATTGCTTGGCCCGATGGTAAGAAGGAGGAAATAAACGTGCCGGGAGTAGATCGCATTATCACAGTTGTAGAAGGAACCGTAATACAAGAAAAGGTCCAGTGAGTGTGCCAGGGATTGGAAGGATGAATGAGTCTCAAACAAACGGTGAGCATGTCCACCGCTTTGCTAATACGAAGAAAAGTGTCTTAGCGCTAGCCCTGCTGATCCTCGTTTCTCGGCAAGAGATTTGGGGGCAAAAGTCCGCTTCAATGCCGCCTGTTGATAATCCCTCAAAAAAAGAAAATAAGCTGGAGAATACGCCGGGCAAGTTTGTGGATATCACCGCACAGAGCGGTGTGACATTTCATTACATGGCGTCCCACGGTACGCGCAAATATTTGCTGGAGACAATGGGGCCTGGGGTCGCTCTTTTCGACTATGACAATGACGGACGCCTTGATTTATTTGTTGTAAATGGCGCGCCGATTCCGGATCCGTCTCCCAAAGGAACGATTCCACAAAAGACCAGGCCTGAATATTGGAACCGCCTGTATCACCAGAAAACTGATGGGACATTCGAAGACGTTACGGAGAAGGCCGGATTGCAAGGGGCCGGGTATGGGATGGGTGTAGCAGTCGGAGACTACGACAACGATGGATATGAAGATCTCTACGTAACCGCATTCGGAGGGAATAAGCTCTACCATAACAACGGTGACGGCACATTTACGGACGTTACGGAACAGGCTGGAGTCGGTGCAGGTGGGTGGTCGAGTAGCGCCGTGTGGGTCGATTTGGACGGCGACGGCTTACTCGAACTGGTAGTTATCCGATACCTGCAGTGGGATTTTGACGACATTTGGTGTGGAGAGCATAGAGAAGGATATCGCTCTTACTGTCATCCAGACATATTCCAGCCGATGGCCCCGTTGGTATTTCACAATGATGGGAAAGGCCACTTCACAGAAATTTCCAAGAAAATCGGGATATCAAAACCAGGTAAAGGGCTTGGCGTAGCGATGGCGGACTATGATCGCGACGGTCACATGGATCTATTCGTGGCCAACGATTCCATGGTGGAATTCCTATATCACAACAAGGGGGAAGGAACATTTGAAGAGACTGCGTTGTCCGCGGGCGTCGCAGTTGACGGGGATGGCCGAACCTACGCGGGAATGGGGGTTGATTTCGCAGATTATAATAATGACGGATACCCCGACCTCGTTGTAACTAGCCTCGCCAATCAACGCTACGCTCTCTACGATAACAACGGGGACGGAACGTTTTCCTATGCCAGTATATCTTCGGGAATGAGCCGTATAACGCTTACCCACTCGGGATGGGGCGTACGCTTTTTTGATTTTGACAACGATGGCTGGAAGGATTTGATATTTGCGCAGGGCCATGACCTAGACACCATTGAACTAAGTTTCCCAACTCTTCGTTACCGGGAACCTTTGCTTTTGGCGAGAAATACCAGTCATGGATTTGTGGACGTTTCTGCGCAGTCCGGTGAGGTATTCTCGGAGCGTTGGGTTGCCCGAGGTTTAGCTGTGGGGGACATTGACAACGATGGACGGTTGGATCTCGTTGTGACCAATAATGAAGGACCCATCTATATTCTCCGCAATCGAACGGAACCTCCAAGACATTGGCTGAGCCTGTCATTAGTGGGGCATAAGAGCAATCGTGATGGTATCGGCGCTTCGATTCATGTGACCACCGCAGAGGGTTCGCAATGGGCTACGGTGACGACTGCTGGCAGCTATCTTTCGGCAAGCGACAAGCGTGCCCATTTCGGTCTGGGATCAAACGCAAAAGCACTGACTATAGAAATTCGCTGGCCGAGCGGTATTGTGCAAACCCTCCGGGACGTCACAGCCGATCAGTTCTTGAAGGTAGAAGAACCCAATGATTCTGTTCCCCTCAGCAGCGGCCCAAAATGAATCGGGCTTTTTGCTCTCGCGTTTGTCTTGCTCTGGTTAGCGCTGTGATTTTTCTCTTCCAGTGGAACTGTATGGCGTACGCGCAGAAAGACACCTACGAGCGTGCAGTAAGTCTTTTTAAAGCGAAGGACTTTAGTAGAGCCGCTGACCTCTTCACCGTGGTCGAAGCAGAATCCTCGGGAACCACAGATGCTTTACTCTACAAGGGCAAATGCCTTGCAAACCTCACTGATTTTTCGGGAGCAGAAGCAGTCCTGCGGACGTATTTGGAGCGTCAGTCGGATTCCGTCGATGCTTTGGCTTTTTTGGGGTTCGTTCTACATCGGGAGAACAAGCCAAAAGAGTCACTAGATTTTTATAATCGCGCCGCGAAGCTCGAGATTCCTCATGGGGATGATCTAAAAATAGTTGCACTCGATTACGTGGAGATGAATGACCTGCTTGACGCAGTCAAGTGGCTCCAGAAATGCACGGAGATGGAGCCCTCTAACTCCGAGTGTTGGTATTATCTTGGACGGGCTTATTTCACCGACGGGCGATTTCGGGAAGCCAAGCCCGCCTTTCAACAGGCGCTCGCGCTTAGCCCACGCGATTGCAAAGCTGAAGACTATCTTGGCCTGATTCTCGAATCCGAGAATCGGACGGACGAAGCAATTCAGGCATACCAAAACTCCATCACTTGGCAAATGGAATTGAAGCGGAAGAATGAGCATCCATACCTTCACTTAGCCATGCTTTTTGATAGGCAAGGCAGGAGCGAACAGTCGATCGCCCCGCTTCTGGAAGGACTCAAGATCAATCCGCAAAGTGCATTGCTGTATGACCAGCTTGGACAGGTGTTGATTCATCTAGGGCGATTCAAAGAAGCCAGCGAACAGTTGGAGAAAGGCTTAAAGCTGGACCCTCAAAATGCAAGCGCACACTTTCAGCTGGGAAAGGCGTATCGGCAGTTAGGAATGACGGATCAGGCTAAAGCGGAATTTAACAAGGCACAGGAACTTTTTGGGACAGGGCCCGGTCCGACCAACTGATGATCCAGACAAGTTAAAGTTGATATATTGGGGCAGGAAAATCTCGTGCCAACTGAAACGAGACGACCTCCTTCGGTGGCACTTATGCAGAGGGTATCCGTCGGCATCCAAGTAATATTAAATTGCTATTGACAAGGCCACACGTCGCGCGTATACATTTCGTACTTGCCTTATGGATGTAAGCGATTACATTTTTGTATCGTTGAAATTCACTCTCCGTAAGTTTGCCTTCCAACTTCTGCCCTTATGGGTACTCCTGCCGTCCTTTTGCTTTGCTCAAACTCCGAACAGCACAGTTGCTGAGCTCCTGCACCAGGGAGCGGCATCCATGCGTTCCGGTCAGTCCGGTGAGGCTCTTAAATATTTCTCGGAAGCTTCCTCACTGGCACCTCTGGTGGCTGAGATCAAACTGAATATGGCTTTGGCTTTGAAGGAGTTGGGGCAGTACTCGGAAGAGATTTCAACTTTGCATTCCGCGCTCAAACTCAACCCATCGCTCAAAGGGGCAAACTTATTTCTCGGAGTGGCTTACTACCGGTTGAACGATTTCGATAAAGCGCGCGAAGCGCTGAAAAATGAGTTGAAGTTGAACCCTCGCGATCCGCAGGTATTGATGTGGATCGGGGTCGTTGATTTGGCGGCTAACGATCCTGAGGCGGCCGCTCGTTCTTTGGACAAAGCTGCCGATCTTGCACCGAAGGATGTGGATATTCTTTTTCACCGGGGCCGAGCGCATCTTTTGGTCTCACAGATCAGTTATCAAAAAATGTATCAGAGCGACCCGGGCTCATGGCGCGTACATGAGGTGCTGGCGCAGGCCTATGCGACCTCAGATCGACAAGTAGATGCCATTGCCGAGTATAAAGACGCCATTCGCCTTGCCCCTAACGAAACGGGCCTTCACCTGGAACTTGGCGATGAATATTACGCCGCGAGTCAACCAGACAACGCAGAAGCGGAATATCTCGCCGAACTGAAAACGGATTCGAACAGCATTTTGGCCATGTACAAACTGGGCAGCCTGCGAGTAGATAGGGGAAATGCCGCTGAAGCAATTACGCTCCTTGAGGCCGTTGTGGCAAAACAGCCGGATTTTGCTGACGCTTACTACTATTTAGGAAGAGCGCAAGATGCGACGGGCGATGCGTCGAAATCAATTCTAACCTTGAATCGGGCGTTGGCATGCAAGCCGTCGTCAGACACTCTACAGCGCAGCTATTACCAGTTGAGCCGGGTTTATCGAAAGCTTCACAGAGATGACGAGGCCAAAGTGGCGTTGGCCAAGTTTGAAGAGTTAAAACAAAAGTCGGACGCCGATCAGCAGAAGAACCTACAGGATCGAATGAAACGCCAGGAGCGGCGAAACCAGGACGGCAGCGGGAACTAGCGTGTATGCGCTGTAAAGGAACAGGGACCTGATTTTTATTGTTCAAAAATGTAAGCGGTTACAGAACAGGGCTGGTGACTACAAAACAAGAGCTGAGGAGGAAGTCGTGAATTCACCTAATTCGCTGCTCGTAAGGCTTTGTCTTCCATTGTTGCTCGCCAGCATTTTTGTTTTTTCCGTTCATGGTCAATCCAATCGCGGCACGCTATCCGGGACGGTCACGGACCCGTCTGGCGCCAGTGTGGCGGATGTGGAAGTCACCGCCACGCAGATGGAGACAGGTTCGAGTACAACTACAAAATCCACCTCTGCGGGCGATTATCGCTTTGCGCAACTCCCACCCGGCACTTACACCCTGTTTGTGAAAGCCCCGGGGTTCAAAGCTACGACGTACACGGGTGTGGTTGTGTCGATTGATGATGTCACATCGCGCGATTTGCAGTTACAAATTGGGGAGGCCCAACAGAACGTGACCGTCGAAGCGTCTTCTCCTACGTTGCAGACGGAAACCTCGGATATCGGCGGCGTGATCACGCAGAAGGAAGTACTTGAGTTGCCGCTCGCTCTGAGCAGCGGAATGAAAGGTTTGCGGTCTCCCGAGGCCTTCGTCTACACACTGCCTGGCACCACGGGTCCTGGTTCAGGCGGCGGTGGATTCGGTAACACTTCGGTAGCGACGGGATTCGAAAATCACATTTCAGGTAGCCAGACGTTCGGCGGAGAAGTGCTTCTCGACGGGGCCAGCACTTATCGATCGGAGAACGGAAACACCTTTGACGAAACTGCGCCGTCCATCGAAGCCCTGAGCGAATTCAAGGTATTCACTTCGTCGATGCCGGCGCAATATGGGCGCACCACAGGAGGTCTGGAATCCTTCAACACCAAGGGTGGCACCAAGCAATATCATGGCGATATTTATGAAGTTTTCCGTAACACCCTGCTCGATGCCAACACCTGGTACAACAAATTGGAAGCTGGGCACGCTTTGTCTCAGGGGCTGTCCGCAGCGGCTTTTGCGCGGCCCATAGACAAACAGAACGACTACGGATTTACCTTCGGTGGACCTGTTTGGATTCCCAAAGTGTACAACGGTCGCAACAAAACATTCTTTTTTATTTCTTGGGAAGATTATAAGCAACCTCAAAGCAATGTGCTTACCGCAACGGTACCTACCGCGGCGGAGCGCGGAAAAAACGGAAATTTCGCCGATCTGTCCAGTTTTCTGGCCCGTGGGTCGAACGGTCTGCCCATACAAGTAGCCTCGATTCCCAACACCGGGACGTGCGCGGGTTCGCCAGCCGCCGGACAACCGGTATACCAAGGAGAAATCTTCGATCCAAATGGTGCAACCTGCGTCGACGGCAGCAATAACACATGGAAGACACAGCCGTTTGTCGACGGTTCCGGTAACCTAAACCAAATACCGGTTAGCCGAATCAGTAGTGTTTCGCAAAATATTCTGGGTTTGATTCCGGCGCCCACGGGATCCGGAATCAACACGAATAACTACGCGGTCCAGGCTCATGCCAACAACTACAACACGACGATCACTGGCCGCTTGGATCAGAATTTTGGCGACAATCACAAAGTATTTGTTACCTACAGTCAACGCCAGAATTTACCGCCAGCTTATGTTGGCTATCCCACGCCCGGGGACCCGAACGGATTTCAGAATTTCACCACGCACTTCATCCGCACCGGTTGGGACTGGATACTCTCTCCCAGGATTGTTAACCATTTAAATTTGGGCTACAACCGCACGAACAGCATAAACCTCGGAACAGTCCTAAAAAACTATCCCACTACCAATTGGGACGCCAAATTAGGAATCACCGGAGCGCCAGCAACCAATAGCTTCCCGCAAATCTCCCTTGGATCCGGTTTTACGAATGTCGGGGACGCCACCCAGAACTACACCATAGACAACGGTTACCGCCTCAATGACAACGTGTTGTGGAGCAAGGCTAAGCACGCCATCACTTTTGGGTTTGATTATCGTTACCAGATTTTTGAGCCGCAAATTCTCAACAGCGTTGCGGGAAACTTCAATTTTGCCGGTGCCGAGACAAATGTCAGCACTGGTCCAACCGGTGGCCAGACCGGGAATTCCTACGCCAGCTTTTTGCTCGGCGCAGTGGACAATACAGGTTTCTATACCGTCGCCGCGCAGCCGAAGTTTTTGGCAAAGTACTACGCCTTATTCGTCCAAGACGATTTCAAGGTCAGTAAGAATCTTACTTTGAACCTGGGACTGCGTTGGGACGTCGAATATCCCCGCACCGAGTCGCACAATAATTTAACTAACTTCTGTTTTACGTGCCCCAACTCTGCGGCGGGCGGTTTGCCAGGCGCACTTGTTTTTGCTGGCCCGGGGCCGGGCCGCAATGGCGTCACCGGAGAGCGCTGGGTCAACATTTGGCACAAGGATTTTGCCCCTCGCGTAGGTTTTGCTTATACGCCACCCTTCATGCACGATCGTTTGGTAGCACGCGGCGCGTACATGATTTATTACGGACCGATGGAGTGGGGCGATTTCAACGGGCAGAGCGGGCAACAAGGCTTTAACGGATTCAACAACATATTTACGCAGAACGGTTCGCTGGCTCCCGCCTACAATTGGGACCAAGGTGTGCCGGCTATCAATTCGAGCGTGCCAAATCTCGATCCGACGCAACTCAATTTTCAGGGCTATAACCCAGTCATTCTGCCGTCAGACGGCCGCACCACGATGCTGCAGAATTACAGCTTCCAGTTGCAGTTTCAGGTTGCAACGGACCTGATCTGGAGCATCGGCTACGTGGGTCAACACGCCACCCACCTCCATTCGGGGTTCAACTCCCTTAACGACTTAAACCCAAAATATTTTGCATTGGGCAGCCAGTTGAACCAGCAAATTTGTGGCAACACGGCAGGAGTGGCATTGCCATATGCAACGTACCCCTGTCAGCAGTCTGTGGCCCAAGCATTGAGGCCCTTTCCGCAGTTTGACCGCCTCGGAACAGACCAAGGCCTAGAGAACTATGGCCAATCCACTTTCAATGCTCTCGAAACCTCGCTTGAACGGAGGTTTCACAATGGATTACACCTCATGTTCTCGTACACCTACTCGAAAACTCTAACTGACGCGGAGAGCTCGGCTCCGTTCTGGTCAGCTTTCGCCGGTGGGGTCACAGGTATTCAAAACCCCTTCAATCTCAATACTGAAAAGGCACTTAGTCAGCAGGATATACCTCACCAAATCGTACTGACATACATTTACGATTTGCCAATTGGTAAAGGAAAGAAATTCGCTGGCGATGCCAGTGGAGTCGTCAATAAGGTTGTAGGAAACTGGACCGTCGGTGGTGTGCAGCGATACTCCTCTGGCCAGGATACGGTTTTGGGCTGTGCCCCTGGAATTCCCGGACTCGACAATTGCATCTATTGGAACCGCGTTCCAGGCCAGCCCATTTTTAGCAAGGAGTACCTCAGCGGCAACTTCGATCCGTTCACTCAGGGCGTCTTCAACAAAGCCGCATTCAGTGACCCTAATAAGAATATTGACGGGTCAAACGGAGCCCCAATTATTCCTGGTACGCCTTATGTTTTTGGAAACGGTCCACGGGTTTATTCAGCGCGTACCCCGTGGTACCGAGGTGAGGACTTCTCGATCATCAAACGATTTCCGATCAGGGAAGCCTTCAATGTTGAGTTTCAGGCACAGTTTATCAATGCATTCAACCGCCACGTTTTCCAGCGAGCCATCGGCAATGGCCCATTGGATACGAATCCTACGTTTACGAATAATGCCACCGCCTTCGGAAACATTCTCGAATGCGGAGCCTGCGCCAATGGCCCGGTACCGCAGAAAATTACCCAGTTGCAACTGAAAATAAATTTCTAGCTTTTCGTCGAGGCAGGTAGTTTCAGCAACAGCAAAGAGGTCCTCACCCCACCTCTTTGCTGTTTGCTCTCCGCCATAAAAACATGTGGTAAAACGGCTCGACTTAGTTGACATAGGGTTTGGTCAATAACTGTTATTTTGATTCCTTCATTTTTCGGCCTGGTTTACAGGAAACGAGCAAATGTCCGTCGGCCGCTCTCGACGACAATTCGTCAAATCGATGGTGGGCGCGGCAACATTGTCTTCCATTCCGAATTTATCTTTGGCAGCCCAGAGTTCACCGGTGCCGCTCGGCATCCCAGAATTTAGGCCCGCACCTCTCGGAAGTATTCTTCCGCTGGGGTGGCTCAAACTCCAATTGGAAATCCAAGCAAGAGGCTTGACCGGACATCTCGACGAATTCTGGCCCGACTTGGACAAAAATAGCGGATGGCTCGGGGGCACGGGAGAATCCTGGGAGCGCGGCCCCTATTATCTTGATGGTCTTGTGCCGTTGGCGTTTTTGCTGAAAGATCCACGTCTGATCGAAAAAGCAAACCGGTGGATAGAGCGGACCATCGCGAACCAGCAGTCCAACGGCCAATTTGGTCCTCGCAGAAACGACGATTGGTGGCCGCGAATGGTGATGCTTAAAGCCCTGTCCCAATATCATGAAGCGACTCGCGATGATCGTGTCATTCAGTTGATGGATCGTTATTTCGCCTATCAACTCAAGGAATTGTCCTGGCGTCCGCTTCGTGAATGGGGAAAATATCGTTGGCAGGACGAAGTCCTCAGTATCGCCTGGCTTCAGGATCGCGTGGGTGAGCGTCGCTGGTTGCCGCTCGCCAGCCTGTTGCAAAAACAAGGATATGACTGGGCTACGCAATTCAAGGAATTTAGATATACGCAAAAGATGGATAGGGCGAGTTTGGGATTTACTCCAACGGATCCGCTGCCAGACCGGGCCATGCAGACGCATGGGGTCAACAATGCTATGGCGTTAAAGGCCGGTCCGGTTTGGTCCTTATTCTCAAGCAATCCCACTGACGGACTCGGACTCCAGATTCAGTTAAATGCGCTGGACCAATTCCACGGACTTCCGAACGGAATGTTCAGCGGCGATGAACATGTCGCGGGGCTAAATCCGTCGCAAGGGATCGAATTATGCGCCGTCGTCGAAGCGATGTTTTCCTTGGAGCAGAGTTCCGCGATTCTGGGGCAGGCTTGGATCGGCGACCGATTGGAGAAGATAGCCTTTAACGCTCTTCCCGCGGCTCTGACGGACGACATGTGGGCCCATCAGTATGATCAACAGCCAAATCAGATTTCGTGCAGTCTTCGGGAACGGCCTTGGACATCGAATGGACCTGAATCAAATCTTTTTGGTCTGGAACCGAATTTTGGGTGCTGCTGCGCTAATCTGCATCAAGGATGGCCGAAGTTCGCATCCAGTCTCTGGATGCGGGATTTGGAGGGAGGCGCTGTGGCTGGACTCTATGCACCGAGCGAATTTCGTTTCAACGCAGGGGCGGGAACCGCAGTTGTCCTGGTCGAGAATACGGATTACCCGTTCTCTGAGGACATTGTCATCACTGTTCAAACGCAGCAACCTGTTCAATTTCCGTTGTCTTTTCGGATTCCGGAATGGGCTGCAAATAATTCAATTCAAATCAATGGCGAGTCGACACCAACTGCGATATCGGGAAGCTACGCGACCGTGCGTCGTCAGTGGAAAACGGGAGACCGGATCGAGATTCACCTCCCTATGCGGATTCGGGTGCGTACAGGATATCGAAATTCGCTGTCGGTAGAATGGGGACCACTCGTATTTGCGCTGAACTTGAAGGAACGCTGGGTGAAGCTCCGGCAGAGGGGCTTGACGGCAGACTGGCAGGTTTTGACCGATTCTCCGTGGAACTTTGCGATCGAGAAGGACAGCCTGCGGCTGATCACCTCTGCTAGTTCTTCTGCGATGCCAGCTTCCAGTCTATTCAGCAAGTCAGGAAATCCCGTTAGCGTGGGTGTCAGAGCCCGTAAGCTGGAAGCTTGGAAAGAAATGGACTCAGTCGCAGGGGAATTGCCCCAGAGCCCGGTGACCAGCACTGAACCCGGCGAGCGGCTGACACTCATTCCCTACGGAGCCGCGAAACTTCGAATTACCTCATTTCCAGAGCTCCAGCCGGAATGAAGATTTCCTATTCTGAATGGTCCGGAACGACTACATGGCGAATCCAGTGAGCTACCGCAGCTAGGGCGTTCGCCTTCGATGCTGTAATCTAGCGAAATTGCTTCGGTGCCCGCATGAATATCTCTGAAGTTGCCAAACGAGCTCGGGTCTCCACTGCCACGGTTTCTCGAACGATAAATGCAACCGGGACCGTTAGTCCGGAGACGGCGGAAAGGGTATGGAAAGTCGTCCGCGCACTTGGATATCACCCAAACACCAACGCGCGCGCTCTCGTTTCCGGGCGCACGAAACTACTTGGGTTGATCATATCTGATATCTCCAACCCATTCTTCCCCGAACTCGTGAAGAGTTTCGAACAGCTTTCTTTGAAACATGGGATGGATGTAATTGTCGGAAACACTGGATACGATCCAGGTCGCATGGCCCACTGCGTTCGACGCATGTTAGAACGCAGTGTGGATGGTGTTGCAGTCTTCACCTCGGAAATGGAAAAAGGACTCATAGCACAACTTGAAGAGCGCAGAATGCCTATCGTGTTCCTGGATACCGGTAAGGTTCGGGAGCGGATCAGCAATATAAAAGTCAACTATGAGACCGGTATACGCGAGGCAATGGAGCACATAGTTCATTTGGGGCATAAGCGCATCGGTTTTATAAGCGGTCCTCTGGAACTGCGCTCGGCGCAAATCCGTAGAACGGCCTTTTTAAAGTGGCTTGGGCACTACGGATCTCTCGTTGACGACCGGTTAATTGAATCAGGGAATCACAAAATTGATGGCGGCGAGTCCGCCATGACTAGGCTTCTCACGCTCGCGAAGCGTCCCAGCGCGGTGTTGGCTTCCAACGATTTAACCGCGATTGGCGCGTTGCGCGCTATTTACAATGCCGGGCTGCGTGTTCCGGACGATATTTCTGTCGTGGGCTATGACGACATCGATTTTAGTCAGTATACGCAGCCGGCGTTGACTACGGTCCGCTTATCGCGATCGGAACTGGCGGAGAAAGCGCTCGACGCTTTGATTTCCGCGATCGGAGAAAAAAGCAAGATGGGTCGGGAATTTCACGTGGAAACGCATCTGGTTGTGCGTAATTCCACAGGGAAGAATAAAGAATAAAGGTTTAATTTTTTACCGCGCTGGAAGCGCCCGGTGTTGCCGCAATTAAGTTTACTTCGTTCCGTGCACTGTCAACACGGTTACACTTTCGTGTCGAAAGGTATACTCCAGCACTGAGCCGTTCAGTCTGGCACTGCTGTAACTTGGATGCACCGCTTCGGGATTTACCTCATCGTTTTTTTCGAAGATACTGCTTGCAAAAAGGGTCTCGCCGGTAGCCTCGCTGGCCGGCTTGAATCCCTCAATCGAAATCCTGGTCGCGATATCCTTTGTCAAATGGCGATTGACACAGAGAAGACTCACCGTGTCTCCGGCATCATTCAATCCGGCCACCACATCGAGATAGGGGACGTCCGGAATGTCTGGAAGCCTCGTGGAACCCTCCGCTACGCTATATTTTTCAGAGTCAGTCGTGATTTCGACCGGTCTTGTAACATCTGCGCCGGCGTACATCCGGAAGGCCCAATAGGAAGGAACACCAAAAACTTGACCGTGTTCTTTCCAAATTCCCGCAAAATATACAGTGCCGGTCATGTCGGATATCGGAACTATATCCGCGACTCGCATCAGCATATTGAGAAAACCCGCGTTCTCAATTGCTCCACCCATGTTGTCATACCTCGGGCCCTTCTGGTCTTCACCTACGAAGAGCCATTCCGTAAACGCAATCTTTACTTTGTCGCGGGCTGCTGGAACCGATTGAATCTGCCCATACATTTCGCGCAATTTCCGCTCCAACCCAACAGGCAGGGCAAAGTTAGCTTCGGCAAGAAAATCTGTAGATGGATGTTTTCTAACAACTTCGTTCGTTGTCACTACAAAATGAGTGGATAGGTAGCGAATTGAATCGGCATTGGAAAGCTGAGCAGCATTCCAGTTGCGATAGAAATCTTCATCCGCACCTGTTGCGATCAGTACTGCGCGCGGGTCGACCTGGTGGACCGCATTGCTGAAAACCTTTGTCCTCTCGGCGACGTCTTGCAACACAGGATAGCCTGTCTGAAAATCGCCCCAAAGTTCGTTTCCCATCTCCCAAATCAAGCCGCCCGAATGATCCTCCCACCGGTTATTCACGTAATTGACCCACGCTGCGGCCTCTTCAGGCGTGCCGCTCCCCAGGTTCAAGGCGATTTGGGGGCGCGCTCCGATCAGTTCGCAAAAACGCAAAAATTCGTCAGTTCCAAACGTGTTGTATTCTGGTATTCCCCAAGCCACATTCTTCATGCTGACACGTTTTGCGAGCGGTCCCACGCCATCGGGCCAATGATAAGCGGATGTAAAATTTCCGCCAAAGCGGATCAGTGGAGATTTCATGGCTTTGGCCATAGAAATCATTTCCGGGTCCATACCGTCGATGTTATCCGTTGGTACTAGCGACGCTTGATCGAGAAGAATGCGGCCTTCGTGTCCCACGGTGACGACAAAGTCCACCGGTTCCAAGGCCGCGACTTTATTCTGAGGTAGGTCGAGCGAGAATTCGTACCTCCCCCAATCCTTCCCCGATGCTTGAATGGTACTATGAACGAAGATTGTTTCTTGATGATTCCGCTGACGAAGAGAAACATCTACTTGATCCGATCCGCTGACATACTTCAGGTAAATGCTTCCTCGATATCGTAGGGTTCGGCGAACCGGGAGGTAGACCTTCTGTCGTATCCCCACCACTTTGTCCGGCAATCCCATCACGAAGACGGAGCGATAGGAATTCGCTGCGTCGTTCCAGCGCGGTTCATAACGATTCCCTTGAGATTCGTCCAAAGGCTCCCAGGGCAACGGTAAACCGAGCGCAGAGGCACGGATCAAAGACGGTTCTTCAGCAAAAAGTTGCTTAATATGGGACGCATCCCAAAGACCTTCCTCGAAACTCGGATTTTGCAGAACTTCAGCAACCAGCCCGCCATACGTTGAATTGGCGATCGGTTCCAGAAAAGTCCCAAAAATGGTTGGAGGGATCTTGAATCCCAAGGGTTTAGACACATTGACGTGGATCGTTGTCTCGCTCGGTTTGCTAGCCTCAAGAGTGGCCTGAGCGAAGATGGACTCTGGGGCGAAACTGAAAAGAATAATTGTGAGTGAAAACCGGTTGAACAATCCGTTCATCAACATCGCCTCCGCTTCAAGGATGCCAACTTTTTTACTAGCACTTCGACTAATTCTTTGATGTAATCGCTTACACTCTAACACGAATCGGAATTTGTAATGCAGGTTTTCGGGATTTCAAGGCTGTCTGATCCTGCGCAAAGCATCCAGATTTCGTGTGTTGTCGAGGAGCCAACACGTGGGCTTATCCAGCATCGACTGGGTGATTATGGCCGTGTATTTCGCTTTTGTTTTGGGGATTGGTGCCGCCCTCAAACGTTACATGAAGACCAGTACAGATTTTTTCCTCGCGGGCCGATCCATACCGGCCTGGGTCTGCGGCCTCGCCTTTATTTCCGCAAACCTGGGCGCGCAGGAAGTCATTGGAATGGGCGCCTCCGGCGCTAAATATGGTCTTGCCACTAGTCACTTCTATTGGATAGGCGCGATCCCTGCGATGGTTTTTGTGGGCATCTTTATGATGCCGTTTTACTACGGTTCACGTGCTCGTTCTGTTCCGGAATATTTGCGACTCCGATTCGACGAAAAAACGCGCGGGCTCAATGCCATTTCATTCGCACTTATGACGGTTTTTTCGTCGGGAATTTCCATGTACGCCATGGCGAAATTGATCCAGATCTTGCATGTGCTCGATGGGCCATTTAGGCATCTCGGCATTCCCCAGACCTGGATTTTTCATACAGGCATTGTGGTTTCCGCATTGGTGGTACTCAGTTACATCTACCTGGGCGGACTGACCAGCGCCATCTACAACGAAGTATTGCAATTTTTCCTGATCGTTGCGGGATTTGCACCCTTGGTCTGGCTGGGCATGAAAAATGTCGGCGGGTGGTCTGGGTTGAAAGCTAGTCTTGATCCTTCGTATACGCATTCCTGGGTAGGAATGGCGGATCCTCACACCAATCGTCTGGGAGTTGAATGGTTTGGGCTGACGATGGGACTTGGCTTTGTTCTCTCGTTCGGTTATTGGTGCACGGATTTTCTAGTCATTCAGCGCGCCATGGCTGCCGATTCTATGGTTTCTGCCCGGCGCACACCGCTAATCGCTGCAGTTCCCAAGATTTTGCTCCCTTTTCTTGTGATCCTGCCGGGCCTCATCGCGATTGCGCTCCCTACCCAAGTCGCACCTCCGCTGGCCACGTATCAAAACACAGGAAGGGCAGTACCGCTTGGTCGGGGGCTTGTACCAGTTAAGGTAGACCCCACAAATAACCAGCCGATTCTTGATCAGCATGGCAACCCACAACTGGACTACGACCTCGCTGTTCCGAACTTGCTACTTCACTATTTTCCGACCGGCCTGCTTGGTCTCGGGCTTACCGCGTTACTTGCCAGCTTCATGTCGGGCATGGCTGGCAACGTGACAGCGTTTAATACGGTATGGACACATGACATCTATGAAGCGTATATCCGCCCCAACGCTGGTGATTCCCACTATCTGATGGTGGGACGATTAGCGACTGTTTTTGGCATAGCTTTATCGATCGGGGCGGCGTATCTGACGACTCGTTTCAATAACATCATGGACATGCTTCAGCTTGTTTTCGCGTTTGTTAACGCGCCGCTATTCGCCACATTTCTGCTGGGCATGTTTTGGAAACGCACCACAGGCCATGGGGCTTTTTTCGGGTTGCTTTCCGGGACAATCGCCGCAGCGGTTCACCACGGACTCACAATGCCCCAAGGCTCGGTAGCCAGTATAAAAGGCGGCTGGCTAGCCGTTGTACATATTTATCCCAGCGAAATGGCTCAGAATTTTTGGACAGCGATTTTTGCTTGGGTGATTTGTTTTGTGGTCACAATTCTAGTCAGTTTGATGACGCGAGCTCCGGACGAATCTCATCTTGTGGGTCTTGTATATTCCCTAACTAAGCGGGTACAGAAAGATGATTTACCCTGGTATCAGAAGCCGGTGTTCTTAGGTGGCGCAGTGTTGGTTGCCACGGTGTTGCTTAACGTTATCTTCCGTTAGAGGAGCCGCGGTCCCATGGGTCTGGACATTCGCTTGCCGATTGGAATGCTCTTTACTGTTCTGGGCATGTTGTTGACAGTTTTTGGATTCCTCAGCAATCCATCCCTTTACGCACAATCTCTGGGAATCAATGTAAATCTTGGATGGGGAATGGTTCTATTTTGTTTTGGATTGTTCATGCTCTACCTGGCCACGCGAGGAAGGATTCATCACACGCGCCTACAGCAAGCCAAACTAAAAGGAAAAGAGCCACCGTGTTAGAGGGGGTTCACATATTCTGGTTGGCTGTTTGTAGCCGGCCATCAGAAGAGAACAGTTATGGATAGTGCTCGCGAAGTGCTCGCGAATTTCAACGCAAGATTTCACTCCTCCGCGAAGGTGTATCGCGCGCCCGGGCGCGTTAATTTGATCGGCGAGCATACTGACTACAACGACGGATTTGTTCTTCCTGCAGCGATCGGATTCTCCTGCTGGGTAGCCATCGCGCCGCGCGAGGATCGGCGCCTGGTGCTTTATTCGGAAAACTTCGATGAATCGGTCGAGGCCCATCTCGACAATCTCAGAATTCACTCAACTGGAAAGTGGGCGGACTATGCACTCGGCGTGGCATGGGCCCTGGAGCAGGCCGGCCATCGACTGCGGGGAGCCAACGTCTATGTCTCGGGCGAAGTTCCCTTGGGGGCCGGCCTCAGTTCTTCGGCAGCCGTAGAGGTATCTGTCGGTTTTGGATTAATGGACGTGGCACAACGTGTGATTGAACTGAAGGATTTAGCTCTGATGTGCCAGCGGGCGGAAAACGAATTTGTAGGCGCGCGTTGCGGAATTATGGATCAGTTTGTTTCCTGCCATGGTCGCGCAGGGCGCGCGCTGCTTCTTGATTGTCGCTCGCTCGACTTTCAATTACTGCCTCTTCCGTCCAAAATTCACTTGGTAATCTGCAACACCATGGTGCAGCACAAGCTTGGGGCCACCCAATACAATGTACGCCGTACAGAATGTGAGGAAGCGGTTCGCCGGCTTTCTAAAGTGCTTCCTGGGATCCGCGCTCTGCGAGATGTCTCACAGGCCGACTTAGAAAGCAGTCGCGATCTCTTGGGCGATCTCCTCTATAAACGTTGCCGCCATGTTGTCAGCGAAAATGCGCGCACGCTCGCAGCCGCATCTGCGTTTAACTCGGGTGAACTTGTGGCTTTGCGCCACCTGATGGCGGATTCGCACCGCAGTCTGCGCGACGACTACGACGTGAGTTGCCCTGAACTCGACATCATGGTGCAACTTGCCCTGCAGCATCCGAGCGTAATTGGGGCTCGCATGACGGGTGGCGGCTTTGGCGGATGCACGATCAATCTCGTAGATGCGGCTGAATCCAGCGAATTTTGCGACCGAATCGCTCAACAATACGAAGCCGCTACTGGCTACCATCCAGATATATATGTTTGCGAGGCTGCCCAAGGCGTTGAAACGGTCGAACCTCGCGAAATCAAAACCAGATCCATGTAAAGGGCAATAGGAACCGGTGAGTGGTGCCGTATAACCCATGAATCATTCTCAACTGCAGCAGTTGCCCCATCGTCGTTTCAATCCACTCACTTGCGAATGGGTTTTGGTTTCTCCACACCGCACAGAGCGGCCCTGGCTAGGAAGAGTTGACAAGGTCTCACTCACACCTGCTATCGCCTTCGATCCCGCTTGCTATCTTTGTCCGGGCAATGAACGGTTTGGTGGCGCTCATAATCCGAAATACACGAATACATTCGTTTTTGACAACGACTTTCCGGCCTTGCTTCCCGAGGTTCCGGCAGTCGAAACATCTGAAGATAATCTGTTCGTCGCTCAATCGGAAGCGGGAATATGCCGCGTTGTCTGTTTTTCGCCGCGCCACAATCTGACTATTCCGCTTATGTCTCTGGGGACTATCCACCAGGTCATCAACGTTTGGTCCGAACAGTTTCAGGAATTGAAAAAAACTCCTTGGGTTCGCTACATTCAAATTTTTGAAAATCGTGGGGCTCTCATGGGAGCCAGTAATCCGCATCCCCATTGCCAAATATGGGCGAGCGCATCAGTCCCCAATCTCCCGAACAGAGAGCTTTCCTCCTTCGAAGCGTTCCATAACGAAAATAGAACCTGTCTTCTCTGTGATTATCTCAAGCTCGAACTGAGAAAGAATGAACGTGTCGTTTGCCAGAATGATGCCTTCGCGGTTGTTGTCCCGTATTGGGCGTTGTGGCCATTCGAAACGCTTTTACTTAGCAAGAGTCACGTTGGAACGATGCATGAGTTCTCATCAGTTGAACGCGAGCTGCTTGCCGACATCCTGCAAAAAATCACTATTCGCTACGACAATCTGTTTGAAACATGGTTTCCGTATTCTATGGGTTTTCACCAGCGCCCATCTGACGGGCGCCCGCATCCTGGGTTTCATTTTCATGCGCACTATTATCCGCCGCTTCTGCGTTCTGCGACCGTCCAGAAGTTCATGGTCGGCTACGAATTGTTAGGAACCCCCCAGCGAGATATCTCTCCGGAAAGTGCGGCTGAGAGATTGCGAAGTCTCACAGAGATTCACTACTCTCGCAGGAACAACTCGCTCTAGTGGAACGGTTATTTTGAAATCGTGCTTCGTGGAATCTAAAAAACAACGGGGTAAGAAGTCATGCGATCAAAAATAGTCGGAACAATTTGTTTACAATTATTGCTTGTCTTCATCCTGAACCCTCTTGTGCTGGCTAAGGACCCGGAACCGAATCGCTGGGCGGAGAAATCTGCCAACGAATGGTATTCCAAGCAGCCCTGGTTAGTTGGTAGCAACTACACGCCGGCCTATGCCATCAACGAGCTTGAAATGTGGCAGGCCGACACCTTTGATCCTAAGCGCATTGATCTCGAACTCGGCTGGGCTGAATCTATAGGCCTTAATACCATGCGTGTATTTCTACACGACCTGCTTTGGCAACAAGACGCCCAAGGCTTCAAAAAGCGCATTGAAACTTTCCTCGAGATTGCGGATACGCATCATATCAAGCCGCTCTTCGTTCTCTTCGATTCCTGTTGGGACCCCGATCCGAAAATTGGTAAACAGCATGAACCTCGCCCTGGCATCCATAATTCGGGTTGGGTACAAAGCCCTGGGGCCAAAGCCCTGCAGGACTCGTCGCAATATCCCCGTCTAGAGGCGTATGTAAAAGGTGTTGTCGGAGCCTTTGCAAAGGATCAGCGCATACTTGGTTGGGACGTTTGGAATGAGCCGGACAATACAAATCAGGGAAGCTACGGTGATTTAGAGCCGAAGAATAAAGTTTCTCTTGTCCTGATGCTGCTCCCCAGAGTATTCACATGGGCTCGTGACGCGCATCCCTTGCAACCATTGACGAGCGGCGTCTGGAAAGGGGGCTGGTCTTCGCCGGACAAGCTGGATCCTATGGAGAAAATACAGATTGGAATGTCCGACGTAATATCTTTTCACAGCTATGATAAGCCCGAGGAATTTGAAAAACGCATCGTTTGGTTGCTGCCCTACAATCGGCCGACTCTTTGTACAGAATATATGGCTCGCGGAAATGGCAGCACGTTTCAAGGTACGCTACCGGTCGCTAAGAAATATAACGTTGCGGCAATCAATTGGGGGCTAGTAGCCGGAAAAACGCAAACGTACCTGCCATGGGACTCGTGGCAACATCCCTACACGGATCGTGAGCCGACCGTCTGGTTCCATGAGATATTTCGCACCGATGGAACTCCCTACCGCCAGACTGAAGTAGATTTCATCCGCTCAATGCTTTATGGTCAGGTAGCTGAATCGCAATAAAATTTAGATGTTCAGCTAGTGACGTTATCTGGTTGAGAATTGATAGATAGTCGTAGACCGATAATTCTGTCCGGTCTTGAGAATGGTTGACGGGAAATTCGGATGATTTGGAGAATCCGGGAAATGTTGAGTTTCGAGACAGAAAGCGGAGCGATGTTGATAAACTTTGCCACCTTTGCCTTGAATGGTCCCGTCTAGAAAATTTCCACTGTAGAACTGGATACCCGGTTCGGTTGTTGAGATTGTGAGCATCCGTCCGGATTGTGGCTCGTAGGCTTGCGCAGCGTCAGCAAGCGAATCTGAGGAAGTGGTGCGATCCAAAATCCAGTTGTGATCGTAACCCTTGCCAAATTTCAGTTGCTCATTATTCTGTTCGATCCGGGCGCCGATAGCCACTGACTTCAGAAAATCGAAAGGCGTGCTGTGAACATCGGCCATCTCACCTGTAGGAATGAGCGTGGTGTCTACGGGAGTGAATTTTGTGGCTTTGAGGATGAGCTGATGTCCGAGAATGTCACCGTTGCCTTGACCCGCAAGATTAAAGTAGGCGTGATTGGTTAGATTGACGACCGTGTCTCTGTCAGTAGTGGCACTGTATTCGATTTTAAGTGCGTTGCGATCCGCGAGAACCGTGAAGACGACCTTGACGGAAAGATCTCCCGGGTAACCCTCTTCTCCGTCTTTGCTTAGGTAAGTGAGCTCGAGGGATTGCCCCTGCTCGCTTGAGACATCCCTTGCATTCCAAATGCGCTTGTTGAAGCCAATTAGTCCGCCGTGTAAATGATTCTCACCGTCATTCTTTGCGAGCACGTAAGCGAGGCCATTCAATGTGAATTTTGCATGAGCCATGCGGTTTGCGTACCGGCCGATGGTCCCGCCGAAGTACGACTTTCCATTCTCGTAGCCGGCGACGGTGTCGTAGCCGAGGATAACGTCCGCGATTTTTCCATTCCTGTCAGGCGCTTTCAGCGAAACCAGCGTGCCACCGTAGTTTGTGATAACCGCTTCAAATCCAGCTTTGTTTGCAAGTACATAGAGGTCCACAGGCCGTCCGTCCAGGGTGCTGCCAAACGAGCGTTTTTCCATTTTCGGTTGCGCCTCCGACCTGGGAACGGGAAGAACTAGGACAGCGACACTAACAAACAATATTGTAGCGATCGGCATGCGTGGTTTCGTTAGGGCGTTCTCCGAACCCCCTGATAAACCGCTACGCAAACACTTGAGAGTCACTGTGCATCCATACAATCTTGAATGTAAACGATTTCATCGCACTTATACTGCGATTTATTGAAAAGTGTCAAGCTGGGGTGATTGTAGGCAGTTTCCTGGACACAGTGTGCGACCGGGTGAATAGTTCGCCAGCGGTCGCGAATAAAAAGCCCGGAATCCTGGTTCCGGCCTTTATCGATCACGAAATGGTTTCGGGGGCCTGCAACCATCGAATTTGCTAGTCATACCGTTCCGCTGCGCAGCGTAACTCGCGCGTTGACTCGCGCTTAGCCGACAGCCAAAGCAACCTGCGGTAAGATTGCGATGACGCAGGATCCTCAGCAAGCCTGCGCTTACCTGCTGGCCCGCGCCGGGACTGTTAGCGGGTTACAAGTACTTTCAACGACATGGAAGAGCACGGAAGGCACTGTAAGTCATTGGAAGTATGTGGTAGACGACGTTACTGTATATCTCGATATGTATCGAGCAGACCTCCGGAGTCATGGAGAGGACGACGCGTTTTCCGAGTTGCTCGCGGCTTGGGCGCGCAGCACAGATTGACACGACAGTCTATGAAAGACTTCGCCTGAGCGTTTTGCGCCAGACGCAAATTATTAGCGCCAAGACAGCCAAGATACTCAGCCACGCGAGCCAGTCTCCAAAACGCGAATAGATCGTCGTGACGCCCCGAGTCGGGAGCTGCGCGATGAGCGTTAAGTCGGTCGATTGGTACTCATCCATCGAGGCCAATCGCCGACCCTGATAATCGTAGGCTGCCGAAAGGCCCCCCTTGCTCTGCCGCACCAGATTGAAGCCCTGCTCAATAGCCCGGAAGCTCGCGATTTCTGTGTGACGCGGATCTATGGCCCGCCAGTCCCCCGCGGGACTTAACACTACATCAGCTTGCTCACCGCCAGCCTGAGCCATCAGGCTCGGAAAATCTGTGTCATAGCAGATGGCGGCAATCAACCTTCCGTAAGCAGTATCGAGATACCGAAGCCTTCCGTCTGACTTTACCGACATCGCAGCTTCTGGACCCGGTGTCGGGCGCGCTTTGAGGTATTCCCACGCGGTCTGGCCGGTCGGTTCGATAAGTACAAATTTGTTCGCCAGTGGGAATTGAGCTCCTGGCGTCCAAGTGCCCAATGCCATGCCCAGATACACATGGTGCTTCGACGCCAGAGCGCGACCGCGCGCCAGGAGCTCCGGTTCATCCTGCTTGAGAAGATACGCAGCGGTTTCTGACCAGAAGATGATTTTTGCTCCGGCGGTCGCCTCGCGCTCGCTCCCGTTTAGAAGCGCATCCTCACCCGCGCTCGTGGCCGTCCTGAACTGACTGATTTGTTCAGCGCTAGCCTTTCCCCCAATCACAGCCTTCAAAAGATCATTAGAGATTTTGGCTCCTTCTTTCGCTGGAGATAAGGAGGCCACGCGCACCGTCGGGGAGGACGGAGGAAAAAGTGCAAGGCGCGCTCCCCCCAAAAGAATAACCGCAAGATAAATTCCGGCGAAAAGTACTAATGGATGGCGTGCTCGTGGACCACCAAATCCCTCCTGCCAGGTGCAGTTGACGACGGCCGCGAACCAACCAATTAGAAACGTGATGCCCCACAGACCGGTTGCTGATAACAACTGGAGCAAAGGCAGATTGCCACTCTGCGTATAAGGGATCGAACCCCAGCTGCCCACAGGTCCATGGGAATACACAAACTGCGCGGCGACCAGCGTACAGGGGAAGAGCAGTGTATTGAGCGCGCCTTTGTAATGGGGCGCGGCCAGACGATCTGCGATATAAGGTAAAAGCGCAGAAACTCCGGAGATGACCAGGAAAATGTAATAGAAGATGCCCGGAATCGGAATCATGCTACGCATCGCCACACCGCGCGTAACGATTAGCACAACGTAGGCAATCGGCAATCCTCTTCTGACTGGCTGGGTCCGAACGAATCTCAGTAAAAGGGCGGGAGCCAACCATGCCGCCAAGGGGATCGTGTTCCTTCCATCGGCAAAGAGCAACAATGCCGCCGCACATAAGAGTGAGAGCCACGAGTGTGACTGGAGTAACCGGGAGACGGATGCGGCATCTACATCGTCAAACTGATTCTTCTTGGTGCTGCCCATGGACATTGTGATTGCCAATTGCGCGCTCTCCGGGCATTCCGTCACTGGCGTCGTGCAAGCAGACCTTCTACGGCGCTATCGATCACCTGCGCTCTAAGTCTGCGGCGAGCTACCCAAGGAAACGCTGACTTTTGAATCAGGAGAGACGTGATCCCATGAGCCGCAGCCCAAAGGGACTGGGCCACCAGCTCAATGTCTCCCGATCGAAATTTGCCGGCATCGACGCAAATTTGCACTCGGCTCTTCAAACCCGCATACGCCGCTGTCGGTTTTACGCAAACATTATTATAGGGGAGCTGCGGGCGGAATTTAACGCCTCGCGCGGAATTTGTACCCTTTTGTGCCCATGCGAAAATTCTTCCACATGCGTAAGTACTTGATTGAGCGGCCTGAGACATAGGTAACACATTGTACCGGACGCATAGGTGACACTTTGGACTGCACCCTTAAGCTGAGACACGGAGGAAGCGATTAATTGGGTGACACTGACCTGCCCCGCTTTTTGAGACAGCCGTGAAGTTGAATCCGAGAAGCTGTGGATGGTCCTCGGGCCGAT
>Ga0073928_10001560_pt1 | contig 43531 bp, 40 predicted proteins | sample PaiPotPPA55metaG_FD_76969 | JGI IMG/M metagenome (GOLD analysis project Ga0073928, IMG submission 76969) | Iron sulfur acid spring bacterial and archeal communities from Banff, Canada, to study Microbial Dark Matter (Phase II) - Paint Pots PPA... ...
CCGTGGCATCGGGCCCGTAAATTCCAGGTCCGGGCATGGCAGCCTCCGTGCTTGACCCGCAGATTCTACCGTCGCGACGCTGTGAATGCCTCGAAATCAGTCTGCAACGGTGCTATAGACTCTTAATAACCGGGTTAATAACCGAATTCTAGCACGTGTCGGCGCCGCTGGCCCACCGCGTGACGGCAAGAACCCCGGGCGTCTCTGCGTTTAACCGGCCGTCAGAGTGCCGCAGTTGACCAGGTTGCGTGTAGTGACGGTCAGGTGGCCCGGGTTGGCCGCGTTGGCGCTCAGGACGCCGCCTTTGTAGTGGTTGAGCGTGGTGACGGTGACGGCCGCCGGGTTTTGCGAGAAGTCGGCGGCGCCGGTGCCGTACAGGTTCAGCGTGGTGACGGCGGCGCCGCTGGCGGGGCGGTTGTTCAGATAGGTGGGCCCGCCCGCGTTGACGGTCGCGATCGCGCCGGCGCCTTGAACGGTCGCCGTGGAGCCCGAGGAGATGGACAGCGCGCCCGTGCTGCCGCTGTTGACGTTGAGGGTCCCGCCGGCGGCGACGTTGGCGTTGGTCCAGGTCACGCCCGCGCCCAGGTCGCACACGGCGGTCGAGCCGGTCACGTCGGCCTCGGCCAGCGTGGCGGTTTCGCCGGGCAGGGTGGTCGCGACGCCGACGCGCCCGCCAAGCACGTATAACCTGTTGGCGGCGTTCGATCCCTTGATCCGCACCGGCTCGAGCCCGACGTCCGCCGAGCTTCCGGTGGCCAGCACGGTCCCGGTGAACGCCGCGGCCCCAAAATCGATCTTGATCCGCCCCGACCCGATCGCGGTCGCCCCATCAGTGGAAGGAGTGCCAATCCTCCAACTCGTGGCGCCGATCTTCCAGTAGCCGAAGGTGCCGCTGGTGGCGGTGGTGCCGATCGTCCCGGTAAAGGTCTGGCTGACGGTGAGGCTGTTGAGTGTGACGGCGGACATGTCCGCCGCCGCGATGCTCGCCAGCGAAACGCCCGAGATCGCCGCGATGGTCACATCATCGCCGTTCCCCGGGGCGGTCCCGGTCGTGCCGTCGGATTTCGTCCAGTTGGCGCCGAGGGTGGGGTCGGTGGAAGAGGTGGAGGACCAGAAGTAGCTTGACATGAGGATTACCAGTAGTGGGCGAGAGAGGCAGAGTGGAGGCACGAAGGCACGGAGGGAACTCGGTGAGTCGGGCGCCTTTTCCCCTCTCCTTCCGGGAGAGGGTCAGGGTGAGGGCGTATGTGGCACAGCCGCCCTCGGCTGTGTTCCGCTGAAGGCGGAAGTCTTCCGCGTTAGATTTCGACCTTCGGTCGAACACAGCCGAGGCGGCTGTGCTACACAACTCCTCACCCAGCCCCTCACCCCAGCCCTCTCCCGGAGGGAAAGGGCGAAGAGGGGCGGCCGGCGGCTTGTATTCCTCCGTGCCTTCGTGCCTTCGTGCCTCCGTGCCTTCGTGCCTGCCGTATTACTTGCGTATTTCACAATCGAGCTGATACAGCAACTCGGACGTGATCTGCTTGTTGGCGCTCTTCTTGACGTCTTTGACGAGGTAGTAGACGGAGCCGTTGGTGAGGCGGTCGCCGAGCTTGGCGCCGCCGGGGAGGAGCGTGTCCAGGTCGGTCGTGGTGTAAACGTGGTAGTCCACGATCATGTCCCGCCGCGCGTAGTCGGCGACGACCGAGGCGCTTGCCGGCGCAACGGCGCAGGGGACCGCCGTCAGGATCGCGGCGAACGAGCGGACAGAGCCGCCGCTCGCATCGAGCGTCACCGACTGGCGCTCGAGATTGAGCGATTGATCGAGGAGGGCTGTTAATGACACGAGTTTTGGTCCTTGGTCCGTTGTCCTTTGTCCGTGGTAGTCACGAGTTGAGGTTTCACGAGCCGCGAAAACGGAGAAGAAGTCGCGGAATTGCCGTTCGGCACCGGTCCACGCGACGGTTGTGGCTTAGCCATTCGGCCCGCGCAAGTCCTTCACGTCTTGTTCGTGCCAGGCCTGCGGGGGAGGGTTTTCGGCAGCAAACTTGCCAAACTCATCGTAGGTCATTCCACCGAATGTTGCGGGGGGCGTCGAGCAACTGCGTCGGAGAACGCGATCAACGATCCGTCGCCACAGCCGGCGCCGCGATGGAGGTGCGACACCCGAGGGCGGCTTTTCGGCTGCGGATCGCTCGTGCAGTGCGCGGGTCACGACTCTCTACCGATACCGGTACACTAGCCCTATCAGTTAGCGATTTCCAGACGAGCCGGCACGTTTCGGCCTCAGAGGTGGAAGGGACAAAGGGACTGAAGGACAAAGTGAACCGCGACCACCCGCCACTCCGTCCCGTTGTTCCTCTGCCCCTCCGTGCCTCCGTGCCTTCGTGCCTATCTGAAGATCACTTTGCTGTAATCCACGTACGGCGCCAGCAGCATGCTGACCTTTCCCGAGAGCACGGCAGTCTGCGTCTGGTCCTTGAGCTGGAAGCTGCCCGCGCCGAGCTTGGCGCTTTTGAGCGTCGTGTTCACCAAGCCCGCGTTGTACAGATCGAGCACGAGCTGGACGGCGGCCTCCTGGACGGCTTGCGGAATGGTCGCGAAGCCGGCGGTGTAGTCGATGCGGACGTTGAGTTGGCCGCGCGGGAGGCGGCCATACAGCTCGCCGGTTTCGTCGTCGAGCCGCCAGCCGCAGAAGGCCTGGTACCCGGCCTCCTCGCCCCACGGGTCGCCGGGCGGCCAGGTGATGAAGGGCTGAAGGTCTTCCGTGTACAGCTCGAGCTGCCGCCCGCCGTACAGCGCCATCACCGCGCCTTGAAGCGGCTTGAGGTCGGCGGCGGGCCAGTTGGCGAACTGGTCGATCACCTGTGCCGACCAGCCGCCTCCCAGCGCGTTTACAGCCGATGCCATCAGCGCCAGCGTTGGATACGTGGTGAACGGCAGATCGTTGCTGATCGTCGCCGCGCTGGCAATGCGCGTGACGCGCAGCGACGTGGCCGTCGTCTCGACCGTGGCCCGCTGATTTGTGCCGTTGTCGACGTTCTGGACGAGCAGCGCGGGACGCGGGTTGGTCGCGACGCGGGTGATCTCCAGGACGGGAAATTGCCGGAGCCGCAGCGGCTCGCGGATGTAGATCCCGCCGCTGTAATACTCGCTGTAAGAGATTTGCGAGAAGTCGCGGTTGCAGGCGCGCCGGACCGCGTCGCTGGCGGCGGTGATCAGCGACGCCAGATAGCCCGGATTGGAGCTGTTCAGCGACGCGAGTGTCGCGTTCTGCGTCGCGCGGGAATTGGTGATGAGGTCGGGGAGAGACATGGGAGTAGGAATGAGGAATGACGAATTTCGAATGATGAATCAATGACGAATAACGAATGACCGAATGCTGAGCGCAGCGAAGTCGGAGCGCAGCGGAGATCCCGGCGCGCCGGGGTCCCGATCCCTCGGGGACGAAACGAATGCCCCAAGTGCGAAGCAAGGGGGGACCGGTCCATGGATCCACCCGTTTCGTCATTCGAGCTTCGAATTTGATTCGTCATTCGAATTTCGTCATTCGAGTTTCAAAGGCACGTTCTCAAGCAGTGAGCTTTGCAGCAGAGACCTTCCCGCTCACCCCGGCGCCGCCCGCGCTCAAGGTGATCGTCATCGCGGTGTTGATGCTTCCTTTGATCCCTCCGGGCGGGAGGGGAACGATGAGCGGTCCAGTGGACGCGACATCGAGCGACAGGACGGTGGTGGCCCCGTCTTGCACCGTGATATTTCCGCCCGCGGGAGCGCCCCCGCTGTAGCTGGCGGCGAGTAACGTGAGACGGTGCTGCTGGCCGGTCACCGCGGCGTAGGTGATGGTCGCGGCGGTGTTGGCCGCGGGAGCGGCGGCCGTCGCGATGCTGCTCGGCTGGCAGGCGAGCTCCACACCCAGACCGTCTCCCGAAGCAGACAAGCTCCGGGCCCGGTCGCCGCTCGTCCCGTTGAACAGGGCCGGGCCTTCCATGACGACGTTGGCCAGCGGCACCGCGTCCTGCGTGGCCGAGCGTTCGACGTAATATTTTCCGTCGACGGGATTGAACAGCGCCTCCTCCTCGATGCCGACTCCGTGCGGGGTGAACCCGCTCAGGCCCGGGCCGGCGGCGGCGTGCGTGTCCCACTCGGCGGTGGACGTGTTCGCATGCGCGAATTGCAGCGCCGATTGCAGCGGGACCGTGAGCGCGCCGGGCGAGTAGCCGGTGGCGACGTATGCCGCCTCTTCCGTCGCGGCGTTGCGATCGAGCCGGAGCTTCTGGCCCGGCTGAAGGCCGGAGGCTCCGTTCAGCGTGATCGACGTGGCGCCCGCACCGGTCGCCCCGCTGAGCGTGCTGCCGCCGGGGCCTTTGGCTTCCAGGTTGCGCGAGCGATCGAATTGGAGGCCGGAGATGGTGCCGACGTTGCTGATCGGCCCCCCGCCGTTCCACTCGTACGCCGCGGCGAGGTTGGTGCCCGAGCCGCTGGCGCCGTCGAGTTCACCCGCGGCGGAGCGCGCCAGCTCGAACCCGCCGGCGCCGACATTCAGCGTGCCGTTCCAGAAATTCGCCGCGGATGCCGGCACCCCTTGCGGGGAGCTGCCGTCCGGGATCGTCGCCTCCCGCGCTTGCGAATAGGCGTAGGTCGAGACCGGGTCGCCGCTGGCGTGGTTGTTCTTGAACACGCCGGTGATCGTCTTCCCGCTCGCGTTCACCGAAGTGACGAACACGAATTCCTGGTTCGACGTGCCCGCGCCGACGTTGTAGGTGCAGTTGGGTTGAAACGAATACGCGACGCCGCGGAACGTGAAGCTGACGGCGCTCACGCTGACGGTCTGCGGCGAGGAGGAGGCGGTGACGGTTTGCGTCAAGGTCGCGGCCAGTGGAGGGCTGGCAAGCTGCTGGGTGCCGGTGACGATGCCGGTGTTGGAGATCCCGTCGAACCCGGTGCCGCGCTGGCGGTCGAGGGTGCCGGTGGGATTGACGGACTGCGCGACGCCGCCCGTGTTCAGCCCGTTGCCGCTCCCCAGGTTCTGGTTGTCGGCGTTATGGAACGGTGCGACGGTCGCCTTGATCGTCGGCGTCACGCCGTCGGCGAGCGTGCCGGGCGCGCTGACGGTGGCGCTGAGGGCCGGCGGGAACGCGTACCCCTGGCTGTTGGTCAGGTACGCGGTAATCGACCCGGCGCTGATGGAGGTGATGTTGAGCCGCAGATAGGCGCTGGGTTCGGAGACGACGAGCTTGTACGTGCCGCCGGCATCGTTGCTGAATGTTACGGTGCCGTTGGCCACGTCCTGCTCGGTGTCGGCGCGCATGCAGCGGACGGGGACCCAGGTGCGGCCTCCGTCGTCGCTCGATTCGGTGCGGACGGTCGCGGTGGTGCCGGCGGGAATGGTCAGCGTGACCTTCCCCGACGCCGCCCCCGCGAACGGCACCGGCGCGGAAGTCGCCGCGACTGCCTGGTTCTGAAACAAAACGGCGTAGTCCTGGTAGCTGGGAGTGGCCATGGGAGCAGGTCCTTGAAAGCGGAAGAGAAGAGGCATTGCAAATTGCAAAATGCAAATTGCAAAAATCAAATTGAGGGAAAGCCAGCGCGCGGGGCGTCAATTTGCATTTTGCAATTTACATTTTGCAATTTGCAATGCATTTGCATTACACCACGGCCACCCCCGCCAGTCCTTGCGTGCTCGCGTTGTACGGCGCCTGCTCGGCGCGGAACAACTCGACTTCGGCGCTGACGAAGGCGCCGAGCGTTCCGTTGCCGATCGTCAGGGCCGGGCGGAGGTAACGCTTTCGCCCGCCGCGGAGGTCGACCTGCCACTCCCACAGCGTGTTGCCGTTGGAGCTGGCCGGAAGCGTCAGGGGCGCGATCGAGTAATCCGTCCCCGTGATGTCGGTGAATGTCGTATTGTCATCCGACTCCTGGAGCTTGAACGTGGTGAAGCCGGTATCGGTCGCGCCGATGGCGACCCGCACCACGGCGTAATCGAACCCGCGTCGGTCGACGCTGGCGCAGCTCACCGCCGCGTTGTTGATCCGGGCCTGGGGCCAGACGGATTGCACTTTTTTGGTTTGGGAGATTTCGATCATGGAATCATTCCTTTCGGGAATAGTCCTTGGTCCGTGGTCCTTTGTCCTTTGTGGCGGAAAGGAGCGCTCCCCGAGCCAGAACAAGGGACCAAGGACAAAGGACCAAGGACAAAGAACACGAGCTTTAGCTCGCCGCGGTAATCAGCGCGACGATCGGCCCGGCGACATTGCCCGCCTGACTGCTCTTGGCGGGGCCGGCGGATGGGGTCGGGTCGCCCACGTCGTGGACGACGATGTCGAATCGCTCGGTGCCGCGGATCACCACCTCGTCCTGCTCGAAGGCGTTGAGGGCGTGCTCGGACATCTGGATCGTGGTCTGGCGGCGGTCGCCGAGGCGGGCGGCCATGCGCAAGTTGCCGAACAGGCAACAGACCTGGCTGGTGGCCGAGATCTTCGGGAGCACCTGCGAGATCACCACGGGATAGCCGAGGAACGACTTGGTGAGGGGCGTGTCCTCGATCTGGGTGACGCGGTTGCCGCCGGCGGCCACCGCCAGCTTCTGCATCACCGCGCCCCAGAAGAACTTGGAGCAGTACCACTTGGCTTCGCCGGGCACGTCGGCGTACTCGGGCAGCGTCGCGACGACTTTGTTGAAGTCGCTCAGGACGATGCTGTTGTAGTTGGTGGCGTAGCCGGTGCCGCTGGAGACCACCAGGCCCATGACGTTGGCGGGGTTGTTGGTGCCGGTGGGGTCGACCTGGAGAAGCTTGTTGGTGACGCCGACGATGCCCCCGTAGCCGCTGGTGCCGTCGCCGATGAAGCCGCACTGGTCTTCCTTGAGGGCGAAGGCATAGGCGATTTCGCCGGCCAGGTCGTCGCCGATGTTGAGGACGGCATCTTCGTTCAGCTCGTTGGAATACTTGGTGAGCACCATGAGCTTCTTAGCGGTGAGGCGCACGCGGTCCCACTGCTTGTCGGAGAGCGTTGCGGCGGTGCTTTCCCCGACGAAGTAGGCGGTGACGCCGTTCACCCTTCGCGGGTCCGAGCGCGTGTCGGAGGCCATCGGCACGATCTTGGCGTTCTGCCGGAAGACGCCGAACTTCTCGCGCAGGTCGATGAGATCGTTCTGGAACTCGTCGGGAACGAGGAATCCGGAGCTGGTGTTGACGTTTTCCCGCTGGGTCTTGGTCTGCACGTCGGAGAGCGATTCCCCGCTGGCGTCGATCAATGGGATGCCTTGCTTGAGGCAGAAGTCGATCCCCTGCTTCTTGCCGTAGACGCCCAGGCAGAACATGCCGAAGCGGTAGGCCCGCTCGTCGGCGCTGGGGCCCGTGAAGTTCTTGAGCGAGCTGTATCGCTTGACCGTCAGCGGAACGCGAAATCCCGAGGGATCGGAATCGAGCGGGTTGACGAAGCGTCGGGCCGGCGCGAGGTCCCTGCGCAATTCCGCGAAGCCCTCGGCGACCGCCGACTGGATGAGTTGTTCGAGCGAGGCGCGAACGTCGGTAGCGGCGCCGCCGGCCTCGTTCGGCTGCGGCGCGGGGTCATTGCTGGTGGGGTTCCATTTCATTGAGTGTTTCTCCTGTATTGAACTTCAGTGAGGTGTATCAGCCTGAGTGCTCCGCCCCGAGCATCGGGGCTGCACTCTCCGGCGTTTTTGGTTCTAAACCACAGAGGACACAGAGGGCACAGAGAAGGTCGAATGACGAAACTCGAAATTTGAATGACGAATCAAATCCGAAGGTCGAATGACTGAATGACGAGGCAATACGCGATTTCCGGCGCGCAGCCTCTTTCGTCCCCCAAGGATCGGGACCCCGGCGCGCCGGGATCTCCGCTGCGCTCCGACTTCGATGCGCTCACGTCCCATGTGCGATCAGTTTCGGACCGGAAATGAGACGGTTGAACGTATCAGCGCCTGAATGCTCCGCCCCGAGCGTCGGGACTGCACTCTCCGGCGGGAACAATCAATAGCAACCACGGAGTCACGGAGACACGGAGGGCAACTCGTCGGATTGTTTCACCACGAAGGCACGAAGCCACGAAGTAAAGCAGAGGACGAACTATTCTTTTATTTCTTCGTGACTTCGTGCCTTCGTGGTTCTTCCGGACCTCGAGCGCGCCTCCGTGTCTCCGTGACTCCGTGGTTGCTTTCTTCTTTCATGTGACTTTTCCGGTAATCTCCCGAAACTGCTCACGGATCGCCTGGCGGATGCGCTGATGGAGGATCGGCAGCAGCGGGTCAAGACGGCGGCGATGCGCGGCCGGCGCGGATTCGGACAGCAGACGCAGGAATGGCTCGTCGATCAGCCCGAGTTCCATCCCTTTGGCGACCGCCTGCATCTCGGCTTCGGGATTGCATGGGACCGGAACGACTGCGTATTCCACGCCGACCCAGCGGTCGATCAGGCGGACGCCGCGAAGTTCGGGACGGTTGGCGATCTCGTCGCTGGTCGCGCCGCGCACGTTGAGCGGCACAAACCCGATGCTCTTGCCGGTGCACGTGGGGACCGGCTGCTGCATCAGGTGCAACACCGCCGACGGCAGCCAGGGCGAATCGCCCCAGTCGCGAGGCTTGTCCGGGTAATGCGTCTTGGCGACAAGTCCGTTGCCGCGAGCGCGAATCCACCAGTTGGAGCCGACGGGGAGCTGGTCGTAGCGATGGGCGAAGGTGACCACGCGGTTGTAGGTTGACCAGTCGCCGCCCGCGGGAACGACGACTTCGCCGTCGCGGTCGAGGGCATCGGTGGTGATGAAACTGACGTCGGTGCGCTCTCCCGGATCGAGCGTGAACTCGTCGCTCTTGCGCGCGAGCCGGCGATAGCTGAAGTCCCTGGGCAGCCCGCGCGACAGCTCGTCAATCCTGCGGGCCAGGGCTTCGGGAATGCGAAAGCCCGTGGACGCGTGCTCGACGACGTTTTCGAAGCGTTTGAGCATGAATAGGGTTCGTGATGAGTCAGACAGCCTTCGGGAGATGGAGAAGAACCAGGAAGTAGTCGCCAGCGCTGCGATCTTCATTTGTGGCACAGCCGCCCTCGGCTGTGTTCCGCCGCAAGGCGGAAGTCTTCGGGAAAGATTTCGACCTTCGGTCGAACACAGCCGAGGGCGGCTGTGCCACAATCAAGTTGCACTATCAGCCACTTCTTCCACAGCTTGCGTTATCTCTGCCGGCGCGGAGCACACCTCCGGTGTCGGCGCTTCTTTCGGCCGCACCGCCACCTCCACCTGCTGAGCCAGGCCCTCCACCGCCTTTACAAGCTTGCCCTGCGCCTCTGCCAACTCCCGCTGTCCATCCGACAGCTCCCTGACTGCCTGGTTCGCATCGAAATGCTGCGGTTTTCCGCTCGTCGGATCCACTTCGACCATGTTGTTCTGCACGAGCGGCTGCTCGCCCCAGGACACCGGGTCGAGGCCGACGGAGGCGCGGATTTCGTTGCGGGTCAGCGCGCCGATCTGGCCGGCGGTGCGCACCTGCTCCAGCTCGAAGATCTCGTCCTCCGGCACGGGCGAGTCGTAGGCGACGAACAGCCGGCCGGTGCCGTCGAACATCGGAAGCAGTCGCGCGTTGAGCGTCTCCTCGATCCGGCGCAAGCGCGGCAGGCCGGCGTCGACTTTGTGCGCGTAATCGGCGGTCTTGGCGCCGGCGAGATTCGCGGCGTTGCGCTCCAGCTTGGCATCGGGGACGCCGAACACGTTGCAGATGTCGGTTTTGATCGCCTTGGCGCGCTGGATCTCGACGATGTCCCGCGGGGGCCATTGGAGCGGATGGAGCGTGCCGGGGTACTCGCTGACCATCAGCCCGCCGCGGCCGGCCATGTTGAATGTCTGGCGGAAGGCGCTGCGGATGCGCTGCGCCTCGGCCGACCCGATGCCGCCCCCTTCGCTGTCCCCCTTGGGCGACCAGATCGCGTCGGGCCGGCCCATGTTCTCGAGCATGGCGTTCAGATGCGCGTCTTCCTTGCGGCTGATGCGGATCTTCTCGATCGCCGCCATCAACGGCGAGTACCCGCCGAAATAGGGGTTCTCGGGGTCGGGGAAATGGAAGCGGACGATCTCGGCCGGCTGATAGCGGGCGCCGCGGGCGCCGCCGTACTCGTAATGGTCGATGATGCGGCTGCCGGTCGAGTCGGCGACTTCGCGGACCAGGTGCGAGCGGAGCAGCCAGAGTCTGGCCGGCACGCCCAGGCCGTCGCGCTCGATCAACCAATACGCCCGGCCTACGGACTCGAGATAGAGCTGCGTCATCCAGCGCAGGTCGTAGCCGCTCAGGCCCGGGTTGTCCGGGTCGGCCTGCGGCGCCTTGAGCAGGTCCAGCAGCGGGTGTCGGGTGACTTCGCGAACCGAGGCGCCGCCGGCGATCACGTCGGCGAGCATCGGGTCGGCCCCGAGCCGGGCCGCTGCTTTGCGCGAGATCGGCCGGGAATGCAGGTAGCCTTTCGGCTCCGGGTCCCCGGGCCGCGTCGCGACGTAAAGTCGCAACGTAGCAGACGCGACCAGATCGGCGTTCAGCGTCGAGCAGGCGTATGCGGCCCCAACGAGCTGCTGCACCAGCTCCCTGGGCGAGGGCGCCCGGCTCTTGCGGAACACGTCGCTGTACGCCGCCCCCAGCGGCAGCGGATACAAGAACGCCGACACGCCGGCCGTCGGCGCGGACTTGGCCGCGACGAAGTCGCCGGTGGCAGTCGGGATCAGGGACAGGTTGTAGATCGGTTCGGTCATTAGGGGGACGAGAAAGAACTGGTGCGCAGCGTAGCGGAAGTGCTCGACCTCCATGGCGGTCTTCGATGACGTAAAGGAATCCGATAACGGATAGCCGTTCGCACGCGGTCGCATGCTGCCATCATGAAGCGGGAGTCTGGGCGCGGGCCTTGGTCGAATGGCAGCCCCCGCTTCCTGGCGTTTCTTGCTCGCGATGCCATTGGCGGCGCGTAGTGTTCCTCGGCGCCGCGACCGGTTTGAGGCCGTCGGGAAGCTGGAAGTTTCGCGCTTGAGCCTTCTTGGGCATGAGTTTTCGGGTTTTCATGAATCGGCGCTCTTCAGTCCCTACATCGGCGGATCAAGCAATCGCCGCGCTGCCGCAAGCGGCAATTCCATCGGCGTGTACTCAATCCCCTCGAATAGTGTAGGATGCAAGCGTAATGCCTGCAAACCTCTACGCAGATGCCAGTTCAGCGCCTCGGGACTGGATCCCAGCCGGAGGCAACCGCCGCATCCCTTTTCCAGGCTGAGAGCAGCGGCCCAGCAGAGAAGTTCGATGCCCGCGCCGCTGAAATACGGCTTTTTATCGGCTCGGAGCCGCGGCCGGTTTCGCGGCGCGGCAAACAGCCGCTCCACAAACAGTGCGCTCCCCCCCCCGCCTCCAAGTGGGATTCAATCGACTCGGTAGAAACGAGCATGGCTCCCTGAACCTCACCATCGCCTGTGATAATGGCCATGTTCCGAGCGGCAAGTGCGCGGCCACCGTAATCAATCAAGGCATCGGTCCAATTCCAATCCCGATCGATCGGCGGCGGGTGCGGATGTGCGTCGAGACTTGGATCGTTCCGCCAGCCTGGCGTGATCCGATCGATCAGGGAAGCCGAGAGCTCGACAATATGCGCCTCGATGTCTTGGTTTGCGGGGTGAAGAAACAGAGACGTCGGCCACGGGAGCAACATGGGAGGGGCAATATAACCGTACGCCCCCAAATCAAAGAGCTAATCGATGAACGGGTCTTGCTCGGATTCATCCGGCTCGGCGCTGACTTGCTGATCCGCCGGCTCCGACACGGGCGGGCCGCCTTTTTGGTGGACCTGCAACGCCGCGTGGGCCAGGGCGTCGACCTGGTCGCTGTATTCGCCCTTGGGAAAGTGCAGCAGCTCCTGCTCGAGCTCCCAGACGAACGGCGCGCCTCGCGGGAAGTAGACGGTGCCGGCGGCCATGCGGATCTCGGCGGTTTCGCTGCGGGCCTCCTTGGAGCCGCGGGCCTTGATCGGCTTCACCGCGATCCCGGCCCGCTTCACCGTCTGAACGATCCCCAGACCGATGCCGTCCTTCTCGATGCCGACGAAGGCGACCGCGAACTCGCGGGCGATGCGGATCGCCATCTCCGCGGCCTCGGGCGCCTGCACCTGCCCGCGATACTGGTGGACCAGCAGCATCTCATGCGCGGGCGTGATGTCCCACACCTGGATGACGGTGTAACACGGGCGATTGTTCTGCTGCGGCTCCGTGCCCGCCGGGTCCATGACCGCGAAACGCCAGCAGTCGTCGATCCTGACGAGCTTCTGCGTGCCATCGGGCTGGGTCAGCCGGTAATGTGGCACGGGCAACTTGCCCGTGTTTTCATTATCTCGTGGGTCATTGTTATTCACGGGCTGGTAGCCCGTGCCACGGAAATACCGGAACCACTCCTGCCTGAACCGCGCGCCGGCGGCGGGGACGGGACGCTGTTGGAACTGCCCGGCGTACCCGGACGGCCCGAGGCGCAATTTGAAATCCGCGATCTGGGACCGACCGATCCGCTTGGGCCAGAGCAGTTGTCCTTCGATCGTTCGATGATCGCTCCACCCGATGCTCGTCGAACATTTGCGCGTCGGATCGAACTCGGCGGGCAGACACAGGTGATCGTAGCCGCCTTGCTTGAGCACGTGGCCGGACAGGTCCTTCTCGTGCACCCGCTGCATGACGATGACGCGGGCGCCGGTCTTGGGATCGTTGAGGCGCGTGCTCATCGTCTGGTCCCACCATTCGAGGGTCGCCCGGCGGATGGCGTCGCTCTCGCGCTCGGTGACGTTGTGCGGGTCGTCGACAACGACGCGGTCGCCTCCCTCGCCGGTCGCGGCGCCGCCGACGCTGGTGGAGATGCGATGGCCGGTCCTGTCGTTCTCAAAACGCTCCTTGGTGTTCTGGTCGCTGGTGAGCTGGAAGCGATCGCCCCACCGCTGCTGAAACCAGTCCGATTCGATCAGCCGGCGGCAGCGCAGCGAATCGCGCACGCTCAGTGACATCGCATAGCTGGCGAACAGCCACCGCCGCTGCGGCCAGCGGATCCACTCCCACACCGGCCAGAAGACGCTGACCGCCAGCGACTTCATGTGCCGCGGGGGGATGTTGATCAGCAGGTTATGGATCTGGCCGCGGGTGACCGCTTCCAAGTGTTCGACGATCGCGTCGAGGTGTCGGCCGCGGATGAATTCGGTCGCGGGTTCGACGACGTGCCAGGCGTGCCGGATGAAGTCAATCAGGCGCTGCTCGGGGCTCGCCTTCTGCGCTCTGCGGGCCTCGTTCTGCCGGTCGTTCGCACGTCTGTCCATTCAACTTGGCCATCAAGTAGTCGAACCAGCGTTGTTCGAAGTCATCGAGCCGGGAAAAATCCAGAAGATTGGGCGGGTCGAGCAGCCTCGCCAGCTTCGGCACACCCCTGCTGTTGCGGCCAAACCGTGTCGGCCACAGCGAGGTGAGAATGAACGCCAGCGCCTGCCAGTTCTTTAATCCGCTGAGCATCTGGAGCCGCTTGTGCATGCAGTTGGCGATGGCTTTGTTTACCTTAGCCTTGAATGCTGGATCATCGGCAATCTCCCTTTGGAGGGCCGACAGCTCGATCTCGACATAATCCGCAACGTTGCCGATCGGCATACCAAGCTCCAGGGCGTCGGTAATCTTCGTTCGTGTGTCTTGGTCGAGTGGCATGGTGCATGCATCCGGGCTTCGACTCAGTAACTCCCGCCCGATCACGGGTGTGGCGTAATTGCGATGATGGTGATCTCGCTCCGGTCAGGCCCGTAGCACCAGAAGATGCGATAGGCGCCCGGCGTGTCGTTCTGGGCGTAGGCCTCGAATACCGCCTCGCCCTTCTTCCATGGGTGCGGCAGCGAGAGATACTTGTGGGTCTTCAGGCCGGGGTGCCGGGGATTGTTCAGGAGTTTGGTGACGCACCCATGGACCTGTTTGAACAACCCTTCGGCATCCGTCGATTTGCCCTTCCCGCGGCGATGATCGAAGGCGCGATCGGCGGATGCTTTGAGTTGGTCGTATTGCTCGCGCGCCGGGACAGTCCAACGCGCGGTGTACATTACTTAGCGCCCTTCCTGCGGCGGAGGATTCGCTCATCCGCCTTCAGGTCCGGGGGCCGGGCGAACTGGCGGGCCGCGGCGGCCTTGAGCCCGGCGCTGACCGATGCCTTCGCGGCCGGATTGTTGTAAAGCCATGCTTCGCGCGCGGGGATGATCCGGGCCAGGGTGACCCGGACTTCGGTTTCGTCCACCTGTTCGATGATAACCTGCTGATTGGCGAATTTTTCGCCCAGGGTAATGCGGCCCTTGGAGTCCACCGTCTTTGTAAGCATGTCGCACCGCCGCGTCTTTCAACAGAACTCTACCGACGATTGGCGTCGTGGGCAAGTGGGATATTCCCACTATCGTCCAACCGGGTGCGGCCCTCAACTACAGAACATGGAGCAAGCCCGAAGTTCTCGGCCTCAACAGCCCTCCTCGGCCCCACATACTCAAACCCCGCGGTATTCCGCCCCCGGGAGATCGTCTCGGCCATTTGCGTGGTGTCCCGGCTCGTAGTTCCGGCCCGGCTTACCATGCCGGGTTTGCGGAGCATCCTCCAGAGCGGGGAATTCAATCGGTGGCGGATCATGGCCGGGTGACTCGTTCGGCTGAAGTAGGGTTTTCCCGTCGCGACATAGAAGCTCGCGACGAAGTCGCTCATGGCGCTGCCGATGCCGACGCCCTGGAAGTCGGGCAGGCAGACGGTGCGGTGCTCGCGCCAGCCGGGGCGGAGCGGGTGCGGGAACGGCAGCGCCGCGGTGAAGACGGCCGGCTGATTTTCCACCAGGCCCACGAAGCATTGCGCGGAGCGGTGCAGGGAGCCGCTCAGATAGTGATGACGCGCAAACAGCGTCCAGGCGGCGCGTGGGGCGCGGAAGATCTCCAGTCTGATCGGCGGCCGCCGAAGCCGCCTCCGGTTCAAGTTTCCAGTTTCAAGTTTCGAGTTTCTAGTCGGGCCCATGTCCAGGACCCAGTCGGGCTCGAGCCAGCGGAGGACGTCGTAGTGGCATGTCACTGCAACAAACCGAACGGGAACGGCCCCGGAGCGGATCGCCTTGGCGACCGCGGCCGACCCGATCTTCGCGAGCGTCCGGTCGACGACGCTGGTGAATTCGTCGAAGACGAGCAGGGGAAGGCATGGAGGCACGGAGGGGTCGGAGAGGCACGAAGGCACGGAGGCACGAAGGCACCGAGGGGAATACGCGGCATCGCTGCCTGGCTTTTCACTTCGTGCCTCCGTGCCTTCGTGCCTTCGTGCCTTGCCTCCTCCGTGCGTCCCTTCTCCCAGAAGCGCCCTGGCCAACTCACACCGGAACTTTTCCCCATTGCTCAGGACCGCATACGGTTTGAGCCAGGCCGGGGGGCTGCTGAAGCCCACCGCGGTGAGCGTGCGGGTGATCTGCTTGATGGGGAGCTCGCCAAAACAATCGATGACGGCGCGATCGTCGGGCCAGGATGCGGGCTCGTACAGCGCCTGGCCGAACGCGTGGCGGGCAAGGGTGGTCTTGCCGCTGCCGGACGGGCCGACGATGACGCCGATCGTCCAGGGCTCGGACGCATCGGGCAGGTCGGCGGCGAACGTCTCGACGGCGGTTTGGCGCACCGGCAGGTCGAACATCCCCGCGACCTGCCGGACGCGGAAGCTGTCGTGGACCGGGCAGGAAACGGTGAGCTGGATACGCATTGGGCATCACATGACCAGGACGCGGCAGATAAAGCCGTCGGCGGAGAGTCTCTCGTACAAATGCTTCTGTGTCCGCTCGTCGCGACAATCAACGAGAATCTGAAACCGCTCCGGCGGGAGCTCCGCCTTGTCGGTATGCCGCCTGCTCACCTCACGCGCGTGCGCCCGCCGATCGCGGTCGTCCGACCGATTGCTTCGCATGGGAACACAGTTCATTCGTTTGATTCACCACGAAGGCACGAAGACTCGAAGGACGCGAAAAGAAAGCCGAGACGACGGCCCGACCAGATGCCTTTTATCCCTGTGTTTCTTCGTGTGTTTCTTCGTGTTTTCGTGGTCAACACTTCGCGGAGGTCAATAGCCGATCTCGAGCGCGATCGTCGCGCCGTTGGCGCTTTTGCCGTAGAGTTTGACCTCGGCCACTCCGGTCAGGTCCAGCTCGAACTGGAACGTGCCGCCGCTGGCGGTCTGGTGCGGGGCGGGGGTGCAGAAAGGCAGCAATCGCGTGGGGGTGCTGAAGTCGGAATCGACCAGGCGGTCCTTGTGCGTCCCGCCGTGCGTGGCGGCGACGGAGATTTTGAGCCCGGTGAGGGGCCCGGCGCCGCCGACGATGCCGGTGATGGTGACGACCCCGCCGCCGAAGCGGTTGGTGATCGTCGCCACCAGGTCGTAGGTGCCGGCGTTGCTGACAGTCTGGGCCGCGATCGTGCCGGTGCGGACGTTGTCACGGGCGCTGAGGTCGAGGGAAGAAGCCATGGGCTTTTACTTTCGGGAGTTGAGTTTGGAAACGTGGGGAAGGTACGGAGGCACGGAAGGAAAGAATTGCAAATTGCAAATTGCAAATTGCAAATTTATCCCCATTTTGCATTTTGCAATTTTCATTTTACAATTTGCAATCGACTTGTCCCCCCTAGATGGGGATCCTCAGATTTACCGTCGTTTGGCGGCCGTTGATGTCGAGTGTGGTGGTGGCGACGATGCCGTTCTCGGCATCAATTGCATCCAGGCCTGCGGGCGCCAGGGTGACGCGGCCGGCGCCGTCAACCGCCGGCAGATTGACGGGCACGACGACCGAACCATTGACGTCCTTCACGTTCACGTTCGGCAGATTGTTCGCGTCCAGGATGACGGGCTGGCCGAGGAAGTCGCGGGCGTCGGCCTGGACCAGCACGCCGTTGAACGTGAGCTTGTCGGCGTTCTTGAGGGCCTCGCCGACGCTTCCCGCGGCGGGCGTGCCGGGCAACGCGGTGCTGAAAGCGACGGGGACCGCGCCGGTCCCGTCGGGGTTGATCTGGCCGGCGCCGCTGCCCGCGGTGATCCAGTTGGTGTCCGGGTCGAAGGCGACGACCAGCCAGACTTCGCGGGCGGCGTTCGCGCCGGTCGCGGTGGCGCGGAGCTTCAACGGCCCCAGCGTGTCGGTGTCGGTGGCGTTGGCGGCCACCTGGTACCACCCGCCCGAGGTGCTGTTGATGCTCGGCAGCGCGCCGGCCGGGCTGGCGGCGCCGGTATCGTTGTAGGTGCTGGTGGCGACATTGGCGAGGAATAGCTCCGCGCCGGCGGTCCGGCCGTAGACGTTGTAGCTGGAGGCCCCGGCGACGGCGTTCCAACTCAGCGCGTTGTGGTTGGCGCCGCTCAGGGTCGCGTTCCCGGTCGTCGTGGTCACTTCCGTTCCAGCCAGCGTGGTGCCGGCGGCGTTGAGGGCGGCGACGCGGTAGCCGTAGGTGGTGCTGCCGGCCATGCCCGTTGGCGTGACCATAAGCCCCGTCGGGGCGTCGAGCGTTTGCTCTGTGACGGCCCCGGCCGGGGCCAGGAAGCTCCCGCCGTTCTTGCTAATGCCGACAGCGGGGCTGGCGCCGTAGACCGGCGACACGCCATCGAGGCTGCTGACGAGCTCGAACTCGAGCGGGTGGGAGCTGCTGTTTTGTTTGCGGAACATAGGAATAGTTTCGAGTGGCGAGTTTCAGGTTTCGGGACCAGGCAACTGGAAACTCGAAACTTGAAACTCTCTGTCAGGCTGAAACCGGCTCGCTCAGGCGGCTGGGCATGTCACCCTCCCAGCGCCGTTCCGGCGCCCGTTGCCGACCTGATCACCGCGCCTCGCGCCGTCGGGGTGTGGGCGGTGATCTGGCCGATGGAGGTGGACGGGGTGAGTCCGCCGCCCCCTTCGTGGCCTCCTTCCGCCGCCAGCATTGAGGGGTTGCTTCCGGCCCCGGACCGGTAGATCGTCAGCCGGAGCTGGTCGGCCAGGACCGGCGCGGGCGGCACGAAACTGAAGGCATGCTTGTGGTCGGAGAAGTCGGTCACCGTCGTCTGGGTATACGGCACCCAGTCCGCGATCTGGATAGGCAAGCGCGACTGCGCGGCCTGCAACGTGTGCCAGCCGCCGGAGTCGTGATAGTCCCATCCCCACTCCAGGACCTGCGAGCCGCAGTCGTCGGGGGTCGATAGCGGGCCCGGCGCGATGAACGACACCCGGCCCACCCGCAGGAGCGACGGGAGCGGAATGGTGATCGCCAGCGGATACGTCCCGGTCGGCCCATCCTTGTACCGGGCGGTCCCGGCTAAAACGTGGTGCACGATCCCATCGGTGAGCAGCGACAAGTTGGTCTGCGAGCCGGTGCTGCTGGCCGCCTGGTTCAGCAGCACGTTGTTGCCGTAGAAGATCTTGGGAATGGTCAGCGTCTGGCCGGATTGGAGCTGCACGAAGACGGGCGTCGCGAGATTGCTCAGGGTCGCCTGGCCGGCTGTGACCGTGACCGTGCTGCCGTTGCCCGCCCAATCTTTGACGTTCAGTTGTCCGTTGCCGCCGCTGACGTTGACCGTGAGCGTCGCGTCCGGATCGGCGTAACTCATGAAGACGAACAGGTCCCCCGTGCCGGAACCACCTGAATACTGCGAGCCGACCAGCCAGCGATCGGCGTCCCCGAAAAACAGCTTCTGTTTGAAGGGCTTGCCGAACCGATTGTCCGCCCACTGCCGCCAGAACAGCGCCGACGGCGCGGGCGGCGTATCGGAGAAATAGGGGTCGGCGCAGCTACCAGGGAAGGCGCCGGTGCGGTTTTGCTGGTCCCCATGGTCCTTGGTGGTCCACACGCTGTCATGGGCGCTGAGAAACCCGTACTGCTCGTAGACGATCGCCCGCAGCGCGTCCATGCGGAGCTGGCGGTACGGCTTGAACGTGCCGAAGTTGCTGTTGGGCGTTCCCTGCTCGGTCTGCCACAGGACCCGCGAGGCCAGGGCGTTATTGGCGAGGAAGGCCTGGAACTCGGAGAGCTGCTCGCGCAGGGCGCGCAGGTCGAAGACCGTGGAGTTGTAGGCGTGGGCGCTGATCGCGTCGAGATATTTGGCGCCGCCGGCGTTGATGAAGGCGGGCCACCAGTTGTCCAGCGTGCCGGCCGTGACTGGATAGGTGTTGTGGATGTCCACCACGCCGGGCCCGAGCACGATAGAAGCGCTTCCGGCGGCGCCGGCCTTGACCGCGTTGAAGAAACTCTGCTGAACGGCGACGAACCCGGCGCCGCTGAAGCTGCCGTTGGGCTCGTTGGTCGGCTCGAAGGCGAAGACGACGCCGGGGAACCAGGCGGCGAGTTGCTGGGCCGCGGCGGTGATCTGCGCGTCCTCGGTCGCCGGGTCGGCGATGACCGTGACGCCGCTGGCGTAGGAATTGACGACGGCCGCGGTCAACGGCAGCACCGTCGGCGTGGAGCTCGACCAGGTGTTGGCAACGGTCGCGATCTCGCCGGTGCCGGTAAACTTGATCTTGCTCCCGGCCTGGATGCCGGTGTTAGGGTTGCTCAGGACGTTGACGGTGGTGGACGTGCCGCCGGTCAACGCGCCGCTGGTGGTGGCACCCCACGCCCGGTAGGTCGGCCAACCCAGCAGGATCGGCCACTTGCGGGCCGGGTCCTGATTGGCGGCGTGGTCCAGCAGGAACTGGAAGTAGTTTTTCAGCCCCGTCAGCGTTGGGATCGCGTTGGTCGTGTTGATGATCTCCGTGCGCTTGCTCCCAAAGCCCAGGAACGCCTGGAGCGGCGCGTCCTCGCCCAAGGGGGCGCCGATCGGGCCGTAATAGACGGAGTCGAGGCCGCCGGAGTTGCCGTTGGCGTTCTTAAGCCAAGAAGCGGGGACCGTATTCCAGCCCGAGCCGGTGTTGTATTGAAGCAGATAGTTTATGCCGCTGTTGCTCTGGCCGCCGTATTCGAAGGTAACCGGGTAAGACTGGCCGCTGGTCATCGCCAGCGACGAGCCGTCAAACTCGAGGCTTCCTTGACTGTAACCTTCCAGCGAGAGCAGACGCGTTCCCCCGATCGTCAATCGCCCGCTGAAGCCGGAAGCCGACGTCGGTGCGACGCGCCAGGAGAGAGTGCCGGTCACGGACGGAGTAATGGTGCCGGTGAATACTGCGTAGGCGGGGAACTGCCCGCTGGCATTGCCCCCGGGGTTTTCCGGCGTGTTGGCCGGACTGGAATAAATGGAGCGCCCGCCGTAGGGGACCTGGTTGACGTCCCAATAGTTGACGATCGAATCGTACAGGTTTGCGCTGTGCGGCGTGACGCCGATGGCGGTGCCGCTGCGGGATTGGCCGAAGGTGGCATCGACGCCAGCGGCGTAGACCTGGACGCCGAACCACCCGTTCCTGGGGGGCGTGAAGGAGATCGTGCCGCCCGCCGAGCAGTTCCCGGACTGCACGACCGCGCCGGTGTGGTCGCGGATCACGTAGGTGGCGGCGTCCGCCGACCCGACGTTGATCGTGACGGTCTCTGTGGCGAAGAAGAGATCGTTGCGGCGATCGGTGCTCAGTACGCGGAACCCCGAGGGCTGGGCGTACTGAAACCCGTTCCACGGGTTGGGAGGGTTGGGCCCATAAAGCCGCTGGGGCGGCGCGTAGGTCTGCACGTAGGTGGTCCAGACGCCGGGGGCGGCGACCGTCGATCCGCCATGGCCCGGCGCGCCGATCGTGTAGAGGACCTGGTCCGACCAGCCCTGATTGTTGGTGCAGGAGATTCGCACCGCCTGCTCGATGGCTGGGGCGGTGAAGGTCGCGGCGGCCGAGGCCGCGCCGGCGGCGGGGGAGACAGTCAAAGGGGTCGTAGCGATCGCGTTGCCGCTGGCATCACGCACCGCGGGGGTGAAAGTCTCGTTCCCGGCGAAGGTCGAGCGTCCGACCGGCGCGAACGTAATCGTCACGGTCGAGTTGGTCTGGGCGACCGTGGGGGCGGAGATTGTGTAGCCGGCGGACATGGGTCGATGGACGTCGGAGGAACTACAGGACAGCTCAACGAAGCTCGCCGCAGACAGAACCAAGCGGAGCAGGAACAGAAGTGCTGCGTTCCATCGCGGCTTAGACGCTGTTTCAAAGTCAGCGCTCACGTGGCAAACCCGCCGTCGGTCAGTTGAAGGTTCCCTCCGATGAAGTTTCCGGTGGAAGCGGCGAAGGAGGACGTTGCGCCGCCGAGGACGGCCTGCATCGAGTTGAGGAGCATGGAGGCGAAGGTCGCGTGGCCGCGGACGTTGGGATGAATGCCGTCGTTGGTGTTCAGGCCGCCGGCCGCCAGCGTGTTCTGAGGCGCGGTTCCCAGATCGATCAGGGTCGTCTTGGAATCGGCGGCGTTGGTGACGCCGGTGCTGATCGCCGACCGTTTGTCCCCGTTGGGCGGGACGCAGACGAAGATGCGAGCCGCCGGCGCCGCGGCTCGCCAGGCGGAGATCAGCGACTGGACGGCGGTTGTGACCGTCGCGTCAGACACGCCGAAGTTTGTATCGTTGGTCCCCTGCATCACCACGACATAGTCCGGCGCCGGCGCGAAGAGTCCCGCCGCCAGGCGGCCCTGAGCGGCATAATACTTGTTCCAGGATTGGCTGGCATCGGTCGCATTGTAAAGCATCGGGACGTTGCCGTAACCGGCCTTGCCGAAGCCCTGGGTGGCGAAGCCGACGACCCCCACTTCCGCCCCCACCCCCTGCGCCACCAGCAGCGGCATCGCCTGCGTGGCGTCGTTGTCGGCGTTGACGTACCCGTTGGCCAGGTCGGCGGCCCCCTCGCCGAACGAGTCGGAAAACCAGATCATCCGTTTGGCCGCGACCGTGCCGGAACTAATTGTGGCGCTTCCCTTCCCGTCGAGCTCGAAGCCGGTGACCTTGACGACTGCCTGGGGCGGCGAGCCGTTCCATCGGTCGCCCATGCTGCTACTGGCGGTGAGGTCGACGGACTTGAAGAAGATCTCGAACGTGTGATTACCGGCCGGGAGGTTGTCGGCCAGCAACCAGCGGGTGGTGCCGGTGGCGTAGGCCAGCAGGTTGGTCGTAAACGCCTGGCCGTCCACGGTCAGATCAAGCGTCGGGCAGTTGGCGGCGGTCACGCCATTGAGCGGCGTCGTGTCCAGAAGCACCGTCACGTTCCCCTGGGCGACGGCATTGAGCGTGAACTTCAGATACGCGCCGGTGTTGTTGGTCAGGGCAAACGTGCTGGAGGCGTTCACGTTGTTCGACTGCATCGCGCCCGCGCCGTCGCTTTTCCAGTTGTAGGGGCTGAAAAACAGGTTCGTGTCGGTGACGGCATCGCTGGCGACCGTTGCGCCGGAGAAGTTGTCGAGGTGATATCCGGTGCTGTCGGTGTCGGATTCCTGGAAATAGACGCCCGCTCTTCCGGCCGCGCTGATGTTGCTGTCGGTCAGTTGCAGGCGCAGGACGCCGTTGATGTAGCCGAGGATGGCGGTCCCGCGCATCACCAGGTGCAGGTGATAGATTTGGCCCAGCGTGAGCGTCTGGGCGAAGGTAACGCTCTGGACAATCGAGCCATTGACCAGACTGGCCAGGGACCAGTTGCCGGTGCTTTGGATGTAGTCGAGATAGTAGTAGGTGGCGGCGGTCGTGCTGCTGCGGCCGATGATGCCGGCGCCGCCGGCGTTGGAGGCGACGTAAAAGTCGGCCTCGACGTCATAGTCGGCCGAGGCGGGGACGCCCGACTCGTAGTAGACCCCGTTGGCCGCGTTGCCGCGCAAGCGTCCCGCGGCGGTGATCGCGGCACTTCCCGTGGAGAACGCCGAGTTCTTGGTCCAGGTCGCGCCGGTCTCGCCGGTGTGGCTTTCCAGCAGCGTGCCGGCGGCGTCGGTGAAACTGTCCTGGCAGAATTGCGACATAGAGGGTTCAGGGTTGAGGCGCAGCCGAAATCCCGGTGCGCCGGGGTTCGGGGTTCAGGGTCGGAGCGAAGACGAGATCGCGGCGCGCCGGCATTTCCAGAGGACAAAGGACAAATGACGAAGGACATCATCGCCTTCGCGCCGCGCCAACGATCCATTCGCGGAGCAGGGACCAGATGAGGCTAAACAGCACGGTCAGCGCCCCATAGACCATCAAGACCCGTCCGCGGAATCGTTCGAGGGCGGTGACGCGTTGCTCCAGCGAATCGATCCGCGCGTCGCGGGTGTGGCCTTGGCGCAGGGCGTCGGCCACGTGCGAGGTGAGCTGGTCGGCGACTTTTTCAATCGCCAGCGCCAGGCGCTCGTGTCCGGCCTGCATCTCGGTCCGCACCGCCTGCCGCAGCGGCTCCGTGATCAGCCGCTGGATCGCCTCGAGCTGCGGGGTGGTGAGGTCGGGCATGTTGTTGATGAAGGGACAGAGGGACAAAGGGACAGAGGGACAGAGGGCGCGGCCGTGTTTTCACTTGGTCCCTTTGTCGCTTGGTCCCTTTGTCCCTTCCAATCGTTAGCTCGCCCTTACTGACGCAACCTTCGCTTTCACGTCGGTGTCCAGCACTCCGTCCACCTTGGCCTTCTGTTCCGGCGTGGGGCTGGGGAGTGCGGCGTCCATGGCGCTGACGATCTGCTGGAAGGCCTTCTGCGTCTGCTGTTGTTGGCCGACCAGGTTGCCCGCCTGGACGTGCTTCACCACGCCGAAGATCACGCTGAAAAAGGCGAGGGCCAGCGAGCCGTACGGGATGGCGCTGACCGCCTGCTGGAGCGATGGGTCGATCTGGCCGGAGCGGGCGGACTGAATCGCGCCGTCCAGGGCCGGCAGGTAAGACTGCGCCTTGGTGATGATCTCGTCGAGCTTTTTGAGCTGCGGCTCGAGCGCGGCGCGGAGGGGATCGTTGGCCGGCAGGGTGGTGAGCTGCCGCTGGATCTGGTCATGCGCGGCCTGGGCCTGTTTCAGGACGGATGTGGCATCGTCATGGGCCTGCTGAAGGCGATTGAGGTCCTGACTGCTGCAACCAGCGAGCAGGACGGTGGCCAAAGCGGTGCAGGCAACAACACGAACAGAGGACTTTGCGTTACGAAGCATTCTGTACCTCAAAGGAGTTCGAGGCTGTTTCACAGCCTGTAAATCCCGGCGGGGCGCCGCCGGGCGCGGAGGTCGTCCGGCCCGGCGGCGCTGGCGGGAGGGGATAGGGCTGCGTTACATCGACTTCGATTAGGTTCCCCAAGCGCCAAGGAACGAGCCGGCACGGATGAAGCGGCATTTCACGACCGCCGTGCGCGACGCGCCGATTCGCTGGCGGGCCCGGATTCGCGCCTTGATCGAATTGACGGCGCGTTTGGAGACGCCCAGCTGAAGGGCGATGCGACTGGTCGGCCAGCCGCATGTGCGGGCCAGGTACCAAACTTGGTTTTGTCGGTCGGTCAGCGGCGCCATGGTAAAATGTGTCCCCTCACTATATAGAGCGAACGGGAACATTTTTGAGATCGGAGTGTTGTCAATTAAGGACTTACAATTGTTGTGCGCGCTTTCGTTTTTGGCGCTTTTCGAACCGTCGGATCTCTTTCCGCAGCGAAGGCACGTCCTCCGGGGGGAGTTCAGGCATCTCCATCCGGAGGTTGAGCATCTGGAGGGCTTGAATGGCGACAGCGGAGGGAGAGGGTCCCCATCCGCGGTGGTCGGCGTGATCGAGGCAGCGGCCGTGCTCCATGGCGTTGGGCGGCGTCATTACCCCGCATGTCGGGCAGCGCACCATCGCGGTATCCGCGCCACCGGGCGGGAAGACGTGGGGGTCGTGGTAGCGATAGAGAATCCGCCTGCCGTCCTGATCGACGTCGTCGGTGCCTTTGATTTGAGCCTCCACCCAGGGCTCACTACAGGTGACGCGTCTCAGTCGCTGCTTGAGCCGGTTTTCCTCAAACGCCGTAAGGCCGGTGCGTCTGGGGAGCTTGCGCAGCGGGGAACTGGGGTCGGATGGATAGGCGAGCATCGGGAGCCTCCTTCTTGAAGTGGACCGGACACTATTTGCCCTGCCGGCAACCACGCCGGCGGGGCAGGAGGCATACCATACAAAACCCTAACTACTATTTCAAGAGAAATCTTTGGAAAAATTAGTGAGCAGAAATGACGGTGAGGCCAAGCGTTATCGATCGGATGTTTTCTTTTGGAGTTATTCTGTGCGCTTGGCTCGCGCGGGGGACCGTATGAAATGAGGCGGGCAGTGCCCGCCCTACGCAAAGGCGCGCCGTAGGGCGGGCACTGCCCGCCGCTGATTGCGCCAATGGCACCAACGCCATGGACGGAGCGCGATTACTTCATGGCGGCAAACAGGCAAGCCAACGCGAGCAACGCCGCCGCGAGGGCGATCATCAGCCGCTTGGTCTGTTTGCTGTTGGCAGGCTTTTTTGTCAACAGGCCCATGGCTTCACCTCACGATGCGGGAATGCCACACTTCGGCGCCTTCCCGATGGCGGGACGGACTCACATCGAGTTTTGCACCGAGTTCCAGCGGGCCAGCACCTTGGTGCCGACCGCGGTGATGGCGGCAATGGCGGCCACGACGATCAGCCCGGCGATCAGCGCGTATTCCAGCACCTCGCCGCCGTGCTCGTCGGCCACGAGCCGAACCAGCAAACTCTTGAGCGATATCATTGAATCATCTCCTACGATGGCCCGAAGGCCGAGCACGTGCCGACTCACCGGAACCGTTGGGATTCTGCCGCCCTCATCGGCGCGCGGGGCGATCGAGTTAAGAGGGGGAGCTAAGAGGCGGGAAGATTATCGCTCCAAGGCGGCGTTCTGCGGCCCCTGGTGAAACGGAAAGGCAGTCCGCCGGCCCATCACATTCAGGTGCACCATGCCGGCTTCGACGTGACACTGCCACGCGGGCTGGAGGGGCATGGCCCAGAGCTTTTTGCCGGAGATGTCCCAGGCGGCCAGTTCGAGTTCGCCGCTCATCAGCACCACATCGCCGTGGCGGGCCCACTCCCAGAAGCCGGCGTCGGTCGTGTCTTCGAACAGGCGCCTGGGCGGGTCAAGCCCGTAGCCCAGCAGCCGCCGGCCGGCGCCCAGGAATAACGTGCCCGTCTCCGGCACCAGAAGGGCCGCGGGGTCGAACCCCCCGTCCGATAGCTCAAATCGCTGCGCCACCACCAGCACCGGCCAGTGCTGCCCCCTGGAGATTGCCACGAAGCACAATTCGCCCTCGTGCGGCTGGAGCGCGAACTCATCGGCCAGTTGCGCGTGTTTCTTATAGTCGCGATAGATGCTGGGCAACGTCCCGCGCTGCACGCTGATCGCGTAGTCCCCGATGGTGACGGTGAACATGCGGCGTCCCGGGTGGAAGTTACTAGCCCAAGTGTAGGATGGGAGAGAGGTGCAAGTGCGAACATGTGGCACAGCCGGGGGCGGCTGTGCCACATAAATCACAGCCGGGGGCGGCTGTGCCACAACAGACAGAGCCACAAATCCCTATCTTTCCTCGATTTACTTCTGGCCGTTGGACGGATTTCACGCTTGACCCCCCGCCCGGAGGTAATGATAATCACGCAAAGTGGCTAGATATCGGATCGACAAGCTCGCGGAGTTGGCGCGGCAGATGGAGTTCACGCCGCACGCGACCCGGCTGAGGCAGGTGAACGCGGCGGAAGACCTGCTCCACGGCACCGATCCACATCGGGCTTACCCGCTCGAATTCGTCGTCTTTCGCATCACCGGATACCACCCGCGGGCCCTGAGCGAAGAGCTGTTGGCCGGGCGGGCCCTTCAGCACGATCTGGGGCTGCTGATCGAACAGGTCAGCGATACGCTGGACGTGGCGGCCCAGTCGCTGGCGGAGCCGGTGCTCGCCCTGGAAGACGTGACCGAGCGGTTCAACGTCACCGGAAAAACCATTCAGCGCTGGCGCCGCCGGGGCCTGCCGGGCCGTCGCTTTTTGTTCCCCGACGGCAAGCGGCGGGTGGGATTCCTGCTGTCCAGCGTCGAGCGGTTCTTCGCGATCCATCGCGAGCAGGTGGCGCGGGGGACGAACTTCTCGCAGGTCGGAGACATCGAGCGGGAGGAGATCCTTCGGCGGGCGCGGCGGCTGGGCGTGCAATGTCGTTGCTGCCAGCGCGAGATCGCCCGGCGGATCGCCCGCAAGCTCAACCGCTCCCCTCTCACCATCCTGCACACGATCCGCAAGCACGACCAGGAGCACGCGGCCGACGCGATCTTCGCGCAATCAGCCGAAGCAATCGGCGAGGACGAGCGGCAGCGGATCCTGCGGGGATACCGTCGAAGCGTTGGAATATCGGTGCTGGCCAAGCGGACGTGCCGGTCGCGCTCGGCGGTCTACCGCGTGATCGTCGATGAGCGGATCGAGCGACTGGCGCGTCGAAAGGTCAAGTTCATTGACGATCCGCTATACCACCAGGCGGATGCCGAAGCGGTGATCGAGCAGATCGTGTCGCAGGAAGAGGTGGCGCCGCAACCGCGGCCCGAAGATGGCCGCGTGCCGCGCGACTTGCCCCCTTACTTGCAAGAGCTTTATCGCACGCCGCTGCTCTCACCGGCGAAGGAACGGGCGCTGTTCCTGAAGTTTAATTTCCACAAGTATCAGTTCGTGTCGGCGCGTCGGCGGCTGGAGCCGCAGTTCGCCCGCCTGCGCGATCTGGACGAGTTGGAAGGCCCCTTGTGCGCCGCCACCGAAACCAAGAATGCGATCCTCCGTGCCAACCTTCGCCTGGTGGTCAGCGTCGCCCGCAGGCACGTGCGGCCGGGGCTGGCGCTGATGGAACTGATCAGCGACGGGAACATGACGCTGATGCGGGCCGTGGAAGGGTTCGACATCCATCGCGGTTATCGCTTCAGCACCTATGCGAGCTTCGCGCTGATGAAGGGATTCGCGCGGAGCGTGCCGCGGATGATGGCCGCGCGCCGGGCAACGAGCGTTGAAGCGCGCGTGCTTGAATCGGTCCCGGACCGCGATGGCGTGGCGGCCGGCGATCGCATGGCCGACCGCGAGCAGGTCGGGCTGCTGCTCTCGGGGCTGAGCGAGCGCGAGCGCCGCATCCTTTCCGCCCACTACGGACTGGAGCGCGACTCCGCCGCCACGTATGAGCAGCTCGGCCAGCGGCTGGGAATGTCCAAGGGCCGCATCCGTCAGATCGAAAAGTCCGCCCTCTCCAAGCTGCGGCGCGCGGCGCAATTGACGTAGCGATCGATGTAATGATCATCGAGCGACCGCCGCGCTGGTGAGCCGGCGGACCTTGGTCGCCTTCATCCCCTTGGGACCGGCTTCGACGTCGTACTCCACCGTCTCGTTCTCCTGCAGCGTCTTGTACCCATCGCCTTCGATCACCGAATGGTGCACGAAGATGTCGCGCTTGCCTTGGTCGGCGGCGATGAAGCCGAAGCCTTTTGTGTCATTGAACCACTTGACCTTGCCGGTGGGCATAGCGACCCACTCCTTTCCCTTCAAACCCGTGAGGATAAACAATCGGGGATTTGGACGCAAAAAAATAGCGCGGCCGTGCCAAAGTCCAAAAATGCCCCACGTAATCGTCGGTTTATCCACACGTATCCCACCTCCGTTGCTTTGATGCCGGCTAGAGGCCCGCGGCATCGCTGATGGCTCGATCGGAGCGGGCTGTGCATCGGCGTCGAGGAGGGCGCGCGCAAAAAAGCAATTAACGACCTGCCAGCATTAGACTTATAGCGTGACCGCCCGTTGCGTGACGCGTACGCTCCGGATGGGGGCTAATAGATCGTTCGTCGTTGGGCGGCGCGACGGCCGCCACAGCCACGGCCACTCTTAGTTATCCACGAGTTATCCACAGAGGCATCGCTTGATATTGGCCTCTCTGACCGCGAACATGCGCACCGGCGGCTGATTCAGCGCGTGTTTCGGTCCGAACCGATCGACTCCTGCATGAACCTGTTAGAAACGACAAAGCTTTTGAAGACGTACGGCGGCCGGACGGTGGTCGATGAAGTCAGCTTTGTCCTGGCCCAGGAAGAGATCGTCGGTCTCCTCGGCCGCAATGGGGCCGGCAAGACGACTACCTTCCGGATGATCCTGGGAATGGTCACCCCGGATAGCGGGGCGGTGGCCTTCGACGGGCACGACACCACCCGGCTTCCCATGTACAAGCGGGCCCGGCGGGGAATCGGATATCTCTCGCAGGAGCGCAGCGATTTTCGCCGGCTAACCGTCTGGCAGAACCTCCATGCCATCCTCGAAACCCTTAATCTCACTCGGGCGGAGCGCAACCGCCGGGCCAACCACCTATTGGAACAGTACGGGCTGCTGAAAAACCGCAACCAGACGGCCGACACCCTCAGCGGCGGGGAACGCCGCAAACTCGAAATCGCCCGCTCCCTGGTGACTGATCCGAAGCTCATCCTGCTGGATGAACCATTCAGCGGAGTCGATCCGATTGCCGTCGAAGACTTGCAGGTCGAGGTCCGACGCCTCAAGCACGAATTCGGCAAGAGCGTTCTCATCACCGACCACAACGTTCCGCAGACCTTGAAGGTGTGCGACCGCGCCCTGATCATCAATGACGGCCGCGTCCATTTCGAAGGCACGCCCAAGCAGGTCATCAATGATCCCGGCGTGCGAAGCGCTTATCTGGGCAACACTTTCCGCGGGGACGAATTCGGTTGACGTCCGATTTGACCTGGGACGCGCTGCGACAAAGGATCATGCGGGGCGTGATACTTGCGGAGTCTTCATGAACTCTCCTTTTCTCTGTACTGCCATCGTAGTATTCGCAGGCATTCTGACGGCGGCGACCGCGGCGCGGGCCGACGGCCCGGCTCGGCCCCCCGCTACCCAGCCGGCGGTCAAGGTGAGCAACGACGCCAGGCAATTGATCGATCAGATCAGGGCGGCGTATGTCAAGCTCAAGGCGCTGAATCTGGCCGGCACGATCTCGACCGACATTCAGTTCGAAGACGCCCCCGCTGACAAGCACTCGTCCGAGTTCACGTCGGCCTTTGTCGCCCCCAATCGTTTCCGCCATCAGGTGAAGGATGACATTCTGGTCGGCTCCACCGGACAGAAGCTGTATACCTACTCGGCGGACGCCAACGCTTACACGCTGGGAGAAGCGCCCAAGGACCGGGTGACGTGGAAGGACGTGTCCCAGGAGGTGACGGCGGTTTTGGAGGACCAGGACCTTTCGCTCGTGCTGGCGTTGAGTAAGGACCCCGCCGGGGAGCTGACGGAAAACGTCGCGGAGGTCGCCAGGCCGCGCGACATGACCATCGGCGACATGTCCTTTCCGACCCTGAAGCTGTCACTGAAGGACCGATCGACGGTCACGATAGCGGTCGAGCCGCAAACGCACTTGCTACGACAAGTAAGGACTGACCTCACGCCCGTGCTTAAACAACGGCGGGCGGACCTCACCAGCGCCGTGGTCACGGTGGATTACGTCAAGAGCACGGCGGACGGCAACGCAAATGACGAGCTGTTCGCCTGGGCCCCTCCGCCCGGCGCCAAAGACGCCGACCAGATGGCGTCCGCCCGTCCGCTCGACGAAGTCGCCGCCTCCGAACTGGAGGGCAAGCCCGCTCCCGCGTTCAAGCTCCAAACGCTCGAGGGAAAGAAGGTATCGCTGGAGGACTTGAAAGGTCACGTGGTCGTGCTGGATTTCTGGGCCACCTGGTGCGGGCCCTGCCGGGCATCGCTTCCCCACCTGGAAAAGCTGTATCAGGCCCAGAAGGACAAAGAGGTGAGCGTGTTCGCCGTGAACCAACAGGAGGAGAAGCCGGACGTGGAACAGTTCTTCAAGGAGCAGAAGCTGTCCGTCCCCGTGCTGCTGGACAGCGACGGCAAAGTCGGCGAAGCGTATGGGGTCCAAGGCATCCCCCAAACCGTGGTGATCGGAAAAGACGGGAAAGTCAGGAAAGTTTTCGTCGGATTCAGTGACGAATTGCCCGAGGAACTCAGTAAAGCGGTTGACGCAGCCAAGGCACAATAGACCTCGCGTTCACTCTCCTCCGTTGGGCCGAAGCGCAGGAACCGTTGATATCCCACAGGCGCGAAGAGGAACGCCGTGCTGGCGCGCGATGAGTCTCGGACAGCCGATGAGAGCGATCCAAATTACATTGCCGGACGATTTGCAGTCCTTTGTCGAAGCCGAGGCGGCGGCCAATGGGTACGACAGCCCGGGTGCGTTCGTTCAGGGCGTACTTCGATCGCTCTGGAAGCAGAAGGCCAGGGCCAGACTCGAGGAGCGACTGGTGGCCGCAACCGAAAGCGAGCCCGCGATCGAGGCCACCCCTGACTTCTGGGCGGACTTGAAAGTGCGCGTGCGCCGGCGGGCCGGAATTGAAACATCGTGAAGCGACGGCTCGTTCTTCGACCGCCTACCTCATTTCTTTAAGCACACCCTTGGTGTACCCCGCTGATTCCGCGACGCCGGGGATGGGATCTTGCGGGTCTTTTTCGTGCTCGAAGCCGACGTGGCCGGCGTAGTTGATTTCGAGCATGGCCCGGAGCATTCCCGGGGCGTCGAGGACGCCGCGGCCCACTTCGACTTCGGCGCCGGCGTTTTTGCCCTTGCGGTCGGAAATGTCCTTGAAGTGCAGGTCGTAGAGCCGGGCCTTGCAGGCGCGGATGGCCTCGGCGGGGTCGGCGCCGGCACGGGCACAGTGCCCGACGTCGATGCACAAGCCGATCCGCGCGTCGAATTCCTGCACGGCCTTCCACGCGTCGTATGGGGACTTGAAATGCTTGGCCTCAGGGCCGTGGTTATGGATCGCCAGGCGGACATCGTACTGTTTGACCAATCTGTCCAGCAGGGGCAGCGCCTCGGGGGCGGGATCGCAGACGATCGTCGGCACGCCGATGTCGCGGGCGTATTCGAACGCGTTACGGGCGCTGGTCTCGTCGTTTTTGAGCGTGATCACGCCGCAACTGATCGGCGTGATGCCGGCGTCGCGGAACTTCTGCGCCACGGCTTTGCGCTGGTCCTGCGAGCTGTTCAGCGGCAGGTGAAACTCCTTGATCGACACGTAGTGCAGGGCGACGCGCTGGGTCCCCTTGATGCAGGCATCGAGCGGGAGCTTGCGGAAGCTGTACGACGCCAGGCCCACCTTCAGGCCGCGCCAGGGATCGCCGCTGTCCGTGGGAGTCGGAGCGGCGGTGGCACCGGCGCCGCCAAAGGGAATGGCGCCGGCCGTGACCGCCGCGAGCTTCAACATCGTCCGCCTCGAGGGGAAAGAAGAGTTGCTCATCATTCGCATCATACCCGAGCGAGGGCGGAGTTGTTGGGTAACCGGTCCCCAAACGCCAGATACCTGAGGTTTAGCGACGGCCCCTCCCCGACCTATTTAAGTTACTTCAGCGATCCGTATGCATTTCGAGCCAGGGCCAAGTCAGGTATGATGTTGCCGATGCAGATGCCCGAGTCGCTCACAGTTCGGCAGCGCGACGTGCTGCGGGAGTTGAAGCGCGGCTTGACGGAGGCGCAGGTTGCCCGGCGGTTGAGGATCGCCTATAGCACCGTGCATGCGCACGTGAAGGAGATCTACCGGGAGTTCGGGGTGCACAGCCGGGCCCAGTTGCTGGTGAAGTGCTTTCGACCGAACACGCGCCACAAACCCGCCGCCGCTCGCCGCAAGCGGCGCTGAGCCGACGCGGACGCGGCGATTATCGCTTTTGCAGCGGTGCCTGGCCCGCGTCCTTTCGGATGGCATAGGCCGCAGCCCAGAGTTGCGGCTCGGCCGCCAGGAACTTCACCACCGAGGACGTGCTCACCCCCAGCAACTTGGCCACGTCTCCGACGCTGCCCCGGCGGGCATCCAAAAGATCGAGCACGAGGGCGGCGGTGCGGGCGTAATCCTCGTTACGGTGTGCGACCGCCAGCCGGCCCAGTTGCGTCACTTGCGCGAACCACGGCGGCGGCTCGAAGCCGCGCGGGTCGATCGGTTGCCGGACCTCCGCCGCCAACTGTAGCTTCAGCCGCCGCACGGCACGCGCCTTGTTTTCCGCCTGTGAGCGCGATTCCCCGGCGATCACGCTGATGCCGGTGGGAAGATGATGGAGGCGAACGCTGTTGCTGCTCTTATTGCGCTTCTGCCCGCCGGGCCCGGGGCCGCGAAAGTAGTCGAAACGGCAGTCTTCCAGCAACGCCTGCTCCGACAGATCCAGCCAGCGCGGCGCGTCCTGTCGCTGGTCCCGGCGATAGGACATTCGTCACAAGCTCCGGATGAATGCACTGATCGCGTCGAACGCCCCATGGTCGAATGGCCAGTACCCTTGCCCCGCGGCCTCGCCCAGGCGCAAGTCCGGACGTTCCTTACTGGCCAGCCACGCATGGATCTGCGCCTTTGCCAGCGGTTGCGGCTCGCGCCCGGCCCGCTTGACGCACGCAAGGAACTCGTCAACGCATGGCGCGGCGCGATCGCCGAGAACGGCCTCCCAGCAGAGGTCTTCCAGCATGCCCGGCTGCCCCGGCGCGGGGAGGATGAATACACGCACCGCCAATGGTCCGGGCGACGCTTGCGTTGTCGTCAACCCGGCGGCGGAAAGCGCGCCCGTTACGCTCTGCATTGCGCCGGCCGGATCGTCGTCCGCATCGCGGGTCACCCCCAGAGAACGCAGGAGCGGAAAGTCCGGACTGCGCGCGACCGTCCGCAAATATCGGCGGAGGTTCGCCTTTCCGCCGTATTGCTCGACGGCGATATCATCCCGGTTCAGGTGTCGCAGTAGCGCCTCGAAGAAGAAAACCTCTTCTCGCCCCTCGCCAATGAGCAGACGCGGCTTCCCTATGGGCTGCGGCCTTGGGGGTGCGCCGGGCTTGGCCGCACCGCCCGCGCCGGCGGCCACTATCGCACCTCCATCGCCATCTCCACTGATGTCCCCAGCGTCTCCTGATCGTACGTCACCGCCTGGACGTTACCATCAATCCGGTCGAGCCGGTGCAGGCGCAGATCGTACGGGCCGTCCTGCGAGAACGCCTCGTGCGCTGTCCGGATGCACTCCCAACTGTGTGTAGTGGCAAAGACCTGCACGTCGAGGCGGCGGGCGGCTTCGGCGATCGCCCGCCAGACGTCTACCAGCACGGAATAGTGTAAGCCGTTCTCAATTTCGTCGATCAGCGCAATCCCGGGGCTTGCACGCGCTATGGCAAGCGACAGCAGTAGAACCCGGGTGAGCCCCTCTCCCACTAACGCCAAGGGGATCTTGCGCCGCATGCCCTCCAGTTGTGCATTAATTGTGATCTTTTCGTTGAAGAGCAGAAGCGCCAGGTCGCGCAGGCGTGGATCAAGGACCTGCAGGACCGGAAGTATTTCGTTCTGCCGTCCTTCTCGTTCGATGTCGCTGAACAGGGCGGTCGCCGGGTCGTCTGCCGGTCGAAGATCGCCACCGATAACTCTGTCGCGCGCGCTGATGAAAATGCAAGGCGCCGGCATTCTATTGAGCTGCCAAATCTCAGGAAACGAGTGGTCCGCCGCCACGCCGACGCCCAACCCCGCGCGGCCCTCCGTATCGCTGTAGCGCATCACGGCGTGGCGAGCGCCATTGGTCCACCACTCTGGTCGCAGCGCCGCGACGAATAGCTTTCGGGCGTCTTCGTATTCGGGTCGCTGCGCGGTTTGGACGTCCACCACCGCGAGTTCGGCAGTCCTGCCAACTCCTTGGTTGTCATTCGAGTGCGTGATGAGGGGCTGTGAGGGATTGAAGAAAAGCCAATCGGCCACATCCTCCACTCGCGGATTATGAATCCCGCGCTGCTCGTTGACGTGCACCAATGCCGAAGGCGTACATGGATTGCAATGCAGATACATCGCCTCGAGCACGGCGGTCTTACCGGTGTTGTTCTTGCCGGCGATCAGGTTCACCCGGTCGAGCGGCTCGACCTTCAGGTCTTTGAACCCGCGGAAGTTCTTGATGGCCAGGGACGTGAACATGCCCTGATTGTACTCTCATCGCACGGGCTCAGGCACCATGAGCCACTCGCCGCCGGGGAAGCAGCACGAGGCCGGCAATGGCCAGCAGCCCCGCCGCAGCCGGCTCGGGGACCTGGGCGAAGGCGGCCTCGATGTCGGCGCGGAGGGCGGGAGTGAGCTGGGCCAACTGGGCGGCGGTGGGCTGGCCGAGGGGGGCCGTGTCGAGGGTCTGGCCGTAGTGGCGGGCGAGCGTTACCAGGTCGTCGAACCCGACGGTTCCGTCATTGTTGAAGTCGCCGGTGTCCCAGGTGGCGTTACTCTGGCCGTAGTCGCGGGCGACGGTGACCAGGTCCGTGAAGTCGACCTTGCCGTCACGATCGGCATCGCCCGGGATCATGGCGTAGCGGTAGGCCACTTCCAACATCTTCAGGTCGGTGCCCCCAATGTTCCGTCGCTCGCCATTGGTGAGCGAGGGGGTCATCAGGTCGCCGGCCGTCGCGCCGCTATCGGCCAGGTGGCTCAAGTCCGTGGCGTTGTTCATGTGCACGTTCAGCCCGCCGGGGTCGAAGGTCGTGCCGGAGATGTGGCTGGTCCACTTGTCGGTCTGGTTCGGACCGCTGAAGTCGTTGAAATAGAAGTTCTGCGTGAATCCCATCATGTGGCCCAGCTCGTGGCGGATGACGCTCAGCGCGTCCCAGTTCGTGGGCATCACCGTTCCGGTCGTGAACTCGAGGTGGTTGGGGAGGGTGGGGTCCATCAGGTCTTCGTTGAAGTGCACGACCTGAGTGACGCCGGCCGACCAGGGGTAGAGGTTGGCATCGGGGAAGGCGTTGATGTTCCCGTCCCACTCGGCCAGGTAGCTGCCCGGCGCGTCCAGCCCGCCGACATGGGTGAAGTCGAAGGAGACGTTGATGGTCTGATTATCGAGGACGCGGTTCTGCCAGTCCCCGATGGCCTGCGTGATGATCGTCTTCTCGGGGTCGGTCCACGACTGGTCGGAGGCGTCGACGAAAGTGGGGACGATCGTAATAGCGTGGGCATGCCAGGCGGCCAGCGGACAAAGCAACGACCAGACCACTGCGATTTTGCTCACCCTCATGGCACTGATGATAGCCGCTATCGGCCATTTGGGCACCAAATTCGGCGCGCCGGGGCGGCGTTTGGCTCGATCAGACGCTGGACTGGTGGGCGGACAGCGGCTATGCGGGCCGATTTTGCGTTCCATCCGTCTCCCACGTCCGATAAAATGGCGCTAATCACTTGTTCGGCTGGAGGTGAAAATGCGTCGCAATTCGCCGGCCCGAAATCATCAGCGTCGCTCGGTCCGCTCCGCGCCGGTCTGCGAGCCTGTCGAGCGTCGGGTGCTGTTGAGCACTTACATGGTGACCAATACGGACGACGGCGGCGCCGGCTCGCTGCGGACGGGGATGGTGTTCGCCAATGAGAACGCCGGGGTGACGCCGACCGTGATCGACTTCAACATCCCCGGCGACGGCGTGCACACCATCAAGCCGCTCTCTCCCCTGCCGGCGGTCGGGAGTGTGCTCATCGACGGATACTCGCAGCCGGGGGCCATGCCCGACACGCTTAACGTCGGCGACGCGGTATTGAAGATCGAGCTGGACGGGTCTTCCGCGGGGGCCGGCCCCGGGTTGCACCTGGCCAATGGGGCCGAGGTGCGCGGCCTTGTGATCAACCGCTTCGCGGGACAGCCGGCGATTCTGGCCGATCCGAGGACAGGATTCGGTAGTCAATTCCAGGCGCTTGTGACGATTGACGGCAACTACATCGGCACGAACGCGGCAGGCGACGGCGCTTTCGCGCAGAACAACGCCGATGGAATCGAGGCGGCCGGTGACTGCCTGATCGGCGGCGGCCCCGACGGCCGAAACCTAATCTCTGGAAATGCGGGCGACGGAGTGGTTCTTTCGGGCGGGGCGGCCAACAGCCCCGGCAATGTGGTCGAGGGCAATTACATTGGCACCGACGCGACCGGTATGGCCGCGGTCCCCAACGGCAAGAGCGGCGTTCATTGCTCGTCCGGGTATTTGAGCGTCATCAAAGCCAATCTCATCGCCGGCAACGCCGGGGCCGGCATCAGCATCGAAGGAGCATTCAACGATGTCTCGAGCAACCGTATCGGCGTTGGCGTAGCTAACGGCGCGACTGTCGCGGCTCCGCTGCCCAACGGCAACAATGGCGTGGCGATTTTCGGCACAGGAAACACCATTGAACAAAACACCATCGCCTTCAATCACGGCACGGGCATCGTGGACCTCTCCGGCGTGCCTGTCAACGCGAATAAGAACTCATTCACCGCCAACTCGATTCACGACAATGCCGCTCTGGGAATCGATCTGGGCGGGGATGGCGTCACGCCCAACACGCTCGGAGGGCCGCGAAACAGCGCCAACCATCTGGTCAACTACCCCGTCTTGACGTACGGCGCCTCCGGCACGGGAGGTACCCTTGTTTCGGGCACGCTCAACGACGTGCCGTCGATCGGCAGCTCGATCGAGTTTCAAATCGAATTCTTCCTCAATCCGAAGGCAGACCCCAGTGGCTACGGACAGGGTCAGACCTACCTGGGGTATCTGTTAGTGCCTGTGGACGCGGACGGCAACGCGTCGTTTACGTTTACGCTGAATTATGCCGTGCCGGTGGGTCAATTCATCAGCGCCACCGCAACCCAGGTGGGGCTTCCCTCGCCTGGACAGAACTTCGCCCCGCTGTTGTTCGGGACCTCGGAGTTCTCTGCCGACGTCAAGGTTGGGTTGATGGGAGACGTGAACGGCGATGGGCGAGTGGATTTCAAGGACCTCGTGATTCTGGCCCGCAATTACGGCAAACCCGGCACGCCCGACCAGGGCGACGTGGACGGCGACGGGAAGATCAACTTCGATGACCTGGTGATGCTGGCACGCAATTACGGCAGAGAGACGACCAACGCACAACAGGCCCTGGCTCTCAGTTCCGCTTTCAATGCGGACGGCTCGGCCGTAAAGCGACTGAAACAGAGGAGACACACCCTCTAGGGGCGGCGCGACCTATCCGCTACTGAATGCCCTCTCGGAACAGCGCACGGGGACACGTGCCCCGAGATCGCGGAAAAACGCTGGTATTTGTGTAACGTCTGGGTAGAATAGCTCCCGTTCTCAGGCCACGGGGCCGTCCCATTTCCTAGGCGATATTGGAGGAGACCTGCACCATGCGAAGCCGCACCGCGCCACGAACTTGCGCCCGTATCAACCGTTGTGTGGACCGAATAGTCGAGCTGCTCGAATCCCGACGGCTGCTGTCGGCTAACGTGCTGACCTGGCATAACGACCTGGCCCGCACGGGGCTTAACCCGAACGAAACTCAGCTCACTCCGGCAGACGTCAACGTCTCGTCGTTCGGCAAACTGTTCTCCTATCCGGTGGACGGCCAGCTTTACGCCCAGCCGCTGTACGTGTCGGGCCTGGCGATCCCCGGCAAAGGGACGCACAACGTCGTGTTCGTTGCGACGGAGAACAATAACGTCTATGCGTTCGACGCGGACTCGCCCAGCGGCAGCGGCGGAATGCTCTGGAAAGTCAACCTCGGCACGCCGGCAACGTTACCCAACCCCACGATCTACCCTCCCGGCGGCCGGTACGGGCCCAACATTAGTCCCCATATGGGCATCACCGGCACGCCGGTCATCGACCTGGCTTCCAATACCATGTATGTGGACGCATTTACTAACGACTCGGGCACCATCTTCAACCACCGCATCCATGCCCTGGACCTGACGACCGGGCAGGACAAAGTCACGCCGGTCGTGGTGCAGGCGACGTATCCCGGCAACGGCGTCACCAGCGACGGGACGACGGTCCCCTTCCTGCCCTATCGCCAGCTCCAGCGGCCCGCCCTCGCCCTGTTAAATGGGACCGTATACGTTTCCTACGGCAGCTTTTCCGACGGAGACCCTTATCACGGCTGGGTGCTCGGCTTCGACGCCAACTCCCTCCAGCTCCAAAGCGCCTACAACGATACTCCCAACCTGCTGACTATTCCGGCCGGCCCCCATGCGGACGAGGGCGCCTTCTGGCAGGCCGGCGCCGGACCTTCCTCCGACGGGTCCAATCTCTACCTGATGTCCGGCAACGGCGACTTTGACACGAACCTCGACGCCAACGGCTTTCCGACCCTCCAGGACTACGGCGACAGCTTCATCAAGCTCTCCACCGCCAGCAGCACGCTGACCGTCAGCGACTACTTCACGCCCTATAACCAGCAGGCCCTGTCGGACCAGGACCAGGACCTTGGCTCGGCCGGGCCGATGGTGCTGCCCGATTCCGTCGGAAGCGCGGCGCATCCGCACCTGCTGGTCGGGTGCGGCAAGGAAGGGCAGATCTACCTGATCGATCGCGATGCCATGGGCAAGTTCAACAGCACCACCAATGACGTGGTGCAGCAGGTGTCGCTGGGCTCGGGCACCTGGAGCAACCCGGCCTATTTCAATGGCCGCATCTATTTCCATGGCGTCAACGACGTGCTGAAGGCGTTCTCCATCAGCGACGGCGTGCTTTCCACCACTCCGGTCGTTCAGGGGAACGTCAGCTACGGCTATCCCGGCGCCACGCCCAGCATCTCGTCGAACGGGACCAACGATGGGATCGTGTGGGACATCCAAGGCGGCGGCATCCTCCACGCCTACGACGCAACCACCCTTCAAGAGCTGTACAACAGCAGCCAGGCGCCGCAGGGTCGCGATACGATCGGGTCCTATGAAAACTTCATCGTGCCGGCAATCGCCGACGGGAAGGTGTTCGTCGGCAGCGCCAATTCGGTGGTGATTTTCGGGCTGTTCGCCCCCCCGACCTCGGCTCCGGCCGCCCCGTCGAGTCTAAAGGCGTCGCAGGACTTCGGCTCCGCCGTCAACCTCACGTGGACCAACAACGCGAACAATGAACTCAACTTCCAGGTCGAGCGCTCCACCGACGGGACGAACTTTGCAAAGATCGCCACGGTGCCGGGGGTGGGACAGGGCGCCACGGCGGCTTACGCCGACACCGCGACCACCGTCGGGCAGACCTACTACTACCGTGTGCGCGCCTTCAACAACTTCAACGGGGGGACGGTCTCCGATCCCAGCAACGTCGCGTCCATCACCGTCGCCAGCCCCAAGACCGTTTTCCTCGACCCTTACAGCACCGATACGTCGGGGAATTACACGGAATCCGTCCAAACGCCGCCTCCCACGTTCCAGGACAGTTGGAAGGTTTCCAACGGCACGCTGAACTATACGGTCTCGGCAACCAACACGTGGAACTCCAGTGTCTTCCTGCTCAAGCCCTCGGTCGCCAACACGGCCGGGCTGTCTAAGTTCACGGCCTCGGGCGACATCATCGGACCAAAGAACTACCAACCGGGGCTCATCCTCACCGGCGACACGACCAACGGCGGCTTCATCGTGCAGGAATACAATGCGGGCCAATACGCCAACCATCTGGTGCTCCTCCAGGAGACCGGCGCCCAGCTCCTGGGCAACGAGGGGGGCACCGGAAATCCGCCGGTCCTGGCCGACTTCGGCAACATCTCCGCTCACCTCGGCGACACCTTCCACGTTTCCGGCGCCATCGACCGCACCGGCGCCCATCCGGTGATCACGGTTTCGATTACCGACCTGACCGCTGGGTCCTTCACGATGCCGACGCAGACGATGACGGCGAGCACGGTTCCCGCCAATTACGGCGGGACGCAGATCGGCTGGCGGGCCCGCTGGCAGAGCGCCCCCGCCACTTTCAGCGTCGACAATCTGGGCCTGCAAACGCCGCCGGCCGTTCAGGATGTCATCACGGGCACCGGCGGCAACGATACGATCACCCTCAAAAAGGATGGGAGCAATATCGATTGGACGCTTACTCCCCCTTCCGGCCCGCCGCAGGCTGGTCAACTTCCGATCAACGACGCCAACGGGCTCACGATCAACGCCGGCGTCGGGAACGAGACGATCGTACTCGACACCAGCAACGGCAGCCCCCTGCCGAACCTCACGAAGCTCAGCGGCAGCTTCAGCACCAACGGCGTGCCCCCGCTGGCGGCCGGGCAGACACTGGACATGGGGACCGCCTCGCTCATGATCCAATACACTGGCAGCAGCCCACTGGCCCAGATCCAGCAGGCCCTGGCCAGCGGGTTCGACGGCGGCAAGTGGGACGGCAGCGGCCTGACCAGCTCCGCCGCCAAGGCAGACCCGCGCTTCGGCATCGCCGACACCGACTCCGCCGACCCGCTCGCCAGCGGCCAGCCGCAGAACTCCATCCTGCTCAGCTATGCGCTCGTGGGCGACCTGAACCAGACTCACAAAGTCGATTTCACCGATTTCGTCACACTGGCGCGCAATTACAACCAGACGAATGCCGACTGGGCGATGGGCGACTTCAATTACGACGGGAAGGTAGACTTCGCCGACTTCGTGGCACTGGCGCGCAACTACGGCGCCAGCGCCGCCGCGGCGACCGCCACGGGAGCCAACGCCGGCCTGGCGGCCCTGAGCCTCCAGCCCAACTCCCTTCTGCCCTCTGACCAACCCCGCCGCAAATCCACGCGGCGGCATTAGGTGTTGAGACGAATCGCGCAGAATAGCGCGGTTTTCCGCACTTTTTCGCAGTCGGCCGGCCGGTCGAAGTTGCAACCATGAGGCCATGGGAATTCTCCGTCAATGGTAGTCACGATTTCGACGCACCTGTTGCATACGTAGAATTTCTATGTACAATGCCTGCATGGAACTTTCCAAGGACCTTGTCGCGGCGTCGGCGGGGCCGCTGATCCTCTCGATCCTTCAGCGCGGCGAATCGTACGGGTATGCGATCGTCCAGCGAGTCCGCGAGCTGTCCGGCGGACAGATCGAATGGACCGACGGCATGCTCTACCCGGTCCTGCATCGCCTGGAGGCACAAGGCGCGATTACGTCCCGCTGGGAAACCGCGCCCACGGGCCGCAAGCGCAAGTATTACGCCATCAAGGCCGCCGGCCGAAAGGCGCTCGTTAAACAGAAAGGGCAGTGGCTGTTGGTTCACGGGACCCTGGCAAACCTATGGAGCTGAACATGTTCGACCTCGAAGAACAGATCCGATCGTGGCGGGCGATGGTGGCCGACAAGCTCGCAAACCGGCGGCAAGTGATCGACGAACTCGAGTCGCATCTTCGCGAGCAGTTCGAGCGACTCGTTCACGAGGGCCGCGGGGAAGAGCAGGCATGGAACGAGGTTTTGCAACGCCTGGGGACGAGCGAACAACTGGCGGTCGAGTTCCACAAGAAACAATCGCCGCGATGGCTGGCGGCGTGGTGCGCCGCGGCGGGCCTGGTCCTCTTCGCGATACTCCTGGGCGGGATGGCATCGCGGCTGCTGTTCGTCCGCCGCGATCCGCTGCTGGCCGCCCACGTGTTTGCCGTGTCGCTCGGGTACGCGGCGGTTTTTGCCGTCGGGTTTCTCTCGCTCTGGGCGACAATCGGCCGCGCATCGGGGAGGTGGGATGCGAGCAAAGACGCCGCCCTGCGAGCAGCCGGCGCGCGACTGGTACTGCTTGCCGCCGCCGCCACCGGAGCGGGGATAGCCCTGGGCATGTGGTGGGCGCACCGTCATATAGGCCGCTGGTGGGCCTGGGACCCGCGCGAGCTGGGCGGGTTGGCCGTCCTGGGATGGAGTGTGCTTCTGCTTCGCAGCTTCCGCGCCGGCGCCGCGGCCACGCAATTGCTCGTCTTGCTCGGTTTAACCGGTAATCTCGTTGTCGCTGTGAGCTCGTTCGGCCCGATGCTGATCCAGTCCGGTCGCTCGTACGGCGTCTCGACGATCGGCATGGTGCTGGGGGCGTTTATCGTAAGTCAGATGATCGCAATTTACATAGAGTTGTCCCGATCGGTCTCATTGGACGTGCCCGTCGCTCGATTGAGGTAATCCAATTCCCCGACGGTGAGCGCTTCCGCAAGTAACTTCATTCATGACTGCTTGGTCGTCCGAAGGAGGGGGATCGGCCGCGGCGCCATGGGTTGAACGGGGAAGCCGAAGGTCGGCGGTTGTGCCGGTTGCCGCTGCTGCTGCACAACCGCGATCACATACTTCACCAGCGCGCCGATGTTCTGATGAAATTCCATGTATCGCGTCGGCGCTTCAATCCCGCGGGCCTGACACAAAATACCGCTCCCCATGCGATCCTCCCGTTTAGAGGTTTACGGAAAGTTCGGCTCGAATTGCCCCCCGCATAAGGAGCCGCATCGTTCTCGGTTGGGAACGATCGCGGCGGCAAGCCCCGGTCAATGGCATGAACTTGGAAAACGCACCTTGCAGGACTCGAACCTGCAACCTTCGGTTCCGTAGACCGACGCCAAACATTCGGCGTCCGTTCTATGCCACTGGCTACCCAGCTTGCTGCATCCCGCCGAACAGATCCGATCCCGGCGGCGGCCCGGGCACCGGCAGGCTGCGCAGGATCACCTGCTCGTCGGCCAGGGTGACGTGCTGGTAACGGGCGGTCAGGCGCGGATCGGAGTGCCGCATCATGCTCTGGGCCGCCTTCATGCTGGGGGCCCGCCGCCCCACTTCCGTCCCGTAGCGGTGCCGCAGGCTGTACAGGTCGGCAAAGCGGCCCTGAGCGTCGACGTAGGCGATCCCCGCCGCCTCCAGGTCCGCCTTCCACATCCGGTACGGCTTGTCGTCCAGCGGCCACAAGGCGGCGCCGGCCGGCTTGCCGGCCAGCCAGCGC
>Ga0073928_10001562_pt1 | contig 43402 bp, 47 predicted proteins | sample PaiPotPPA55metaG_FD_76969 | JGI IMG/M metagenome (GOLD analysis project Ga0073928, IMG submission 76969) | Iron sulfur acid spring bacterial and archeal communities from Banff, Canada, to study Microbial Dark Matter (Phase II) - Paint Pots PPA... ...
GTTTGAAGGCGGGCCCGACTTCTGGTGTTGGCACGAACCGGACCAGTCGGGCCGGTCTCGCGATGTCCGTTGATTGGGTAGATCGGAAGTGACCGGGCGATCGTCAAATCGGCGCTTTTGACCCACAGCAGACATTCCCTGAGGTATATGGCTTCTCGGTTCCTGCAACTACATCTGCATCATCGCGGTTGATGGCCAATGCAGCCTCAGTCGGGACCTCCACCGGCAAGTCGTCGGTCTTTCGCCTTCACCGCGATCGACATAGAATGAGCCGCCTCGTGCAACAAACGTCCCGTTTTGGTGGGTGGCAAAGGGGTACGCGATGGCCTGCAGGATCGCCATGACGTCCAAGTCTTGGATCGCGCTGCTCATGGCTTTTGTTTTAACCGCTGTGCCGTCGGTTTCGCCGGCGCACGCCGTTGAGGATGCTCGCAAAGTGAGCGTAGTGTCCTTCGGCCTTTTCGGCGATCAAGGCGTGTTTAAAAATGAGGCGACCGGCGCAGCTCAGGTCGTAGCGAGCCGCTTCGGGACCGGCCCGATCAACGTGCAGTACAATTCGAAGAAAGGCGGAGGTGCAACGATCGAAGCACTGGCCAAGTCATTGCAAGCGGCAGCCAAGGGGATGGACGCCGAGAACGATGTTCTGTTTTTGATACTCACCTCGCACGGCTCCCCCGCCGGCCTTGCAGTCAAAGCAGGGCGGCTCACGCAAACGCTCACGCCGTCTAATGTCGCCGACATGCTGGCGCGGACGGGCGTGCGACACAAGGTGGTTGTCATCTCGGCCTGCTATTCCGGAGTCTTCATCCCTCGTCTCGCGAACCCCGATATGCTGGTCATCACTGCGGCCGATGCCGACCATCCGTCGTTCGGCTGCCGGGACAAGGCCAAGTGGACCTATTTCGGCGATGCTTTTTTCAACGTCGCACTGCGACAAGCTAAAAGCATGAATGACGCCTTTGTTGTTGCGCGCGCGCTTGTCCAGAAGCGAGAACTGCGAGAGCACTTTGAGCCGTCGAGTCCCCAAATGGCCGGCGGCGCAAACGTGCAGCCGTTGCTGATTGCGCGACCTTGAACGACCGGCCGGCTTCGCCACCGACGCCTATGTGTGCCGAAACCCCGCCCGTATTGATCCGGTGACGGAACCGCGCCAGATCACCGTTAGAGTTCGGACGTGAGGCGTTTCTTTCGCGCTGCTCTCGGATGCTGGCGGTACATCAAAATGTCACGAAGAGGCGCTCTCGTGGTTCATTGTCGAGTTGGCCCAAACTTCTGGAGGATCAACTCTGTCACAATCGGCTGGAATCCTATTGGTCTGTATCGGCTATCGCACCCCTCCGGCGGGACGGCGTACGAGTTTTCGCGGCGGTGCGCTGAACGCCGATGTACGGCAGCTTTTGATGCGATTACTAAGGGTAACCGCGCTGGTGCTGCTGGTGCCCAATTTCGCTACTGCCGGACCCGACGAAAAATCTGCCAACACAGCAGTTACCCAGGTTTACGAGGAGCTCTGGGGAATTCCGTCAATCATTCCGATGCTGGCGTATATGGTCAGACCGGTTGGGGATGGACCATTTCCGCTTCTGGTGATGAACCATGGCGTTTCGCTCGATCCAAAGGAGCGAAGTTTCTTTCCCGTAATTGAGTTCCGCGATGCAGCACTTTGGTTCGCGAAGCAGGGTTACGTAGTCGTCGCGCCTGTGCGCCCTGGATACGGCGCTACGGCGATCGAAATTGCCGAGCGCGGCTTGTTCGGGCTGTTTTTCTCGGGGGTTGGCAACTGCTCCGATGCCAATTTCCGAGATGCTGGACTCGCGATTGCGTCCCTCAACATGTGGGTCATCGATTACATGTCGAACCAACCATTCATCAAGCGCGATGATGTGGTCGTCGTCGGTCAATCAGGTGGCGGCTGGGGCGCGATCGCACTTGCCAGTCAGAATCCGACCTCGGTTCGGGCGATCATCGGCTTCGAGGCCGGCCGCGGCGGTCACTACAATGGCAAACCCAACAATAATTGCGCACCGGATCGTCTGGTCGAGACGGTGGCTCAGTTCGGACGAACGGCGCGAATACCAATGCTATGGATCTATACGCACAACGACAGCTATTTCGGGCCGGATCTTTCGATGCAATTGGCGTCGGCTTTTCGGGCTGCCGGCGGCGATGTTGAGTATCATCTGCTACCGGATTTCGGAGAGGACGGCCATTTTTTTATTGACTCTGCCGACGCTGTTCGAATCTGGGCGCCGCTGGTCAGCGAATTCCTCAGGAGGCACCGATGAGAAGTTCTGGCGCGCGCTACAATTTGGTGGGCGGGCGATCGGTCGCAGCCATTCTGACTGCGCTGTGTAGCTCGCTGGCGACGACCGCTTCAAGCGGCCAGCAAGTCATACCGTTTGGCGATGTACCTGCAACGCCCGATTTCACCGAGCAGGAGATCGCGGCGCGCGGGCAGCAGCAGGCTCGCGACCTTACGTTCTCTGACTGGACAAAATTGTGCTTCAGGGGTGTGCAGGGCGCCGACACGAAAATGGTCTGCCGTACATCCATCAACGGCAAGTGGGACACCGGTCAGATCGCCCTCAAGGTCGATCTGATCGAACGAGAAGATGCCGCTGTTACGAGGCTGCAGATTTTCGTTCCGCCAGGATCCTTCCTGCAGCCAGGCATGAAGCTAACCGTCGACAAGAACAGCTCGATGAATATTCCCTATACCATTTGCGTTGCTAATGGATGTGTGGCTGCGTCGGTTGCCGACGCGAGCTTTGTCCGTGCATTGGAGTCGGGTCGAATGCTTTCCCTCGAGGGAGTCAATGCAAACGTCGTTACCGCTATTACTTTGCTGCCACTCGACGGCTTTGCCAAAGCTCACCAGGGTCCGCCCGCGCAAATTTTCGAGCAAAAGCTGGAAGGGAAGTGGGAGCAACCGACCAACGAAGAAGCGCGAAAATCTAAGTAAGAGCCACGCCCTCTATGGAAGCCTTCGACACGCTCATCTGAAAGTGGCCAAAGCGCTACTCGATAAATTGGTATGACCAGCTGGACGGTCCGGCGACTTCCGCGAATGGCACGTTTGAGACATGCCGACGGGCGCTGAGAATGTCCGGAGTTGGACGGTAGATCGGAAGTGACCGGGCGATGGTCAAATCGGCGCTTTTGACCCGGAACGGTCTTTGGTCTGATAGGACCTTCCCGAACCGCTTGGCGCAGTTTCTGATCGCCGTTGCCGCGTCACCCGTAGTCGCGGCTACCAAAATTTAGCATCCTGCCGTCGGACGCACCGCATTTGGGGAGGTTGGCATGGCTACAGGGCTGTTCGGAGTGAGCTGGACCGAAATCATCGACTTTCTTTTGAAACTCGCACCAGCCGCCTCCATCGTGGGTGGCATTTTGGCAGCGCGGGTACAATTGAGGAGCAATCGGCAGATCAATGCCGTAATGATAGCGAAGAACCACTATCGAGAGATGCTGGACGCTTTTCTAAAAAATAGCGACATACTCTACTTGGGGTCAAATCCAACATCGTTTGCGGAGTTGAAGAAGGATATCCCGCGCTATCGTCGCTATCGAACGCTCTTCACGCTTATGTCCTTCGCGATGCAGGAGCTTTATCTGGCGATGGACCTGAAGCGTGAGAAAAATTGGGAGCATATGATCCGAGTGTTTATTTCGCTCTTCAGGAATTACATTCTGTCGCCAGAAGATTACGGCCCCTACAATCAGCAGGCTCTGACGCCGCGCTTCCTCGCATTCTTGATGGACACTGCACAGAATTTCGAGCACTCGGCAGCGCGGACGAGCGTGGCGCAGTATCTGAAGGATGAGACGCGGCTGACATAGTCGAAGGCCGACTAGTTAGCCATTCGATGTCGCCTATTGGACATGGCGCGAGGTCCGAGTTGAGTCTGCTTTCGGGGGTAAACAGGACCTCACGATTGCGACCGCCGACTTCCGAGTTTGACCGAAGGCGACATCCGAGGAGGTCGCCAGACAATAGCCTTGCCGAGATCACCCTCCTTGACATTTCAGCTTCGCGATGTCGACGTTGACGCTGCATTGCCCGGCGATCGTCTTGACCGCTCGCGTGAAATCGGGGTCACGCAACAAGTCCTGGTAGCTCATCGCGCGGACGGGCGCCTTCGAGGGCTGCGACAGATTGAGGACGAGCGCGACTGCGTTCAACGCGCTCAGCAGACACAACGTACATTTCCTGGAGAGAAACTCTTGGAGAGAAACCCCTGGAACTTTTGCTGCAGCCTTCGCTGCGTTGGAAAGGTATCACCATGAGGAAGACGTTATTGGCCCTCGCTGCGGCCGCGACTTTGGCCGTTTCCGCAGCCTCGCCCGCTTATGCTGGTCCGCCCACTTATCCCGGGCCCGGCGGCTATCCGTACTGGTCGGGCTATGTCAATGCCCCGGTTGGAGAGCCGATGCCCCCCTGCTACTGGCGTACCCAGCGCTTCTGGGACGGTTATGCCTGGCGCGCGCGCCGCGTGCGCATTTGCGGCTGATCAACCGATTGTCTGTTTTTGGCACGAAACGGTCATGCCGGTTCTGTCACCGCAAGTCCGCCATGAGGAGGTGAACGGATCTCGCTCCGTTGCGGTCCGAGGGCCGAGCTTGACCCGAGGCGGACCTTCGGCTCCCAAGGCTGTTTTCAGAGCGAAAACGACTTGGTGAGCGTGCAGGAGCACGATATTGGTCTTGCTCGGAATTTACGGGACCATGTTCCGCGCCTATGGATCGGTGGCGAGAGGTGGCCAGGCCCGCAACTTCCGTTACCGTGCGTGGGGCCGCTTCCCGTGTTGACGAACCCTCTGCACGCCTTTAGCTGCGCACTAAATTAAATTGGGGAACCAGTGATGTCCGATAGTCCCAGGGTGATCTTGCGCCTGGTCTTTGGCGTATTATCAGCCTTGATATCAGTCTTGATATCAGTCTTGCCGATCTCGCCGCGCTTTGCCTACGCACAATCCGCCGACAGAGACAGCACATGGGCCGTACTTGACGTAACCGCAGCGATCAACAGCGCAATCGAAGAAAGCAAGGAAGGCGTTGAATTGCGCGAAAAGGTCGTGCGCCGCTTTTCCGAATGCTCGCTTATGTATGGGGGTCTTTCAACGCTCGCTTCCAATGCTGAAGCCAAAAAGAATTACGTTCAGGCCCAAACAGCAACCATGGAAGTTGAATGGACGATTGCCAAGCCATTGCAGCAGGAAAAGAGACTGGAAATTGAAGGAGCCGCTCGAACATCCGTGGCAATGATGTTGCGTGCCAGAAGCTTGCAAGGCGACAAGGAAGTGGGTCCACTTCTCAGGAGCTGCAAAGCGTTAAATGATTTGAAGGAAATCAAAAATGCCTTGCGGGAGCTTGCACCCCAGTAAAGCCAAATGGCAGGGCTTCCTTCGAGTTAGCCATAATCATTATGGGGCGTAAAAGCCGGCCAAGGCGCTGAGCGCTATCGTCCCGCTCTCGCCGCCTGGCGGTGCCGATGAGGTGGTCGAATGAGGCGCCAATGTCCGCCTCTGGCACCAGGCGTCAGTTATTGCGGTATGGGGGGAAGCAGGCATGGCGTGATCTCGGGGGCCGCCCCGTTTCTGCGGACGCCTGCTCGGGGAAAAGACGGGGCTGCCTTCCCTGCGGGAACGCGCGCCCTATATCATCGTTGAAGGTACAGCCCCTGGAGAGACCCGGATGTCCCGCAATTCTGCGCTTGTTCTCGCCTTGGCGCTCGGCAGCCTGATCTTGCCCGCGCAAGCCTTTGCACAGTTGACCCCGCCCGCGGGATCGGCCGGCGCCGGCAATTCGGCGATCAGCGGCGTGCCGTTCGGTCCCGCCAATCCCAGAGCGCTCTCTGACCCCAGCGGCATCGGAAATGCCTCGCTTGTCCCGCCGCTCCGCCCCAACTCCCCGCCGCCACCGGTGTCCTACGGATCGGTCAATCCGTTACCGCCGTCGCGCGCACCCGTCGTCGCGCCGTCTTATGCGGGCGGGTCACAGCAGATCTTCAGCGCGCATAACATCGAGCCGGGAACTAAGGCACCGGGCCGCCGGCGAGGCCGCGCACGGGTCAGCACGTTCACGGGGATTTGCCGGGGGTGCTAGAGCGCGTCTGACATTGAGTTTCCCATGCATTGCATGCCGGAAGCGCAGGTGGGAGATTGAGATGGATGATCGAGCCGTGCGGATGGCGCTGGAGCGCCATTGGGCTGCTTCGGACGCGAGCGATTTCAATGTCGAACATGAAATCTACCGCGAGGATGCCGTGCTTGATTATCCGCAATCGGGCGAGCGGATCCGCGGCCGGCACAACATTCAAGAGAGCCGATTCGTCCAGCCAAACAAGAAGCGTTTTACGGTCCGGCGAATTATCGGCAGCGGCGATCTCTGGGTCACCGAATTCGTACTATCCTATGACGGCATACCGTCTTACGCGGTGAGCATCATGGAATTCCGCGAAGGACTGGTCGCCAACGAAACGCAATATTTCGCCGACCGGTTTGACCCTGCACCCTCGCGTGCGCATCTTGTCGAGCGAATGGGGGAAAGCAGGTAGCTCGCAGGTTGGGTTGAGCCCTCTGCGAAACCCATCGCTTTCATGGACGAAAATGGATGGGTGACGAAAATGGATGGGTATCGCAGAGCCTGTCATCGGGCGCGCGTTCGCGCGACCCGTTGGCTCCGCCCATCCTGCGCGCTAGGGCTTCACGGGTTCAGCTCGCGCAGTGCCCCCTTTAGCTTTAGCGGCTGCCCCCTGGCGGTCGCGCGCGGCGATCAGTTCGTTCTTGAGCTTCAACCGTTCGTCGGGTGACATAGCACGCCCGTCGCGCTCCGGCGGCAGATCTTCTACCGCGGGATAAGCGCTTGTTTTCGGAGGCGCCGGCGCCTGAGCCCGCGCGTCCATCAATGATGAGCCAGAAGTCGCGCAGCCGCCGAGCGAGAGGCCCAACAACAGCAGAGCTCCCGCAGCGAGCGCCGTTGTTTGCTTATTGGCATTCACAATATCCATGCATGATCGTTCCAAGAGCATTGCGGGCCAATTGTGACCGTCGACCGCGGACCGATGCGGTTCCATTGCGCCAGCGCGCCAGTGAACGCAGGTCATCGATTGGCGGGAATGCCCGAGTGAGGGCGCCGGCCCCGCATTAAATCAGGTCCGGAGTGCGGTCACGCCTTTCGCCCGCCGCAAATACCCGGCAATTCCCAGCGCCAGAAGGGCGGCGGCGAACAAGGGAGCGCGGGCGGAAGTGGGACGGGGAAACCGCGAAAGTTTCCGATGAGACGTTGAAATCGAGCGTGCGACGGAATGGGCCTAGATCAGCTGCCCTGAGGCTCGGAATGCGGCAGTCTGGTTTCCGGATGGAAACAAACAAGCGGAGGTACAGCAACATGGACACATCGAGGCGGGACATGCTTCTCGCGTCCCTGCTGGCGACACTGCCTGCTATGGTAGTGAGCGAGGCCGTGGCGAGCCCGATCAACCCTGCACAAACCATCATCCAGCCTCCGGCAGATCACCACTGGGTTTCGAACAAGAACTACCCGGAGCGCAGCGTGGATATGTGTCCGCTGGCAGGCTCACTTACCGAGCCGGGGCTGTATCTGACGCTGGTGCGCTGGTGGCCCGGCTACATGAGCGCGCCGCACACCTATGTTACTGATCGGTTATGTGTGGTGGTGTCCGGCACTTGGTGGTGCAACAGTGGCGACGATTTTGACCCGGCATCCTGTGTGCCCGTCCCCGCCGGCAGCTTCGTTCGCCGCGTCGCCGGTACACCGCATTACGATGGGGTAATCCGCGACCATGCCGAGCCGGCGATCATCGCGATTTGCGGCATGGGACCGGTTGGCTACAAGCTGGTGGACCCATCGAAGCCGGGGTGGCGGCCGGTGTAGAAGCATCCTTATCTGCATCGGCCTCTCGCTGATGCCTCATGGACCGCCCGCCCGCATTCCGTTAAACATCGTTAGCGGGCAGATAGTACGCTGGACGAGGTGACTTTTCGTTGCGGGGGGGATTGATGCACGGCTCCGAAGTCATTTCGAGGCGTCGCTTCCAGCTTGTCATGATCAAGCCGTCACACTATGGCGATGATGGCTATGTGATCCGGTGGTGGCGTTCGATGGTCCCGTCGAATTCGCTCGCCAGCATCTACGGCATTGCGGCCGACAGCGCCGCGTGCGGAGCATTGGGTGCAGATATCGATATCGACATCGAGGCGATCGATGAATTCAACACCCGCGTCGATATTCCCAGGCTCTTGCAGAAATTCCTGAAAAACAAAAACTTCGGCCTGGTCGCTCTGGTCGGGGTGCAGTCCAACCAATATCCTCGGGCTCTCGACATCGCTTGCCGGTTTCGCAACGCCAATATCCCGGTTGCCATCGGCGGATTTCACGTATCCGGCTGCCTGTCGATGCTCGATGGAAAAGCCGTCGAACTGGACGCCTGCCGCGAGATGGGGGTTTCGATCTTCGCTGGCGAGGCGGAAGGACGCTTCGATATGTTGCTGCAGGACGCCGCCGCCGGTCGTCTGCAGCCGATCTACAATTACCTGAAGGATTTGCCGGGTATCGAGGAAACTCCGGCACCGCTGCTGCCGCTCGTGAACGTCAAGCGGACGCTCGGGTTGAGCACCAGTTTCGACGCCGGACGTGGTTGCCCTTACCAGTGTTCGTTCTGCACCATCATCAACGTGCAGGGTCGCAAATCTCGTTTCCGCTCGCCTGACGACATCGAGTCGCTTGTACGTACCAACTGGGCGCAGGGCATCAGCAGGTTTTTTATCACCGATGACAATTTTGCGCGCAACAAGAATTGGGAAGCCATTCTCGATCGGCTGATCTGGCTGCGGGAAACCCAGGGCATTCCATTGGGCCTGCTGGTTCAGGTCGATACGCTATGCCACAAGATCCCGAACTTCATCGAAAAGTGCAAGCGCGCCGGCGTGACGCGGGTATTCATCGGGCTCGAGAATATCAACCCCGACAACCTGTTGTCCGCCAAGAAACGGCAAAACAAGATCACCGAGTATCGCAAGATGCTGTTGGCCTGGAAGGACCATGGGATCATGACGCTTGCGGGCTACATTCTTGGCTTCCCAGGCGACACGCCCGAATCCATCCGCAGGGATATCGATATTCTCAAGCGCGAACTGCCGCTCGATATCGTCGAATTCTTTTGCCTCACTCCGCTGCCGGGCTCGGAGGATCATCAGGCATTGTGGAAATCCGGCATCGCGATGGATCCCGACCTCAACAATTACGACCTCGAACACGTCTGCACCGCGCATCCGCGAATGACGCATCGGGAATGGCAGGGCATCTATGATGAAGCCTGGTCGGCCTACTACTCGCCGGATCACATGGAGGTGTTGCTGCGGCGCGGCGCCGCTACCGGCATCAAGATGAGCAGTCTGGTCAAACTGCTCTATCAGTTCTCGACCATGCAGATGCTGGAGGGCGTCCACCCGCTGCAAAGCGGCGTCTTTCGGCTTCGCCATCCCGACGAGCGGCGGCCCGGGCTGCCGCGTGAAATTGCACTCTTCTTCTGGATTAGATTGGTTGCAGATCTGATCCGCAAGACCTGGTTCGCGCTCTCGACGCTGACGCGTCTCAGCTTTGCGGCCATCCGGATCAGCCGCGATCCCAGGCGTCTTGAATACGCGGATGAGGCAATGGCTCGCGTGACCGACGATGACGAGCTCAACCTCGACCTGCTGACCCAGACGCCAGGTGCGAAGGAAGCGGTCGCCCACCAGAAGAAGGTCTTCGAACTGACGCACGGCAAGACCTGAACAGGCCGCCTCCGCGAGCGCCGGCTTCCGAAAACCGATGATGACGCGCGACGTTCGCCCGCTAGCGTTGAAAGCTCAGGGCCCGGACCGCCTTAGCATACCCAACGCCACTTATATCCTTTTGATGTCTTCACCTTGCGGTGCCTCGGGTTCGGGCATGTTGAATCTTGAGGGTTGGTGAAGACCTGATCATAAGCATAGGCATCAAGGGGCGCTGCCATGCTGGTACTTTTACTTTGAGCAACTGCGGAGGTCGAGATCACACCCAGAACGAGGGACGCTCCGACAAAAAATGCGATGTTGCGGTTTCTTGACATAGGATCCTCCATTTCGGCTTGTGTTATTATCGCAGCAAGTATGCCGGCCCGCGCACCGAAAACACAATAGCGAAGGCATGTCGGTTAGTGGTGGCACGAACCGGACCACCAGCGATGTCCGCAGTTCGGTCGCCATCTGGAACCAGCGCCCGCAGGATTCTGAGGGCGTGGACGGCCGGACGGCCTGTAAGCCCGACGGCGGCGAGGACGACGAGGACGACGAAGCTCAGCGCTGCAGCCGCCGGCCGACCCGCACCAGCGTCTGATCGGGGTCGGCACGGACCTGCCTGGTCCGCCTCCTTGGGCGCCACAACATTTGGGGGTCACAACATATTGCCAATATTGCGGGGCGCAGATCACGCTGCCCCGCGGGCCCTGTTTCATCGCGCCGAAGCCGCGCCCTCACCCCAGATTCAATTCCTTGAAGAAATCATTGCCCTTGTCGTCGATGATGATGAAGGCCGGGAAATCCTCGACCTCGATGCGCCAGATCGCTTCCATGCCGAGTTCGGCATATTCCACCACCTCGACCTTCTTGATGCAGTGCTCGGCGAGGTTCGCCGCCGCTCCGCCGATCGAGCCCAGGTAAAATCCGCCGTGCTTCTTGCAGGCCTCGCGCACCGCGACCGCGCGGTTGCCCTTGGCCACCATCACCATCGATCCGCCGGCCGCCTGGAACTGGTCGACGAAGGAATCCATCCGTCCCGCCGTGGTCGGGCCGAACGCGCCGGAAGCATAGCCGTCCGGCGTCTTGGCGGGACCGGCGTAATAGACCGGATGATTCCTGAAATAATCCGGCAGCGGCTCGCCCTTCTCCAGCCGCTCGCGCAGCTTGGCATGCGCGGAATCCCGCGCCACGATCATGGTGCCGGTCAGCGACAGCCGGGTCTTGATTGGATGTTTGGAAAGGGTCGCGAGAATATCCTTCATCGGCCGGTTGAGGTCGATCTTGACGACTTCGCCGCCGAGCGCCTGCTCGACCACCGGCAGATACTGCGCCGGGTTGTGCTCGAGCTCTTCGAGATAGACGCCGTCCCTGGTGATCTTGCCGAGCACCTGGCGATCGGCCGAGCAGGACACGCCGAGCCCGATGGGGAGCGAGGCGCCGTGGCGCGGCAGCCGGATCACGCGGACGTCGTGGCAGAAATACTTGCCGCCGAACTGCGCGCCGACGCCGAGCGACTGCGTCATCTTCAGGATCTCTTGCTCCATCTCGAGATCGCGGAAGGCGTTGCCGTCGGCCGAGCCATGGGTCGGCAGCGCGTCGAGATAGCGCGCCGAGGCCAGTTTCACGGTCTTCATGCAGAGTTCGGCCGAGGTGCCGCCGATCACGATCGCCAGATGATAGGGCGGGCACGCCGCGGTGCCCAAGGTCAGCACCTTCTCCTTCAGGAACGCGAGCAGGCGGTCTTTGGTCAAAACCGAGGGCGTCGCCTGGAACAGAAAACTCTTGTTGGCAGACCCGCCGCCCTTGGCCATGAACATGAACTTGTAGGCGTCATCGCCTTCGGCATAGATCTCGCACTGCGCCGGCATGTTGTTGGCGGTGTTCTTCTCCTCATACATCGACAGCGGCGCCACCTGCGAATAACGCAGGTTGCGGCGCAGGTACGCATCGCGCGCGCCCTCCGAGAGCGCCGCCTCGTCGTCGCCATCGGTGATGACGCGAAACCCCTTCTTGCCCATGATGATCGCGGTGCCGGTGTCCTGGCACATCGGCAAGATTCCGCCGGCGGCGATGTTGGCGTTTTTCAGGAAATCGAAGGCGACGAACTTGTCGTTGTCGCTGGCCTCCTTGTCATCAAGGATCGCGCGCAGCTGCTTGAGATGCCCCGGCCGCAGATAATGATTGATGTCGCCGAACGCAGCCTCGGACAAAGCCCGCAGCGCCTCGCGCGAGACCACCAGCATGTCCTTGCCCAGCACCTTCTCGACCCGCACGCCCTCGGTCGTGATCTTCTTGTAGGGCGTGGTGTCAGGCCCGAGCGGAAACAGCGGCGTGTGCTTGTAGGGCGGGACGGGTTTTGGATCGGGGATGGCGGTGGGGGCGTTCATGGGGGGCTGTTCCGTATTGGTTGGGATATGACATATAGAACATACGTCCGAAGAAAAAAGAGAGCGAGCGCGATCGCTCCCCCGTCGCAGCTGAGCGCTTGCATGAATCTTCCGCGCAAGCTTCAATGGCGCGGGGGGTATTCATGACGAGAAACCTGGTTCGACACTCCATATTCGCCACGCTGGCGTTGCTCACCGCATTCGCCGCGTCGCCGGCACGCGCCGACCGCTGTGACGATATCGCAGCCCAGCTCAAGAACCAGATCGACGGCCTCAAGGTCGGGATCACGGCCGGCAACGTCATCTACCTGTCGCATCCGCTGGTCAAGGAGCTGTCGCTCGGCTGCGCCAGCCGCAACTACAGCAACGAGCTCTACGCCAAGGCCGACGGCCGCAAGCCGAAGCCGGAATTCGTCGATTTGGTCGCCCGCGCCGCCGCCCTCGTCTTCACGCTGCCGAAGGACGAGATGCAGAAGGGTGTCGCGCGCTGCCTGTCGCAAATGGGTATCTTTCGCGGCGACGACGTCAAATCGCGCTACCGCCGCCTCGACATGAATTGCTCGCGAACCAAGACGGAAATCTCGATCGCGATCTCGCGCGGCAGGGACGAGTAACCAACGTCGCGACAATCGCTAAAATTTTAGCTGGGACATGGGGCATGCCGTTCACCATGGAACGCGAGGGGCCGCAATACCACCTGATTTAGGGATTGGATTCATAAAGCATTGGCTTTCGCCTCGTCACAATGGGGCGTAACAAGCCAGGAATCCTGCCATGAACGTTTCGAGCATTCCGGTATCAGCGCCGGTGACCCCGCCCAACACCAGCGCGCCCAAGCCGCCTGACGTGCAGGCCAGCGGGGATACCACCGACGCCGGCGCAGCCCAGCCACAGCCGCAGGCCCCGCTGCCGCCGGGACAGGGAACGCGGGTCAATCAGCTGGTCTGAGCCCGGCTCCATTCGCCCTCCCCTGGCGCGCGCGAACAAGACAACCCGCCGCAAGTTTGCCGGAAAAGAGCGCGATCGTCCCGCCCCCGCCGAGAACGGGAACCCCGGATGATCGCAAAATTGCTGCTGCAGAACTCATTCTTCGTCCTCGCGATGGGTGCGCTGCTGTTTGCGTCGGCAGGCACGCTGCAATGGCCGGGGGCGTGGGCATTCCTGGCGACCTCGGCGGTGCTCGGCCCGGCCTGCGGATTGTGGCTCGCCAGAACCGACCCGGCGCTGCTCGCCGAACGCCTGCGGCTGACCGCACGCGACGGGCAGCCTGCCGCCGACAAGAAATTCATGCTGGTATTCGTCGCGACCGCTTTCGTCTGGTTTGTCGCGATCGGGATCGATCGGCGCGCGCACGCCTCCCACATTCCGTTGCCGCTTGAGGCGCTGGGACTTGCGATGTACCTGCTTTCGACCGGCTTCATCATGTGGGTGTTTCACGAAAATTCCTTTGCGGCGCCGGTGATCAAGGTGCAGGCCGAGCGCGCCCATCACGTGATCTCAACCGGCCCCTACGCCTGGGTACGCCACCCCATGTATAGCGGCGTCATGCTGTTCTTCGTCGGCGCGCCGCTGCTGCTGGGATCGTGGTGGGGCGTGGCGATGGCGCCGCTGTTCGTTGTGCTGTTCGCCGTTCGCATAGCCATCGAGGAGCGCGCGCTGATCGCGGGCCTGCCGGGTTATGCTGACTACACCGCGCAAGTGCGCTATCGTCTGGTGCCAGGATTTTGGTAAGGACATAGCGAGCCATGCCCGCGCGCAAGACCTTCACCGGCGGCTGCCACTGCGGCCTGGTGCGCTTCGAGTGCACCACCGACCTCGCCATGGTGACCGCGTGCAACTGCTCGATCTGCAGCAAGAAAGGCCTGCATTTCGCATTCCTGGCGCCGAAGGATTTTCAACTGCGCGCCGGCGAGGATAATTTGCGGGAATATCTGTTCAACAGCCACGCGATCCGGCATCAGTCCTGTCTCGACTGCGGCGTCGAAGTGTTCGCGCGCGGCAGCAAGCCCGACGGCACCGAGGTGGTGGCGCTGAATGTCAGCTGCATCGACGGGATTGAGCTCGCCGAACTGACGATGACGCCGATCGACGGGCGGAACAGGTAGGGATGTCCGCCCCCTCTCCCCGCGTGCGGGGAGAGGGTTGGGGTGAGGGGGACTCTCGGCATAGCCAGACTCGCGGATAGCCCCCTCACCCGGATCGCAAGCGATCCGGCCTCTCCCCGCGCGGGGGAGAGGCGAAGAAAATCTGCCCGTTACAAATCCAGCTCTTTGTAATGCCGGAAAATACCGTCCTCGTTGAAGGCGATGCGGCGGTCGCTGGCAAGATAGGCTTTGATATTCGGACGGCTCGCAACGCGATCGTGCAGATCGGCAAGCCCGGGAATTTGGCGCTCGAAGGCTTTCATGCGCCTGGGAAAAGCATAGCGCAGCCCCGCCACGATCTGGAACAGTGAGAGATCGACATAGCTGACCCTGCGGCCGGTAAGATAGAAGCCGCCATTGTCCTCCAACAAGCCTTCGAAATATCCGAGATATTTCGGCACGCGTTCGTTCCAGAATTCCTTCGTGCGCCGCTTGGCCGGACTGCGCTGGTCCTCGTAATACAGCGACGACCCGAGCGGATGATGGGTGTCGTGAATTTCCATCACGAAATCCGTCACCGTCAGCTGCAGCTGGTGCACCCACAGCTTTGCCGGCTCCGCCTTCGGCGCCAGGCCATGGCGCGACCCCAGATAGAACAGGATGTTGGCGGTCTGCCCGATCACGAGCCTGCCGGCCTTCAGAAACGGCGGCGCGAACGGCGGCGTGCCGCCCTTTTGCTCCATCATCCGCATCATCGCCGCCATGCCGCGCTCGCCGCGCGCGACATCGGCATAATCGGCGCCGGCCTCTTCCAGCGCGAGGCGGACATATTCACCGCGGCCCTGAATCGACGGCCAATAATAGAGTTCATAGCGCATGGGCGATCCTTCAACGGAATACGAACATGGCTCCGCCGGTGCGAAGCCATGTTCATGTGCCCTACCCCGCTGATACGAACCTAGTTCGCCGCGAAGCAGTACATCAGGCCGTCACCGCCGGTGCTCCTGAGGTCGGCCTGCGAGCAGCCGCCGTCCGGCCCGCGCGAGGGGTGCGAACTGTTCCAGGATTTCGACGCGTCATCGTCGCGCAATCCGATGCGGTCGGTATGTCCCAGCATCGCGGCGCCCTGCGTGCTGCTCGTCCAGTTCTTACAGGTGCGGTCGTCGCCCGCGGGGAAGGCCGTGCCGTCAGCCTGCGAGCCCGTCAGCACATCGTGGCGGTTCGGCGTATCACCGCGGCCGTTGATGATCTCGCCCTTCTCGCTCAGCGCGGTCTGTTTGGTCAGATTGTTGGCGCCGTGCAGCTCGGCGACATCCTTGGCGATCACGACGCCTTTCGAATTCTGCCACGGTCCCTTGCCGATGCGGTCGCGCGCATCCACCGCCGGCTTGCCATCGGCGGCTTGCGTCGAAAGGTAGGCGCGCCAGACCTTGACTCCGGAAGCATTGGCGCCCGCGGCCTGTGCCAGCGTCTGGCAGTAATTGTCGGCGCCGGCGAGACCGCCGAGGTTGCCGCCATTGCCGATGCCAATGGAGGTCACGAAGAAAGTGGCGCTGGCCGATTGCGCCTGCGCTGGCTGAGCCGCAACGGCCGCGAACGCCGCGGCGGCCGCGATCAGGCTGCCACGCGAGATGATTTGGGCGAGAATGGGCATCTGTTCCTCCGATCTGTTTTTGATTTAAGCGGCCCAGGCCGGAGCCTGAGCCGGAGCCGGCCGGTCCGGGATCAACCCATCCTAACCGGTATTATTCCGGTTCCGCGACGCCGAAATGAAAAGGCGCCGCGGCATCGGCCGCAGCGCCTTGCATCGTTGTCACCTTGCGCAGGATCAGGTTTGCTGGATCGCCGAGAGCTCCCAGTTGGCGCCGCGCGGCCGCAGGAAGGTCCACACTTCGGTGGCCTCGGTGGGCTGTTCGCTGCCCTTGACCAGCCGGCCGGTGGTGCGATCGGTGGTCTTGTCGATCAGCGAGTACCGCAGCGCCACGCTGGCGTAGTCGGTATCGCCTTCGCGCCAGGCTTCGGCAAGATCGCCCTGCAGCAGCTTGACGTCGGAGACCGTGTTGATGATGTTTTGGGCCTTGTGGTCCGCGATATCCTGCGTGACATACGACACCATTTCGGGGGTCGCCAGCGTATGCAGCCTGGCGACATCCTCGTTCGTCCACGCCGCCTGAATCTCGCTCAGCAGCCGCTCGAAGGTTTCGTAGTCGCCGGGAGTAACCTCAAGCGGCGCGCTGCCCGATCCCAGTCCGAAACCGGTTGCGGTGCGGAAGCTGGTCGCCGCGCCGGGTGCTGCGGGCCCGCCCGCATAGGCGGAGGCGGTTTCATGACGGCGCTGCCACCATGACATCGCCAGCCTGACCACGATGATGATCAGGCCGATCTGCAGGATCAGGCCGATGATCGACGAAAATCCGCCGAGCCCGCCGAACATTCCGCCGCCGAACAGCATGCCCAACAGACCGGCGCCGAGGAAGCCCGCGGCAAGGCCACCGAACATGCCCATGCCCGGGCGGTTGAAGAACCCGCCGCGGGCCGGCGCGCCCAGACCGGGGCTGGCCGGCTGGGTCATCGTGCGGTTGAACGGCTGCGCGGTATTCGGCGCGGTCGACGTGCTCGGCGGCGCGCTGAAGGTCCGCGCTCCCCGGGAACCCGAACTGATGCCGCCGCCGATCCGGGCGTCGGCCGGCGGGGCGGCCGCGATCAGGGGTAACGCGAGCGACAGAACGACGGCGAGCGCTTGCACGATGCCGCGGGCGCGTTGGGTAGATTTCATGACAAATTCCTCAAATCCCGACAGGGGGAGCCGCCCCTAACATGGGCAGAGTTGCCTAAAAGTGAAGCCGCTATGGGGACGCACGGCTGCGGCCCTCGGTCGCGGGGGGAGGCTGAGATAGCGCTCACCAAACTCGTCACCCCCGGGCTTGACCCGGGGGTCGATCGCCCTTTCGCTATTACCCTTTTGAAGATGCTGGATGGCCGGGTCAAAGCCCGGCCATGACGAAGATCGGATCCCCTCACGACGGCGCCATGGTTTCCTTCACCGCGGCGACCAGCTGGCTCAGCGTGAACGGCTTTGGCAGGAACGCGAATTGCTGGTTCTCCGGCAGGCTTTTCTCGAAGGCGTCTTCGGCATAGCCCGACACGAAGATAATCCTGAGGTCGGGATTGCGGCCACGCATGGTCTTCAGCAGGGTCGGGCCATCCATCTCCGGCATCACCACGTCGGAAACGACGAGATCCACCGCGCCGTTCCTTTCCTCGAGCGCTTCCAGCGCTTCGATCCCGTTGGATGCTTCGATGACGCTGTAGCCGCGCGAGCGCAAGCCGCGCGCATTCAGCGACCGCAGACCTTCCTCGTCCTCGACCAGCAGAATAGTGCCCTGCCCCGTCAGATCGGTGCGCGGCTTGGCCTCCGCCGCCGGTTCCCTGGCTGCGCCATTCGCAGCCGTGGCTTCGGGCTGGACTTCCGGCTCGGAATGGTGCCGCGGCAGAAAAATGCGGAACGAGGTGCCCGTGCCGGCTTCGGAGTCCACATAGATGAAGCCGCCGGTCTGTTTGACGATGCCATACACCGTCGACAGGCCGAGCCCGGTGCCTTTGCCGACTTCCTTGGTCGAAAAGAACGGCTCGAAGATCTTGTCGACGATCTCGGCAGCAATGCCGGTGCCGGTATCCGCGATGTCGATCCGGACATAATCCGCCGCCGGCATGCCCTTGTAGGCGAGGTCAGCGGACTCGGCGGCGGTGATGTTGGCGGTTCGTACCGTCAGTTTGCCGCCGTCGGGCATCGCGTCACGGGCGTTGACGGCGAGATTGACGATCACCTGCTCGAACTGCGACACGTCGACCTTCACCGGCCAGAGATCGCGGCCATGCACCAGGTCGAGCTTGACCTTTTCGCCGATCAGGCGGCGCAGCAGCATGGTGAGATCCGACAGCGCGTCGCCGAGATCGAGCACCTGCGGCCGCAGGGTCTGGCGGCGCGAGAACGCGAGCAGCTGACGCACCAGCGTCGCCGCGCGGGTCGCGTTCTGCTTGATCTGCATGATATCCTGGAACGAGGGATCGGTCGGCTTGTGCGCGTTCAGGAGGAAGTCGTTTGCCATCATGATGGCGGAGAGCACGTTGTTGAAATCGTGCGCGATGCCGCCGGCGAGCTGGCCGACCATGTCCATTTTCTGCGACTGGTTGATCTGGTTCTCCAGGGCCCGCCGTTCGGTCGTCTCCAGCAGGTAGACGATGGCGGTCTCGGTCTCGCGTTCGTCTTCCTCGACCGCGGTGACGAAAAACTGCCCCCAACGCTCCCTCGGCCCGTCGAGCATGGCCTCGACCGGCGCGATATCACCCTGGCCCGCCGCCGCCTGGTTGATGGCTGCGATCAGAAGGTGGCGATCGCGGGCGTTGACGGTCCTGAAAATCGACTTGTTGGCGGCGCCGTCGGGGCTCAGGCTTTGCGCCAGCTTGGCGAACCGCGCATTGGCGCGGACCACCTCGCCCGACCGGTCCACAGTCGCAATCGCCATCGGGGTATGGTCGAAGAAGCGCATGAAGCGAACCTCGGCCGCGCGCTGCGGATCGGAGCGCTCGTCGCGGGCGCGGCTGATCACCAGCGTGCGCGAGGCGCCCGGCGCGCTGTCGGCCCCGAAGGCCAGTTTGTGATAGAGGCGCACCGGCATGGTCTTGCCGCCGCGCGTGCGCAGGTCGATGTCGAACACCTCGGTCTTGACCTCGCCCGGCACCGGCGGAATCGATGTCAGCAGCGACGCGCCGTCGCCGGATACGATGTCGGTCAGCTTCAAACCGCCCGACCCGATCTCCGCCAGATCGTAATCCAGCCAGTTTGCCAGCGTCGCGTTGACATAGACCATCTCTCCGGCGGCATTGACCGAGAAAAAGCCGCAAGGCGCGTGATCGAGGTATTCGATCGCGTGCTGCAGCTCCTGGAACACGTCCTCCTGGCGTTCGCGGTCGCGGGTGATATCGGCAATCGACCACACCGCGTATTTCGCCTCGCGCCTGCCCTTTCCAAGCGGCCGAACCCGCATCCGCAGCCACCGGCCGGGGCTGCCGTCGGTGCCGGCGATACGGACTTCTTCCTGCTGCCGCTTGCCTTCGCGCGCCGCCTTGAGGAGCCGGAACACCGCTTCAGACACATCGGGATTGCCGATGAAGACCCGCTCCACCGGGCGGACATCGTGCGCGGTCGCCGCCCCCGTGAGCGCGAGATAGGCAGTATTGGAATAGGCGACGTGACCGCGGGGGTCGGTGACCGCAAGGCCGTCATAGGCCAGATCGGCGATGCGGCGGACGACGGGATCGTCGGTGGAGCGATCGGTGAAGCGAATGATCCCCGCGGCATACGCGAACAGATTGAACAACCCGACCATCGCCAGCAGCGCGAGCAGCCCGAGAATGTAGGGCTGCGCCTGGGCACGGCCGATGGTCGTGAGCGCCACCGCGACGGCGACGATCGCGCCGGCCACCAGCAGCACCAGCACGATGCTGCCGCCGCGCCGCGCCGGCTCGTGCGCGGTCGGCGGCTCCCGTGGCGAATCTTTGTCAAGTTCGGCGGTCATGGCAGAGGACGCAGCCTGTCGACGTGGTTTTGACGCGCTTGCGCGCACTGGTGTTGACGCGCTTGCGCGCGCTGGATCTGACGCGCGGTCCGCACGCCGTCTCCTGAGTGCCTGAATCGGACCCGCAAGCGCAAGTCCACCAGGCGGTTATTTCGCACCTCGCGGCCATTCCGCCACATTAAGGCAGGCCGTTTCCGATATCACGCCCGCCGGCCGGAAAGCCCGCGCTTCAGGCCCATCACGTAGCCGATAATTTCGGCGACCGCATGATAGTGCTCCACCGGGATCTCGTCGTCGACGGCCACGGTCGCATACAATGCCCTTGCCAGCTGCACGTTCTCGACGATGGGAATATCGTGCTCTCGCGCGATTTCCCGGATCTTGAACGCGACATTGTCGGCGCCCTTGGCCACGCAGACCGGCGCCGACATGCCACGTTGATAGGAAAGGGCAACGGAATAGTGGGTCGGGTTGGTGATGATGACGGAGGCCTTGGGGACCGCGGCCATCATGCGCTTCTTCATGCGCGCATGTCGCAATTGCCGGATCCGGCCCTTGATGTGCGGGTCGCCTTCGGATTGCTTGAACTCTTCCTTCATTTCCTTCAGCGACATCTTCTGCCGGTCGTACCATTGCCGGTACTGAAAAAAATAATCCGCGATCGCGACAACCGCGAGCATCGCCACGACGGCGCCCATCAAATGCAGCGTCAGGCTGATGACCACGCCGAAGATCGCGGCGGGATCGAACCGCACCATCGCCTCCAGCCGATGACGCTCGGGCCAAAGGATCGCCGCCATCACGGCACCCAGCGCCGTCAGCTTGAAAAGACCCTTGCCAAAGTTCGCCGCCGCCTGCTTGCCGAAGATCCGCTTGGCGCCGGCCGCCGGCGAGATCTTGCTGAACTTGGGTTTGAGCGATTCACCGGACCATACCAGCCGGTGCTGCAGCATGTTGCCCGCGATCGCCGCCAGCGCCAGCATCAGCAGCGGGACGCCGAGTGCCGCGATCAGCACATATTCGAGACTCTGCGCCAACGCCAGCAAACCGGGTCCGTCGGCATGTATCATCCACGAATTGGCGATCAGATTGCGCAGCGGCATCTGAATCCCGCCGATCGATCCGGAAAATGTCGACAATACCAGCGTGGCGCCCGCGATCATGAACCAGGTATTGACCTCCTGGCTCTTGGCGACGTCACCGCGGTCGTGGGCGTCATCGAGACGTTTTTGCGTAGGGTCTTCCGAGCGTTCAGATGCGTCGTCCTGGTCCGCCATCGTTTAAGGCTTTCAGTTGAGCGGTATCATGTCGTGCATGACGGCGGTGAAATAGTCGAGGAATGTTCCCATCATCGCCGCGATGACGGCAGAGAAGATCAGGAAGCCGGAGAGAATCGACAGCGGCACGCCGACGAAATAGACCTGCATCTGCGGCATCAGCCGCGCCAGCACGCCGAGACCGATGTTGAAGACGAGGCCGAACACCAGGAACGGCGCCGACAATTGCATGCCGATCTTGAAGGCTGCGGCGAAGGCGCGGGTGGCGAGCGCGGCGACATCGCCGCTCGGCATCGGCTCGCCCGGCGAAAATATCGAGTAGCTGTCGTTCAGCGCGGCGATGACGAGATGATGGCTGTCGGTCGAAAAAAGCATCGTCACGCCGAGCAAAGTGAGGAAATTTCCGATCAGCAGGCCCTGCTGACCCTGGGTCGGGTCGATCGCGGTGACAAATCCGAGGCCGAGCTGCTGGGCGATCACCGATCCCGCGACCTGCAGCGCCGCAAGCGTCACCCGCGCGGTGGCCCCGAGCACGATACCGACGACGATCTCATACAGCATCATGACCAGCAGCGGCGTCAGCGAGCCCATGTCGATGTGGTAGGCGGCACGGTGCAACGGCAGGATGATCAGCGTCAGCAGCAGCGCGATCGCCAGTTTGATGCGGACTGGAATATTGGACTCGCCCAGTCCCGGCAACAGCATCACCATCGCGCCGATACGGGCGAACACCAGCATGAAGGCGGCGGCGAGCGCGGGCAGCAGTGAAATGTCGATGCGCATGATTCTCGCATAGTGCCATCAACCGCCGATGATTCGCGACGATATCCGCATCATATGGCTGTGCAGCGCGTCCGCCATGAACGGCAGCGCCAGCAGCAGGGTAACGAAAATCGCCAGGATTTTCGGGACGAATATCAGCGTCTGTTCCTGGATCTGGGTGAGCGCCTGAAATAACGACACCACGACGCCGACCACCAGACCGACGATCATCAGCGGCGACGACACCACGACGATCGTCCAGATCGCATCGCGCGCCACGTCAAGGGTTTCTGCACCGGTCATTTTGTCTCCCACTCATTCTACTTACTCCGTCATTCCGGGGCGATGCGCAGCATCGAACCCCGGAATCTCGAGATTCCGGGTTCGCGCTTCGCGCGCCCCGGAATGACGGGAGAAATATCAGATCGCCATCTTCATGATGTCTTCGTAGGCCGCGATGACCTTGTCGCGCACCGACACCAGCGTCGAGACCGCGACGTCGGTTTCCGCGACCGCCGTCACCACGTCCATGACATTGGCCTTGCCCGACGCCATCGCAACCGTCTGGGCGTCGGCTTTGCGCCCAACGTCGAGGACGCCTCCGATCGCGTCCTTGAGCACCGAGCTGAAGGATTGCCCGCCGGCATCGGCACCCTTGGCGGCACCGCCGGTATCCATGATGCGGGCGAGTGCGGCGTAGGCGTTTGCTGCGACTGTGGGTGAAGCCATGATTCAAGCTTTCCTGTTCAGGCCTTGAGGATGTTGAGCGTGAGTGAGAGCATCCGGCGCGTGGCGCTGATGATGTTGAGGTTGGCCTCGTAGGATCGCTGCGCATCGCGCATGTCGGTCATTTCGACCAGCGGATTGACGTTGGGATATTTGACGTTGCCGGCCGCGTCTGCCGCCGGATTGCTCGGCTCGTGCTTGATGCGAAACGCGGTTTGATCGGGCCGGATCTTGCCCAGCGTAACCACCTGCGCGTCGAGCGTGCGATCGAGCGCGGAGGAAAAGGTCGGCACCTTGCGGCGGTAGGGGTCGCCGCCGGCGGTCGGCGCGGTGGAATCCGCGTTGGCGATGTTTTCCGAGATCACCCGCATCCGCCCCGCCTGCGCCCGCAGGCCCGAGGTCGCAATGCCCATCGAGCGGACGAAATCATTCGCGTCGCTTGCCATGATACCGTTGCCTTTTTTCTATCCGACCCCTTGATCGAGCCGGATCATGCCTTGCCGATAGCCACCTTCAGAAGAAACAGACTCTTGCTGTAGAGCGAGGTCACCGCCGCGTAGTCCATCTGGTTGGCCGAGACCTTGAGCATTTCGTCTTCCAGGTTGACGGCATTGCCGGCGGGCCTGGTCTCGAATCCCGTTCTGCGGTTCTCCGCGAAGCTTTGTTCGGCGCCCGATGTGGCAATATGGCCGCTGCTGGTACGCTGCATCGCCAGCGCTCCCGTCGATCCCGCGGCAGTGGCGCCCGTATTGTCGAATTTCGGTTCGACCAGGTCGCGCGGCTTGAAATTCGGGCTGTCGGAGTTGGAGACGTGTTCGGAAAGCACGCGCTGGCGCTCCTGATGCCATTGCATCTTGGTGCGCAACACCGACAGGGCCGGAAGATCGTTGATGGACATCGCGCCGCTCCCCCTCGCCTGCGCGGCACAACGCCGCCTGAGGTGGGCAGAATTTGCCGTGTGTATGGTTAACAGCCGGTTAAGATCGGGGCGGTCGACGGGGTCGGATCGCGGGCGCGGATTGCCTTCGAAGAATCAATCCGAGCGCATTTTCGCCACGAATGCTGCGTTAACCAACGAAATCATTGCGGTCGGGTCCGCGAGAAGTCGTTTTGGCCCAGCCGATTCATGGGTTATTAGGTTACCGGGCGGCAGTTTCTGCCGTGGGGAATTAAGAGTTTGGGGCAGACTTCAGGCTTCGCTTGCCGTTCGGCGTGTCGATTCCGATCCGCGTTCGACGAAAAAGACTTGAAGAAAACGCTATTTGCCGGGGACAGAGCATGCAGGCACTTACATTTTTCTTGGCGTTTGTGGCGGTTCTGGCGCTGATCGGGGCTGCGGCCTGGCTGGTACGCCGATTCGCCGGCAACCGGCTGGGTGCCAATACCAATCGCAGCCGGATGCCGCGGCTGGCGGTGATCGATGCCGCCGCCGTGGACGGCCGCAGGCGGCTCGTGCTGGTGCGGCGCGACAACGTCGAGCACCTGCTGATGATCGGCGGCCCGACCGATATCGTCGTGGAACCCAATATCGTGCGCGCCACGCCGGGACGGGATCAGATGCAGCCGCGGCCGGCCGTCGCCGGCGCCGAGCCGCAGGCCCGAATCGCGCCGCTTCCCGACGCCGGCAGCTGGAGCGATGTCGACAGCCCGCGATCCGACGCCTTCGATCATGTCGAGCCGCAAATGCCCGAGCCGCCCCCGCGCCCGATGCGGCCCTCCTTTGCCGACGAAGTGCGCCGCCCGGCGCCGGAACGGCGCAACGAGCGCACCGAGCCGTCGGTCGGATTTACGCCCGAGCCGTTGGGCGGCCGTCCGGAGCCACGCCCGGAGCTGCGCGGCGAGCCGATGCCGTCGCGGGTGACCTCGCGCAACGAGCCCTTGCTGCCCCGCCCGCCGCGCCCGAGCGAAGCGCCCAAGCCGCCGCCGGTTCGCGCGCCGGAGCGCGCCGCCGCGCCCCCGCCCCCGCCGCCGCCGGCCCCGGCGATAGCGTCAGCCGACCAAAATCTCGCCGAGATGGCGCAGCGGCTCGAGGCTGCGCTTCGCCGGCCCCCCGCCGACACGGTGGCGCCGCCGGTGGCGCCCGAGCCGCCGCCTGGCCGTGCGGCCTCCCGCAGTGAACCGCCGATGGCCCCGCCGGTCGCGGCGCCCTCGGTGAAGAGCGGGTTTGAGAATCTTGAAGACGAGATGGCGTCATTGCTGGGCCGTCCAAAGAACCCTTCGTGAGGCCGGCGGCTTTCCTGCGTAGAGTTTTATTTTTTGCCACACTGATAGCCGCCGGATCGCAGGCCATCCCTGCGCTCGCGCAAGACATCAGCATCAATCTCGGCCAGGGCAATGGCGGCGTCACCGAGCGCGCGATCCAGCTGATCGCGCTGCTGACGGTGCTGTCGGTCGCGCCGTCGATCCTGATCATGATGACGTCGTTCACCCGGATCGTCGTCGTGCTGTCGCTGCTGCGCACCGCGCTCGGCACCGCGACCGCACCGCCGAACTCCGTCATCATCGCGCTGGCGATGTTCCTGACCGCGTTCGTGATGGGCCCGGTGCTGCAGAAGTCCTACGACGACGGCATCAAGCCGCTGGTCGCCAACCAGATCAGCGTCGAGGACGCGCTGCAGCGTGCTTCGGTGCCGCTGCGCGGCTTCATGCAGAAGAATGTCCGCGAAAAGGACCTGAAGCTGTTCATGGACATGTCGGGCGAGCCGCCGCCGGCGACGCCGGAGGACATGTCGCTGCGGATTCTGATGCCGGCGTTCATGATCTCCGAGCTGAAGCGCGCCTTCGAGATCGGCTTTCTGCTGTTCCTGCCGTTCCTGATCATCGACCTCGTGGTCGCCTCGGTGCTGATGTCGATGGGCATGATGATGCTGCCGCCGGTGGTGGTGTCGCTGCCGTTCAAGCTGATCTTCTTCGTGCTGGTCGACGGCTGGTCGCTGGTGGCCGGCAGCCTGGTGCAAAGCTACGGCGGCTAGCGGCCCGCAGCCCGTAGGCGGATTAGCCGAAGGCGTAATCCGCCACCCGACGGCTTTAGCGGCGGATTACGCTGCGCTAATCCGCCCTACGGCTTTCTTTGCGTCGCCGCGCGCATTCAGCCGCCCACGTCATACTGCTTGCTGAGGTGGTCGCCGATCTGCACGATCATCGCCACGCATTCGGGATAGCCGGGTCTGGCGATCGTCGCCTCGTCGGCCGCCGTGCGGAATTCCCAGCCCTCTTCGGTCCGGATCAGTGAAATCTGGATTCCGTCCGGGCAGGCGGCGTGAACTTTCAGCTCAGCCCTTGCCATCGCCACGAGTTCGGCTTCGGTCCTGGTGGGCTTGCTCATGGCGACGGCTTCCTCTGCGCGGTCTATCGGCGCAAATTGCCGCTTCGCCAGGCAGCTGTCGAGGGGATGACGCCAACACGTAACGGTTACCTTGCCGCACCCACCCGCTTTAATCCGACGATCGCAGGCAGCGAACCGGTCGGGACCGGATCGGCCTTCGGCGTTTCCGGCGGTATCGACGCGCGCGCGGTCGCGTCAGGGAATCGGGTTTTCATTTCGCGCAGGAACCCGTCAAGCGTATCGACGCTTGCCGCCATCTTGGCGATCCCGGCGAATTCGGCGCTGCTGATCGCTGCCGGCCTGCTCGCGGTCTCGAAAGCGGCGCGGTCGGCGTCGCCGCTCATCAACGGCGCGTATTTTTCGCGGAAGCGCGCCAGGCCGATGGCATCCTCGGCCAGCGCATATCCGACCACCGCGCGGATCACATCGCCCTTCTCCACCGGATTTAGCGGTTTGAAGTCGCGCCAGCGATCGGCGTAGTACAATTCGATCTGCTCGGAAGACTCCCGCCACTGCCGCGACGCCCAATAGATATCGGAGCGCAACCGGATCGCTTCGCGGCCGCTGATGTTCGAGATGATGTCGAGCGCGAGGTCGTGGCGCCCGACATCACTTTGCGCGCGAGCCTCCAGCAATAGCCGCTGCTGACGCAGTTCGCCGGAGAGGTCCGCGATGCGGGTGCTGCGAAGTGCCGCGATGGCGCGATCCGGCTTGCGATTGGTCAGGTAGACCATCGCCAGGCGCGCCGCCACCTGCGCGCGCGCCGCGCCTTCCAGCCGCTTGTCAATCTGGTACTGCAGCAGCTCGCTGGCCTGGTCGAGCAGATCGACCCCGACCAGCCGGTCCGCGAGGCGGCGGATCATTTCGTCGCCGCGCCGTCCGATCGGCGTCAGCTCGCGATATTCGTAGAACATCCCGAGCGCATCGATCGGCGGCAGGTCGTCGCCCTTCTGCCCCAGAAAGAGTTGGGAAAACAGCGCCGACGCCGCGTCCTGACCCTGCCGCGCGAGTTCCGAATTGGGCTGCAGCCGGTTCGCGACCTTCACCGCCGCGAACGACTCGCCGTAGTGTCCGGTATCGGCATAGATGCGCGCCAGCATTTCCAGCGTCTGCACCTCGATTGCGTCGCCGCGCCACGTTACCGCGAGCGTCTCAAGTTCGTGCAAGGCGTCGGCCTTGCTGATTTCGTCGCGTTTCTGCCTTAGCCCGATTTCAAGCAGCTTGGCCTCGGCGGCGGCGGCGCGGTCCGGGGATTCCACCGCGACCTTGTATTCATCCAGCGCATCCTTGTCGTGCCCGAGCGCTTCGGCGAGCCTGCCGCGCAGCACCGAAACCGCGGGTTTCAGTTCCGCCGGCAGACTTATGACTTCCAGCTCGCTGGCGCGTTTTGCGGCGCCCGGATAGTCCCTGACTTCGAGCGATGCGCGCATCGCATCGACGATCACGATGCGCTGCAGCTCGATCGGCAGCGAGGTGATGGCGGAATCGACGTTCTTGAATTTCTCGCGCGCTTCCGCCCATTTTCCGGTACGCGCGCAGGCCAGCGCCTTCCAAAGCTGCGAATCGTAGTTGGAGCCGATCGCCGGACTGGCGAGGTCCTTCAGCCCGCGCTCCGGGCGCCCCATCAGGACGCTCGCGACCGCATGCACGATCAGCGCAACCGGGTCTTCAGTACCCGGCTTGGCGTCGGCGAGCGCGAGATCGAGAACCCCCTTGGCCTCCGGATACATCCCGCGCGCGAGATAGAAACGGGCGAGATCGATCCGGGCCGGCGTGCGCTGATCGGCCTCGGCGGCTGCCGCGGCGTCGACCAGCTCATCTTCCCGCGCGGTAAAGTTCCCCTCTTGATTCATGCGCCACTCGCCGACGTCGAAAACCGGCCGGGCCGCCGTCGGCGCCCGCTCCGCTCCGCTGCCGGCCGATGACAGCGTCAGGCCCCCGGGCCTGCTCAGGATGATCTTGTCGGAGGCGAGCTCGGCCGTGACGTCGTCGGAGTTCGGACGAATCGCCACGCCGTGGATCGACTCGAGCAGCGACATCTCGACAAAATCCTGCCGCTTGATGAAGCCGCGAACTGGCGCCATCGCCGTGACCACCAGGAGGGTGTCGCCCGCGTCCGGATCGACCAGCCGATGCAGCAGGCCGGCTTTGGACAACGGCACCGCGACATTGGCATGCGCGGGATCGGCGCTGTTTCGTATCGCCACCAGCGGTTGGGTCGGCGTTTGCATCGCATCGGCGAATGTCACCGTCCAATTTGCGCCGCCCGGCTGTCCCTCGCCGGTCAGCGACGGCATTTGCGGGCGGTTGAGACGAATGCGGACCGCCTGGCCCTTTTCCAGCGGCATGACGCTGACGTCGGCGATGACGGCGCCGCCCTGGCTGCGGATGGGCTCGACATCGATCGGCTTTTTGGAATCGAACAGCAGCCACACGGTATCGGCGCGACGAAACAACGCCGCGGGCGTGGCGGCCGAAAATGAAAAGCTCAGGCGCAGGCCGTCACTGCCCCGGCTGGCGCTGACGCTGGCCGCGCTGTCGCCGGACTTGATTTCCGGCGCCGGCGGCGGCGCCGGCGCGGCCAGAGGCATTGTTGGCGGAACCTCGGCAGCAACAACCGGCGGCTCCTGTGGCGGGGGCGCCGGCATTTGGGCTTCAGGCGCGGGTGGCAGCTTCGGCGCCGGTTCGGGATTGATCTCGATATCGGCCTGCTGGGCGATCGTCTCCGACGTCGGCGGCGCAATCTCGGCGGCCTGCCGCGGCGCCACGGCCACGGCGGCGGCCCGATCGGACCCGGCCGGCGCGGCCGGGGCGGCTGGCGCCGGCGCGGGCGAGGCATCCGACATCGACGGCAGCAAGGCCTTTTCGGCTTGCTGGAAAGCGACATCGATGACGTAGTTCTTCTCCTCGCGGAAGGAGTGGACGTCGACATCGCCGACCATGGTGATCTCCACCACGGAAGTTTCACCTTCGACCTTCTGATTGATCGAGGCGATGTTCGGAGGCGCCCCCAGTTTGGCGTCCGCCAGATCGAACACCAGCACGCTGCTGAACAACAGCCGGAGTTTCTGTTCGTTCAGCACCGAAGAGACACCGACGCCGTCAGGCACTTCGAAAACAAAACGCACGAAAGTCGGCTGGATCGACGCGCGGACCCGGATGGGCGGATGCTTCTTCGCCTCGGTCAATGCCCGCTGCTGGCGCAATTCGCGCTCGGCGACCCGCGCGCGCTGCGCCAGTTCGTGAACCACCTCGGCAGGAAGGCCGGGAGGCGGACCGTTCCATGAGTCCGGCAAGAGATCGACAAACACCCTTTCGCCGGCGGTCATGGTGTTGATGGTCACCCTGCGCGCCAATGACAGCCGGATCGCCGAGCCATCCGGATCGCGCCGCGCCGATCCGACATAGTCGGGAACCGCGTCGGACAGTTGATCGACGGGAAGGTCCACCGGACGCTTGAACCGGATCACGATAATGGTGCCGGCCGTGGTCACTTCGGCCTCGACCTCCTCGGCGAATTTGAGCACCAGCCGGGCATAACCGCCCGCGGCGGAAAACGTCGCATCACCCTTGATCAGATCCGCCCGGCAGACGCCGGGGCACATCGCACCGATCAGGGCGAGACCTGCCGCAAGCCATGCGGGCCGGCCGAGGCAACGCCGGACCGTCCGCACGCAAGCGCGCACTCGCGACCAAGATCCTGCGGCAGCCGTTCGCGCCATTCCAACCCAGTCTTTCAGTTCAACGATCCGGTCGCCGGCGGAACGCCCGCACACGCACCGCGCGCATTTCGAATCTAGAATTGGCGATTTAAGGACTTGTTAATATCCCGGCTAATTGCGCTATTGCGACAGCACCTTGCCTTCGATTTTGGGAAGATCGGCCGTCGATGCGGATTTGTCCGTCCCGGCGCGGCGCGCCATTTCGACGGTGAGCCGCTCGGCCGCTTCCGTCGACATCAGGCCGAGGATATCGGCCATCTTCCGCGGCGCAATCTGCGAGGCGATTTCGAACAGCACGGGCATTTCGAGCCGGTCGAACACCTTGGCGGCGTCCTTCGGCTTCATGCCCTCGTACATGGTAATGATGCCCTTGAAGCGCGCGGTATCCGCTTCGCTTTTCTGTTGGGTCGCCACCGTGATCCGCGATTCGATCGCCTTCAACTCCTCGACCCGCGCCTCGACCCGCTTTTCGGCGGCCTTCAGAAGGCTCTCGCGAATATCGATTTCGCGCGCGCGGGCTTCGAGTTCCTGTCGCCGCGACTGCAGCCGCTCGAGGATCGCACGCTCCGAGGGCGACACCGGCTGACCCTGCTCGGGATGCAAGACGGTGTCGGCCTTCGCTACGTCCGGGGCGGCGGCGGGTTTGGCCGCCTCTTCCTCCTTGGGCTTCTCCTTGACCGAACCCGTAATATCGGCGTCGTCGATCTTGTTTCGGCCGGGAAAGTTGAAGACCTCCTGGGCCCAGGATTGTCTGGTCGAGTCCGGCCGATAGTCGAACACATAGCCGCCGTCGATCACGAGCCCGGCGACCTTCAGGACGGCGAGGCCGAAGATCGCAATCAGGACCACCGGAATCACGCGGATGTCACGGAACGATTTCATGCGGCGAGGCCATCAGACCTTTTGCGGTCGGAAAACGCCTGGGCTGCCGCGGCGACGGCCTTGGCCGGCGATACCCTGGAGATCTCGGCCTCGGGCTCCGCCGCCGGCCGCGCGGCGATCGCTATCTTGGACAGCCGCCGAAGCACGTTGTCGCCTTCCGCCAATTGCTTCTTCAACTGCATGGACATCTGGCTCGCCGACGTCAGCTGGCTGCCGAGATTCTCGTTGACGTCGCGCACGGTGTGTTTGAGGCCGCCGATGGCACGTTCGGCGATCTCGGTCGCCGTGATCAGCTCCCCGATCGTCGCCTTCAGCGAATGTTCGTCGGCCTTCAGACGCTTCAGCCGGCTATTCAACAGCATGCAATAGCCTATCGTGAGCATGAGCAATATCGCTACAAGACTCTCGATCGCAACTCCAAATGAATGACTCATTGGGCCTCCATCAACTTGGTTTGCTCATCGGCCTTCTCGAACATCGCGAAGGTGGTATTCGGCTTGCGCAGCTGCTTGGTGACGCGGATGGCGACGCGGTCGCCGACCCGGCCCATCCGTCCTTCGGTCAGGATCACGCTGCCGCACCGCACCGCCACCAGCGCGTCGGCCTGCATCTCGAGCGGCAGGGTGTCGCCGACCTTCAGCTGCATCAATTGCTTGAGCGGAATATCGGCTTCGTAGAGGACGGCTTCGACGGAAATCTGCGCTTGCGCGACCTCGGTTGCGAAATGACCCTCCCAGATCGGATCGCGGCCGAATTTCTCGCCCATGAACATCTGCATCAGCACCGGGCGGATCGGCTCGATGGTCGCATAGGGCAGCAACAACTCGATATTGCCGCCGCGATCTTCCATGTCGATGTGCAGCCGCACCAGAATGGCGGCATTGGCGGGCCGGCTGATGGCCGCGAAGCGCGGATTGGTTTCCAGCCGGTCGATGCTGAAGGTCACCGGCGACAGCGGCCGGAAGGCCTGCTCGGCATCCGCCATCACTACTTCGACCAGCCGCTTCACCAGATTGGTTTCGATGGTCGTGTAGGGACGGCCCTCGATGCGCAGCGAGGTTTGTCCGCGGCGGCCGCCCAGCAGAACGTCGATCATCGAATAGATCAGGCTCGAATCCACCGTCGCCAGGCCGAAATTTTCCCACTCCTCGGCCTTGAACACGCAGAGCACGGCGGGCAACGGGATCGAATTCATGTAGTCGCCGAACCGCACCGAGGTGATGCGGTCGAGCGATACTTCGACGTTATCGGAGGTGAAGTTGCGCAGGCTGGTGGTCATCAGCCGCACCAGCCGGTCGAAAACAATTTCGAGCATCGGCAGACGCTCGTAGGAAACCATCGCCGAATCGATGATCGCGCGAATGCCGGAATTGTCGTCGAGGTTGACTTCGCCGACATTGAAGCCGAGCAGGTTGTCGATTTCCTCCTGCGACAGAACCCGCTCGCCGCCGTTCTTGCCGCCGCCGAAGTCGCGGCTGCCGTCTTCGACCATGGCGGCCCACTGCAGCGCCATCGTGCCGGAGAGTTCATTGGCCGCAGCCGCTTCCGCGGCTTCCGCCGGATCCTCGGAATCCAGCGACGCTTCCCATTGGGCTGCAATGGCATCCTGGTCGACTGGATCGTTGCCCGCCATGATTCTAAATCCGTCTCGTCACTGAATGACGATTTCCTTGAACAGCACGGCACTGACTTGATTTGGTGAGACCGCCGCATTGACGCGCCGGGTCATCTCCTCCTTGAGGCGAAACAGGCCTGCCGATCCGTTGAGATCGCTCGACCGCAGCTCGCGCATATAGGTTTGAAAGATGTCGGTGACGCGCGGCAGCGCCGGCTTGATCGCTTCGACCTGCTTTTCTTCCTTGACCTCAAGCATCACCCTGACCTTGAGGTACTGCACGCGCTCGCCGGGCAGGCCGACCAGATTGACCAGCAGTTCCGGCACTTCGACGTAAACCGGTGGTTTCGGCGGCGGCGCCTCGGCGTGCATTTCCTCGCCGTGATGCCGCAGGAAAAAGAACCAGGTCGCCGCGCCGCCGGCGATCGCCAGCACGGCGACCGCGGCGATGATCAGTTTGACCTTGCCCATGGGCGCGACGACCTCCGGAACGTCTGCCGCGCCTTCTGCCTGATCGTTGTCTGCCATCGCCCGCCCGGTCCGGTTTGGAAGTGAACTCGATGCCGGCAGGCGGCCCCACGACGCGATACAAATGCCGCCAGCCCTGCGCTCTTGATCCGGACGCTAAGGTAACAATGGTTAATGGAACCTTTCTTTTGCCCCTCAACTAGGAAAAAGTTGCCGGGCAAACATGGTCAACAAGACCTTATTGCCGCCCTGACGGCAGCCCTCCAAACCATCCAAGCCATTGTAAAATTTATTGTTTCCAAGATGGCACGGCTTTCGCTGTGTGCTCTGTGAACCGCGGCTTGGGAGAGCTTGGCGGTTTGCAGATCCGCAGTCGGCCTGGGAGGGCAAGCCGCGGATCGTTCAGGGGAGAACGGGCGATGGAGAATGCGCTTCTCATCGGACTTTCGCGGCAATCGATCTTGGAACGGCAGCTCGACGTCGTCGCCAACAACATCGCGAACGTCAATACGACTGGCTACAAGAACGACAGTTCGCTGTTCGAGGAATTTCTGACCTCGGGCGCGCACGAAGACAATTTCGTGGGAAGCGACCGCCGCGTCAGCTTCGTCCAGGACCGCGGTACGTTCCGCGATTTTTCGCAAGGCGCCCTGGAGCAAACCAAAAATCCGCTGGATCTTGCCATCGACGGCTCCGCCTTTCTGGTGGTGCAGACGCCCGCCGGCGAGCGCTACACACGCGACGGCGGCCTGCAGCTCAACAACCAGGGCCAGCTTGTGACGCTCGCGGGCAATCCGGTTCTCGGCGCCGGCGGCCCCATCGTCTTTCAGCCGACCGACCATGACGTCAACGTTACGGCCGACGGCACCATCACCGTGGTGGAAGGCAATGGCACGGCAGATTCGATCCGCGGCAAGCTGCGCCTGGTCAGCTTCACGGACGCGCAGAAAATGCTGAAGGAGGGCTTGAACCTCTACACCGCCGGAGAAGGCTCGCCGCAGCCGGACACCAAATCCGTGGTCCGCCAGGGTTTCATCGAGAAGTCCAACGTCAACGCCGTCGCCGAGATGAGCCGCATGATCGAGGTCACGCGCGCCTACTCGCAAATCGCGACGCTGCTGCAGCAGCAGAGCGACCTGCACAAAACCGCAATCCAGCAACTCGCCGACGTTCCGGCCTAAGGGCCATTCAGGAGACGATCCATGCAAGCTCTTCATACCGCTGCGACGGGAATGGCGGCCCAGGAACTCAACGTCCAGGTCATCTCCAACAACATCGCGAACCTGCGTACCACAGGCTACAAGAAGCAGACCGCTTCATTCCAGGACCTGATCTACCAGCACGTCCGCCGGATCGGCGCGCAGTCCTCGGAGCAGGGCACCATCCTGCCGGTGGGCATCGATATCGGCGGCGGCGTCCAGACCGTCGGGACGCCGCGATCGATGACCCAGGGAACCCTTTCGCAGACCGGCAACGATCTCGATCTCGCGATCACCGGCGAAGGCTTCTTCAAGATCCAGATGCCGGACGGCACCTTCCAATATACCAGGGACGGCACGTTCCAGCAGGATAACACCGGGCGCATCGTCAACGCTCAGGGAAATCCGGTACAGCCGACGATTACGATACCGCAAAATGCTTCGGGCTTGGCGGTCAATGCCCAGGGCCAGGTCTCGGCGCAGTTACCGGGAGCTGCGACGACGACGTCCACCATCATCGGCCAGATCGGCCTCACGCGATTCATCAACAAGGCCGGCCTGCAGCCGGTCGGAAACAACCTCTTCACCGATACGCCGGCGTCGGGCGCGCCGCAGGACGGTCTCGCCAACCTGCTGGGCTACGGAGCCATCACGCAAGGCAGCCTCGAACAGGCCAATGTCGACGTCGTCTCGGAAATGTCCGACCTGATTGCCGCGCAACGTGCCTACGAAATGAATGCCAAGGTGATCAGCGCCGCCGACCAGATGATGCAATCCACCACCGCGCTGTTCCGCTGAGGGGGCTGACGATGACCGCTCGCTTTCTCCTCCTCGCCGCCCTGCTCGCCGCGATGCCCGTCGCGGCATTCGGCCAGGACAACGAGGAGATCATCGCGGCACCGGTGCTGCGCGCCAACGTCACCATCGAAAGCGACGTGGTGCGGATTGGGGACGTCATCGACAACGCCGGCACGTCGGCGCAGATCGCGATCTATCGCGCGCCCGATCTCGGCACCACCGGCTCACTGCCGACCGCGCAGGTGATCGCCGCGTTGCAGGCCCATCAGGTGATCGGCGTGGAAACCAGGGACATCAAGGCGGTCTCGGTGACCCGGCTGGCCCGCACGCTCGAGGGCAAGGAGATCGAATCCCAGGTCGCCCGTGCGCTCGAACACCGCAACGGCCTCGGCGACGCCGCCAACCTCAGCCTGAGATTCGACCGCAGCGTGCAGGATGTCCGGCTCGAGGCGTGGAATTCCGGCGCCATGCAGCCGGTCTCGGTCTGGTTCGAACCGCGCAACGGCCGCTTCGATGTCAGCTTCGAAATCGCCAACGAGACCAACAGCGCGCGGACGAAGCTGCGCTTCACCGGCATCGCGATCGAAACCGTGGAAGCGGCCGTACTGACCCGCAGCGTCGAACGCAACGAAGTCCTGAAATCCTCCGACGTGGTCACCGAGCGGCGTCCGAAAGCCGAAGTCGGCGGCGACGCCGTGGTTCGCAATCGCGCCGTTGGAATGCAGATGCGAAAGCAGCTTCGCGCCGGCCAGGCGCTGAGGGTTGCCGATCTCGCCAAGCCGGACCTGGTGCAGCGCGACGAAAACATCACGCTGATCTACGAATCCACCGGTCTCTATCTCACGGTACGCGGCAAGGCGCTGGAGGGAGGCACCGAGGGCGACGTGGTCAACGTTCTCAATATGCAATCGCAGCGCACGGTGTCCGGCGTCGTCATAGCCCGCAGGCAGGTCGCGATTTCGATCGCAACACCGCGGCTTCCCGCCGCCACGGACGCATCCGACACCATTGGTTCAACGGAAACGGCTGCGCCGGTTTCAGTCACCGCCAGCAACAGCGCCCAGATGTCTCCAAAAGCCGAGTAAAGTACAATGTTGACGTCCAGTATCAATCGTATCGCGCTCACCGGCACCTTGTTGACCATCGTCAGCATCGCGGGCGGCTGTTCGGGGATCGACCGGCTTTCCCAGATCGGCGAGCAGCCGAGACTGTCGTCGATCGACAATCCGACCGCGGCGCCGGGCTACAAGCCGGTGCAGATGCCGATGCCGAAGCCGGAATCGGTCTCCTACAACGCCAATTCGCTGTGGCGAAACGGCTCGCGGTCGTTCTTCAAGGACCAGCGCGCGCATCAGATCGGCGACCTCCTGACCGTCACGGTCAACATCACCGATCAGGCCAATTTCGCCAACGAGACCCAGCGCAGCCGCACCGGCACTGAAGACTCCGGGATTACCGCCTTCCTCGGCAGCAACCTGCTGACGGGAAAGACAACCGCCCTTCCCGGCCGCTTCCTCACCGCGGATTCCAACTCGGCGACCGACGGCAAGGGTTCGATCCAGCGCCAGGAAACGCTGCAGACCAACGTCGCCGCCGTCGTCACGCAGCTGTTGCCGAACGGCAATCTGGTGGTCGAGGGCCGACAGGAGATCCGGGTCAATTACGAGAAGCGCGAGCTGATCGTCGCCGGTATCGTGCGGCCGGAGGACATCCAGAGCGACAACACCATCGATTCAAGCAAGATCGCGCAGGCCCGCATCGCCTATGGCGGCCACGGCGAGATCTCCGACTTGCAGCAGCCGCGGTACGGCAGCCAGGTGATGGACGTGCTGCTGCCGTTCTAGGGCAGCATCCGGATTTCCCGATCCGGACGCAGTTGATGCCCGGATAAAACGAGCTCCCACATCGCATCGCGGACCTAGGCGCGGTGAGATGTCCAACGCGGCCTCCGCCAGCTCCCCTGGCGGAGGCCGCGATCTTTTCCGGGACTAGCCTTGTTGCCGTGCTTGCCTGCAGCCGCTTGTGAAACCATCGACGAGATTTGCCGGCGGAAGCCCGCGACGTCTGCTATAGCGGGCGGCCGTCGCGGTTGAAGGTTGAAGGCGATGTCGACAAAGGATCAAGGCGGCGGTGTGGCGCCATCGGGAGAGCCGCCGGGTGGTGGCAACGACCGGGATTCGCGGCCGGTCCCCGATGCCATGCTGGCGATTTTTTTCGCTGCGCTCGCGATCGCGCTGGTGCTTGGCTATCTGTTCCTGAACAAGCTGGTTGATATTTCGCGTCAGGAGGACTGCATGCTGTCGCGCAACAGGAACTGCGCGGCGATCGAATTGCCTTCCGGCCGCTAAAGCATGATCCGGACCCGCAGGCCCGCGTTAGCGCAAGGTGGAAGCCGGTTTCCCCCGGAACAAACGCCAAGCGCCTGCCCCAGGATCATGCTCGATTAATTCAGTCCTCGTCGGACAGCACCGAACGAACCGGGGCCCGATCGCCGGACGTGGTGAGGCGGGCGAGCATGGCCTGCTGGCGCATCCATTGCATTCTCGGCCTCGCCGGATAGCCGCCCCAGGTTTCTCCCGCCGGAACGTCGTTCATGACGCCGGAGCGCGCGGCCACCCGCGCTCCCCGGCCGATCGTGACATGCGGCGCCAGGCCAACCGCGCCCCCAAGCATCGCAAAATCCTCGAGCGTCGTGCTGCCGCTCAGTCCCGACTGCGCCACGATCACGCAATGCCTGCCGATGACGACGTTGTGGCCGATCTGACATAGATTGTCGATCTTGGTCGCCTCTCCGATCACGGTATCCCTGATGCCACCCCGATCGATCGCCGTCCCGGCGCCGATCTCGACGTCGTTCTGGATGATGACGCGGCCGGTCTGCGGAATCTTCTGCGGACTTGTGCCTGTGGTGTAGCCGAAGCCGTCCTGCCCGATGCGGCAGCCGGGATGTATGACGACCCGATCGCCGATCAGCGTATGCATGATGGAGCAGCCGGTGCCGATCGTACAATCGCGACCGATCAAGACATCGGGCCCGATCACGGCGGTGGCGGCGATGACGCTTCCCTCGCCAATTTCGGCGCGAGGACCGATCACAGCTCCCGGATCGACCGTGACGCCGCTTTCAAGCCGGGCGGTGGGATGGATGGTCGCGCCCTCGAAGATACCGCTGGTCTCGAACAGCGCGGTCGGGCGCAGGGACTGCGGATAGAGCTCCCTGTGCACGGCGACGAACGCGCGATAGGGCTCCGGCGTGCGCAACACAATGAGACCGTCCGGCGCCCGGTTTTCGAAACGCTGCGGCATCAGACAAACGCCGGCGCGCGTCGTCGCCAGGGCGTCGGCGAATTTGTTGCTTTCGATGAAGGTGAGATCGGCCGGCCCGGCAAGATCGACCGGCGCCACATCCGTGATCAGGTGCGAAAGCCGCGCGGCGTCGCAGGCTTCGGCTCCCGTCAGTGAAATGATTTCGGCTACCGTCAAACCCGAGGGGCGATCAAAGAAGCGGCGTTTCGCCATGTCCCGATCCGTGACTGCGAACGATCCCCGATTGCGAAAACGACGCGGGAGTCTTGCCGGACATCGAAATTCCGCGGGCGACATGTGCGGCCAGACAGTGCTCCCGCATTCGCGGCGTTAGCGACGAATTCGTTTCGTCGAGGACCGCACGCAGCAACTGCACATACAGGTCGGAAAATTCGGTCGAACTATCGCGCTCATGGTCGATCATGTTCCGCTCCGGCGTTTGATCCGCGCCGCGCACGTTGGCACAGCGCTTCAGCAAGGGAAGTTACAAATCGGAAAGAGTGCCTCGGCCTCTGCTTGCGTAACCGGAACTGGATTTCGTGCAGACCGCAATTGCGGAGCCTTTCACGACACCGCTGCATCATTGGGGCTTTTTTATTTCTCAAGATTTCCAAGGCTTTTTAATGTCGAATCTTTTCAATGCCGGACCGTTCAAGACGCAAGCTTCACCGTTGCGCGTCGAGCTCCGCTTTGGGCAGGGACGGAAGTCGGCACTTCTCCAATTTCCCATCCAGGCGCCAGGGTATTTTTCCGAACTTGCCGGGGTGACGTGACGCAAGATGCGCGGTGTGCCACCATCGTACCTGCTCGCACTGGACACATCGGGAGGGCCGGTGCGCGCCCGCTCGCGTCACACGCTTGATTGGGGTTTTGCTGGATGATCTTCAGTAAGGGTATGCGCCGCCTCTTCGGTGTTCTCGTCATGGTAGCACTCGGCATCGGGGCGCCGGCGTCGCTGCGGGCGAACCCCGCCGACCTCCTGCTTGTCAATGGCAGGATTGTAACCCTGGATGGGACTTCATCGATAGCCGAGGCGCTCGCCATCGAAGCAGGTCGGATTACCGCGACCGGCAGCGCGGACCAGATGCGGAAGCTTGCGGGCGCCGCCACAAAAATCATCGATCTGGGTGGGCGCACCGTGATTCCCGGCCTGATCGATTCCCATATTCATTCGATCCGCGCCGGCTTCCGCTATGCGGGTGAAGTGCATTGGGATGGAGCGACAAGCATTGCCGAAGCGCTGGAGCGTCTGCGGTCGGCTGCCATTCACGCCAAGCCGGGGGCGTGGCTGATCGTCGCCGGGGGCTGGACGCCGCGCCAATTTACCGAATCCCGCAAGCCGACCGAGACTGAGATTGAGGCCGTGGCGTCCGGCCATCCCGTTTACATCCAGCTCTTCTACGGCTCGGCACTGATCAACAGCATCGGCCGCGAGATGCTTGGCATCAAATCCGAGCAGGATTTGCCGCCCGCCGCCAAATTTGAGCGTGACGGCGACGGCAAAGCCACTGGATGGATCGTCGGGGGCGGCGCCGCCATTATCGCGCTGTATTCGCGCTTGCCCAAGCCTCAGATGGAAGAAGCAATCGACGGCACGCGCCGTTTCCTGCGTGAATTGAGCCGGTTCGGACTTACCGGCGTGATCGACCCCGGTGGTCACAACCTTGCACCGGAAGACTACGCGGCTCTGTTCCGGCTGTGGCGAGAGAACGCGCTGCCGCTACGCATCGTCTACAGCATCTTCGCGCCGCGCCCGGGCAAAGAGCTGGAAGACTTTCAGGCGTACACCCGGTTCCTGCCGATGGGCACCGGCGACGATCTATTGCGCTTCAACGGGATCGGCGAATGCGTCACCTGGGGCATGTATAACAACGAAACGCCCGACGATGCCGACAAGCAGGAATTTTATCGCGTAGCGATCTGGGCGGCTACCGAGGGAATGACGCTTACCGTTCACTGGAACAATGACCGCTCCGTTCACCATTTGCTCGACGTCCTCGAACGGGTGAACCGCGAAAGGCCGATCGCAAAATTGCGCTGGTCCATTGCGCACCTGCATGACGCTTCCGATGTTTCTTTGCAACGCATGAAGGCGCTTGGTGTCGGCTGGTTGACGCAGGATGGTCTGTATTTTGCCGCTCCGTCCTACGTCGCCGAACGTGGTTCGGCTCAAATGCGCAGAACGCCCCCCATCGTCTCGGCGCTCAGGCTTGCACTCCCGGTCGGTGGCGGCACCGATGCCAATCGGGTGATGATCCCCAATCCGTTCGTGTCCTTGCGCTGGATGCTCGACGGCCGAACCGTCGATGGCATCGCCACGCGCGGGACAGAGGAGATTCCAAGCCGCGAGGAAGCCCTTCGCATTTATACGGAAGGCAGCGCCTGGTTTTCGCATGATGAAAATCGGCGTGGCCGGCTCGTTCCGGGCATGCTCGCGGATCTCGCCGTCCTGAGCGAAGACTATTTCACCGTTCCCGTTGATCGCATCGCACAAATCGAGTCGCTCATGACCATGGTCGGCGGCAACATCGTATACGCAGCGGGGCCCTTCTCTGCACTCGATCCCGAACGCAACCGCTAGATCGTATCCCCTTGCATCTTGCCGCGGGTTTATGGTCTCTATCGCCGCCGGGCATCAAGGGGCGAGCATGGCGACGTTTCTGGTTATCTTGCATGGCCTTCTGGCCGTCGTGCTGCTTGGCGGTATCACTCATCAGGCGTTGTCGGTCGCCTGGCCCTCCCGAAACAAGTCAGGAATCTTCCGCTCGTTTCGCGCCGTCTCCGGTTCGGTCTATACCAACGCCAACATCGCGCTATTCCTGGCCACCGTTACACTCGGCAGCATCATCTATCCCGCCTACCGGGTCTCGGTACGGACCTATCTCGAAAACGCACGCCTGAATTCGGCGGTCGGCTCCTTCGAGCTCAAGGAGCAGTTCATTACCATTGGCCTGGGGATGCTGCCGCTTTATTGGCTGTTATGGCGCCGGCCACCGGAGGCGGCCGGCGCAAAGTCCGCGCGCATCGCCGTGACGCTGATGCTGGCTTTCATCGTTTGGTACGGTTTCCTCGTCGGTCACGTGCTTAACAATATACGGGGCCTGTTCGGGCTATGAACATGGAAAAGGTTTTCCCGGTCTTTGCCGCGGCATTTGCCGTGATTTATATACTTGCCGTTCAATACAATTGGGCGCTGTTGACCTATCATCCGAAAATTGGAGAGTGGGGCTGGCTCGCCGAGCCGGCCAAGAACGGGCCGCCGATGTATTGGTATGGCTGGCTCGTCACTTCGACATTTGGTGCGACCGCGGTAAGTTTGTTAAGCTGGCCACTGGTGCGCCGCTGGTCCGCCCAGCTCTGGATCGGCTGGATGGTGCCGCTCGTGGTCATCTTCATCTTCGTCTACCTTTTCCGTGGCTTCTTTGTGCGTTGAGCCGCCAGCATCAGCAGGGTCGCAAGTTCTCAGGACAATGGAGCTGATATGTTGCGATGCAATTCCGCTATCCCGTTCGTGATCCTCATCGCTTTCGCAGCGGTCGGCCTTGCATCGGGTAAGTCCAACGCGGGAGAGGCGTTGTCCGAGCGTGACGAAGAACCCGGCCTGTCGTTCTTCGGCGAGGTCAAGGAGGTGGGCAGTCTGCGGTCAATTGAACACGTGCAGGTAAAAGCCGAGCTGGGGGCGCGGCGAATCATGGTGCAAACCAATATCGAAGGCCGCTTCAAGCTGCATCCGAACTTCGGCAAGGAGGTTTTGCCCGACAGCATCACCATTTCTTGCGCGAAGGAAGGCTACCAAACCATCGACGTTTCTCGACGCCGCATGTCAAGCGCGGCGGATGCGCCGGTCGAGGTTGATTGTCTGCTTGAGCCAAAAAAATAGCGGCAGGGGGCAGCCGCACCGAGGGAGCGATAGCACCCGAGGCGCCGGAAGCCACGTTGACAGCAAGCCGCATTCATCGGATGCTATTTGAGACTACAAGACGTCATTTCACATTGTCGCAAAGCGCTGGAACGCCAAGTTCCGCAGTCTACGGGAGCGAAAACCATGACCTATCATCGCCGTCGGCGCGCCGGTTTCGGCGCGCTCGTGATTGCCTCGTTCGTGATGGGCTTCTCCGGTCCCCTCCATGCCCAGCAGAAGGCGGCATTGGCTACCGATGCGATCGGCGGCAAGGTCACCGGCGCCCACGGGCCGGAGGCCGGCGTCTGGGTGATCGTGGAAACCAGCGATCTTCCGACCAAATACGCCAAAATGGTCGTCACCAACGATCAGGGTCAGTTCGTTATTCCGCAGCTGCCCGCTGCAAAATACAAGATATGGGCGCGCGGCTACGGATTGGTCGATTCCGACAAGCAGGACGTCGTCCCCGGCAAGACCATCGATCTCACGGCAAAGCCCGCGCCGAGCGCGGCGGCGGCCGCGGAATATTATCCGGGCATGTACTGGTATTCGATGCTCAAGATTCCCGCCGCCAGCGAGTTTCCGGGCGCAGACAAAAATCCGAACGGCATCCCGGCCGGCATGGATTCCCAGGCCAGCTGGATCGATAGCATCAAGAACTCCTGTCAGTCGTGCCACGCGCTCGGCAGCCAGAATATTCGCTCGCCCCACGTCGCCGAACTCGGCGAGTTCAAGAATTCAGAAGATATGTGGGAGCGCCGCGTCCAATCCGGCCAGGCCATGAACAACATGGCGCTGACCCTGGGCCGCCTTGGGCCGAACCGCGCCTACAAGATGTTCGCGGACTGGACCGACAGGGTCGCAAAGGGCGAACTTCCCCTCGACAAGCCGGAGCGCCCGAAGGGCATCGAGCGCAACGTCGTGATCACGTCCTGGGAATGGGGCAAGCAGGGAATGTATCTGCACGACGAGGTTTCGACCGACAAGCGCAACCCGACGGTGAATGCCAACGGCCTGATCTACGGGTCGCCGGAAGAAAGCTCGGATTTCGTGCCGGTGCTTGATCCCGTTCACAACACGACAAAGCTCATCAAGCATCCCTACATCGACCCGCAGACGCCGAGCGCAGCGGATGACCCGATGGCGCCGTCGGTATTCTGGGGCGATCAGCCGATCTGGGATGGCCACACCAGCATCCACAATCCGATGATGGACGAGAAAGGCCGGGTCTGGTTCACCGCGAGGCTTCGCCGGGCGCCGAATCCCGCCAGCTGCAAGGAGGGGTCTGATCTTGCGTCAGCCCAGGTCGCACCGCTGAAGGAATCGGCCCGGCAAGCTTCCTTCTATGATCCCAAGACGGAAAAGTGGACGCTGATCGATACGTGCTTCAACACGCATCATCTGCTCTTCGACAACAACGGCACGCTTTGGTTCAGCCAGGGACAGCCTTACAGCGGCGTCGTTGGCTGGCTCAACGTCAAGCAATTCGAAGCGACCGGCGACGCGATGAAGTCGCAGGGTTGGACGCCGACGGTGGTGAACGTCAGCGGCACCGGCAAGCGCGAGGCCTTCGTTAACGCCGATCA